>OBEQ010982127.1_pt1 | contig 11726 bp, 13 predicted proteins | sample 1670901 | NCBI WGS metagenome assembly OBEQ01 (sample SAMEA104232315, study PRJEB22302) | groundwater metagenome | biome: forest; feature: aquifer; material: groundwater | place: USA | collected 2011-08-07 | depth 5.4 m | reverse complement strand
GCGGGAGCCGGTGGATGGAAACGCGACGGCCTATGTCTGCGAGCAGTTCATCTGCAAGCTGCCGACGACGAGCCCAGAGGAGTTCGGTCGGCTCTTGGAGGACGCCCATGCCAAACAGTAACAGTGTCAGACACGTTTCCCCTTTTCATAGTCGATGGTGGCTGCCCCGCGTGCTGAGCCTCGTGCTGTCAGTGGCGCTCGGGATCGGCCTCGTAGAGCTGGGCCTGCGGCTGTTCTGGCTCAAGCGGCTCACCCTTGACGCGGGGATCGAGGACCCGCACTTCCACCACCGGCTCAAGCCCTCGGAGACCTACCACTACACCTCGTCGGAGTTTGACGTGCACATTCGGACCAACCGGTTTGGTCTTCGGGGTCCTGATCCGGTGCTCCCGAAGCCTCCGGGGCTCTTCCGCATCCTCATGCTCGGGGACTCCTTCACGTTTGGGTTCCCTGTGCAGGATCAGGAGACGTTCTCCTCCCTCATCGAGCGTGGATTACAAGCCCACGGCTACCCGGTCGAGGTGGTCAATGGCGGGATCTCCGGCTACTCGCCGGTGCTGGAGTACATCGTCCTGCGCGATGAGTTCATGCAGTTTGATCCTGATCTCGTCATCCTGTGGTACGACCGGGGCGATCTCCAGGATGATGCCCTGTATGAGAGGAACCTGCTCTACGATCCGCACGGCAACATCCTCCGGTGCGACCCCCACTACGTGAATGGGCAGTTTGATTGGTGGGACTGGTGCCAGGCCCACAGCGCGCTCGCCAAGTACCTCCAGACCAGAATCATCCGGACGGTGCAGAAGATGCAGCTCTTGGGCGTGGGGGGCTACCTCCGGGTCGTCCTGCGTGGCGAGCGAGCCAAGGTCGCGATCGCCAGGCTGAAGACCGAACAGCAGACGAGCGACCTGCCGATGTATGACCGGTTCCTGATGATCCGGGAGACGACAACCCCAGCGCTCCTCGAACATTACTGGCCGATCAGCGGCCGCTACGTGCTCATGATCCGCGACCTCCTCGCCCAGCGAGGGATTCCGTTCATCCTTGGGACGTACCCCTATGGGGTGACGGCCGGCGCCACCCAGTGGGCGGAAGGCCGGGTGTACTGGGGTTTTGAGCGAGGCAAGCTGTACGACTCCAGCGCGGTCCGGACCGTCGTCGGGCGCTTTGCGCAGACCGAAGGCATTCCGCTCATTCGAACGGGTCCAAGTTTCAGGGCCGCCGCCCAATCCGAGAAGCTCTACTATAATTGGGACGGCCACATGACGGCAGCCGGCCATCGGGTGCTCGCTGAACACGTCCTGCAGGATGCGCCGTTCCTGACGCTCCTTGAGCAAGGGCTCCTCCGGCGCCAGCTTCTCCGCGGCACCGCCCGTCGAGGAGGGGACAAAAGCCATGGCTCCTGAAGAAGTTCGTGTCCGCTCTCTCTACCTCTTCATGGTGTGTGCGCAGGCCATTGAGAAGGGCACAGAGCGGCTGATGGCGATCGTGCCCCCGTCCATCCCGTCACTCAAACCGGTCTTGGATAAGTCGCTCAAGAAAGAGCTCGCCCTCCTGTTCCGTTACTGGGCCACCCGGAGGATTTGGGAGCGGTGGGAATCCCGTGAGCTGGACGCGAAGGCGCTGAACCTCGCGGTGCTCCGGTTGTTCTTCGAGGGGTTCCGGCTGGCCAAGGACGGCAGCGGGATGCGCTACGCAGAGCTCTCCACGCTGAGCGAAGAAGCCAACGAGCTCAGCCATCGCCTCGCGAATGCCCTGGGGATTGAGCATCCCCCCTTGGTCGAGGAAGTTGAGCGCGCGATTTTGTCATGGCGCGACGCGGTCCTCCAGTGCACGGCGGATGCCCTCAGCCGCCCGGCGGAGGAGCTCGCCGGGGCCCTCAAGGAGTGGGTCGGGAGAGTAGACCCGGGAAACCGGTTGTGAGACAATAGAGCGATATCAGATACCGAAGCCTCTTCGGTATCTGATATCTAACAGGAGGTGAACGATGGCGCGCAGCATCCTGGCAGCCATGGGGCATAGCCCCAAGCGGTCAGCCGCCGAGGAAGAGTCCCCTCCAAGCAGCCGCGACGAAGTAGCGCGGACCGCGTACCAGTTCTTTGAGCAGCGCGGAGGAACCCACGGGTTCGATCAGGAAGACTGGCTTCGTGCAGAGCAGATCGTCCGCCAGCGCCGCCGCCGAGCGAACAACGGCCGGTGATCGCGTTCCACGTGTGCCGCCCCAGCGCCTCCTGAGATGAGGGTGGTGGTTGCGGGAGGGACGGGGTTCATCGGCACGTCCTTGTGCCAGACCCTCGCCCAGCACGGCCATGCGCTCCTCGTGCTGACCCGCAGACCCGATACGCAGCCAGCCCCACCAGGAATCCGGTTCCTCTCGTGGGACACCGACGAGTGGCGGCGGGCGATGGCCGACATCGATGGGGTGATCAATCTCGCCGGCGAGTCGATTGCGGATGGGCGCTGGAGTACCGCCAAGAAGCAGCGCGTTCGTGCCAGCCGCCTCGAGACGACTCGCCGCTTGGTTGGCGCCATCGAGGCCTCGGTGAAGAAGCCGGCGGTGTTGGTCAACGCCTCGGCCATCGGCTACTACGGGCCCCAGGGTGACGAAGCGCTCACCGAGCGCGATCCGGCCGGGGAGGGGTTCCTCGCCGAGTTGTGCCAGGCGTGGGAAGCTGAAGCGCGGCGCGCCGAATCCCTGGGGGTCCGCGTCGTACGATTGCGCATCGGCCTCGTCTTAGGAATGGGCGGAGGCGCATTGGCGAAGATGGTGCCGCCGTTTCGTTTCTTCATGGGCGGGTCGTTGGGAAGCGGTCGCCAGTGGATCTCCTGGATCCACCAGCAGGATGTCACAGGGCTCATCGAATGGGTCCTGACACACCCCGAGGTCTCCGGGGCGGTCAACGCGACTGCCCCTTCCCCGGTGACGATGCGCGAGCTGTGCGCGACGTTGGGCCGCGTCATGCACCGCCCCTCTTGGCTGCCCGTGCCGGCAGTGGCCCTTCGACTCCTCTTCGGGGAGATGGCGGATCTCCTCCTCACCGGCCAACGAGTCCTCCCGGCCGCGGCGCGATCCTCAGGGTTCACGTTCCGGTTTCCTGAGCTGACTCCTGCACTTGAGGCCTGCCTCCGATTCTGATTGATGAAGCGACAAGCGTCGATGATGCTCATCGTGAGTCTCCTGGTGATCCCCGGCGCGCTCGCCGGCGAGGAGCAACAGGCCCGGAAGTCGCCCACGATTCACGAGACGCTCTCGGCCGGGGCCCCCTCCTTGGAGGCGATCGCCGGCTACATCTTCGGCGTCCCGGTGCCCGCCGGGAACTACGACTTCGCCAAGCGCGTCTCGTACATGTTCCCGCGGCCGTGGGAGGAGAGCCTCACGGGCGCGGAGCGGGAGCAGGCCATCTGGGAGGCGCTGATCCTGCACTACGAGTCGTTCCGGCGCAACGTCACGGTCTCCGACGAGGAGCTGACGAAGCGGATTGACAGCGTCCTCCAGAGCCAGCAGTCGTTCACGAAGACCGGCGATCCTGAGGCTTACGCCCGCTGGATCAAGGAGAAGCTCGGCGAGAGTGTGGAGCAGTTCGAGAATCAGATGCGCTACCTCTCCCAGGTCGACAAGCTCAAGGATCAGGTGCGGGAGTCAACCGCCGTCACGGTGACCGAGGAGGAGATGCAGCAGGAGTTCTTGAACGAGCAGCACCACCTCGGGCGCGAGGCGGACACGTTCGAAACGAAGCACGCGGCCGAGGCGTTCGACGAGCAACGCGACGCCTACTACCAGCAGATCAAGACGAAGAAGCAGGACGAAGCGCTGAAGAAGTGGATTGAAGACCTGAAGACGTCAGCCCAGTTGAAAGTCCTGCCGCCTCCAGAACCCGCCGCCACCTCTCCGTAAGACCCAGCGCACGATCTCTCTCTGCGGTGCTGTCCTAATTTGACGGGGCCTGCCGCTGCGCCACCCCGCCGGCCGTCCTCGGTCACGGGCGGCTGTACAGCCGCAACTCGTGACCTGCGGGCGGGCGGCGGGGTCGGCTCCGCGTCACCCCTCAAATTAGGACACCCTCTCTACACCGTGCGTGCCGGCGAATGCTGGCGACTGTTGCCAGACGGCGATCAAGAGAAGGGAAAAGGGAGAAATCATTGCGAACCTTGACGATTGTTGCAGGCCTCAGGCATACTTCCCATCAGGAAGTGTGACACAGGCCAATAGAGCCCATCCAAGTGGATGGGCGTTTTGCCGTTCAACGGACATGATGGAGAAACCGTACCTCACAGTGGAAGACGTCGCCAAGCGCTTCGCCGTGAACGTCACGACGGTCTACCGCTTGGTCCAGCGGGGGAAGCTGCCGGCCTTCAAGGTGGGCAACCAGTGGCGCTTCAGCAAAACCCGCCTGGAAGAGTGGGTCGAGGACCATGAGCGCGTCGGCTGATCGCCTCCAAGGGGATCGTCAGATGAAGCCCCGCACGGGGATGGGCCGCTACCTCCCGATCGCAGCCCTGCTCTGTGGGGGGATCGTCCTGTCCGCCCGGTATGGCTCGTGGTTGGTCCTGGTGATCCTGCTCCTCGTGACCCTGCTGGGGGCGGGCTACCTGCAACTGGCCTCGCGCCGTTCGGCCCACATCGAGCGGCTCGTCATCAAGCGAACCACTGAGTTGCGCAAGGCCAACAAGGAGCTGACGCTGCGGGAAGAGCTCATGCGCAGCCTCGTCGAGGCTCTCGAGCACTCCAAACACCAGCTTGAGGGGCAGAGCCACCTGTTGCAGATCACCAACACACGGCTTGAGGAGCTTGCGGCACTGAAGGATGAGGTCGTGGCCAAGGTGAGCCATGAGCTGCGCACCCCCCTGACGTCCATCAAGGAGGGCCTCAACCTCATGCTGGACAACGCGCTGGGGGAGACGACCGCAGACCAGCAGGACTTCCTCAAGACCATGGACAGCGACGTCGACCGCCTCACCGAGCTCATCAACAACATGCTCGACCTCTCCAGGATCGAAGCGGGCCGCATGCGCCTCGTCCGCAAGCGCGTGAAGGCCAAGGAGCTCATCGATTCGGTCCTGCGCAGCTACAAGCCGCTCCTGGGCCCGCGCACGATTCGGGTCGAGTGTCCTGAGGCCTCGTGCGTCTTTGTCGACCGAAACCGCATCCTTCAGGTGTTGACGAACCTCGTGTCCAACGTGCTCAAGGTGACGCCGGAGGAGGGCGGAGCGATCACGTTCAGCGTGAGCGAACAGGACGGGAGGATCGCGTTCGGCATCACCGACAACGGCCCCGGGATTGCCGCCGAGGACCTATCCAAGCTCTTCCAGAAGTTTTCTCAAGTGGGCGGATCCCGCGCGAGGGGGACCGGGCTGGGCCTCGTGGTCTGCAAGGAACTGGCCGAGCTTCACGGCGGGCGCATGGACGTGACCTCCGAGGTCGGACGCGGCTCGACGTTCACCCTCTCTCTCCCGGCCTACACCGACGCGTTCGCCCTCCAGGCGAGCTTCGAGGAATTGAGGGATCTCATCCCGACCAGCGAGGGGCAGACGGTGTGTTGCCTCGCGATCCAAGCGGACGCGTTGCTCAACCACGGGGCGATGAGCGAAGAGCGGTGGAGCGTGCTCGAGCGCATGATGGAGGAGATCCGACGCAACCTCCACCGAGGCGACATCGTGTTGGTCCGCGAGCCGTCGTGGATCGTCGTCCTTGCCCTGGCGCATACGCACGATGCGCCGTCGATTGTGAACCGACTGCGCCAAACCGCGCTCAAAGATCTGCCCCTCCCCGTCGGCATCGCCCTCTATCTGGGGGGAGGCCGCGATCCGATGCGGCTCTTTGAGTATGCGGCGTCACGCGTGGATCAGGCACCGGTCGTCCAGGACGCCGGCCGCGCGGGAGGGGTCTCATGACGCTCCCGCGCTCGTGTGAATCATGGCTCCTTCGCCTCTTCTTCCCGCCCCTGTGGCGTGTCCTGGAGCAGATCGCGGCCTTGCAGCGCAGCGGGCAGCTCCCGAACCTCATCGGGAACGGCCAAGACGAGGTGGTGGCGATGGTCGCAGCGTTTCGGCTCCTCGCGAAGCAGGTTGAGGAGCAGCGCTGGCGCCTCGGGGAGCAGATCGTTGAACTCGAGCGGGTGAACGCCGAGCTCGACGAGCTCGCGAACCTGAAGGACGATTTCCTGGCGACGATCAACCATCAGCTCCGGACCCCGGTGACCGCGGTCCTCGAGTGCATCGAGCTCATCCGGGACGGCGCCTTGGGTTCCCTCAACAAGGAGCAGCAGTCGTTCGTCCGCACGATGGACCACAACGTGATGCAGCTCGCCAACCTTGTCGAAGAGGTGCTGGACCTCTCGCTCCTGAAATCGGGCCAGCGTTCGCTCCAGCGCCAGAGCGCGGATCTCCTCGAGGTGCTGCGCCGCTCCCAAGCGAGCTGGCAGGCGACGTCGTCATCGTGCACGATCCGGCTTGCCTGTCAGGCCGCAGTGCCGGCCGTCTACATGGATGCGAAGGCAATCCAACAAGTCATGGACCATTTGCTGCGCAACGCGCTGCGCCACGCGTCCAAGCGCAGCGAGGTGCTCATCGACGCGCAGGCGCGCGACGGCGCGGTCGAAGTCTCCGTTCACGACCAGGGTCCCGGGATCTCCGCCGAGCAGCTCGCGAAGCTGTTCCAGCCGTTCACGCACCTGCACAAGCCGGAAGCGCCGGGCTCGCAGGGCGCGGGCTTAGGGCTGGCGTTCTGCCGGCAGGTGATTGAGCGCCATCGCGGGGCCATTCGAGCCGACTCCTCCGAAGGGCGCGGCACCACCTTCACCTTTTCGCTGCCGATCGCATCGCCGACGTTTCTCTTCGAGGAGACCTGTCAGAAGGCCAGGGAAGAGGCGCAGCGCGGGGATGGACAGTTCGGACTCGTGGTGGCGACGGCTCCGACGAAGGACATGATGGAGCGTGTCGAAGCGGTGCTTCGCCGCCACACCGCCCGGCGCGATCAGTTCCTGTGGGCGGATGACCTGACGCTGGTCATCGTGGCCGTCACCAATCAGGAGGGGCTGGACGCGATGTCTCGGCGGCTGCGCGGGGTCCTGAGCCATGAGCAGCTTGAGGCTCGGCTGGCGACGGCGGTCTTCCCCGTTGACGGCGAGACGGCCGAACAGTTGTTGGAGCGCGCGCGCAGATGACGAAGAAGCGTATCCTGATTGCGGAAGACGACCCCGGTATCCTCAAGATGACGAAGTTCCGTCTCGAGCATGAGGGCTATGAGGTCGTCGCCGTCACAGACGGAGAGGAGGCGCTGCACCAGGCCGAGGCGCAGCTGCCGATCCATCTCTTCCTCGTGGATATCAAGATGCCGAAGCTGAACGGCTATGAGCTGTGCCTGGCCTTGAAGCAGCGGGCGGCCACCGTGGACATCCCGGTCATCGTGTTCACCGGGTCGGAGAACCAAATCCAGCGCCTGGCGAACAAGTGCATGGAGGTGGGAGCCGCCGACTGGATCAAGAAGCCGTTTTTGAGCCGGGATCTCATGGAGAAGATTCATCGCGCGCTAGGAGAGGAGGAGTCCCATGGCTGAGAAGCAGAGGATTTTGCTGGTGGACGATGAGCCCAGCATCGTGAAGATGGTGGGCAGGCGTCTGGAAGTGGAAGGGTTTCGTGTCACCGTCGCGGCTGATGGGCAGGAGGCGCTTGCGAGAGCGCAGGCCGAGCAGCCGGACCTCATCATCCTGGACCTCATGCTGCCGAGACTGAACGGCTACGAGGTGTGCACGATGCTCAAGCAGGACGTCCGGTATCAGAAAATCCCCATCATCTTATTCACGGCCAAGACGCAGGACAAGGATGAGAAGCTCGGGATGGAGTGCGGCGCTGACGCCTATGTGCGCAAGCCGTTCCGCGCCCCCGAGTTGGTGGAGACGATCCGAAAGTTCCTCGGCGCTTCTCCGCAGGCTGGGATGATCCCATCATCCGGATCCGGACAGACTGGAGCCGTTGGAGGGACGCAGCCATGACCGCAGAGCCTAGACCTAAGCGCATCCTGATCGTGGACGACACGAAGGCCATCCTCCAGGTGGTCGCGCGGCGGCTCCAGAGCTGGGGGTATGAGCCGCTGACTGCGGAGACAGGAGAAGACGGGCTCCGGGTGGCCCAGGAGCAGCTCCCGGACCTTGTGCTGCTCGACGTCATGATGCCGAAGATGAAGGGGCGGGACGTGTGCGCGAAGCTCAAGGCCGACCCGAAGACCAAGCACATCCCGGTCATCTTCCTGACAGCACTCGGCCTAGCCGACCACGTGAAGGGTGGGATGGATTTGGGAGCGGATGACTACATCGTGAAGCCCTTCGAGCCGGCGGAGCTCAAGGATCGCATCGCAATCTGCCTCGCCCGGGCGAACAGCAAAACTGTGTAGAGGTCATGATGGCTGTCGCGCGTCAAGCTAAGCCGTTGCACGAACTCTTGCTGGAGCAGGGACTCCTCAACAAGGAGCAGCTCCAGAAGGCGCAGGCCGAGTCGGCCAAGATCGGAGTGCCGCTCAAGCGGCTCCTCGTGCAGAAGGGGCTGATGAGCGAGCCGGAGCTCGTCGCGCTCATCGCCGCCCAGTCCGGGGTCACGAGTGTGGATCTGAGCAGCTACCTCATCAAGCCGGAGGTGGTGCAGCTCGTGCCGGAGAGCGTGGCGCGCAAGCACCTGATCATACCGATCTTCAAGATCGGGGAGAGCTTGACCGTCGCGATCGAAGATCCGCTGAACTTCTTCGCGATCGACGAGGTGCGCCTGAAGACGAAGTGCGACATCAAGACGGTCGTGGCCGGCGAGACGAGCATCCGGCAGGCGATCGATCAGTACTACGGCGCCTCCGGGACCATCTCCGAGGTGGCCGACGCCATCCAAGAGGCCGCGCTCCCTCAGAAGGATGAAGAGGCGGCGGAGGAAGCGCCGGTCATCCGCCTGGTCAACCTCCTCATCATGCAGGCCGTGAAAGAGCAGGCCAGCGACATCCACATCGAGCCCGGGGATGGCGTCCTGCGCACCCGCTTTCGGGTCGACGGGGTCTTGCGGGAAATTAACGGGCCGCCGGCGCACCTGCACTCCGCCGTCGTCTCCCGCATCAAGGTGCTCTCCAAGCTCGACATCGCCGAGAAGCGCAAGCCCCAAGACGGCCGCTTCCGGCTGAAGATGGAGGGCAAGGACATCGATCTGCGCGTCTCCGTCGTGCCGACCCAATTTGGCGAGAAGGTCGTCATGCGGCTGCTGGACAGCAAAAGCGCGATCCTCTCGCTGCAGCAACTGGGTTTCGACGAGGCGCTGCGGGAGACATTTGAGCGGCTCATCCGCTCGCCGCACGGCATCCTCCTGGTGACCGGGCCGACCGGCTCCGGCAAGACCACGACGCTCTATGCCGGACTCCACCTCATCAATGCGCCGGCCATCAACATCATGACGATCGAGGACCCGGTGGAGTACCAGCTCGCCGGCATCAACCAGGTGCAGGTCAACCCGAAGGCGGAGGTGACGTTCGCCTCAGCCCTCCGGTCCTTCCTCCGGCAGGATCCCAACGTCATCATGGTCGGCGAGATCCGCGACCGGGAGACCGCCGAGATCGCCGTGCAGGCCGCGCTCACCGGCCATCTCGTTTTCTCCACACTTCACACCAACGACGCGCCCAGCTCGCTCACCCGGCTCATCGACATGGGCGTCGAGCCGTTTTTGATCGCCTCCAGCGTCGTCGCAGTGCTGGCGCAGCGGCTCGTGCGCGTCATCTGCCCCAAGTGCAAGGAACCCTACCGGCCGGACGCGAAGGTGGCCGCCGAATTCCAGCTGCGCGATGGCGCTCAGCTCTACCGCGGGAAAGGCTGCGCCTCATGCCAGCAGAGCGGCTACAAGGGCCGGATTGGGATCTATGAGTTGCTCATGATGACCGAGCCGATCAAGGGGCTGGTGGTCTCCAAGGCGCCGGCGCACGCGATCCGGGAAGCCGCGCACGCAGCTCCCGCGGTGGAGCAGAATGCTGGACGCCGCATCCCCCTGCGCTCGCTGCGCGAGGACGGCCTGGCGAAAGCGCTCGCAGGGATCACGACGATCGAGGAAGTCCTGCGCGTCACACAGCTCGAGTGACGGAGATACCGATGGACGAGACAAAACCACTCATCCTCTTGATTGATGACGATGCGGGCATCCGTAAGATGCTCGGTCGCCGGCTCGAGCTGCAAGGGTTCCGCGTGGTGGGGGCGGAGGACGGCGAGGAAGGATTGCGGATCGCCCAGGAGCAACTCCCGAACCTCGTCCTCCTCGACATCATGATGCCCAAGATGAAGGGCCGGGACGTGTGCGCGAAGCTCAAGGCCGACCCGAAGACCAAGCACATCCCGGTGATTTTCCTCACCGCCCTGGGCTTGGCTGACCACATCAGCGCGGGGATGCGGCTGGGAGCGGACGATTATATTGTGAAACCGTTTGATTCAGAAGAGCTGAAAGAACGGATCCGGATTTGCCTCGCGAGGCACAAGAAAGCCGAAAGGACTGTGTAATGTGAACTGTGTAATGTGTAAGGTGTAATGTAAGAACGTCGTCTCGGCCGTCCCATTACACATTACACATTGAACATGACACAAGTTTTCACAGATGCCCAACTACCACTACACGGCACGAGACCAACGCGGCAACGCGGTGAACGGCACCCTCGCCGCCCCGACTCCGGAGGCGCTGGCCGATCAGCTCCGGAAAATGGGCTACCTCGTTACGAAATCCCAGGAGCTCATCGAGGGGGTGTCGGTGGAGAGCCTGTTTGCCAAGCTGCGACGCGTCAGCTATGATGACCTGGTGCTGTTCAACGTGCAGCTCTCGAAGCTGATCCAGGTCGGCATCCCGCTCATCACGGCGCTGGATACCCTGATGCAGCAGACCGAGAACCCGAAACTGCGCAGTGCGATCGGTGATGTGGCCAGGAAGGTGGAGGGCGGGACGGCCTTCTCCGAGGCGCTGGCCACGCAGCCGGGCATCTTCTCGCCGCTGTTCATCAACATGGTGCGGGCGGGCGAGGTCTCCGGCAAGCTCGATGACATCCTCAAGCGGCTGGCCGTCTTCGCGAAGCGCCAGGCCGAGCTGCGCCAGCAGCTCATGACGGCGATGACCTACCCGACGGTGCTTCTCCTGGTGGGGTGCGCGGCGATGGCGTTTCTCCTCACCGGCATCATCCCCAAGTTCATGAAGATCTTCCTCGAAGCGAACGTCACGCTGCCGCTGCCGACACTCATCCTCTACCAGATCAGCCAACTGCTCCGGCAGTATTGGCTCCTGCTCCTCGGCGTCCTCATCGGCGCCGGGCTGGCGGTGCGATCCTACGTGCGGACCCCTGTTGGGCGTCGCCAGTTCGATACCGCGCTCCTCAAGGTTCCGGTGATTGGAGACTTGGCGCGCAAAGCCGCCATCTCCCGCGTGGCGCGTACGCTCGAAACACTCTTCTCCAGCGGGGTGCCGGTGCTGGAGTCGCTGGCGATCGCCGCCGAGACGTGCGGCAACACCGTGATCGCCGGTGCGTGCCTGACGGCCCAGACGAGCGTGCGGGAGGGCGGGTCGATGTCCGATCCGCTGCGGGTGAGCGGAGAGTTCACGCCGATGGTGGTGCAGATGATCGTGGTGGGTGAGTCATCGGGCACGCTCGACGACATGCTCCGCGAAATCGCCGAGCACTACGACGAGCTGATCCAGTACAGCCTCAAGCGGCTCACCGCGCTCATCGAGCCGTT
>OBEQ012461348.1_pt1 | contig 11727 bp, 12 predicted proteins | sample 1670901 | NCBI WGS metagenome assembly OBEQ01 (sample SAMEA104232315, study PRJEB22302) | groundwater metagenome | biome: forest; feature: aquifer; material: groundwater | place: USA | collected 2011-08-07 | depth 5.4 m | reverse complement strand
TCTCTCGAGAGTTGCGGGCACGTCTTGAATGCCTAATGTCACATTCACGACTCGGTGAGCGAGGCGGCGGGCCACGGGGCACGGGCCCATGAGATAAGGCCTGTATTTTGAGCTGACAACGGGGGCGTCCCACCAGAGACGATCCGCCGTCACCCCATTATTGCGTAACGCCTCCACTACCCGATCTCCACTGCCAAAATAGTTAGAAGTTAATTCCCATGAGAGGAGGTGCCACGAGGGTTTCCAATGTTTTCCTCGGGGATGCTGAAGGGGCGCCCATTTTTCAAACGGCCATTTTTCTATCCACTGGGCGATCAACATAGCGCGGTCGACCGAATTGTTTTGAAGTATTAATAACTCGTTGTCAACACGCTCTAACATATCGTCTTGCAAGAAATCGATTTTGGCTTGTTCCGTAAATTTTTTTGCACTCAATAGCACTAATCCCCCAAATGGGAAAGGTAGCTGTTTATAGAGGCTTATTAATACCACATCGCCGGAACACGATAGGGTTTGGCCCGCCTTGGTCGCAAATAGCGCGTGGGCCATATCTTCAATCAGGCAGGCGTGGGGAGCCAAACGTTGGACTCGCTCACGTAAAACTACCATATCGTCAGGATTCCCGAGGGTATGGACTCCGATGACGGCGGCCACCTTCTCCCAAGGAATCGAGACTGATTCTATATCCAAGAACCAGGTCTTGGGATCCACATCCACCAATGCTGGTACCGCACCACCATCCAACACCGCCTCCACCACCACCGGACAAATATACGCGGGCATGACCACCAACCGACCTTGCCATCCTTGTTGTTGGATAAACCATTTCAATCCTTCTCTCAAAAATGGAAATGCGTGGGTTTGATAACCCTCTTGGGCCAAGCCGCATTGGATTAAAGGAGTACTCAGATCATTCATCAAGAAAATATTGGTTACGAGCTACTGCGGAATCACCTCGAATCCTAAATCTCTGAAATGCCTGTCAAACGACAGGATGGTATGAAAGCGATGCTACCGCATGAGAGACGCCACCATGCAATCCGTAAAACTCACGCCGTTGGGCCCGAAGCGTTTAAACAACTCCCAGGCCGCGGAGAAGTCCTTCGGGGTCGCCCACAACATGGTGATCAATTGGGAATCGATGATCGAAGCCCCAAATTCTTTTACGACCTCAAAAGTTTTGAGGCGTCGGCTCAACAGCGTCAACGTCTCATCCACCACGTAGTCAGATGTCACCCAGGAAGTCCGCCCCTCTACAAGATCTTTCACGCAAGCCATGGCCTCGGCGTGGCGATCGTCGCCCTTGTGAAAACGCGCCACGAATACGCCGGTATCGACAAAAACTGTTTCCTTCATGATTCCGGTCCGTACAACACCTCATCCACCCGCTCAGAAAGATGAGGATCTCCAAAATCAACCTCTCGCACGCAGAGGAACGGATCTTTGCGGGAAATCGTCTCTTTCGAAGAGGCGGAAGACCATCCCACGTACCGTCTCAGGGCTTCCGCCACGATTTGCTGAATGGTGGAATCGTTTTCCACCGCCAATTTTTTCACGGCCTTGAACAAGGGGTCTTCTAAAACAACTGTTGTTCTTTTCATAACTGAACCTTGGTAAATTTCATTCTTTCCCTTGTCATTCGGACCTTCCCGCACGCCTTCCGCCCATGTTTTATTGTTAGCTGGGCTCCACGCGCACGGAAAGGTCCCTGGGTAGGACATGGAGAAATTTGCCAAAGTTCAGTCATAATTTAATATTATACATATAAACATTAATATGTCTATACATATTAATTTTACCCATAAGTTGAAAGATGGGGTAGGCGGCCATGACGAACCGAACGGATGTCCTTATTGGCGGAGGCCATAACGGGCTCGTGACCGCCGGGTATCTAGCACGGGCCGGGCTGAGCGTAACCGTACTGGAACAGCGTCATCTCGTGGGGGGCGCTTGCGTCACCGAAGAAGTGTGGCCGGGCTACAAGGTTTCCACGCTTTCTTACCTTTGCAGTTTGCTCTCCCCTCGAGTGATTCAAGATCTCGAACTCAAAAAACACGGGTTCCATATTTATCCCAAAGATCCGCCGTTCTTCACTGTGTATCCGGACGGCCGCCATTTGTTCTTCTGGCAGGATGACGCAAAGACCCACGCGGAACTGGCGCATTTTTCTCCCAAGGATGCCGACGCGTATCCGGCCTATACGCGCAAGCTTGTTCGGCTGGCCGAATGGGCGGAATCCATGTTCCTCACGACCCCGCCCAATCTCCTGAACAAAACTCTGGGAGATTGGATGGCGCTTGGGCGCCTCGGATTAACCCTCTTAAAACTGAGTGAGAAAGATCGCGTGGAATTGACCAAAATCATGACCCAAAGCGTCAAAGCCTACCTGGACGAACATTTTGAATCCGATGAAATCAAAGCTACGCTCGCGACTGACGGCGTCATCGGCGCGAACGGAGGGCCCTCGACGCCGGGCACTGCCTACAACATGCTCCACCACGTGATGGGGGGAGCAACCGGACTTCGCGGCGTGTGGGGCTTTGTAAAAGGCGGCATGGGCGGAATCAGCGAATCGTTGGCCTCCTCCGCCCGAGCCCATAAAGCCGTCATTCGAACCGGAGTGAAAGTGGAACGCATTCTCGTGCGTGAGAGCCGAGCGACGGGTGCCGTGCTTGCGGGAGGCGAAGAAATCCAAGCCCGTTTCGTGGTCTCCAACGCTCATCCCCAAACCACCTTTCTCAAACTTTTGGATTCACGCGATCTCGATCCCGAATTTCGAACGTCCGTGGAACGACTGCCTTCCAAAGGATCGTCTTTTAAAATCAATCTGGCCCTTTCCGGTCCGCCTCAATTCACGGCTTACCCTACGAACGGACTTGGACCCCAACACCGCGCCACGATGCACATTTGTCCTTCCATGAAATACATGGACGAAGCCTGGAATGACGCGGCCTCGGGAAGACCTTCTTCCCAACCCATCATCGAATGCACGATGCCGAGCGCCTATGACGATACCCTGGCGCCCAAGGGCCAACATCTCATGGGACTTTTCGTTCAATACGCGCCATTCGATTTGAAAGAAGGTACATGGGATACCGAAAAGGAAAAGTTTACGGACCGTTGCATCGATACGTTGGCCACCTTCGCCCCCAACATTAAATCCTTGATCCTTCACCGCCAGGCCATCTCCCCGCTCGATATGGAACGGGAATACGGCATGCTGGGGGGCAGTCTTTTTCACGGTGATATGACGCCCGACCGTTTGTTTTTCATGCGTCCCCTCCCCGGTTGGGCCCGCTATCGCACACCCGTCAAAGGCCTGTATTTGTGCGGGTCAGGGACCCATCCGGGGGGCGGGGTCACCGGCATGCCAGGCTTCAACGCGGCCCGGGAAATCCTTAAGGACTGGAGGCGTAAGAGAGGGCGCGGTGGAGATCCCGCATGATGTCTCGGGGATGTTCCAAGCCGATCGGCCATGGGTCAGACACTCCGCAAGCTGGGTACCGAAGGTAATGACGGTGGCGGCCATTTCCGCCTGATCCGTATTCATCCGCATAAATAAATCCGTCGTCTTTTCAACAATAGAAGACCAAAAAAAAGTGAAGCATCGTAATCCTTCTTAACCCTAAGGTCACCCATTAGGGCATTCGTCTTATTCACCTTAGAAAAACATACCATGTTGAATGGATACGGGAACGGAACGTTCAGCTCTTGAAAACTACTTAAAACCCGCTGATTTGCCACATAAGCGCAGACGAGGAAGCGTGGAGCCAACACATCCGGCACGAGAACCTCAGCGCACTTCTCGGAACTATGCCTAGCCTCTAATCACCAAGCGAGATTTGTGAGCCAACTCAAGGGAAAATTGCAACGCCTTTTGATCGTCATCCGGCCAACCTTTAATGTCGGCATGCCGTCGGCTCCGAGGAAGATTGGTTGAAACCACTTTCATATCCAACTCTCTTACAACTTTTGCCTGAAGATCGGCTCGAGCAACCGCCTTCTGACGAATTTTTCTATACACATACCAGTCGCTAATCCACCATATTTTAAAGTTATCACAATCTGTGGTCCGAAAAACCGATACCTTCTTATCCTTTCTGGGCATGAAAACCTTTGACCTTAGAACTCCCTTCTTAAAATCTGCCTCGTCCTTTATGTAATTGGAGAGTCGTTCGGAATCCGCTACCGTTTTCGGTAACCTCTCAACGAGAGAGAAAATAAGCTCTAAGATCGCGCGCAAGAGGATTAGAAAAGTTGTCGAGATCGGTCCACTGACCGCTTGGTCTTTCTCTACCAAGGATTCCAGCATAAACCGCCTTCTCCCCTGAGATCATGACGTTCAGCATAATGTTCCTACTGCCAATCCATTCAAGCATGATCTGGCCATTAGGCACCGACACGACATCAGGCGAAATGATCCCTTCTGGCAAGAGATCCACTATCCTCTTTGCACGCGAAGCCACATCAATCGTGATAGGCAATGCCCCTTCACCATCCCAGTTCTCTACCGCGCAATCTTCATGTAAAGTTTGCACTTCGTCCCTCAAAGCATTCCTCCAGCCCCGTGAAATCGAACGGTTTTCCAAACCCGTAAAGATCGCAAGAATACGACCCTTCAACCCTTCCGCTTCCTGGCTTCGACCATGATCTGGCCTAAAAATCCCCTGTGAATTGTTAGTGGTAGTAAGTAGGCTCATTCAAACAACATTATAGCTTCCTCGGTAAGATAACTGAAGAATATCTTATTTTTCAGCGCTCTAAATTCTTTGAAGACATCCCAACAATCAGCATCCCCGGGCATCCAAGAAGACTCCTTAAATATGTCAATATCGAGGACGAGGGTCGTATGATCAGGCTTATTTGGTGGAGAACTGTTCATGGTGACGATGGCTTTTATCCCACTAGATCTATCGTCGGTAATGGTCTGGAGAAGGAAGCGCGTCATATCTTGCGGAAGTCCTTCAGGAATTTTTGGAGGACACGTGAAATACCGTTCGAGCGTGATTTCTTTGAAAGGAAGATCTATGGAATTAATGTACCGAACCGCCGTCCGTGTGATCAACACTGGCTTGACAAGTTCGTGGTAATGCTTCCACACCCTCTGAACTTCGGGAAAAATCTCATCCCAATTTATATATGGCTTTAACTTGTTATAGGTAAATCCATCTAGCCTATATTGCACGATTCGCTTTTCATCCTCGGAAAGAAACAAAAAACCATCAGGCTGAATGTTGCTCTTTTCTTTCGAGATTCCGCCCTCTTCAATGGTATGTTCACTCTCAAATCTCCTCCGTATCTTTTTCTTGGGATATTGATCACGAATCATTTCACCGAATTTTTCAAGATCGCTCACTCCAACATCAGAAGGCAGATTGGCCCTGAGGTCAAATATGGCCTCAGTGATCGGAGGATTACGCAAATGACGAACATTCATAATCAGCGCAATTATGAAACGTTAGAGACCATAGATACAATGCCATAAGCAGAAAGGCGTGGAGTTCAAGAGGATTGGCCCTCCACGAGGGCGATTTCGGCGGGGGTCAGACCGTACAACTTATAAACAATCTCATCAATCTCCCGCTCCCACGCTGTCGTGTCCGCCTCGGGATCGCGTTTCTTCGCTACGAGTATCCGCTTGAGCCTCTGTAAGGTATAGAGCGTGGGGAACTTTCGCCGATCATCAGAGGGCTCAAAGGTAGCAAACTCATCCTCGGTCTGCTTGCCAAGGTTTCCACGATCCACTAGGAATAAGATGCGCTTCGCACCCCCAAACTTCAGAAGGCGGTAGGCAATGTTGACGGCGGCAAAGGTCTTGCCGGAGCCGGTTGCCATTTGAATAAGGGCGCGGGGATCAGCCCGACCAAAAGACTCCTCAAGTTTGAGGATCGCCCGCGTTTGAACCTTCCACAGTTGGGATTCGTCTAGCGTAGGAAGTTGTTTGATGCGGGCACGAAGCTGAGCAGGTTGCCCCACCCATTCCGCTAGAGTCTCCGGTTTCGGGAAGTTGAAAACTTGCCGACTGCGCGGAACCGGGTCGAGACCATTGGTGAAATAGGTGACTGACCCATTGGACTCAAAGAGGAACGGAAGCGGGCGTTTATAAGCTGGCAAGTTATCTGGGAGACCAGCGCCATACTTGGCTGATTGTGCCTCAACGCCCTTAGCGTCCCCTCCGCCTTAGCTTCCACTGCGCCGACTGCTTTGCGATCAAGATATAGGAGGTAATCCGCAAAGCCAAACCCGAATTTCAAAGAGAACTCGCGGACGGCGATGCCCCGGCCCGCTGTCAGGTCAAGATCGTCCTTGTTTTGGACAAACCACCCCGCAGCCGTCAGGTCAGCATCAATCTCACGGCGGGCTTTTTGCTCAGGAGTTTCTAACACGATTTTTGGTTAACACGCTCTGCAGGATACATAGGCAAAATAGAGCTTGTAAAAGCCGCTGATAAAGAAATATCCCACCAAGCAATCGAACGTGCGCGTCCCATCCCTTAATATGACGCCAAAGCGGTCACGCAGGCTCCTGTCCGGCTCGTTGGTAAAAAAGGTGAGATCCGTGGATGAAATGGGTGGGGTGACCCGAGGCTTCTCAAGTGGCTGGTTTTTTGGCACGAACGCCATTATACCCCTCTCGATTGGTGCCCGTTAGATTTGCTGAAGGGGGATCTTCACGAAGGGGATCATTTATGAGCGGCGGTCGATCGTGAAAGGCGGATCAGCTATTCAAAAGCCCCGGTTAACGGGAGGCGGGTGTCAGCCCGCGTTTAAGGCTTCCAAACATTCCTCCATGGATTCTTTGAAATTTTCCTCGCCGAACTCTTTGAACTTGTTGGCTTTTTCCATGACGAGAAAGGGCTGGGTGTGGATGCCAACGATCATCAATCGGATGCCTCGGTGGCGGCAGTCGTGATACACCTGGTCCATCACGCGGAGGCCTGTGGCATCCATATGCAGAACGCCTCTCATTTCTAAAACCAAGACCCGGGGCGGCTTAGACATGATACGCAGGACCTCAAGTAATTTATTGGCGGCGCCGAAGAAAAAACTGCCCTGAATCGAAAATACTTGGACGTCCTCTGGCCAACCGACCGTTGACCGGTCTGCCGTTGATGGGCCGGCGGTTCGACTGGGCTCACCGAAGTCCTCGCTTGCGGGTTCACGGGTTAACGTACGAACTTGAGTCAAATCGGCCATATTTTTCATGAAAAGGAATGCCGCCATCACCATGCCTACTTCAACGGCGACGGTGAGATCGATGAGGACGGTCAGAAAAAACGTGATGAGCAAGACCACCACGTCGCTTCGCGGACCTAAAAAGATTGATTTGAATGACCGCCATTCGGACATGTGATAACTCACGATCACCAACACCCCCGCCAAACACGCCAGGGGAATGTGGGCGGCCAAATTTCCGGCGGCCAGTAAAATGACCAACAAGACGACCGCATGAATCATTCCGGCCACGGGCGTGCGTCCGCCATTTTTCACATTGGTCGCAGTCCGCGCAATCGCTCCCGTGGCCGGCATGCCGCCAAAAATGGGCGAGACCAAATTCGCCACCCCTTGCGCGATCAACTCCATATTGGAATTATGGCGACCACCGATCATGCCGTCCGCCACGACGGCAGAGAGCAGCGATTCAATGGAAGCCAGTAAGGCCACGGTAAACGCGGAAGGCAACAACGCCTTCACCTCCATCCAAGACCACTGAGGCCAGGACGGAGCGGGCAAGCCGTGGGGCACTCCCCCAAATCGGCTCTGAATGGTTTCCAAGGGAAGATCCAGCGCGGCGACGACCGCAGAGACAGTCACCAACGCCACAATGGATCCGGGAACTCTCTGCCATCGCTTGGGCCAAAGGCCGATGCAAAGGGTGGTGAAAAGCGCCGCCCCCAACGCCCAATAATTGACCGTGGACAAGGTGCGTGCATACGCCGCCCATTTTTCCAGAAAATCCGCGGGCACCGCTTCCATCTGCAATCCCAGGAAATCTTTGATTTGGCTGGAAAAAATGATGACGGCAATCCCCGAGGTAAATCCCGTGATGACAGGATACGGAATGAACTTCACCATACTGCCCAGCTGGGACAATCCCATTACCACCAGCATGACGCCCGCCATCAAGGTTGCCAGCACCAATCCGTTGTACCCGTACGTGGAAACAATGCCCGCCACGATCACGACAAACGCGCCGGTCGGACCCCCGATCTGTACGCGACTCCCACCCAAGGCGGAAATCAAAAAACCCGCGACGACCGCCGTATACAAACCGCGCTCGGGCCCCAAGCCTGAAGCGATTGCAAAAGCCATGGCCAACGGCAAAGCCACCAATCCCACGACAAGACCCGCCCCTAGATCGGCGCGAAACTGGCTCCACGAATACTCTTTGGCCGACAGCCAGATTTGCGGGATAAGCATCGCGGTGGGGTTAGAGAATCGGGGAGAGCAGGCGGGCGGCGCCCAAACCTATGCGCACCCACCAGGGGCGTTTGTTGACTTCTTCCATCGTCACTTCCTTGCTGTCCGCCATATCCCGGCGGAAATCCACTTCCAACTTAGTCGCCAGCTCCGGATCACACACCAGGGCGCTGACCTCGAAATTAAATTGAAAACTACGAATATCCACGTTCGCTGATCCCACAATGCCCCACGTGCGGTCCACCACCATCGTCTTGGCGTGGAGAATCGCTTTGTCGTACTCATAAATGCGCACGCCCGCCTTGAGGAGCACGGAATAGTATGAACGAGCCGCGGACATGATGAGCCTCACGTCGCTTCGTTTGGGGAGGAGAATTTTCACGTCCACGCCGCGCATCGCCGTGGTCACCAGCGCAAACAACGTGGGATCATCCGGAATGAAATAGGGACTGGTTAAATAACACCGCTCACGAGCCATCGATAACCCCGTGATATACACCAGGCGGTGGGCGTTTTGATCCTGGTCCGGCCCGCTCGGCACCACGGCCACTACTGAAGATCCCCTCTCCGATTCCGAAGACAATTTTACCGGCTTGATCTGTTCATTGGTGGAAAAAAACCAATCTTCGGCGAACGTCCATGCCAAATCTTCGACGGCGGGGCCTTGGATCGCCAAATGCGTATCCCGGAATTGCACCGGATGACGGCGTCGCCGTCCTGAATACGCATCCCCCACGTTCAAACTGCCGGCATAACCCGTTTCACCGTCCACCACGATGATCTTGCGGTGATTTCGTAAATTAACGGACCACCGACGTCGAAGCGGATTCAACGGCATAAACGCCGCCACCTTTCCGCCCGCCGCCTGCAACTCACGAATGTGTCCGGCATGAATTCTGAATGAGCCAATAGCGTCATACAGGAGACGCACCTCAACGCCCTCGGCGGCTTTGGCGATCAAACTCGCCATGAACTCCCGCCCGGTCATGTCATTTTGAATAATGTACATTTCCACCCACACAGACTGTCGGGCCCGTTCAATCGTGCGTCGAATATGAGCGTTGGCATCGTCGTTTTTGGCGAAAAGGTCCACCGCATTACCTTGCGAGGGCAGCCATCCCGTCGCGGCGGTCGCCACCGCCAACACCCCTTCTTCTTCGCGGGTGAGGGTCCGGTGGGGCGGCGAAGCGGACTGGAATTTCCGGGTTCGCGCATTCAGCGCCCGACGCATTTCCCACACCGAACGGCGCTTGCGACGAACCACCCACCGCACGCTGGGGTTGCCGAATAACAGGTAAGCCGTGGCGCCGGCTCCCGGAAACGCGATAATGGCGAACAACCAGGTGAGGGTGGTGTTGACCCCGCGCCCCGCCGTCACGGCCCGCAACACAGCCACCACATCCAGTATCGCCACAATGATCCACGCCCATTCGGGATGGAAGTTCATACGTCTATTTTAGCGGGTCTGAAAGAGATTAGGAAAAGGCGCGGGTCAAATCGCGGATGATATCTCGGGGATGCTCGAGGCCGATCGACAACCGCATGAGATTGCCGTCAAACCCCTGGCGAAGTTGTTCCTTGCGCGGCAGGTTCGCGTGGGTCATCAAGGCGGGAGATTCCACGAGGGTGCGTATTTGACCCAGGCTGACCGCGAGCGTGACGCTGTAGCCCTTGGAGGCCAGTCGATCGAGAAATTTCGCCCCGGCTTGTCGTCCCCCTTTCATCTCAAAGGCGATCATGCATCCGGGAGCGAACCGGCCGTCCTCATCCACCATTTGGTGGCGCGCCAGTTCATAATCCGGGAAGGAGGTCAGCCCCGGGTATCGAACCCATTCCACGCGGGGATGGCCCTCCAAAAACCGGGCAACCGTGAAAGCCGTTTCTTGCTGGGAAGTCATGCGCAACGCCAACGAAGAGAGACCATATACCAAAATCGGCCATGCCGCTTTGGGCGAAAGCACTCCCCCGAAATCTTTCCGATAACACAGCACGTCGTGCCACAAGGCTTTTCGAGTAATCACCGCGCCACCCATATCCGCCCCGAATCCGCTGATCCCCTTGGTCAAACTGTGGACCACGACGTCTACCCCCATCGTCAGCGGTCGCTGGCAAAAGGGCGTGGCAAACGTATTGTCCACCACAATTTGCGCCCGCCACAGCGAGGCTCGCCCTGAGGCGGCCCGCGGGCGCGCGCGCCGATGGGATTCACGCACGATTTTCACCACCGCCGCGATATCGATGAGTTGCATGGTCGGGTTGGCGGGGGTTTCGAAATACACGATGCGAGTCCGCGCCGTGATCGCTTTTTTCAGCGCCCCCGGTTTCGTGAGATCCACGAACTTCACCTTGATCCCCATTTTTGGGTACCACGTGGTAAACAAACTGTGGGTGGATCCGTAAATGATGGTGTGGGAAATTATTTCATCGCCAGTGCGAATAAAAATCCCGCACGCGGCGGCCACCGCAGCCATCCCGCTTCCGAAACACACCCCAACTTCCCCGTGTTCGGCGTGGGCCAGCGCATCCTCCAACATACTGCGGGTCGGTTCATCCAACCGGTCGTAAATATAAATCGGGTGAGGACGTTCAGGGTCCGCCTGGGGCGACGCAAAATCCTTAAAGCCCTTGGCGCCGCGCGCCGCGGAATCCAACCGGTACGCCACCGAGGATGACATGGGCGGGATGATGTGGTGACTATAATCCCACCGCCGGGTCCTGGAATGCCCGTGGATCAAAAACGTCTGGATATGGGCGGTGTGCTTTTTCTCGGGTTTCATGACATTAGAATAACCGAACAGCCGTATCTCTCACCAGTCATTGGCGTGGCCGGCTTTGGCTCGGGCCGCCAGAAAGGCGCTCACCAGGATTTCCGAGGTCTGATGGGCCGGAAAGGGACCCGCCACAAACGCCGGCTGGCACCCTGGTGCCCCCCTGCCGATCTCGGCGAGGGAAAATTCCGCCGAACACACCCGGCATACCACGTGATGGCCTTGGAGCGCGTAGCCTTTCGGATCCGCGCAAATCTGACACATGTCTAACGCGAATACTCTCTGATCCCCTTGGCGAACCACCAGACCTTTCACCGGGATAGCCTCGCCGGGAACGAGAAAATCAAAAAACGTCATGGAGGAATTTGAATCTTCCGGAGGAAAGGTGATGTGATCGCCCTCTATACCAAGATGATGCACGTCGGACGTCGCGACGGGCAGATCCTTTCTCCATCCCGCGACGCCCACCAAGGCCAATCCCACGATCACGATCCACCGGGCTCCCGGCCACCCACTGCGGTGATGCCAGATGAATCCCG
>OBEQ010262341.1_pt1 | contig 11727 bp, 6 predicted proteins | sample 1670901 | NCBI WGS metagenome assembly OBEQ01 (sample SAMEA104232315, study PRJEB22302) | groundwater metagenome | biome: forest; feature: aquifer; material: groundwater | place: USA | collected 2011-08-07 | depth 5.4 m | reverse complement strand
GCCGCGCACAATTCCCACCGTCCACGCGGCAATGTAGCCGTCCTTCCGCTCAGTCAGATAGGGCTCACGAATAAGCTCAAGGGGAAACGTGGCGATGTTGGCCACGCCGCGGCCGAGTTTTCGCATGCTGCCGTTCCATCGTTGTTGACGCGTGAGCTGTTGTGGCGCAGATGGTTCCTCGGCGCGGGCCCCCGTTGAGGCCGCCAGACTCAACCCGATGACGACAAGCATCATGCTCCACCACGCCATGTCTTTCCTCATCCTGTAGTCCTCCCTGCCGTTGCGGACGTCGATGATCGTGCCGTGTTCATCATCACCCACCAGCCGATGCCAAGAAAGGCCACCCACGCGCCGACGCCGTTGACGAGGCGGTTGGTGCCTACCAACCATTGTACCGATTCGCCGGAAAATGCTAAGAAAAATTTATTGAGTCTAGCCACATAGGCCAAGACGCCATGCAGGCCAATGGACAAGGAAAGCTGACGGGTCCGCAAGGCGCTCAAGGCCAGGACGGCGCCAAGCAGGAAGAGCCCCACGACTTCCAGGCCGCTCGAGGGCCACACCGGGTTCGGCTTCAGATGCACCACCGCATAGACCGCGCTCGTGAGAATGATCGCCGCAATCTTGGAGTATCCCAGTAACTGTTGCAGGAGATAGCCGCGAAAAATCACTTCCTCCCCAATGGCCACCAGCCCCATCGCAGGAATGTTCACCAGCATCAGTTGCCACAGGCGCGCCGGATCAGCGCCGAGACTGACGCGACACTGACCGGTGCTCAGATACGCAAGCACCAGCAGAGCCACCCCGGTTCCGCCAAGCCACAGCCCGCGGCGCAGATCCTTCCACCCTTCCCCGGGCGTCACCAATCCCAGACTGCGGAATGGTTGGCGATGGACATAGCGCATGAAGAGCCACACGCTCAGGAGGGTGGAGATCGAGACGCACCGGCGGACAATTTTCCACCACGGCAAATGGACAAACGGCAAGGCGATGATGCTTAACCCGCAACTGATGACGGCGATGGTGAGGATAAACCCGCACAGCAGGAGCGCCCGTCGGAACGGAGAGAGATTAATTGGCGTTGGTGCCTTGGATGAAGGATTCCACGAGCTGCTTGGCGCGTTCATCATCCATCGGTTTTGGCGGATGCTTCATCGTCCAGGCGGAGACGGACAACAACGGCCCGCGAATATGCCGGTCGCGCGCCAACCGCAGACAGCGCACGGCGTCGATGACCATGCCCGCGCTGTTGGGAGAATCCTCCACCTCCAACCGGAGCTCAAGCTGGACGGGGACGTCGCCAAACCCGCGGCCTTCAATGCGCAGGAAACACAGTTTTTGGTCTTTCTGCCACGGGACGTAATCACTGGGACCAATGTGGATGTTTTCGTCTTCCAACCGTTTATCGAGCACGGATTGCACGGCTTCCGTCTTGGACACTTTCTTGCTGTGGAGCCGGTCGCGATTGAGCATGTTCAGGAAATCGGTATTGCCGCCGACATTGAGCTGATAGGTTCGATCAACCGATACGCCGCGGCTGCGAAAGAGTTTCGCGAGCGCGCGATGCAGGATGGTAGCGCCCAGCTGGCTCTTGATGTCATCCCCGATGACCGGAATGCCCTTCTGCGCAAACTTCTTGGCCCAGACAGGATCCGAGACGATGAAGACCGGCATGCAATTGATCAAACTCACCCCGGTTTCAAGACATGCTTGGGCATAGGCCTTCGCCGCCTGTTCCGATCCCACCGGCAAGTAGCTGATGAGGATTTCCGCGCCGCTGTCTTTGAGGACTTTCGCGATGTTGCACGGTTTTTGTTTGGAGACCACAAACGTTCGGTCTTCCGGATAGTCCTTCATGTGCGACGCTACGCCATCGAGCACGGGGCCCATCTGGACTTTGATTTTGGCGGGACTGAGTTTGTTCACAAACCACAGGGTGCAGTTGGGTTTTGCGCTGGCGGCGTCCTCAAGGGATTTGCCCACTTTGCGGGCATCAATATCGAAGGCGGCCACGATTTTCACGTTGCTGGGCTGATACGGGCCGATGGCGCGAAACAACAGGCCATTGCGCTGGTGGGAGGGCTGCCGGTAGTACTCAAGGCCCTGCAGCAGGGCGCTGGCACAGTTGCCTACCCCGGCGATGGCGACGCGGATGGCCGTGCCTGTGGACGCCTGTGGATGCGGAGACCGAGTTCGTCTAGCCCGGGTTGGTCGTCGTGAGTGAGCACGTGAACGTGTTCGTGAGGTTGGCATTAGTCTCGTGGATGCAAGAACCTCTTATTATAAAGAGTTTATCAGCGGAAAGCAAGTTCTCCTATCTATTTGTTGCAGAGCAAGTTAGACAGACCAGGCCTGTGATGTAAAATCAGCTGGCGGGATGGTTAGCCGAAAGCAGCCCTGGGTGGGATACGTCTCAAGGACTTGCTGCTGGTCTTCCAGGGACAATCGCAACTGGAAGGTTTCTCCTGGGCGGGCCGCCAGCAGGGTTTTCGGAACGGCGACCTCCAAAATTTTCCGATACGCACAGGAAAGCGACTGCACCGTTTTCCCTTCCCAGGTGGCAGTTCGCACCTGATCCGCGTGTCCTTGAATGATGAGAGCGGCTTGGCGGTCCGGACATTCCAGACGCACGCGCCACTGGGCCAGTTGCTGAAGGCCGGCACGATCCAGGTCCAGACGGAAGCACACCTGCGTGTCATCAAATCCGTATAACAGGGTCTGCAGCAGTTGCTGGCCGCGGTGCGCCGCGCTGTAGCCCTTATGCAAATCCAGGTACCCCGCGTACAACCATTCGTAGTAATCGGTTTCCAGGCCGTCGATGATGGGATGGACTGGTCCCGTGGGTTCTGAAAGCGGCTGGACGGCCTTGAATTTAATGGGCTGCTCAAGCGCCGGCGGCACGGGGCGCCCCAAAAACCGATAGACGTTTGCCGTGTGGGTTCGGAACAACCGATCGAACTCTTCATCTTGCGCCGAGCTGTGCGTGTCACCGTACCACCACATCCAGTCGCTGCCCTCGGCAATGAAAAAACTTCTCCACGCCTGCCTGCGCCGCTCTTCCTCTGTCTCAGGAAGGCGCGGCAGGCAGGCCCGCGCCAGTCCTTCCCTGCTTTCCGATGTTCCCGGGGACGGAGGCGGCCCGGTTTGTTGGAGGGTTTGGCGCGCTTGCGCGAGAAAGTCCCACGCCGCGTTTTTCTCGGCATGCCCGATCCACGTCGCAAAATTGCCGTCGATCCAGGAGCCGGCGAACAACTCGGGTAACGAGGGCTGCTGCTGGAGCGGGTACTGGGCGAGGAATTCGCTTACGGTCACCAGCCGGAACCGGTCGTCCTTGCTTAATGCGGTATAGAGGCCGCGGAAGAACTCGTGGCCGTCCCGGGGATAGAATTCCCACGCGTTTTCACCGTCCAGGATGATGCTCACCAGGGCCGGCTCAGGCACCGAACGAAACTGCTGGTAGAGATCTTCGCACCGGCGCAAAAAATCTTTGACGGCGATCGCGGCGTCCCACTGGCTATAGACAAACCCCAGCAAATCGGAGAGTTCCCGGTCTCGGAAGATGATGGCTAGGTCTTTCCCTTTTCGGTGCAGGCGGTGCGGCCGATACAACTGCGAGGGCGCGCGGGAGGCGCGCAAGGTGCGCCAGAGAATTTCTTCATCCGTGGCGATCCAGCGCACGCCTTCATCGATGGCCAGGGCGACGAGTTCTTCGCTGACGCTGCCTTCCGGAGGCCAGATGCCCTGAGGGCGCTGTCCGAAGCGGGCCTGATGGTGGCGTAGGCCTTCCGCGAGCTGCCATCGCGCATCCTCCGGGTGTCGAAAGGTCGATGTGGGCAGCGCCATTTTTGGCAACGCCACGTGCGCGCGGCGGGTATCGCAGACCAGCGGCATAATGGGATGGTAAAACGGCGAGGTCGTCAGCTCAATTTGGCCGCGTTCGGCTGCGGCCCGGTAGGCGGGGAGGATTTGCGAAAGCAGCGCGCGATGTTTTGCCAGCACGAGTTGTTTGTCGGGTTCAGAAAACTGGCTGCCCTTGGTCTCCAGCGCCGTCAGCTCTTGATCGCGCTGGCGCAGCCAGGGATCGATCCACGCAAGGTTAAACCACACCTGTAAATCCAGCAGGTCCTGCGTCTTGAATCGTTTGAGGACCTCTGGCCACGCGTCCTCACTAACGGACCAGCCGCGCTTGGCCAGCAAATCGTAGTAGCGCGGATAGGGTTTGACCATGTGGTCCCAATTGGCCATGAAGAACCATTCCAGGACAAATCGTTTCTCGGTGTCGGTGAGTTCCGAGGCCGGCTTGGCCGACAGATCCAAAAACGCGTCGGATTGATGATGCGGGGGCAGGTATTCTTCAAGCTGTTCGATCAGAGACGGAACCAGATTAAACGTTTGGTGAAGGGTCGGAAACTCTTCGAGGATCTTCACCATGTCCAGGTAGTCTTTGGTGCCGTGCAGACGCACCCATGGCATGGAGCACGCGCCGGTATACATGTCCCGGTAATAGGGCTGGTGCATGTGCCAGACAAACGCGATATGGAGAGGATGCGGCATGAGCTATTTTACCTTAAACAAAACCCCCTGCCTCTTGCGAAGCAGGGGGTTTTGAAGACCAAACGAACCCACAGGACTTAGAACTTCACGCTCACTGTGGTCACAAGCTCTTGCGCGGTCGACTGGGCTCCATCGTGGTAGACCGAGCCAGGCCAGAAGACGCCCCACAGAAACCCAAGCTGGACATCATCGGTGTAGTTGTACTGCACCTGGTTGTCCCACTCGGTTCCGGCATAGCCCTTCCGCGGGCCTTCAGGATTGACAAGTGTCGTTCCAGGCTTAGCCGGAACAGGCAGCCAAAAGAAGTTCACGCGGGAGGTGAGGTTGAGGTCTTCGATCGGTTTCGCACCGCCCCAGAAAGAAATCTCGTTCTGGTTGGTGGCGGCTGCGGTATCGCCGGCCTGCGCTGTGTTATAGAACCCAGTGGCTGTCTGGCCGGTTTCGAACTCGCGAATGGCCGTGGTGAAGTAGCCACGCGCAATCGGATCCCAGCCAGAGACTGCGCCATCGCTATCTTTCCCTGACCAGTAAATCCATTCCGCGCCCATTTTTGGAGTCATGGCAACATGGGCGAAGGTGTATTCGGCTCCTAGATCATACGCCCACGCTTGGAACGGGCTTCCGGTCGGAACAAGACCGGTTGCATCGGTTGCGCGAGTTCCGTTCTGGTAGGCAAGTTCGCCCCAGGTTGAGAGTCCTTCAACCGGCATCGCGCTGCCACGCAGACCCCAGACGTTTACGACGCCGGTTTTATTAATGCCGGCTACGGGCGTTGTGAGGTTGTTGCTTGATTGGTCGAGCTTGTTGAGATAGTACGCTTCGATCTCGGAGTGCGCGGCGTCAAACTTGGTGCTGAAATTCACACCCTGCAGGTTGACGTCGTCCGTCTGGTTCACCCCATTTTCGTTCAGCTTGATGTAGACATAGTCCGCGGTCAACGGAATGCCCATGCCGCCCAGGTGAGACAAGTCTAATGTGGCGCGGATGGCATCAAACGCAGTGAAGTCCGTGAACTCATTCGCGGTGATCGAACTGTGGAGATCGCCACCTCGACCAAGAGTTCCGGGAATCAATGAGCTGCCCAGCACAAACCCGCGGCCCCACACGATCGGCTGCTTACCGATGCGGAGCGTTAACGGCGAGTAGAACAGCTCCTTCAACGTGACATACGATTGGCTCACCGCAAAGTCAGCCGTGCTGCTCGCGGCCGCGTCGAGGTTCCAATCGCGCTCATTCGCAACGCGAACGAACGTGGATACATTCTCTGTCAGGTCTGCTGCGACATTGATGCCTGTGGTGGTCATGAAGAAGTTATCACCATCAAGCACCGTGCCAGCGGCACATCCTGTTGAAGTTGTTGCGCTGTTACAAGTGTGATCCTGCAGATCCAGGTTCTGCCGATGAAATGCCCGAGCGGTGATATCTCCACTGACCTTCACATTCTGGACCTCTGCAAAAGCCGGGAGGCTTATCGCGAGAAGTCCGAGAAGGACTGCGCTTCTGAGCGTAGCCTTCATCATGCTGGTGTTCCCTCCTTGTTGGTCCACTCCACCTAACTGCCCCATGACAAACCTTGCTGTGCCCTAGACGCCTGAGTATTTGAGGAACTGCAGAGTATGTTGTTTCTTCTACGACAAGACCACACCACGTGCAATCTGTGTTCCTCCCCTTTCCCGGGAGCCCGAGCACACCCCCTTTCAAGTTTGGGTTAGCATAGGAGTTTTGGGAAGTCTTGTCAAGTATTTTTTACGCAGGTTTTACATGGTTGTAACAAGCGTTACGCAATTCTATCTGGATTTTGCTGGGGTTTGGGGTGTGTTTAGCCGAGTTTGTATGGTCGTCACGGAAAGTTGAAGAGAGAATGCCCCAGGGCCGATTCGAACGGCCGACACACGGTTTAGGAAACCGTTGCTCTATCCAAATCTGAGCTACTGGGGCGCGAGAAGTTGTGAGAGAGATAGAACACTTAACGCGCGGATGGCGCGCGCCTGCGCAGATACCGGTACGATCGGGCGGCGCTCATGCGGACTTGGAGGGTTTCTGAGTCTTGGTGGTGAGAGGTTTGGCGGGAGTCGTTTCGTTTGAAGCGGTTTTGGTTTGCTCTTCCGAGGTAGCTATGACCCGAAGCTTGCGCAGAGCGGCGACCTCAATCTGGCGCACGCGCTCGCGCGTGATACCAAAGGATTTCGCGGTTTCCCCAAGCGTGCGGCTGATGCCATCATCCAAGCCGTAGCGCAGAATCAGCACTTGCCGCTCGCGGTCATTCATCTGCTTGAGCATCACATCGATGCGCTCATGCTGCAGGAAGCGCGTGATCTGATCTTGCGCTGAAGGGCCCGTATCTTGTAGCAGTTCCACCATCTCGGTTTCGCCTTCATCCCCCACTGGGCTGTCCAGCGAGGTGGGCTGCGAGGAGGTGACCAATTCCTGCAACCGCAGGATGCGCTCCACGGGCAGATGCATGGAGCGCGCCACTTCTTTGGGGCTGGGTTTGCGGCCGAAGCGCTGCGTCAACTCTTCCGAGACGCGCTTGAATTTCGACATCACCTCGGTCATGTAGACCGGAATGCGCACGGTCTTGCCTTGGTTGGCGATGGCGCGGGTGATGTATTGGCGAATCCACCAGGCCGCATAGGTGGAGAAGCGAAAGCCCTTGTTCGGATTGTACTTCAGGACCGCCTTCATGAGGCCGAGGTTGCCTTCCTCGATCAAATCCAGCAGCGGCACCCCCAGGTGCGAGTAGCGCTTGGCGATGTTGATGACCAGGCGCAGATTCGACACGATCATCAAGCGCTTGGCTTTGGTATCGCCGCGCTTGATGCGATTGGCCAGCTCGATTTCCTGCTTGGCCGTCAACAGCGGCACCGATTTGATGTCGCGCAAGTACGTTCGGATGGCTTCCATGTTCGAGTGGTTACTTCTTCCGTTTCTCCTTCAAGGCCGATTGGGCTGCGGCGAGCCGGGCCACCGGCACGCGGTAGGGCGAGCAGGATACGTAGTCCAACCCCGCTTTATGACAGAACTCAATAGAGGAAGGCTCCCCGCCATGTTCCCCGCAGATGCCGACTTTGAGATCCTTGCGGGTGGAGCGGCCTTTCTCGATGGCGATCGTGATGAGCGGCCCGACGCCTTGCTGATCCAGCTTGGCGAACGGATCAGACTCCAGGATGCCGCTCTTGAGATACTCCGGCAGAAACTTGCCGATGTCATCGCGCGAAAACCCGAACGTCATCTGCGTGAGATCGTTGGTGCCGAAGCTGAAGAACTCAGCGTCCTTGGCGATCTCATCCGCGATCAACGCCGCGCGCGGCACCTCGATCATCGTCCCGACTTTATATTTGATCGTGACCTTGTAGCGCTGCATGGTGTCCTTGGCCACGCGGTCGATCACCGCCTTCGCGATCGTGAATTCTTTCGGGATGCCCACCAGCGGAATCATGACTTCAGGGAGCACCTTCACGTTGTCCCGCGTCAACTCGCAGGCGGCCTCGAAGATGGCCTGGGCCTGCATCTCGTTGATTTCCGGATAGGTGATCCCCAGGCGGCAGCCGCGATGGCCGAGCATGGGATTGCTCTCATGCAGACTCGCCACGGTGTCTCTGAGCACGCGCGGATCGATGCCCAGCTGCTTGCCCACGCGCTCTTGCTCCTCCGCGGTGTTCGGGAGAAACTCGTGCAGCGGCGGATCCAGCAGCCGGATCGTCACTGGCAAGCCCTTCATGACCTCGAGAATTTCGATGAAGTCCTGCTTTTGGAACGGCAGGAGTTTCGCCAGCGCGGCTTTGCGTTCCTCGACCGTTTTGGCGACGATCATCCGGCGGATCGCCGGCAGGCGCTCCTCGCCGAAAAACATGTGTTCGGTGCGGCAGAGCCCGATGCCTTCCGCGCCGAAATCGCGCGCGACCTGGGCATCGTGGGGGGTGTCCGCGTTGGCGCGCACGCCCAAGGTGCGGTTCTCATCGGACCAGATCAAGATCTGCTTGAAGGCGGCGGTCAGCTCCGGTTTCACCAGCGGAACTTCTCCTAAGATCACCTCACCCGTGGTGCCGTTGAGGCTGATGACGTCACCTTCTTTGATGATCAGATTCCCGACCTTGAAACATTTTTCCTCTTCTTGCACGAGGATGTCGCTGCAGCCGACCACGCAGCATTTCCCCATGCCGCGGCCGACCACCGCCGCGTGCGAGGTCATCCCGCCGCGCGCGGTCAAAATTCCTTGTGCCGCGGCCATGCCGCCGATATCTTCCGGCGAGGTCTCCTGCCGCACGAGAATCACCTGCTGATCTTTCTCTTCCGCCCACTCGATGGCGCGATGGGCTTCAAACACCGCGTGACCCACCGCGGCCCCCGGAGACGCCGGCAATCCTTTGGCGATGACGTTGGGTTTGGCCTTTGGGCTGATGGTCGGGTGCAGGAGCTGGTCGACTTGGCTGGTGTTGATCCGCAGCAGCGCTTCGTGTTTGTTGATCAGGCCTTCCTTCACGAAGTCGGTGGCGATGGCCACGGCCGCGCGGGCGGTGCGCTTGCCGGTGCGGGTCTGCAGCATGTAGAGCGTGCCTTCCTCGACCGTAAACTCCATGTCCTGCGTGTCGCGGAAATATTTTTCCAAGCGCTGGCCGATGCCGTAGAGCTGTTTGTAGGCGCTGGGGAATTCTTGTTGCATGTCGGCGATCGGTTTGGGCGTGCGGATGCCCGCGACCACGTCTTCACCTTGGGCATTCACCAGATACTCGCCGTAGAAGACTTTCTCGCCGGTGCCCGGATCGCGCGTGAAGCACACGCCGGTCAGCGAGTGATTGCCCATGTTGCCGAAGACCATCGATTGAATCGTGACGGCGGTGCCCAAACTGTGCGGGATGTTGTTCAGGCGGCGGTAAATCTTCGCGCGCTCGTTGTTCCAGGACCGGAACACCGCGTTGACCGCGCCGTGCAACTGCTCCATCGGGTCGTCCGGAAATTCCACGTCCTTGGATTTGCGGATGGCGTCCTTATATTCTCCGATCAGTTCTTTCAGGGCTTCGGCCGGCAGCTCGGCGTCGCTTTTGGCGCTGAACTTCGCTTTCTTCGCGGAGAGGCGGTCTTCAAACAACCGGTGCTCCACTTCCAGCACCACATCGCCGTACATTTGGATGAAGCGCCGGTAGGCATCGTACGCAAACCGCGGGTTCTCGGTTTTTTCGATGAGGCCCTGAACCGTGCGCGTGGTGAGGCCAAGATTCAGAATCGTATCCATCATTCCCGGCATGGAGACGGCCGAGCCCGAGCGCACGGACACCAAGAGCGCATTCTTCGGATCGCCGAATGTTTTGTTCGTCACGGACTCCAGCCATTTCAATTGCTGCTGAAGTTCTTCGGCTAATCCGGTCGGCCATCGTTCGCCGAGATCGTAGTAGGTGTTGCAGGCCTCGGTGGTGATGGTGATGCCCGGAGGCACCGGCACGCCGATGTTGGTCATCTCGGCCAGGTTCGCGCCCTTGCCGCCGAGTAATTGTTTCATGTCGGCGCGGCCTTCGGCTTTCCCGCCTCCGAAGACATAGATGTATTTCACTTTCGATTTTGGATTGCGAGATTGTGAGCGTACCCGTTTTGCTGCGGCCTTCATTTACACCTGCTCCTTTTGCAAGATGGTCAATTTCGATAGATCAGCAATGCGATCAGTATACAACGTGTTGATGATCTTCATCAACGCCAGACGATTTTGCTGCAAGAGCGGGTCTTGCACATTCACCATCACGTTCGCGAAAAATTCGTGGAGCACGTCATAAAACGCCTCGCTGTAGACTTTGGTGGCGTCGCCGTATGATTTATTGGTGATTAGCTGCTTGATGCGATCTTCGTGTTGGTTGTAGCGCTGCCACAATTGTTGCTCGAGCGGTTCTTGGAGACGTTCTTGTTCGACTTTGGCGTTGGGTTGAATTTTTGAACCCTTTAAAATATTTGCCGTGCGCTCGATGACTTTCGCGGCTTTGAGCAGCGCGTGATTGCCGTCCAGCTGCTGCAACTGCTGGATGCGGTCCATCGCGTCGACGGGATCATCGCACGGGCTGGTGAGAACGGCGTCGATGAGATCGCGCGACGGAACCGGCTTCGGCCAATCGAAAGTATAAAGACGATCAAGGATGTAATCTCGGACACGTTTTTCTGTATCTGCCTTACCATGAGCGGAAGGAGTATTTGCTTGCCACTCCATAAACAATTGAATGAGTGGAATCGGTAGATGCTGGGACCATCCAGTTTCTACAATCCCCTGTGCTGCTCGACGGAGGCCAAATGGATCTTGGTCCCCAGTTGGTTGAATGTTTTGGCTGAAGTAATAGGCTAAAGTGTCATACTTATCAAGAATAGATAATGCACTTCCAAGACGAGTGGTTGGTTTTTTATCTCCCAGAGGTAGATACTGTTCTGCAATTGCCTCAGCAACCTGAATTGGTTTTTCGGCTGCTTTAGCGTAATGTTTTCCCATCACACCTTGGAGCGTCGGGAATTCCTTCACCATTGTAGTTACAAGATCTGTTTTTGAAAATTCACAGGCTTTGCGAAGATATTCTGATTCTTGAGGAGTTAATTTCCACGAATTAACTAAAATTTTGCTCATACCCATCAATGCGAACACTTTCTTTCGAACTGATCGTTCGCCGTGGAATGTGACACCTTCTAGGCGTTGATTCAGTTCTTCCAAAGAAGATCGTTTATCCTCTTCCCAGAACAGCAAACTGTCCGCCAAACGCGCATTCAGAATATGCTCATGGACTTTGCGCACCTCATCAAGTTTGCGCGGTTTGCCGTCGAGAATCGCGACAAACGCCGGCAGGAGTTTGCCATCGCCTGCCTGCCGCGCCGAATCGGCAGCATCTTGTGTGCGCGGCGCAGGCAGGCGAGCTTCCAGCGCAAACACGCGCTGATGTTTGGCCATGCTCGCCAGTAATACCTCGCGCGGCAGTTTCAAATATTTGGACTGGAATTGTCCGTAGAGCGGTGTGGGTTGCTCCACCAAAAACGTCACTTCATCTAATAAACCATGCGTGAGCATCTCCGGCGCAGGTGCGCCCTGATGCGATTTCGCGTGTGTGGCGACAAGACGTTCGATTATCTGTCGGCGCTCGGACTGATTCCATTGAATAGCGGCACGCTTGAGTACCGTAAAATACTGTGTGGGACTCTGCACGGCAACCG
>OBEQ012340730.1_pt1 | contig 11728 bp, 13 predicted proteins | sample 1670901 | NCBI WGS metagenome assembly OBEQ01 (sample SAMEA104232315, study PRJEB22302) | groundwater metagenome | biome: forest; feature: aquifer; material: groundwater | place: USA | collected 2011-08-07 | depth 5.4 m | reverse complement strand
CTCTTCGGCGGGTCTTCGCGCCTGAAGAATTTAACGGCATTTCTCTCGGAGAAAATCGGGCATCCCGTCGAGCTTCTTCCCCTTCTGCCCGGATTTCGGGGGGGTGCCATGGAAGCGGAGGAGAGGACGGACCGTTTTCCCTCGCTTGCCACTTCTCTGGGTGTTGCTTTTCAGGAAGGGAGGGGCCCCAATCTTTTGCCTTCCCGTTTCCGCGAGAGGAAAACACAGATCCTTTCGCGGATCGCCTTGCGTGTGACTTCGATTGTCACTGTCCTGGCGCTCTGTACGATGCTCTCTTATGAGGGGATGCGGCATCACCTTCTGCGAAAAGAACTTTCATTTTCCGGTTCCTCTTGGAAAATGTTTCAGGAGATTGAGTCGTTAAAGAAAGAGTTGGAGGTTCGGAAGGAGGTTCTCGCGCAACTCAAAGAAAGGCATCCGTATCTTATCGGGGCCCTGAAAGAAGTGTCGAACACCCTTCCTTCTCATGCGGTCATTGACCGGATTTCATTTCCTCAGGCGACGGATGAACTTCGTCTCTCCGGGATGATTTTCACCGTTGCAAACCAGTCCACTGAAACCCTTGTGACGGAGCTTATTTCTCACTTTGAGAAATCGCCGTTTTTTAAGGAAGTCAAGCTCATATCCACCCAGCGGGACGCCTCCTACGAACAACCCGCCAGCCACTTTGAAATCATGTGCCGGTTGCGGATGAGACGATGAAATTCCCTCCCGAAATCCAAAACAGTCTTAAGAAACTGAAATTTCCAAAATTCGCCCATCAGGAACTGGTGTTTTGGATTTTAGGAATCATCCTTTTTATCGTGACGTTCATGCAGCTTTTGATTCTTCCGGTCCGCCACGGAGCGGATAAATTGGCGGCTGAAATTTCGGAAATGAAATTGCGGACTCAGGAACTTTCCGGTGGCGGCTCTTCTTTGGGAGAGGTGCTGGTTTCTCTGAGACAGGAACTTTCTGCCACGGAGGGGAACCTTGCGCAGAAGGAAAAGGCCTCGGAAGTCTTGTCGGTTTTCTTGGGGAAGGCGAACGCGTTGGGCATCACGGTTTTTTCGGTCCGCCCGGAGCCGCCTTTTCTTTATCCGAACGCAGCCAACCCGCTTCGTCTCGAGGGCAAGCCTTGCCAAGCCCTTTTGATTCAGATGGGCCTTCAATGTTCGTACCGGACTCTCGGTAAATATCTCGAGACGCTGGAAAAAGAGGCCCATTTGATTTATACGGTGGACGGGCTCGAATTACAAAAAGGGGAAGGGTCGTCCCTCGCCGTCAAGCTTTACGTTACGACGTATCTGTTCGGGAATCCGTAAGGAGATCATTTGAGTGGCCGTTGATTCAGCGAAAGCAAAACAGCAGAAGATTCTGATGATTGCGCTGCTCATTATCCTTTTGTCTCTCCTTCTCTGGAATGTTGGCCGGATGAAGAAAAAGGGATCGCCGCTACCGACCGTATCGCAACCGTCGGCTGCGGCATCCTCCGCAAATCCTGCAGCGGCTGTTTCGACGGAGAAGGAGAAATTGGCGGAGGAGCCTGAAGCGAGAGAAATGACCTTGGAATGGAATCGGGATCCTTTTTCTCTTCCGCTTGTGGAAGAAGGAAAGGGCCCGACTCTCAATCTGAAGGTGAGCGGTATTATTTACGACGGAGATCACCCGGAAGCGACCTATGCGATTATCAATGAAGATCTTGTCCGGATCGGAGACGATCTTCACGGCATCAAAGTGGTCGATATCCAGCCCAATTCGGTCCATCTTAAAAAATTCAATCAAGAGGTTACCCTTTATCTCCGTCAAGAGGAGAAAGGAGAATGATGCATTTTGGAACTCCGGGAAAATCTCGAACGGGTCAAGGAACGCATTGAACGGGCGAAGCGGAACGCGCCGAATCCGAAAGAGCCTGTGTGGCTTGTCGGAATTACCAAAGGGGTGGCCCCTGAGCGGATCCGGGAAGCGGTTCTTGCGGGGCTCGTAACGTTTGGAGAAAATCGCGTCCAGGAGGCGCGGGAGAAGGTCGGTCAATTTAGCGAAACGATCCGGTGGCACATGGTCGGAAGCCTCCAAACCAATAAAGCAAAAGAGGCGGTCCGACTTTTTCATCTGATTCATTCGGTAGACAGTTTTCGCCTGGCGCAGGCGCTTGAAAAAGAGGCCTCGTCTCTCAAAAAAGAAATCCCGGTGTTGATACAGGTCAACATGCGGCAGAACGAGCGGCAATCGGGGATTTCTCCCGACGGAGTAATCGCGTTAGCCAGGGGAATCGCCCCGATGGGGCATCTCAAACTTTCAGGACTCATGATGATCGCCCCCTTTGTGGAAGCGGAGAAGGCGCGTCCTTATTTCAAGGAATTGCGGCATCTTAAGGAACATCTTGAGCAGGAAAAGATTCCCAACGTGACGATGCGGTATCTCTCGATGGGAATGACGAATGATTTTGAAGTGGCGGTTGAAGAGGGGGCGAACCTGGTAAGGATCGGAAGGGGGATTTTCGGGTAAAAATGAGAATCGGAATTCTGGGCGGCGGGAATATGGGGGAAGCGCTCCTTGCGGGTCTTCTGAAGGAGCGCCTCACAACCGCTCAAAAGATCCTCGTCGGGGAACTCGATCGCGCCAAGCAGAAGAGGCTCCGAAAAACGTACGGCGTTCGGGTCACCTCCGATAATCACTCCATTGTGCGCCGGAGCGACATCGTGATTCTTGCGGTGAAGCCCCAGAAAATGGAGGAGCTTTTTTCGGAGATAGGGCCTCTTTCCGGAAAGCCGCTTGTGATTTCGATCGCGGCAGGGATCCGGATTTCCTTTATTCAGAAACATCTCGGAAAGGTTCCTGTCATTCGCGTGATGCCGAACCTGGCTGCCGCTGTCGGGGAAGCGATTTCGGCGATGGCGGCGGGGCGCTTTACGGCGTCCCGTCACCGCCGCATGGCCGAAACTATCTTCTCCTCCGTCGGTGAGACGGTGTGGGTTCCGGAATCTCAACTGGATGCGGTGACCGCCGTAAGCGGGAGCGGCCCCGCCTATGTGGCCAGTTTCATGAAGGCGCTTGCGCAGGGCGCCGAGGGGATCGGTCTTTCTCCGACACTGAGCCGTCGGCTGGTAAACAAAACCTTTTGGGGAAGTCTCATGTATCTGTCTCAAAAGGGCATCGACCCCGAAGCATTTATCGGGCAGGTCGCTTCAAAGGGGGGGACGACGGAAGCGGCCCTTTCGGTTTTTCGCTCCCGGGGCTTGTCGCGGACGATCGCCCTCGCTTTGAAAAAGGCCTCAGAGCGTTCACGAAAACTTTCGAGGGGGTGAAAGATGTTTGTTCTGTCCAATCTCTTAGCGTCGCTGGCGCAGGTATTAGATGTGGTTCTCTCGATTTTCTATTGGCTTGTCTTGGTTCGATGCCTAGTGAGCTGGGTGAATCCAGACCCCTATAACGCGGTTGTCCAGTTTCTCTATAAGGTGACGGAACCGGTCTTGGCTCCGATCCGGAAAATAATTCCTATTGGCTGGGGGATCGGCCTGGATCTCTCCCCGATTATCGCCTTCCTTCTTTTAATGCTTCTCAAATCATTTTTGGTGCGGACCCTCCTCGATATCGCGGCTCGGATCCGGTAAAACGAAAGAGCATTCGGATGAGTGAGTTAAAAGAAAAGATCGACGCCTCTTTAGGGGCGATCAGGCGGCACGGAAAGGGGACGTGCGACATCGGCATTATTTTGGGAACAGGCCTCGGACAGTTGGCGCGCCAGATTACCCAGAAAAAGGAGATCGCCTACGAAGAAATTCCTCATTTTCCGACCAGTACCGCGCCGAGTCATGCCGGAAGACTGATTCTCGGAAAGGTAAGCGGGAAGAATGTGATCGCGATGGAGGGGCGGTTCCATTATTATGAGGGATATTCATTGGGGGAGGTGACCTATCCGGTGCGGGTGATGCGCAGACTCGGATGCAAGACGCTGATTGTTTCCAACGCCGCCGGCGCACTCAACCCCGCTTTTTCACTCGGCGACCTCATGATCATGAGCGATCATATTAATTGGATGGGGGTGAATCCTCTCGTCGGGCCAAATGAAGATTGGATGGGGATCCGGTTTCCGGACATGTCCGAGCCGTATGACAGGAAACTTATCCGGGTGGCGGAGGAAGTAGCCCTTTCAATGAAATTAAAGATTCAGAAAGGGGTTTATGTCAGCGTGACCGGCCCGAATCTTGAGACGAGGGCGGAATACCGGATGCTCCGACTCCTCGGAGCGGACGCGGTCGGCATGTCGACAGTGCCGGAGGTGATCGTTGCTCGTCACTGCGGGCTTCGTGTGTTGGGTATCAGTTGCATCACGGACCTTTGCCTTCCGGATGCGCTGGAAGAGGCGGACATCGAACGGATCATCCGGGTGGCGAAGGCCTCCGAACCGAAATTGACAAAACTTGTAATGGGGGTCATTGAGAAACTTTAGAAAAATTATTATTTTTAGGGCTTGACAATACAACTATTTGGTTGTATACTTGATTAGGAAATACATTGGCGCATTATACTTCTTATTATTTCGAGACGGAAAGCGGTAGACAACCCGTCAAAGAGTTCATTGATTCCTTGGATCAGGTAACCCAGAGGAAATTTTTCACGAAGCGGGAACTCCTTGAGGAATTTGGGCCTCGTTTTTCAGAACCTCATGCAAAAACCCTTGGACATCATATCTATGAGTTACGTTTTCAAGGGCGGGATGGACATTTTCGGATCTGTTATTTCTTTTTTGAAGGAGACCAAGTCATTTTCACAAACGCTTTCAGGAAGCAGACGAACAAAACACCAAAACATGAGTTAGAACTTGCCATTCAAAGAAGAAAAGTATTTTTGAGTCGAGAGAGGTGAGATGCCATGAAGCAGAAACTGGTAAAGGTTGAAGAGCATTTGAAGCAATTGCTCAAGAATCCCCATTTTCGGGAAGTCTATGAACTTGACCGGGCAAAGACAGAAGTCATCAAAAAAATCATAGGATACCGGATCAAACGTCATCTGACGCAGGGGGAACTAGCCCGAAAAGTGGGGGTAACGCAGCAACAGATTTCCAAAATTGAAAATGGAGAGTTCAGCAACTTGACGACCGTCCAGAAAATTCTTCTTGCGATAGGATATCATCTGGCCGTAAGCGTCATTCCGTTGCGCCGGGAACTTCAGGTTGCCTAATCATCCAGACTGGCGTACGCCCACCGGGATTGCCTCCGCTTGCCGTTCGCTCGGGTTCGCGCCCTCGCTCTCTGTGGTGGAAAGTCGCCACAGCTGATTGGCGCGTTTGTGTGGCAACTTTCCAACAGTCGCTCCGGCAACCCCGCTGGGCTTTTACACCATCGAGGAGTGGCGTAGAGAAGGATTTAATATTGTGTCACCAAAATTATACGTAAAGCGAAAATAATCTATGACAAACCAGTATGTTTCGGAAATTGATGTAATTATTGCTACCGCACATTGGTTGCATTCAAATGGCTGGGTACTTCAAATAATTTCTGTACCAAAAGGTGAAGGTATAGATCATGCTACAGATAAAGAGAGATTAAAGAGTAAACTTCTTGCCTCAAATATACCTTTGCCCGTAAGATTTGAATCTAAAGGACCAGATATTATAGCAAGTTTTAACGGAGGTATCTGGAAAATTGAATGTAAAGGCCTAGGCAAGGGTAAAGCAGCGACTCTAAGAAACAATTTTGATAGAGCACTATCAAGTACTGTTTCGTATTATGATTCAAAAATAGGACTAAGGCTTGGACTCGCCATGCCTAAGAACGGTACTTATCTTCACTTAATTCGTAGTAAAATTCCTCAAGCTCTCAGGGAAACCCTAATTTTGTGGGTATTTCTTTATAACGCAGATATAAATACAATTGAGGCAATTGATCCAACCTCGGAACTACCAACTAAATATAAATATATTGATGAGCTATGATCCTACGAATTCTTGGATTTTAGTGACACAATACTAAATTGTGTCGATGGCCGAATCAGTGAGGAATAATGCGGGTGGCGAAGACACGAGGGCTCCCGCCGCGCGGAATTTTTGAGCACGGCGGGAAACGTGTCAAGCAAGCCCGCTGGAAACAATGACAGGAAAATGGACTACAAATCAACTTTAAATCTGCCGAAGACCGATTTTCCGATGAAGGCGAATCTCAAGGACCTTGAGCCGAAGATTCTCGCTTCATGGAAAAGTCAGGACCTTTACGGAGAAATCCGGAAGGCAGGAGCGGGGAAGGAAAAATTTATCCTTCACGACGGGCCGCCGTATGCCAACGGCGATATCCATATCGGGCATGCCCTGAACAAAATCCTCAAAGACCTGATCGTGAAATATAAGACGATGCGCGGCTTTGATGCCCCCTATGTCCCGGGATGGGATTGCCACGGGATGCCGATCGAGCATGCCCTGTTTGAAAAACTCGGGAAGAAAAAACAGGAAGTCGACCGGGTGGAGTTCCGGAAAAAAGCGAAGGAATTCGCCCTTCAGTTTGTCGCGAGGCAACGGGAAGAATTCGAGCGGCTCGGTGTTTTCGGGGATTGGGACAAGCCGTACCTCACGCTCAATCCGAAATATGAGGAAAAGATCGTACATGTTTTTAAAGAACTTTATCTCAAAAACTATATTTACCGTCGGAAAAAGCCGGTCTACTGGTGCCCCGCCTGCGAAACAGCCCTCGCGGAAGCCGAAGTGGAATATGAAGACCGGCAGGACACCTCGATCTATGTGAAGTTTGAAGTTTCGGGCGGCGACACAGGGCGTACTTTTTTTATCATTTGGACGACAACTCCTTGGACCTTGCCCGCGAATGTCGCGGTTGCCCTTCATCCGGAAAAACCCTATGTCTCTCTTGAAACATCAGAGGGAGAGATCTGGATTCTGGCGGAAGAAAGAGCGCAGGAGTTCCTGGCTCTCTCGGGAAAAAAATGCAACGTCTCGAAAAATGGGGCGAAATTCGGAAGCGTTTGGGCCGGGACCAAATACAGCCGGCCTTTCTCGGATGAATCCGGGGTTGTTGTGACCTCTGATTTTGTTTCGATGGAGGAAGGAACCGGGATCGTCCATATCGCGCCGGGACACGGAGAGGAAGATTATCATGTGGGGCTCAAAAATAATTTGCCGATCCTTTCTCCTGTTGACGAACGGGGCTGTTTTACGTCGGAAGTTCCTCTCCCGTCTCTTCGCGGGAAAAATGTTTTTAAGGCGAACGACGAAATCATCGTGGAACTAAGGAAGAAAGGAATTCTTTTACACGAGAAAAAAATCACGCACTCCTATCCGCATTGCTGGCGGTGCAAGAATCCGATTATTTTCCGGGCGACGGAGCAGTGGTTTCTCGACGTGGAAAAAGAGGGGTTGAGGGGACGGCTTCTCAAAGCGACGGAGGCGGTGACCTGGACGCCCGCTTACGGGAAGAACCGGATGGAGGGGATGCTCACGGCGCGTCCCGACTGGTGCCTTTCGCGGCAGCGGTATTGGGGGACTCCGATCCCGGTTGTCTATTGCAAAAGTTGCCTTCGTGTCGTCGAGGAACGGGCCTTTTTCGAGCAGGTTGAAAAAATTTTCAGCACCGAAGGATCGGACGCCTGGTTTACAAGAGACGCCGCGGACTTTCTGCCGGAAGGGTATGACTGTTCCTGCGGCGGGAACGCTTTCAAAAAAGAAGAGGATATTCTGGATGTCTGGTTTGATTCAGGAGTGAGTTACGAAGCGGTCCTCAAGGCGGATCCGGCCCTCAAATTTCCCGCGTCTCTCTATCTCGAAGGATCTGATCAGCACCGGGGTTGGTTTCAGGTTTCCCTGATTCCTTCTGTGGCAAACGAAAAGAGGCCTCCTTACGAGCAGGTCCTGACTCACGGCTTTGTGATGGATGGAGAAGGACTCAAAATGTCAAAATCAAGGGGGAATGTGGTGAGTCCCCTTGAAGTCATTGAAAAATTCGGCGCGGATATCCTCCGGCTCTGGGTTTTTTCAAGCCAGTACGGAGACGATATCCGGATTTCACAGGAAATCCTTGAAAGGACCTCGGATGCCTATCGAAAAATCCGAAATACCTTTAAATATCTCCTCGGAAATCTTTTTGATTTCAATCCGGATAAAGCGCTTGAGGTTTCAGAGCTTCTGGAAGTGGACCGCTGGGCCCTCTCGAAGCTTTCTGGGCTTATTCAGAAGGTGACGGAGGCGATGGATGCGTTCGAATTCCATAAGGCCTACCAGGCGCTCTACCAATTTTGTGTCGTGGAGATGTCTTCTTTTTATCTTGATATTTTAAAAGATCGGTTATATACTTTAAGCCCTGATTCAAGAAACCGGCGTTCGGCCCAGACGGCCCTTTACCATATTCTGGAAGGCCTTCTCCGGATGCTGGCTCCGGTTCTTTCCTTCACGACGGAGGAAGTCAGCCGGTCCTGGCAGAAGGGGGGGCTCTCCGTCCATCTCAACGGGTGGCCGCGGCCCCCGAAAGAGTGGCATGATCCAGGGCTCGAAAAGAAGTGGGAGACACTTTTAACCCTGCGCGAAGGGGTCCTCAAAACGATTGAGGAGTTCCGGACGGCGGGGAGGTGCGGAAGTTCTTTGGAAGTCTCTGTTCACTTGGCACTCCAATCCGGAGGGGCTTGCGCGACGCTTGAAGCGGATCGGGAAAATTTAATCATGCTTTTGATCATTTCGGATGTGACCTTTGAGAAAGTGGCAACGCTTCCGAAAGATTTTTCGGCGATCCCGGTTGAGGGAGTCGCTGTTCGGGTTTCTCGCGCATCCGGGAAAAAGTGTCTGAGATGCTGGAACTGGCGCGCAACGGTCGGCCTCACGCAAGACTATCCCGATCTTTGCGACCGCTGTGTCCGGGTGGTGCAATCCATCCATAAACCATTTGTTCATTAAAGGAGGTCTTTCCATGATCAAGAAAGAATATGAACCGTTTCACGAAATTCTTTTAGCGAAGCGGCAGTTAGCTCTCGAAAATGTTCAGCAGATCGAGAAAGATACACTCAAGAAATCGCCCCGGGATGCCAGCGGTGATCTCTCGGGATATACTCACCATATGGCCGATATGGCGAGCGATAATTATGACACCGAGATGTCGCTGAACCTCGCTTCCGGCGAGCAGCGCCTCCTGCGCGAAATTGATGAGGCCTTGAAGCGGATGGAAGAAGGGACCTACGGGGATTGCCTCGATTGCGGTAAAAAGATTACCCAACAACGGCTCAAGGCCGTTCCCTCCGCCACACACTGCATCGGCTGTCAGGAAAAGCTGGAAAAAAAGGGAAAAGAAATCATGTGATCGTTTTAACAGGTCTCGCTGTTTTTATCCTGGATCAACTTTCTAAATTCTTCGTCCTTCGCCAGCTCTCCTATAGCGAATCCCTTCCGGTTCTTCCCCCTTTTTTTCATCTCACCCTTGTCGCCAACACCGGCGTTGCCTTCGGTCTTTTCAGGGGGAATTCGGATCTCTTTGTCGTCGTCGGGATCGCTATCCTTTTCTGGATCTACCGGTTCCTCCGGAAAAACCGGGTGACCGACCGATGGGTAAGGGGTGGTCTCGGGCTCGTTGCGGGAGGGGCGTTGGGGAACCTGGCCGACCGGATCCGCTTCGGTCATGTCGTCGATTTTCTCGATTTCCGCGTCTGGCCCGTTTTTAACATCGCCGACAGCTGTATTTTTATCGGCACAGTCCTTTTCATCATCACCTGTTTCAGAAAGCCGGAATAGATGCATCCGATCCTTTTTTCGATAGGGATTTTTACCATTTATTCGTTCGGGACGATGCTCGCGGCGGGGTATCTGGTGGCCGCCTCGCTTCTCTGGGGGAGTGAGAAGCGGAGAGGGTCGGATCCGGCGGCGCTCTCGGACCTTGGGATCGGCCTCCTCCTCTTTGGGCTTGTTGGCGCGAGAGTTTTCTATATTCTTCTCAATCCGCAAATTTACCTCGAAGATCCGGCGGAAATTTTCAGGATTCAGCACGGAGGCCTCGTCTTTTACGGGGGATTTGTCGGAAGTTTCCTTTTTTTCCTTTTCTTCGTTCGAAAAAAGAGACTGCCGTTTTGGGAAACCGTAGACCGAATGACCCCGTACGCCATTTTGGTGCAGGCCTTCGGCAGGATCGGCTGTTTCCTGAATGGGTGCTGTTACGGAAAACCGACGTCGCTCCCTATCGGTGTGGTTTTTCCGGGAAGTCTTGTCCCGGTTCATCCGACGCAGCTGTACGAAGCGGCGTCTCTCTTTGCCCTGTTCGTTCCTTTTTACCTTCTGTCACAAAAGCGACAGAAGCCGGGAGCCCTTTTTTCCGGGTATCTCGTGACGTATGGGCTTTTGAGATTTATCGTGGAATTTGCGAGGGGAGATCAGAAGCATTTTCTATTGGGCTTAACGCTCCCCCAGTTTCTAAGCCTTTTTTTCATCCTCATCGGACTCGCGCTCTGCTTCAGGAAAAAATGAATAAACGCTACACCTTTACCGTCCAGGAGCGTCCGTTGGGGCGGTGCGACCTTTATCTTATGGAGCATTTACCGAAAACTTTTTCCCGCTCTCAGCTTCGTCGTCTTTTCAAAGAAGGGAAGGTTTGGGTTAACGGAGAATTAACCAAGCCTCACCGTCGTCTTTCGAAAGGGGAGACTGTCGAGGTAGAATGGACCGTTCGGCCGGAACCGGCCGTCGCGCCCGAAAACATTCCTTTAAAAATTGTCTACGAGGATTCCCATCTCATCGTGATTGATAAAGCGCCGGGAATGGTGGTCCATCCGGCCGCGGGAAATTGGAGCGGGACGCTGGTGAACGCGCTTCTGTATCATGCCAAAGAACTCTCCTCGGTGAACGGGCCGTTCCGCCCGGGGATCGTTCACCGCCTGGACAAAGAGACGTCGGGCCTTTTGGTCTGCGCGAAAAACGATGTCGTTCACCGCGCGCTGGCCAGGCAATTTGAAGAAAGGACGATCAAGCGGAATTATCTTGCCCTGGTCATGGGAGTCGTTCGATTCGACGAGGGTGTCATTGATCTTCCCCTGGGCCGCTCCCGGAGTAACCGGAAAAAGTTTGCCGTACAACCTATAGAAGGGAAAAAAGCGGTGACCCGTTACGAAGTGATTCAGCGCTTTAAAGAATTTACCTTTTTAAAATTGAAACTCGATACCGGAAGGACGCATCAGATTCGGGTCCACCTCGCCCATCTGGGCTATCCCATTATCGGCGACCGCACCTATGGGGCGGCCCAGGGGCTTTTACGACAGGCCCTTCACGCGCAGACACTCGGTTTTATTCATCCGGTGACCGAAGCATTTCAGCAGTTCGAGAGCCCTCTTCCCGACGATATGAAGCGATTGATTGAGAAAGGATCCCTTCGATGACGCAACTGTCTATTTCTCCGGTCGGGACATTTGAGAAATCCCTCCGCCTCCCGGGTGACAAATCGATTTCCCATCGGGCGGTCATGATGGGGGCCCTTGCGAAAGGGAAAACGGAGATCCGGAATTTTCTTGAAGCGGAAGATTGCCTGCACACCCTCAGGGCCTTTCAGAAGATGGGAATCGAGGCGGACCTCCAGCCGGGGAAGCGTCTTGTGATTCGCGGAAGAGGTCTTTTTGGGCTTAAAAGGCCTCTGGGGCTCATCTACCTGGGAAATTCCGGAACCTCGATGCGGCTTCTCCTCGGTATCTTAGCGGGACAGTCTTTTTCCGCGACGCTGACCGGGGACCCTTCCCTTTCAAAACGTCCGATGCGGCGGGT
>OBEQ012285392.1_pt1 | contig 11729 bp, 10 predicted proteins | sample 1670901 | NCBI WGS metagenome assembly OBEQ01 (sample SAMEA104232315, study PRJEB22302) | groundwater metagenome | biome: forest; feature: aquifer; material: groundwater | place: USA | collected 2011-08-07 | depth 5.4 m | reverse complement strand
TCACAAAATTGATAGCATAAAATTCATCTACGCTTCCGTTTAAACTATTATCAACGTACCACGATTCACCCCCATTGGTTGAACTCATGAATGTGCCATTTGCTCCGCATGCAAAGATAGTGTTTGCATCCACTACAGAAATTTCATCAAGAAAATTTCCCTGAGGCATAGGGCTTACCTGTTGCCATGATGTCTGCTGGGAGGAACTAACAGAATAGAGGATAACAAAAATAATGATTGTCGTTAAGATAATTCTCATAGCGCTTTCGTTGTATTATTAGTAACTACGATAAGTATAGTATTAGTATTGTATATAATAGTCATTGCAAAATTAGTTTCAACTTTGAATTATCTGTACAATTTGTCACTCTGCGAAGTTATAGTATCTTTTTCTACTACAGTCATTTCACACGTCGGGGTGCCTGTGAATAACAATCCCGAAGGGATGACATTATTATAGCTATAATCAAACGAACATAAACCAACCCCGAAGGGGTGGCATAGGTTCTTCCGTAAAGTGGAAAAAACTTTTGCAATAGCTATTATATACAAATAAATCTCGAACGATACAAGCAGTTTTCTCACTCGTTTTTTCAATAAACCAACCTAAAAATAACATTTTTGTAGAGCGGTTGTATCATTCCATTGTTTTGAATAAGTGAACCCTTTAATCACAATTTACGTCTTTAAACAGAAAGGTATCTACTCTTTATAAGAAAAAAACAACACAAACTAAACACCGGTGTTTTTATTAAGGTTTCCGCTTTTTCGCCTGTTTTTCAATTGCTTTTAGTGAATCGCGTCTCAACGAATCTGCTTTACTTGTGTCATTTGAGGTACTAAAAGCGCTCATAGCATTTCTTACACCTGACCTGCCCCCTCGTAATAATCGTGGGTCAACTGGTGCCGCCTTTTGTATTAACGTTTCGATACTCGGTGCCCCTGAACTCTTCTCTTGAATACTTTTCCCCCTCACATCCAATTCGGGCGCGATTTGCATCTTTTGTTGAACTGCTTGTTGTTGCTCTTCAGAGGTAGGTTGTACTAATTGTAACTCGTGAGTTTGAGGAACCGTTGAAGGTGAACTTGCATTCATCTCCATCATCGGTTGTACAGTTTCTTCTTTGCTCTCTTGTAGCAGATCCTTACTACGTTGGTCGGCTGGCTCAGCATCTAACTGGGGACTTTCTTTCTTCTTACTCACATTCATTTCCATCCGTCCGGCTGGTTTATTTGAAACTGCACCCCTATTGTTTATACTCTTTGAAACCTTATCCTCACTTACCTTACTATTCAACTTGCCTTCAGTTTTGAACGCCTCGTTCACAGTAACATCCGGCTCCTTCTGTGCAGATGCTATTGATTGTTGCGGCTCTGAAATTACACCATGTTGCTCAGGAATATTTGATTTGCTCTTGTTATCAACAAATAAATAATACGAAATTACACTTACCGCAATCAAAGCAAGCGCCGAAGAAACAAACACAGGTACACGCTGAGAGAAGATGAAACTATCAAACAAACTCCATCCTCTTTTCGACGTAGGTTGCTCCGTAAGTTTTCTCTGCAACCTTGCGTCAAAATCCGGCGATGCATCAACCTTCGGTAGTTTCTTTAAAATTTTACCAAGATTGTCATCCTGCTCAGTATGATTATTCTTTAAATCCATTTTTAATTATTGTATGATCAGTTCATTGCTATAACAACTACTCACTTCTCCATCAAATCCTTCAACAATTCTTGTAACTTCGCACGCCCGCGATTCAATCTCGATTTCACCGTCCCGATATTCAATCCGGTAATGTCACAAATCTCCTCATACGACTTTTCTTCTATCTCAAACAGTATTACAACTTCTCTATACGGCTCTGCTAATTCCAGCAACGCATCTTCAATTCGCTCATGAAGGAAAGCGCTGTCAACAAGCTCATCGGGGAGTAACTTCGTATCCACAAGTTCATTCCTTGGTTCATCTTCATCCTCATGCCTGTTCTTGAATGAAAATATTCCCCATTTCGTTCGTTTCCTGTATTGCGTGCGCGCCAAATTGGTTGCAATCGTATAAAGCCACGTCGAAAATTTTGCAACCGGCTTATATTGATCTATGTGATGATACACTCGCACAAAGGTATCCTGCACAACATCATTCGCCTCATCATAATCGCCCAAATAACGATAAACAAAGTTCACCAAAGGGTTCTTATATCTCCCTACAAGAAGATTAAACCCCTCAACCCTCCCCTGTCTAAATACATTAGCAAGTTCCTCATCAGAGCAAGCAGAAAGCGGCTTTTCTTCCATCTGCTTAGCTATTTAACTCACGAACGCCCGAAATGTTCCTCATTACCATAATATCGCCTAAACAGTCTGAAATTCGAGTGTTTTAACTTTTTTGAGCATTTTGTAAATCAATAACGTCATTGTCAACTTGGGGTCGGCTGAAATCTTCAACGCTTCATCTGCCTCCAACAAATGACCAAAACAATTGGCAACATCCTCTCGCGAATAATGCCTCGCCGCATCAACAAATTCTTTTAACTTGAACGATGGTATCCCTAACTTTGTACCAAGAGTAAACTCATTCAAACGTTGTGCGCTAAACTCATGATACAACAATATCTTCTGAAAATATTTCGTTAACATCACCACCATCCCTATCGGCGATTCACCCCCATCCAACATCCTCTCCAGAATCTCCAAAGTTCTGTATAAATCCATGCTCCCCAAATACTTTTCTAATTCAAAAATATTGAACTGTTTGGAGATGCCAACAACCTCCTCAACATCCTCCACATCAATTTGTTTCTTTCCCTCAACATAGATAAATAATTTATCTATTTCACTCTGCACAACTCTCAGAGAATTTCCTGTGCGCGCATGAAGCAATGCGCTTGCATCCTGACTTATCGTCTTTCCAAGTTTTTTAATTCTGTTCTGTATCCATGCAGGCAATTCATTGTCGTATGGTGTTTTACATTCGATAAGAATCGCCTTCTTCTTCAAAACATCAAACACCTTTTGTCGAAAATCGGTTTTGGTTGCAACCAAAACTAGTGCTGTTGATGTACAAGGCTTTTCAAGATAAGATACTAAGGTTTCTTTATTGGCAACCTTCTCAAACTCTTTAACGATAACTACACGCCTGTCCGCCATCATAGGATAGGAAGTTGCTATACTAAGTATTTGTCGTGCCTCAACATCGCTTCCATACAAAATATCGAGATTAAAACTTGCCGTGGATTCCTCTACTGCATGCTCAATCAGAACGCGGATTCCCTCAGCTATCAAAAACTCTTCCTCACCAAAAAATAAATACACCGGCGAAAACTGCTTCTGTTTGAGCGATTTCTCTAACTCAGAGAATGATATTCCTTCAACTTTTGATTTAGCCATAACTATACGATAGGGTTAAAACGAAACGAGGAGAGATAACTCTCTCCTCGTTGTTGTTTCTATTTAGATTGTTCCACCCTGCGAATAGATTCTATAACAACCTTCGTCTGCGGTACATCCGAAAATTGCTGGGGCATCTCTTGATTATTGTACATCGCAATTGCTTTCGACATGCCGGTCTTAACATCTTTTATCTTATCAACCACATCCATACCTTCAATAACTTTTCCAAAAACGCAGTACCCGTTCGGGTCATTCTGTCCTTTATCAAGGCTGTGGTTATCTACCACGTTAATGAAAAATTGACTTGTGGCGCTATTCGGGTCACCCGTTCTTGCCATCGCAATTGATCCGCGAACATTGCTCAATCCGTTATCCGATTCAATCTTAATAGGCGCTTTTGTTGGTTTCTGTTTGATTGGGTCGGTTGCTTCAAATCCGCCGCCTTGAATCATAAAGGTTTTCATAACGCGATGAAATACGGTGTTATCGAAGTATTTTTCATCAACATAACTTAAAAAATTCTTTACCGTAATGGGGGCTTTGTCAGCATATAGTTCGATTTTAACTGTTCCCATCGAAGTTTTCATTACAACAACATCCTTCTTTGCTCCACCCGGTGTTTCTTTAGACATTTGACTTTCCATTCCTTTTGGCTCCTGTTTTTTGGGTTCTGTTTTTTTTGTTTTCTCTTGGGCATTGAGCGAAATTGTGCTGATAATGACCAAAGCTATGAGTATTGTAAAAAGATTTCTCAACATACGTTCTTCTTATGTTTTATTATTAAATGATTTGTGAATTAAATTTGATTATAAACTGTAAACAGTTCGTACAACTACAAAGTTTCCTACATCGTTTTGCTAACTAATGTTACACAAAACTACATCCGGCTCAATTGAGATGTTATATAAAAAAATCTAACCTGTTTTTTTTTCAGTCCGATTTATCGGACTTTATTCGCATTAGCGTGACCATTTATGGTCATGCGGCATTTAGGGTTTCGACATTCGAATTTAGGATTTGTTATCATTAGGCTTAATTTTGTGTAACAGCTACTACAAACTTTCCTGCACCGCTTTATTCACTACCCTCTCCGTAGATGCAACTTCCGACATATGCAATTTATCCTTAAAGAAATAATATGCGCCAAGAAGCGTAATCCCGATAAATCCAACGGCATTCGTAACCGCCGCGTAACTTGCCGCCGTATCAGCGTCAACACCATATAATTTTGTCAACGTTTGAATAATAATTAAATGATACGGACCAACTGCGCCCGGAGTAGGAACCATCATTGCAATACTTGATATTGCTTGTATAACCACCGCCGCCGACCAATCCATATTAAACTTTTCGACCATGCCGAAAGAATAAAACGGAAGATACATCATGACAATATACAAAGACCAAATCAACACACTCTGTATTCCAATCATCAGGTAATTTTTCGGTTCTTTAATGAATAACAACCCATCCAAAAATGAGTGGGCGATCTTCTCAACGAGTTTTCCCCGTTCCACACTTAATCGTCTCGTAAAATACTTTAAAATCTTTTCAACGATATCACGGCGTAACATCAAATAAACTAATACGCCAAAACATAACAACGTTAACGATACAATCCAGATTCCCGCCTCCTCAAGCCACGGAAAATTCTGTAATAATGGTCCCTTGTAAAATAATGGAAGCAACGCGATGAGTATCATAAACGAAAGCACGTCAAAGATACGTTCAATAAGAACCGTCCCGAATGCCGAACTTCGAGAAATGCCCTCCATCTTACCAACTGCATACGGGCGAACAAGTTAGCCTGCCTTTGGGAGAATATTATTCATCATATATCCCACAATTAAAGCAGAGAACAAATTCCTGAACTTCAAATCTCTCTTGATCGGTCGAAGAAAATATTCCCATCGCCATGTACGTATTGCATGACTAAGAAGGAGTACAGGAAACGCCGCTAACGACCACCAGTAATTTGCATGAGAAAGAATATCCCACAACTTACCGAAATCAGTTCCGCGAAAAGCATAATACAAGCAGACAGCCATCACTAACAGGCTGATCAAAGTTTTTAGGGATTTCTTCAAATGTTTTGTTTCAGGTACTAAAAAATTAGGACAATCTTGTTCCCACGCTCCTGCGTGGGAACATAATCACGGACGCTCCGCGTCCAAAATCTTGTAAATACAAAGTAATTTTAAGTGAGTGTATATTGTCGCATGTGTATCAATAACCATGCGAATATCACACCTACCGCATATCCACAGTCTGTGCGCCCTTCGGCGCACTAAACTTAAACGTCTTTTCCGCAGGTGCTGTATTTACCTTAATTGCATCAATCGTATAGGTCAATGTATTCCCGCCGCCATCTGTCACCTGAACTTTTCGCATGAGCGATTCAATATCATCAACCCATACTTTCATTTCTTTGATGGATGCATTTTTATCCTTCGCGGTCAACTTCAAAACAGAAGTTTGAAGCGCCCCAACTTTTTCTGCTCCAACAACTTCAGTATTGTATTGACTTGGCAGAACTGTAAGAACCTTATCAGGTGTAATAACAAGCGCATCATCCACGTAGGTATCAACAAGAAGTTGATTATTTTTTTCCGTATAGGTCCACACTGTTGCTCCATCGGAAACAACTGTTTGCCCGTCAACTTCAACACGGAATTTATTTCCCTTCATTAAGGTCAATGTACCCGTAAGAGGTATGCTGGTAAATTTCCCTTCACTCGTTTGCTGGGTAAACGAAATTGTCACATCATTGATTGCATTATACTTCGTCTCGAATGCAGATATCACTTTAGCATTATCTGCACCTAGAGCGAGGAATGGTAATAATACCATCACGAATGCGAATGTTCTGAAAAAAGTTTTCATAGATATATTCCCTATATATTATGGTAAAAATAACGGATTATCGAGTACACGTTTCAACTGGTCATCATTTTCGATTAACACTTGTCTTGCTTTACTGCCATCAAATGGTCCTACTATTCCCGCCGCTTCAAGCTCATCTACCATCCTTGCGGCACGCGAGTACCCCACTTTAAGACGGCGTTGAATCAATGAAACTGAACCTTGCTGATGGCGAACCACAAGGTATGCCGCTTCTTCAAAGAACTCATCTCGGTCTTGAGAAGTTCCCCCACCCCTTCCCCCTTTGCGTTCAAAGGTCGAAGGAAGTGGAAATGCCTTCTTATATCCCTGCTGATTTGCTATATGATCCGTCACTCGTTCTACTTCATCTGACGAAATATAGGCATTCTGGATACGTATCGGCTTAGGTGACCCTGATGGTAAATATAACATATCTCCGCTTCCAAGCAACTGTTCAGCCCCGTTCATGTCAAGAATTGTGCGCGAATCCGTCTTTGAAGCTACCTGATAGGCGATTCTAGCCGGAAAATTGGCTTTTATAACACCTGTGATGACGTCCACAGATGGTCTCTGTGTTGCCAAAATCAAGTGAATTCCCACTGCACGGGCAAGTTGGGCAAGTCTGGCAATTGGCTCCTCCACCTCACGGGCGGCGGTAATCATCAAATCAGCCAACTCATCAATAACAACAATCAAGAACGGCAACTTCTTATGTTTGAGCTGATCGGTGTCTTTTACTCTGCCATCCTTCACACGATCATTATAATCTTGAATATTTCGTACCCCCGCCGCCGCAAGTTTATCGTACCGTTTTTCCATCTCAAGTTCAACACTGCGAAGCGCATTAACTGCATTTTCAGGTGTTGTAATAATTTCTTCTTTAACATCAGGTGAACATGCAAGAAAATGCCGGTTCAATTTTTTATAATTTGTCAGTTCAATCTTTTTCGGATCAATGATGATGAACTTAACATCCGATGGGTGCATCTTGAAAAGCAAACTTGCAAGTATTGTATTGATGCCTACGCTCTTCCCTGATCCCGTTGATCCGGCGATTAACAAATGCGGCATCTTGGCAAGATCGTCAACTAACACTTCACCGGAGATTGTTTTACCAAAAGCAATCGGCAGAGAAGCTTTTATCTCGCGAAACTTATTCGATACGACCAAACTTTTTAAATACACCATCTGAGCATTCTTGTTCGGTATTTCTATCCCCACTGCGCTCTTGCCCGGTATAGGTGCAATAATACGAATCCCTCTTGCCGCAAGAGCTAATGCTATATCATCCTCAAGGCTTACAATTCTGCTAATCTTCACCCCTTGTGCAGGAACCAATTCATACAACGTTATGACCGGACCGGGTATAACGCTGACGCTTTCAATGTCAATTCCAAAATTTGCCAGCTTTGCACGCACAAGTTCAGCGTTTGCTTTTAATTCTTCCTCAGGAATTGTCTCTCCTCCACGCGGAGTATCAAGCAAATCAGGTGAAGGAAATACATATTCAATTTCTTCTTCCTCTTCCTCAACAGTTTCACCCCCCTCCACTCCTATTTCTTCACCTTCAGCATCATCGGTTACTATAGGAATAGGCTTTTTTCTTCTGGGTTTCTCTTCCTCTGGTTCCGGTTCTGAATGAAAATGATCTGGTTCAGAAGGACGGACAAAGATTTCTGTCTGGCGTGGAAGTTCCGGTTCTTCTTCAATCTCTTCTTCTTCTATTTCCTCTTCATCCCGATGAATGATAATATCAGATTCTTCATCTTCAGGTTCTTCCTTCTTCACGTTATCCGATTTTGAACCCATTAAGTCAGCCCAAAAGTTCTCTAAACGTTCTAATGATTTGTGAACATCCAAATCAATAGCAAGCATCGCCGTGATAAACATCAGCGTAATAATAATAATCGAAGAACCTATGGTACCGAGAAACTTAATAGACTCATCAGCCGCCATTCCGCCTACACTCCCGAACCAGGCATCATTGACATCTCCGAAGATTTTATTGGCAATTCCAAACGCCGTAGAGAATAAAACGATGAAAACAATTGTATAATTTGTAAAAATAATCGGCTTCCGTAGATCAATCTTCCTGAGAATTACCCATCCCCACATAACTAATAATATTGGAAAGCCTATCGAAGCGAAACCAACAGTAGAATTAACAAGAAAGTGTGAGAACAGATTTCCCACCACCCCCAGTTTGTTCCCCTCTTCTTGAAAGAAGATAACACTAAGAAAAGCAAACAATCCTACAACCATCATACCAATGGCAGTAATTTGTTTCCAGCGGTCTTTGTTGGGGCGCTTGTTAGAAGAATTTTTGGACGTTTGTTTTGCCACTGCTATTCTTTAATTACCTAACTCAAATGGATGTTTTCTAGCCCACGACTTAAGTCGTGGGTTAAACATCGAATACGAAATTAAAACCGATTTATCGGTTTCAAAAATTACCCTTTTCAAATCGCTCATCTTAAATCTCTAACTTGCTACAGTAACAGGTGCATGATATTGCTCATGACTAAGTTTGATAACGCCCCCCGCAAGTAATGGCACAGCTGGAATCGAATCAATATTACCGCAGAATTTCAAATCGTCTTCAAATCCAATTTCTACCAGATATTTACCATGATCCGAATTTTTCATCATCTTCAAGATATTTCCGCCATGTGTTTTTTCTAAGGTGAGAGCGCATCGTCCGCTATCATCAAGAAGGTAGTTGTCATTATCTTTTGTAAGTTCTGCAACAATCTTAGCGGCGCAAATTGTATCTTCAAGAGAAAAACGATTATCCTGTCCTGAACATAAAATGATAATATCGCTATCCCAGCTTTTCATAACGTTCACAACGCTTGTCAAATTCAAGAATGAAGCAACGATCAAATTTTTAGCATAACGCGCCTTCACAATTGCTGTTGTACCATTCGTCGTCAACATCACAATGGATTTACCTTTTACTTTTTCCTCTGTAAATGCTATAGGAGAATTTCCAAGGTCAAATCCTTGAATCATCTTACCATTTCGTTCACCACATCGGAGAGTTACTTCACGCGTTAAGTTACTATAAACTTTGTATCCGGTTTCCATATCGCCGACGGGGATTATCTCACGTGCGCCATTTGTTAGGGCAACAACGATTGAAGAACCCGCTCTAAGAACATCAATGACGACAACATTTTTTCCGGTGACCGATTCCTCGTCAATACTGCTTGGGGTAAAATGTACTTCTAAATTTATTTTGTTACTTGATTTCATACGTTCAATGCTTGATAAAAGGAAGTTTCGTCACACGTGCGTTAATTGCTTTATTCCGTATAGAAATATCTATTGCTGTTTCCGGTTCCGCAAACCGTGTTTCAACATATCCCATTCCAATACCTTTTTCTAAAATAGGAGATAGAGTTCCGCTTGTCACTGTGCCAACAGGATTTCCTTTGGCGGTAAGTTCATACCCATGACGTGGAAATGCTCGTTCTTCCTCCACTAAAAAACCGATAAGTTTTCGTTTCAATCCTGCTTGCTGAAATTTCACCAGCGATTCTTTTCCGATAAAATCACCCTTCGATAATTTTGTAATCCAACCTAACCCTGCTTCAAGCGGGTTTGTGGTTTGGTCAATATCATTACCGTACAGACAATAACCCATCTCAAGCCGTAATGTATCGCGTGCACCCAATCCGATAGGTTTAATACTAAATTCTTTGCCTGCTTCCATTATTGTATTCCAAACTAATTCACCTACAGTCTGAGCGGAATCAAAATACAATTCAAAGCCAAGTTCGCCGGTATATCCTGTGCGAGAAATTATCATCTCAATACCGCATAACTTACCCATGACAAAACTATAATAGGGCATTGCGCTAAGATTGGCTTCGGTCAACTTCTGAAGTGTCGCTAACGACTTTGGTCCCTGCACGGCAAGTAATGAATACGAATCACTCTTATCAACTAAGTCTATACTGAGTGATCCCACATTTGATTTCATCCACTCAAAATCTTTTTGCGCGTTCGAGGCATTCACGACAAGCATGAACCCATCTTCTAACCGATAGACAAGCAAGTCGTCAACAATGCCCCCGTCGGGGTAACACATTGCCGAATACTGTACTTTTCCAACAGTCAGCTTCCCTGCATCGTTTGTGGTTATTCGTTGAACAAATGCTAATGCATCAGTTCCGCGTACAAATACTTCTCCCATGTGGGAAACATCAAACATTCCCACGGATGTTCGGACTGCCTTATGTTCATCAATAATTCCGGAATAATGGACAGGCATTTCAAATCCACCAAACTCGATTAACTTTCCCCCAAGTGATCGGTGTATCTGATTAAATGCTGTTAGTTTCATTTTACTTGTACCTTCTTCCAATCATCAAGGAAGCGAGCCAAGCCTATATCTGTTAATGGATGTTTAATAAGTTGTGTCCAAACACCATAAGGCATCGTCCCGATATGTGCGCCGATAAGCGCAGAATCAACAACGTGCATCGGGTTACGAATACTTGCCACGAGTACTTGCGTATCATAGTCGTAATTTCTGTAAATCGTGACGATCTGTTCAATCAACTCCATACCAACCTGGCTAATATCATCAAGTCTTCCAATAAACGGACTGATGATATATGCTCCGGCTTTTGCCGCTAACAACGCTTGAGTCGGAGAGAAACACAACGTCACATTGCAACGGATTCCTTCTGCCTTAAATTTCTGTACCGCCACCAACCCATCTTTAATCAATGGTACTTTCACAATGACATTGTCGGCAATTTTTGCCAACTCTCGCCCCTCCTTAAGCATACCTTCAGTATCCATTGCAGTCACTTCAGCACTAACATCTCCTGCAACGATACCACAAATATCTTTAATAATATCTTTAAAAGGACGATTTTCTTTCGCCACAAGGCTCGGATTTGTCGTTACGCCATCTAATAATCCCGTGCTTGCCGCCTCACGGATTTCAGTAAAATTTGCTGTATCTAGGAATAATTTCATTGTCTTCTCTTAATTTGATTCGTATGTTTCTGTTATGTCTCTGTTTTGTTTCACGGAATGGAAACGATACTCCGAAACTAATATTTGGGAGTCTTCTTCAATCTTAATAATTACTCTATATCGGAACATTAATATCCGTATTCTACTAAAGAATGTCCCTTCTTTCAGATATTGTGCTAAACTTGGGTGTACTTTCAGTAATAATTTCAGTTCTCTGCCCTCTGAAGTAAATCGGCGTAACCATCGTTCCAAATGGTTCACAATTGTTGCCTTAGATTGTATCATCCCTGCTCCACCGCAGACCGGACATGGCTCGCTAAAGCTATGTAAAACGCTCTGGCGTATCCGCTGGCGGGTTATCTGCACTAATCCGAACTCTGTCATAGGGAGAACTGTAACCTTAGCTCTATCCCTTCTAAACTCCTTCCTTAACTCATCATAGACTTTTTTCTTACTTG
>OBEQ011965965.1_pt1 | contig 11729 bp, 10 predicted proteins | sample 1670901 | NCBI WGS metagenome assembly OBEQ01 (sample SAMEA104232315, study PRJEB22302) | groundwater metagenome | biome: forest; feature: aquifer; material: groundwater | place: USA | collected 2011-08-07 | depth 5.4 m | reverse complement strand
GTTATAGTAATTATAGGATTCATCCGATTTATTCGGTGAATCCGATTCAACGAAAGGAATTGACCGATAAAAAGCGAAATAATTTCCAGGGGAAATTATGGAGCGTTAGAAACAATGGGGAGTCGCCAAGTGGTAAGGCATCGGGTTTTGGTCCCGACACTCGTGGGTTCGAATCCTACCTCCCCAGCCATCGTGTACGAATAGATGATAAACGTCCTTCAGTCCCAGTAGCAGCAAGCTTTTCTTCCGGTTCGAGCGTTAAATATTCTGACTCATAAGTTTTATAGTCAGTAATTATTGGATTTAGCCATTCTGCTGGTTGAATCTTCAAAATTCCATCTTTTACTAATAGGTTCGAGCCTAAAGTCATTAGTATGGATTTTTTATCTTCAATAGTTCCTTCATTAAACCAAGTATGAGCATAAGTTATAAAATCAAATGCTTTTTCTGAAAGTTCTAATGATTCATCAGCCTGAAGCTCTAAGCTCCTAAGTTCTTCTCTAAGCCTGGTTTTCCTGTTTACAAGATTGGTTTTCTTTTCATTGTATTCATCATCAGTTAGCTGATCTTTATACTTCATCTCAATTAGTCTATCAATTTGTGTCTCAGTATCTTTAAGAGCTTTATTTACACTTTCAGCCATTTTCCCAATATTATTTTTCTCATTTTCGATATCTGAGTGAACAGCTTCAATAGCCCACTTTCTAAACTCAGGAAGTATTCTTAAGTTATTAATTTCAATTTCTATTTGTTCTTCAAGTTTTGTATCTCTGACATGCTTCGTATTTGAACATTTATAATTTGGCTTCTTTTTAGTACAGTGATAAAAAGTATATTCTTTTACTTCACCGCTAGATTTAATAAGTTTTCTTTTGGTTTCAGCAGTGAATAAGCAGCCGCATTCTTCACACCTAATCATTCCAGTAAATGGAAAAACATATTTTTTAGGTCTAGGTTTTCCTTCTCGTCCTAGTAAAAACTGAACTTTATCAAACTGTTCTAGCGTAATCATAGGTTCATGATTACCTTTTTTTAGTTCACCTTTTGAGTTAAAATACCCTGTATAAAAGACATTAGTAAGAATGGCATAAATGCCACTTCTAGATAAACTATTTCCACCAATTTTTCTATACTTTCTAGTAGTGAATCCCCACGTCTTGTTTACTATTTCTAGTATCTTAGGAGGTGTATATTTTCCTTCAAGCATCAGCTCCCAAATCTTCTTAATCAAAATAAATCTTTCAGGGTCTTTTACAATAGTTTTATTTATTAAATCATTTACATACCCAAGAGGTGGTAAGCCAGGTCTCCACCCTTTTTCTACTTTTGATTTAAGACCTCTTTTTACAAGGTGGCTTAAGTCACGAACAAATTGGTTTGCTTCTCCAGATTCAATATTAAATAAAAGTACATTATCTTCTGGATTATATCTTTTATATGGAGTTACAATACTCTTAATTTTTCCTTTTTGTAAAAGCCAACTAATTCTTCCACTGTCTATAGGATTTCTACTTAATCGGTTTAAGTGATAGCATAAAATCCCATTATATTTGCCATCTTCTACTTCTTGCATCATTTTTTCAAATACTGGTCTACCAGGCTCTTTTGCAGATTTTGATTCAGTATAGATTTCTTTAATATTTAGGTTTTGATTATTTGCTAACTCTTTTACTATTCTTACCTGGTCATCAATAGATTGGACTTGTCTTTTATCATCTTCTGTTGACTTTCTTGCATAAATCACATATTCAATCTTTTCATTATTTTTAGCAATTTCCATGATTTTTATTTTACCTCTTGTGTTTCCAAAACCGTGATTTGGCCATATTTTGAAGAATTAGGCCGTTTCAAAGTGTTCTATTGTACTGAGAAACTTCACTGTATCATCATGTAACTTCTCATTAAAAGTTATACCTGTTAGATCAATATGAAAATCATCTTTTATATGAAGTCCATCAATATTCTCATTATGAGTTTTAACTGCTTCAGTTATTCTCTTAATAGCATTATCAACTATGTAATTAATGTCTAATCCTACGAATTCGGCTTTTATATCCACGATTCTTTTATAAGCCAAAAGGGCTCCATAAACATTTTTTAGTTCTTCAATATAAGAACAAATATGTTTTGCAATAGATGTTTTTAATGATTTTGCACCATCTTTTATTTGTTTGTCATCTACAAGATTCAGGCTTATCCTATTTGTTACATATGACACCAATAGCCACCTCAAGCACTCAATTATTCTTATCACTTCTCTATCACAAGTAAAAACATCAACATTAACGTATGCTCCTTCAAAGTAAGCCCTTCCATATTTGTTGTATTCATAGCAATCTTCTCTTGATTCAAAGTTTTTAATTCTTTTCATCAAAACAGATTTATCTTTTTCTGACAGTGTTTCTTTCCCTGTTTTGTGGTTTTCGTATATATCTGTAAGCAAAAGTAACGCTAATTCCTTTGGTTTTAAGCTTTCACTTTTTAAAATGTCATTTATAGCTTTCATCTTGATAACACCACCTTTTCTACAATGCTTATCCTTTGATCTAGATTTGCAAGTTCAATTGCTTTTATAAGCTGACCTGCTAAATGTCCAATACATGTTGCTATTTGGGTGCTCATTTCACCAGCTCTAACTTTGTTTATAGTTTCTTCAATTAAAACAACTACGTCATTTGGTGTTTTTAGATTTACCTCTGGTAATGGTTCAAAATGCACCTTTGGTGCAAGCCCACCTCTTTTATTTGCAATTTCTCTTTCTTCTTTGACTTCTGGATCATGAGTAAAGCAAAACTCTTTACCAGCTATAGCCCAGCCCTTACACCTTTCACTATTTGGTTTTATTGCCTTACATCTTTTGTCTATGTTTTGTGATTCCATATGTTAATAACCTCACTTATACCTATGCCTAGCTTATGTACTTGCTACAGCGTCAGATTTGCTTAATCGGTCTATCTGATTAACTAAATCTGACACTGTAAGCTGTCTTTCTGGTAAAGGTAGTCCCCTAATTCTTTTACATTCCTCACTTAAAAACCACTCTAGTTCTGAAATAAGCTTTATTTCTTTTTCTGATTCATCAGTAGGACTTAAATCACTTACATAAACTACACCTAAAATCTTTAGCTTTTCCATTTCCTTTAAAGCAGTAGGCTTAGAACATTTAAGAGCTACCTCAATTTGAGTGGTTTTAAGTTTCCCTTCTTTTTCTAGTAGTTTTCTGACTAGATTTGCCCTTACATTTGGAGCACTATCAATAGTTATTTCAATAGCCAGCTTTAGATCTTCATAGTTAATATTAGTCCTTCCACAGGCTAAAGCATGACCTCTACAAAGGTTATATAAAAGCTGGTTTATTCTATCTGGCTTTTCAATAATTACATTAGTATGGTCATAGGTTTCACCATTTTGTGAATTATCCTTCCATACATTTATAGTCCCTCTAAGCTTAGAAAGAAGTTTTGCACATCTAGCTATAATTTTTAAGTTTTCAATGTCTTCTTTGGATTTATCCCAGTCAATCCCTTTTGGGTATTTATTCCAAAGGAAATATAAAAAGTCTTTAGTAACCTTCTTGCACTTCCTTTCTTTAACTTTGTAGGAATTGCCTAGTAACTGATCTGCTAATTCTGATTCAGACTTATCTTTTGAGTTCATATTTAAAAAGAAAAGCCTAGCTCCAAGATTACCCATTGTCTTCCATACTCTTGGTTGAATAGGAGTAGAACCAGCTACAAGCATAAACAGATAATCACCTACATATTCTCTTTGACCATGAATACCACTATCTGTTTGTAATCCTTCACCATCTAGAACTCTTGTAAGTAATCCTAAGCTTTTCAATAAGTCATCATCTCTTTCACCGAATAACGGTGCCAAATCTCTAATTAAAAAGAGTTTATATCTGATTCTTGGAAGTAAATCTATTTCTTTTAATTGCTCTTTTTTTACATTTGTAGCATTTGAAACAAATGAAGCAGGTGTAAACTTGTCGGTAGAATAAGTTAAGTCTTTTATTTCTGAGAAAAAGTTTATAGTAATAGTCTTACCTGCTGAGGGTACATCTATTAAAACTAGTGCAAAGGGATTTGTTACATCGTTTATAAGTAACTGAGTAATTGTAGAGAGTATCACTTCTGCTGGAAAGGAACAGTCTGGAAAGTTTGATTTTATTGTACTTTTCCATTCTATAAAAGTAATTTCAGCTTTAGGGCATTTAACTTCTTTAACCCTGTTTACATCTTCAAAAGGAATTATTTTCTTAGTTAAAGATAGAAGCTCTTCTTTTGATCTTTTTTCATGGACAAAAAAATCTGTAATATCTTTATGACCTTCTTTCATATCCACTGGCAGGTCGATTTTAAATACTTCAGGTGAATCTAAATCAATTAGTCTTTTTACAAGTTCTGAAGCTGCTTTTTTACCTGGCTCATCTTTATCAAAGCAAACAGTAACTTTATCAAGCCCTTTCATGTACTCTAACCATTCATCTTTAAATGTAGTACATCCACCAGTAGAAGTAATTGCTGGTATTCCATTTGCAAGAAGCACCAAACAATCAAACTCACCTTCACAGATTATTACTTCTGAGTTTTCTTTAATGGCTTCAATGTTAAATATCTGGTGTTCTGAACCTTTGGGGTAAACAAGCATTTTAGGACTATCTGAATTATCATCCGGTAATTTTCTAAGTTTTACAAGAACATAATTACCATTAATATCTTTTATTGGAATAGTTATCCATTCTTTACCATAAAAAGTACCTAATCCAAGTTTAAACTTATCAATAAGTTCATCTGGCATACCTCTATCATTTAAATATTTTCTTATTTCTTGAGTTAATACTTTATGCCAGTTTTCTACTTGGTCAGGTGTTATGGTTTCAGCTTTAGAAATTACTTTTCTCTTGACTGGCTGATTACTTGAAGTTTTTAATTCATCTCTAAAATGTTTTGCTAGTATAAGTAGATTACCTTTTTCATTACATTTCTTACAGTGATACTGACCAGTTTCAGAGTGCATATAAAAATGCATTTCAGATGGTCTGCTATCTGCATCACAGCCAAATGGACACTTAAAAACAAGTTCTCCATTGGCTTCTTTGTATTGAATTCCTTTTTTATTTAAATATTCTTTTGGTGTTGGCTGTATCTCATTTAATTTCATATTATTTATCCTTTCATGGGTTAAAACCCTAATTCTTTCCTTCTTGTCAGCGTTTTTTCATACTGTTTCTTAGTTATGGGCTTGTAGATAGTTTTAAAAAGTAAAGCTAGCTTAGTAGCCTTTTCCAGGGTATCTTGGTCTGAAAGTTCAATTCCAAACCTGGCTTTATAAAGCTCTTTAAACTTGGCAAGCTGTACTTCTGAGATTTTCAAGATTAGAATGAACTCCTAATCCTGTTTTTTAAGTGCTTTAAGTTATTTGCAAAAGCTATAGGTTCTACTAACAGCTTTCTATCCCAGTAGTCCTGGCATAGTTTTTCCAGTTTTTCATCTTTTAGAAAATTGAACCTGGTTTTATCTGGATTATCTCTGCCAAGACTATCTACCTGATAACCGCAATACATTAGACTTGCCGCCAGGTATATATCTTCTGTTTGAAACTGATCTAATATTTTAGTTTTAGTAACCATATAATTTCCCTTTCTTTTTGTTAGCTCTGCTTAAAAAGCAGGTACTTCAATTAGACAAGGGAAAATAAGGAATAAAGCGAAACTGGATAAAGTTCGATTCATATTTCCTTTTTCTTATGACAAGTTAGAAAAAGTTAGAAAAAATTATCCGGTTAGTGGATAAATATAGAAAAAAACAGAAAATATTATTGTGTTCAATAACTAAGATTTAGCTGTAGAGGCTAAATTAGCTTCTTCATCTAACTCTTCTTTTGGCTTAATATTTTCAAGTGCCTTTAAGTATTCTTCAGGATCAATTCCCATTTCTTGCATATGCTTACCAGTAATTTTAAACCCAGTAAACTTAAGTGATTCTTTCCCTATATCGTAAAAAAATGGTGCTCTTATTGTTGCATCAAAGCCAATATTATCAAGATATTTCTTTATATCCTTCTTTCCTAATAGTTTTTTTATAGGATCTACTTGTGGTTTAGAGGTATCTAAATTATCAGATTTTATTTCAATTAGTTCTTTAGGTTTCTTGCTTGTAATGAACTTAAAGAGTTCATCATTATTATTACCAAAGTGCATTTTGGCAAGATGAATTTTTCTGTCTCCTACTTCTATCCAGATTCTTCCATCGAAATATTTTAATTCCATAACAAAATTTTCTAGTAAGATTTTTTTCTCTATTTCAGCTTGCCACTTGTTAGATATTTCAAATTCCACTTCTATTAAGTCTGAGTCGTACCTTCTTCCTTGTCTGTGAATTCGGTTAATTATTCTAGTGGTTGGATCATCTCCCAGCCCATCATGCCAGTATTTTCTATGATTTACAAAATCTAAAATATTAATTTTATTCTCAAGCTTTAGAGATTGTAGAACGGGCAACAAATCTACAGTTTCTATCGATTTCAGGGGTAGTTTTATTCTCTTACTTTTGTGTGTTTTGTATTTCTTTAGAATTAAGGATTCGATTTTCTCTCTTTGGATCAAATAACCATCAGGACTTGAACCTAAAGCATCAGCTTTAAATTTCTCGACATATTCTAAAATAAGTTTATTTAAGAATTCTTTGTCTTTTACACTTAAAAAATAACCACAGTTCACATGGTCTATTAAGCCGAATCTAGCTAACTCTATAGGATCTGTAGCTGTTTCAATAATCATATTGTCTACAGAATTTGAATCATATATTCTGTTTAGACTAAACTTTGGATTATTAATAGCACCTATATCAGAAAGAAACTGTAGTGAGTAAACTATACTTAAAACATTTTTTTCGTTATTTACCGACAAATCTTTAAGAAGAAAAAAGCTTGCTGATTCTAATGCTTCAGCTTGTAGCTTGCAACAAATAAAGAAAGTTAAATAATCTATTGTTTCTGATTTCATATAATGGATTAATTAAAAAATATGATAACAAATGTATCTGGCAAAAAGGTTAAGCCAAAAGCTGCTCATACAATTACCATTGTTATAATTGAAAATACACATGAAGTTTAATTTTATTATTGAAATCCATCCTGCAGGTGTATTTGGAATTCCTGAGGGCGAAACCTTAGTATTACCTGCCGGTACAACAGGAGAAATTATTGGCGATATATATCACACAAAGACATTTAAAAAAACTGGACATGGCCAATTATCAAAATACAGAGATTCAAAAGATTCCATTACTCTAAAATTGTCTTTGCCAGAAGTTAATTGTACGTTTATTGATAATTTTCTTCACCTGACCATAGAAGCAGAAAATGCAACTGTCGCTTACTACAATGCAAGCCTCTTGCTTAAGAATTTGCTTCAACATTTTGCACTAAGTTACAAATTATTTTTTTCTTATAGAGTTATAGTGATCCAAGATGAGAATGACAATGTTTATCCTGTTCCAGAAAGTAAAACGATCAGCTCATTAAGGATGTATAATCTAAAACACCTCAAAGAAGAACTTACCAAATTAAAGAGCTATTCAGGTATCAAGGATGAAAAACTTAGTAAAGCACTACAATACTATGAACATGCCCTGTTTTTACTTGAAGGCAGAGATGAAGCTACTGATAGCCACCTAAGGCACTCAAGATATGTTTTATCTGCAGTAATATTAAATCTTTGGAAAGCAATGACAACTATAACTGGTGATCCTGCAAATGACAGAGACCATCAAAGCAGATATAAACAATTTAATTTAACGTATAATTTCTATAAGTCAAAAATAGAAGATTTTACAAACTTTAGAAATAGCTGTGACATTGCACATTATGAAATAACTAATAAGCATTTAAAAGAAATTGAAGAAAGTATTGGGAAATATAAAGCAATAACAGAAGAGGTTTTAACTGCTTACCGTAATTATCTTTTAAGTATTAAGTAGCCAAGCAGAAAAGGAAACCATGTAAAATAGTTATTCTCTTATTATTTACATCAAACTTTTACATAATTTCCCTAATGTTTCAATTGCATCTTTTATTTCAGGGGTTAGTGGAAAACCACAACTAAGCCTGATGTAATTTTCATAGCCTTTGTGGGTTGAGAAAAGAGGTCCTGGTGCAATTGTGATCTTTTTCTTTATTGCTTCTTTTTGAAGTTTAATTGAGTTTATTTGTTTTGGCAGTTCAATCCAAAGAAGAAATCCTCCTTCAGGTTTTGATATTTTTGTACCTTCCGGGAAATATTCACCTACGTACTTTGAAATAATGGATATTTGTGATTCATATTTTCTTCGAAGTTTTCTTAAGCTACGATCATAACCACCTATTCTTAAAAACTCTGCAATTGCCATTTGGTTTAATGTAGCTGTTGCGTATGAAGTAAATATCTTTAATCTGTTTGCTTCTTCAAAGAACTTACCTGGATACATCCAGCCAACTCTATAACCTGGTGCTATTGTCTTTGAGAAAGAAGAACAATATAATACAATGCCTTCATCATCAAATGCTTTTATTGGCTTGGGTCTAGCATTACTAAAATAAAGTTCCCCATAAACATCATCTTCGATTATTGGAATTCTTTTTGAAGAGAACATTTTATATAATTCTTTTTTACTTTCTTCTGACATAAGAGAGCTGGTAGGATTATTGATAGTTGGACAGATAAGACAAGCTGATACTTTATGAGATTCAAGAGCATGCTTTAAAAGCTTAAGATCCATCCCGGTTTTTGAATTTGAAGGGATTTCTAATATTTTCATTCCAAGATGTTCGATTACTTGTAAAATACCAAAGCTTGTCGGAGACTCAGTAATAATCGTATCTCCAGGATTAGCAACTGCTCTTAAAGCTACAAGTATAGCTTCTGATGTTCCATTAGTAATTATTACTTCATCAGGAGTAAGACTTCTCCCCCATTCTATAGACTTTTTTGCTATTTGCTGACGAAGCTCAAAATTTCCTGGAGGAAACTCATAACTAATCCCTTTAAGTTCAGAACTCTTACATAGATTAGCCATGATTTGATTTAATTTTTTTGCAGGCAATATTTCAGGACTAGGAACAGCAGGTCCAAGAAGGATTGCATCTTTTATTCTTGCTGATTGAAGAAGATTAGCAGCAAGTTCATCTCCTTCAAATCTTGTTTCTATAATCTCGATTTCAGATGTTTCAGGTTCTTCTAAAATCTTGCTTGAAATATTACGAACAAAATAACCCTTCTGGGGTTTCGCTTCAATTAATCCTAAACCTTCAAGAAGTATGTAAGATTGTTCAACAGTTTTTGTACTAATACCAAGATCTTTGCTTAATTTTCTTATAGATGGAATTGATTCACCTTCTTTATAAACACCTTTTGTAATTTGCAATGCCAGGCTATCTGAAATATCTTCATATATAAACTTTGGTTCTTTTTCAACCTTTATATCCATGTTTTCTATATTCCCACAGAGGTTTATCCCTATTCCTAAATATTAGCAAAGCCTTAATATTTTCAAAGGAAATCAAGGTAAAAGCCTTAACCATGGGCTCTTTAGGCAACACTGCCGTAGTTTGAATTTGAAAAACTGTAGTAGTTGCCAGCTGTAGTAGCCCAAATTGAAAAATCTGCATATTTTAATTTTCATCTGATCAGATTATTATTTTGATCGATTTAAAAAATCTATTTAATAAAAACAATTATTTAAGAAAGGAATATTATATGCAAGTAAATGTTGATTATAAATATGCTTTTTACAGAAAGTATTCTGGCAATGGTGGAACCTGTTTATCAAATAAGGATGGGTCAGAGTTAGGGTTAGATCATCATGTAGAAGAAGAGCTAATAGACAAAGTTAATCGCGGAAAAGTAGAATTACTATCTAGGGTTTGTCAAGAAAATTTACGTCAGGTATTAAAGAGTACAACTTCAGAACCTAGGAAAGGATATGTTCCTCTTGCAGACAGTAGATTTTTATATAAGTTCTTAAATGCAGGAGAAGAAGTACATAACAAAGCAGGAAAAGCAGTTACAAAAAAAGTACAGACTAGGTATGAACAGTTAAAAGTTGAATTTTCTCAAGAAGTTGATCAGTTTTTTGCTGAATTAGCTAAATGGAGAGATGCAGAAGCTTTATTTCATATATCACCAGAATTTATAAATCATGCAATAGAAGTAGTAGAAACTCGAGTATTAGCTCATTCATGCGATAGCTATTCGCCTGAGGTTCAATTTTTAAGCAATCTATTATCACTTGATGTTAAAAGTGACATTAGAAAAGATTTAGAAAGTATTAATCCCGGAGTAATTAAATGTGCGGAATTAATTCGTGAATCATCAAGTTCAAGCTTAGAAGGATTATTAGTTGAAAAGATAAACAAAAATAGAATAAATTTAACAGATATTCCTAAAAAACATCTTCTATTAGCGGTAGATAAAATAGCTGCTAGATACACTGAATTTGCTAAAGAAGAAGTAGAGCCGTATCAAATTTGCTACGAGCATTATGGTTATATCCCAGACCTTGTTTTCCTTCAAGAAATACTTTCTGCTGAGGATGAATTAACAACTAAAGGTCTAATTGAAAGAGAAACATTAGATAGAGTTAAAAGGACTTATAATACACTTAAAGATTTTGCTATTAAAAATTTAATTCAAGTAATGAAAAGCGAAGATCCAGAACTGAAGGAGCTGAATCATCAGGCGGTAGAAGCACTAGGAAAAATAAGAGATCCAAAAGCTCAGGCTTTCTTAATTCAACTACTTGAAGATCTATCTACTAAGCCAGAGAATTTTAATAGGCAAATTTGTGCAGCATATACTTTATGTAGACAAGGTTATGCAAGTTCTGTAAAACCACTAGCAGTCTTTGTTAATAAGCTTATAGATGAGGATGCTGAAAGAAATTCTACCTATTACGAAAACATTATTGTCGGTGTGGGCATTGAAATTAAAGGACAAGAAGCTACTGAATTTTTAATAAGCTTTTTAGAACATCCAAATGATAAGGTTAAACTGATAGCAATTGATGCTTTAAATAAGCGGAAGGATACAAGAGCAGTTAACCCTTTAACTAGACTTTTAAAATACACAAATGCTGAAATTCAATATAAAGTAAGTAAAACTTTAGAAAACCTTGGAGATCCAAGTGCCGTTGAGCCATTAATAGAATTATCTAGAACTTCTAATTCTCAGTTTTCAAATTATTGGGGTGATAAGGTTTCTGTGCAGCCAGCTGCAATACATGCTTTAGGCAGGATGAAAGATCCAAGAGCAATTGAACCACTAAAGCAGATTATTATAGGGCAAGACAAAGTAGAAGAAGAAACCTTAATTGTTGCTATTCAGTCATTAGCTAATTTAGGTGGTGAAGATACTGCTCAGTTTTTGGTTGGATTGTTAAATACTCCTGTTATTCCAGTTAAAGTAGCTGTGGTTAATGCGCTAGGAAAAACAAAAGATACAAGAGCAGTTAGTCCATTAATTGACATTTTAAAAAGCGGTTCTAGTTTAGATATTAAAACAGAAGCTGCGGTTGCACTTGGTGAAATAAATGATCCAGCATCGATTGAACCCTTACAAAAATTTCTAAATGAACTTGTTGGTGCTCAAAAAGTAGTTAAAGGTGCATTGAATAAAATGCAATGAAACAGTTGTAATTAAGCCACCTTTTTACTAAAAATATAAGCTTTGCTAGACTTTAATTTGGTTC
>OBEQ011553502.1_pt1 | contig 11730 bp, 11 predicted proteins | sample 1670901 | NCBI WGS metagenome assembly OBEQ01 (sample SAMEA104232315, study PRJEB22302) | groundwater metagenome | biome: forest; feature: aquifer; material: groundwater | place: USA | collected 2011-08-07 | depth 5.4 m | reverse complement strand
CTTATTTCGAACACTGATTTAAAGTAGTAGCAGATTTTTCGGAACGTATCGTATCGAATCCAATGAGTCAATCTTTATGTCCACTAAGTAATCATGATTTATGACTAAAATCACAGCACTTTAAATAAAGCCCTGTTTTCCTGCGCTTTTCGCTACCACTCTAAACGAAACCGGGTGACGTTAATAATTTTTATCGTCACCCTCTCACCTGTTTGGACTAATTCGCTGCGGTAATGCATTCTTCGCATAGCTATTATGTAATAGGACTCTATCATTGAGAAAATGCTCCGACCTAGATTTCAATCAATGTTGAATAATGCAAAATACGGTATTTTTGCGCGCACTCACTGATGCAGACATACACTAGAGTGAAAAAAAACTATGTTCTCCGCTACATTGTTAAATTTAATCCTGGTAACCATTGCCGTGTTAATTCACTACGAAATGTTGTTACAACTTTCCAATATCATCCCTAGGTTGTCCGCCTTACATCGATTACGCATTGTCATTGGCATATTTGGCTCATTAGGGGCTCACATTGTCGAGATTTGGACTTTTGCTTTTGGTTATTTTTTCATGGTTCAAACGGGAAAATTTGGCACCCTACAGGGGGCATTTAATGGCTCTATTCTGGATTGTGTTTATTTCTCTTTCATTTCTTATACATCGGTCGGCTTTGGCGATGTCTATCCCGAGGGGCTGATTCGTTTTACCGCAGGGATTGAAGCGCTCACGGGACTGGTGCTCATCACCTGGACGGCTTCTTTTATGTTTATTGAAATGCAAAAGTTTTGGTCGAACAAAAATCATTAGTGCAACTTGTAATCATGGATATTTACTCGAACCTCCTCGAATACAACCTACATAACCGCTTATTTTAGGCTACTATTTAGAGCACCCATTCGATCAATAAAAAGAAATAAATTTTAGGTCAAGGCTATGGAATCCATCTCACCCGACGAACAACAGCAATTAATCCAAGCCGCTCAGGGTCTCAAAGTCACCCTGTCTAGAATGAAAAAGCTGGGCATTCTCCCCATCCCCGAAAATTACACTGTGTGGTATGAGTACGCCATGGGCACCGTGCTCGAACTGAATAAAGCCATCGATGATCTGCTCAACTCAGGCACCCCATTCACCAATAAGATCAATCACGAGTTATACACCAAATACGTTGCTGATCGGCCGATAAAAATGATCGACGAAATACAGCAACAAACGGAACTGATCGTTAACAATCTGTTGGATAACATCCGCCAACTTGGCGAGGGAACCGGACAATTTTCCGCAGCTCTCGAACGTTGCGATCAACAGCTGAAAGATAATCCCGGCATAGAATCACTGAGCCAGTTGGTGGAATGTTTGTTGGATGAATCCAACAAAGTGAAAAAAGCCAATCGCTCCATGGAAGACAGCTTGGCGAGTATGAACGCTGAGGTGAAAGCACTGCGCGGTGACATGGAGAAATTAAACAACGCGGTGATGATGGACCCGTTAACCAAGATTGCCAATCGCCGCGCCTTCGACGAACAGTTCGAATTGCTGTTCAATAATTTTAAAGACCATGGCGAGATATTCAGTGTCTTGATGATGGATATCGATTTCTTTAAAAAGTTCAACGACACTTACGGCCACATGATTGGCGACAAAGTACTAACCTTTGTCGCAACGATCATGAAAAACGTGTTGAATGAACACGGCTTTCTTGCCCGTTACGGCGGTGAAGAATTTATTTGCCTCCTACCGGATACGCATTACCCGGAAGCGCGCTTGATCGCGGAAAATGTCCGAGCCAAAGTTGCAGAAAAACCCCTGACGTCGGGCGCAGACAAGAAAAAATTGGGCATCATAAGTATTTCAGTCGGTGTAGCAACGATAAATAGTAACGACGACGAAATTTCTCCATTGCAACGCGCTGATCAGATGCTATACCAAGCCAAACGCAATGGTAGAAATTGTGTCGTCGGCGAGAACGATAAGCTCGCATCCGTTTAGAGTTTTGTCACATCTACTCGAATGGCGGAATATTGAGTCGCTCAAGCAACTCTAGGGAATAGGACGCGTAAGTTCTGTTAGATTCATCCCGCACATAAAGGGGGTCAGCAAAACGTTGGGGATCATAACCCTGTTTTTGCAAATCTACTTTGCGCAATTTGAAGGTGGCCGTCAGGTCGGCCTGAGCCGAAATTCTCACAAACATTGGTGCTGCGTAACGCGGTACTCGCTCTTCGGCAAAAGCAAAAAACTTATCGCCGTCAAATACAGCATTTTCTTTCAGCACAATTGCTGCCATGCCAGCGCGACCTTCCTGGCCAGGGACCTGCACACCGTAGATATTCATAATCGCTGAGCTTTCGAAACCACCGATGGCTTCAGTGACTTCTTGGGTGGAAACGTTCTCACTTTTCCAGCGATAGGTATCACCAACACGATCGACAAAATAGTAGTAATCTTCGGCATCTTTTCGCAGTAGATCACCCGAGCTAAACCAGGTATCACCCGGCTGAAACACATTGCGCAATATTTTCTTATCAGTTGCGTCAGCTGAGGTATAACCTTCAAAGCGACCAGCGCCTATATCCGGCAGATTGAGAATCATGCCAATCATTTCGCCCACTTCACCGGGTTCACATTCAATACAAAATCCTTGATCATTGCGGGCATGCGCTCCCGCATCAAGGTCGTAACGAATCAGGCGCGCATTGGTTTTGTCTTTAAAGGGTAAACGGCCGCAGGAGCCCACCTTATTGTCCAAATTGATCATATTGGTGTTTGCTTCGGTGGCACTCCAGCCTTCGTAAATATATTGCACGCCAAAACGCGCTTGGAATTTAGCCCAAATATCTGTGCCAAGACCAGCACCCATCATCTGCACCAGGGTGTGATCTTTGTCGTCAGGCCGCGCTGGTTGGTTGTAGAGATAACGGCAAATCTCACCAATATACTGGCAGGTGGTGACGGAATATTTTCTTATCTCAGGCCAGAACTGACTCACACTGAATCGACGTTTAAGAACAATGCTAGCACCCACGGATAACGCAGATGAGGTTAACGACATGCCCGCGGCGCCGTGATAAAGCGGCAGTACGCAATAGAATACATCAGCAGGTGTAAAATTCAGCATGCTCACCATGCCATCGCCGACACCTAACCATTTCATATGGCTAATCCGCGCGGCCTTGGGTAAGCCAGTAGTTCCCGAGGTGAAAATATAAAACACGAAATTTTCGGCGACCAATCCATCTCTCACTGATCGATCTGGATTTTCACTCGATGCGGCAGCTGTTCGCGAGTCAAAATAGGTGATGGAAAAAGGTAATTCTGCTTCGGCAATTGTTGTCTCACTATCAGCAATAGCAAAAAAATTTATTCCCGCTGGCAGACTGTCAATACTGTTTAGCGCCTCGATGCACTCTTCACCAATAAAAGCCGCTTTAGATTCGGTAATTTCAAACGCATGCAGTAAAGCTTTGCCACGGGTATTGGTATTGAGTAACGCAGCGGTGACACCAATCTTCGCCATCCCCAGCCAATAGCTGAAAAATGCAAAGCGATTTTCTAGCATGATGGAAACAACGTCGCCACGTTTTAATCCCAAGGTTAATGCCGCGTGAGCGACTTGGTTGGCTTGTTGATTTAATTGTGCGAAAGTAAGTTGTTGATCGCCGTCAAGCAGAAAAACCTTATCGGGAATCTGTTCAGCTTTTTGTTCGATGCGATCCGCGACGGTATGGCTCTGGCTCGGCCTGTGAGCCATATTGGCAGCGGCCATTCTGTCGAGGCGAGCCTGTGTATTCTCACGAGGAACAGGCACAGTTACAGGAACATTCAATTGTAGAGTGAGATCTTCCATGAAAAACCTATCGTATTATTATCAGTATTGTTCATCCAAACTTTAATCTTTTTCTCCCACCCTATCGCGGCAAAACAATAGCCACTGCAAACTAATAGCCTTTACAAAACAAAATGAGAAGCTATGTCTAAGAGAAAGAAAACCATCATACCAGCCGCCAGCGCTTCACAACATACCTTCGACAACGGCCAATTGTCATTGGTATTTTCCTCTAGCCGATAAACCATCGGAAAACTCACCACAAAATACAGCGCATAAAAAATCGAGCCGTATTTCAACATAACACTGAGATCCTTGTAATAAAAAGCGGTCGAATTCGCATCGGTCGCAATCAATTTTGTCTCAAGAAAAGCCATGGCATAAGCAACTGCACAAACAACAAGCACCGTTACCGCTATTCCACCGGGCAAACCAATGGTCCTGATACGGCGCATTAAAATCACCGCAATGGTGTGATACACCACAAAAAAAGCGGGCGCATTTAAATACATGCCAACCGGAACCTTTAGTGCACCCGAGCCCAGTAGCGCTGAATCTAGATAAAACGAAACATGCGGAAACGAATACACCATCCCGAGTACATCAAAAAAGTATTCGGTGAAGAAGTAAGTCGCAATAAAGGTGAAGATAAATATCCAGAGGTTCATCTTGAACCAATAGGTTTGATACCACTTTCGCCCCAGTGGGGTTTCATCTCTTATCAACAAGGGCACCAGAAATAAAGGTATCAATAACGCAAGGTTTTGGGTGATATGCGCAAGATTGCCGACGTCCAACCAACCAAAGGCTTGTTTCGCGCCGTTGAGCGCAAAAAAATAGGGGATATAAAGAAGGAAAAATTTTTCTGCCCAAGCTTTGCTGGGGTTCTTGGAAAACCAATAACCAGAAAGGTGATATCGGCTGAATTCGCTATATTGTTGTGTAGTCAAGGTTAGGGTCTCTGTCAGGATTGTTCTTAGGTTTGCCCTGCAACATGGGTGCTGCTGTTGCTGGAATTTTACCAGCCTGACACAACCAACTAATGGTATCGATGAGTGTTTCTCTCAAAGGTCTGTAGGAAAATTCCAATCGCGTCAACTCAGCCGAGTTTTCTATTTTTGGCCACTGCGTCGCATACCGCATTGTTTCAGCTGACACGGGCGATGCAACCGTTTTAAACATTCGCATCACATCATAAGCTCGACCCACCAAACGCAAGAATGCGCCGGAGGATTCAATCCGATTCAATGGAGCGCCAGTGATTTTCTCGACCAGATCCGCCAATTCACCCCAGGGAAGATAATGTCCTGCAGTAAGAAAACGTCTAGCTTTGGTTTCGGCGGTCAGTAACAACAACACAATTTTCGCCAAATCGCGCACATCGATCTGCTGGGTGCCGCCGGAGGTAATACGAAAGCCCTGCGTCAGTCGATAACACAATGCCATCATTGAAGCCGACATGGCTGGATCTTGCGGACCAATAATACCGCCAGGATAGAGAGAAATAACGGACTGGCCACTGGGAGAATTTTCTTGTAACCGACGTACATAACGCTCAGCTTCGGCTTTTGACTTGCCGTAGGGATGAGCCGAGTTCACCACCGGCGCATCATCGGTCATCATTCGCGGATCAGTATGAAAAATTGCTGAGATGCTCGACAGATAGATAATCTTTTTAATGCCCAGTTCATAGGCCTGACCTACAACGTTCTTAACTCCATTGACGTTGGTTTCAAATAGCTCCGCTTCGCTGACACTGTTCATGGGTGTGATGGCCGCTGTATGTACCACTGCATCACATTGTGAAAGCAGTTGCTTAACACCTACCACATCGGAAACAGTAGCAACCGCAATCTCTGGTATTTTGTCGCCGAGCGACTGATAGAGCTGCCGCGCTTTTTGTTCATTGCGCACCAGAACACAAACATTCAAACCGGCCGCTAACAATGCCACTGCAACGTGTGAACCTACAAAACCTGTACCGCCAGTGACTAATACGCGCATATCTTATTTCGTACCTTGTTAAAAAGGTTTATTTTAATTTTCTAGCTCGTAATTACTCTTCAATAGAGATTGCCCGATTAGGGCAAAATCTTTTTGCACAACGGACGGTTTCTTTTAGCTCTTCTGAAATGCTCTCGATCTTCACACGAGCCTGCGCATAACCATCGGCACTGTCCTGCAATTCAAATACATCAGGTGCCTCACTGAGACATACCGCATGCCCCTGACAGAGATCTAGATCTATTTTGACCTTCATTACCGTCACCTCCTAAAATATAATTATACCAATCGTTTGCGTATGTACCGCACACGACAAGGTTTAGCCGGTTTAACTGTCATGCCAGAGTGATCGTCGCCGTAACTCTCAGGTGAATTCACTAACTCAAATTCAAAGTTAAGCAGTAGCGTGGCAAATATCGCCTTTAACTGCAGAATAGCGAAAGCATTGCCGGCGCATTTGTGGCGTCCGCCGCCAAACGCGATAAAGGCAAACAGATGTTCTGGCTCGGGGCGATTGGGATTAAATTTTTCTGGCTCGTCGAACACTTCTGGAATCTTATGTGACACCGCCGGCGACATCACGACATTGTAGCCCGCGGGAATGAGGTAATCCTTGTAATGCAAATCCTGCAATACCTCTCGCAGCAATATCACTAACGGCGGGTGTAAACGCAGAGTTTCCATCACAAACTCTTCCAGTTTTGGGATGGAGCGCATCACATGATGACTAACTTCCCCCCCATCATTAAATATCTCCTGCAGTTCATTTAAAATCGGCGCGGCAAATTGTGGATTTCGCAAAAATTCCACCAATGTCCAAACCGCTGTGCCCGAACTGGTGTGGTGACCGGCGAACATAGTCGCGATCAACAAGCCGGTGATCTCTTCATGATTTAAGAAGCTGCCGTCTTTGTAAGTCGAATTCATAAAGGTGGCGAGAGCATCGTGGTATTCCCTGCCGGAATCGCGACGTTCTTGCAGTATTTCTGCCACCATTTCTGCCAGGCGTATGCGGGCCGCATCGCGCTTGGCAAATTCCGGTATCGGCAAATAGGGATCTATAAATGCTATCGCAATCACGGCATGTTCTAAATCCGCGTAGAGTGACGCAAATTCACTGGTCATACTTTGGCGAAAATCCGTGCCCAATAGACAGCTGGTCGAGGTGTAAAGTGTCAGCTCGGTGAAAGCATCAACCAAATCGATCTCGCCTTTATCTCCCCATTTCGCGGTAAAGTCGGCAACTTCATCGGCGATGACTTTGGCGTACTCCTTCATGTTGTCGTGACGCAACGCTTGAACCTGGATCTTCAATTGTTGTTTCATGATTTCTGGGTCGGCGTCAAAGATGACACCTTTACCAAAAACTGGCGTCATTGCGCGATAAACTTTTGCCTGGCTTAACTGCTCGTCGGGAGCGCGACAAAACGCTTCATTGGCATCGGGACCGGATAACAACACATAGGGCTGAGCACCCAATTCGTATTGCGCTAGCTCACCGCACTCACGTCGCGCGCGAGTTAAAAACTCAACTTGGTTTTGGTGATACTCGTCCAAATGTCCAGTTTCAGGTTTTGCTCCTGACAGTTTGGGGATGGGCTTTGTTGTTTTAATGTTTTGCTCCACAACAATCTCTTTTTCACTCATAGTCATTCCTGATGTTATCACTGCGCAGCTTCTGCTTCGGCAACACTTTTTTCCTTCGCTTTAACCTTTGCTTGTAATGCCGGCAACATCGCTTTATCTCGATCACGCTTGCGCTGCATGGCTAAATCGCTGAGCAAACCCATCTCCGCAACTTCATCGATAAATTCCATGGTTTTGCCGAAATCGTAAAGATCGCGCTGTTCCGACCATTGATAGTTACCGCCGTACTTAAACCATGAGGTGCCTAAGACATGCATGGGCGTTCCATCGGCACGTGACGGCGCTGTCGGCGGTGTCTGCCACCAAAAAACCATTATTTCACCGATATGTTCATCAATAACAATTTTGAAATAGGGATAGGTCCAGCCTTTGTAGGGATCCATCGCATCTCCCATACAGGTGGCGCGAATATTTTCGCGGCCTTTTGCTTGATACAAGCCGCCGGGGATATCCCAACAATAATAGGCGTCTTCGGTGAAGTAGTCCGCGAGATAACGCCAGTTGCCTTCGGTTTGCGATTTAACATTGGCAGCTAACCAACGCTGCACCATTTCTTCTAATTCTGCTCTGGGGTAGGAAGCCATATATTTCCTCTCTTACTGATTGTCTTAAGGTGGAATGTCTTAAGGTTAATTTTCTAAGTGTTAAAAACATCGTACGGTCAAAAACCGCCAACTTTTATTCCTAGCTTCTGACTATTAAGTTGATGCAACCAAGTGTACAATCAGCATTATATAGTTGCAACTATATAAATTTAACAACTATATCTTCACCTGTACAAAATCCGTATTTAGGGTGAAATGAACACACAATATGCTTATTAATCAAACTATTAACTACACGTTTTTGACTTTTACTTTTTAACTCTCTACCATTTTTCTCCATTTTGGTGTGACAAGAATTTAATCTTATGAATCGGCAAAAGCAGAACTGCGGTAAGAGTTTCGAAAAATTATTCACACCGATTTCCATCGGCTCCATAACGGTGAAAAATCGCATTGTCATGTCTGCAATGACCACTGATTACGGCAATGAGGATCAAACGCCCTCAGAAAAACTCATCGATTATTTAGCTGCGCGGGCCAAAGGCGGCGTCGGTCTGATTACTGTTGAGGTCTGCACTGTCGATGTCAGACATCGTTATCTGCAGCGCTCGCTGTCACTCGGCGATGACAGTTTTATCGCTAAACACAAAGTGATGGTCGATCGACTACATCAATACGGCGCGAAAGTTCAACCGCAAATTACTCACCCAGGTCCCGAATCACTCGCTGCCTTTTATGAAAAAATGCCCGCCATAGGACCCTCGCCGGTAGTCTCGCCGATCTGGGGTGGCGTCTGTCGACAACTTGAAATAGAAGAATTGACAGCTATCACCGAACAATACGGTCTCGCTGCGAAACGCGCCAGAGCAGCGGGTTATGACGGGATGGAACTTCACGCTGCACACAGTTACCACCTTTTGGGTTCGTTTCTCTCGCCTTGGCGCAACAAACGCACTGACGAATATGGGGGGAATAAATTAGAAACTCGCATGCGACTGTTGCTTGAAGTAATCGCCTCTATCAAAAAACATGTTGGCGATGATTTTCCCATAACACTGCGCTTATCCGGTTACGAACGGGCACCCGGTGGTGGCGAAATTCAAGATACACAAATCATGGCGCCGATTCTGGTGCAGGCCGGTATCAGCGCTTTTCATATTAGCGGCGGTGTCAGCGACAAGCTGGTGAGCCAAATCGTCGCAAGTTCGCAAACAGGCGACGGCTATAACGCTGCAAACGCCGCTGCTATAAAACAAGTGGTCAATGTGCCGATCATCACCGTCGGCAGGATTCATACGCCAGAACTGGCGGAGAAAATGTTGCAACAAGGTGAGACCGATCTCATTGCCATGGGGCGCCCGCTATTAGCTGATGCAGAATGGGCCAACAAAGCGAAACAAGGTATCTCACATACGATTCGACGCTGTATCTCTTGCGAAAATTGTATCGACTCTATGAACAGAGGCACTCTACACTGTGCTGTAAACGGTTTAACGGGCAGAGAAAGCGAGTTAACGTTTCAACCCATTAGCAGCGCCAAGCACATTGTTATCGTTGGTGGCGGCCCGGCAGGAATGGAAACAGCACGACTCTGTGCGTTGAAGGGCCATAAAGTTACGCTGCTAGAGCGCTCGGCGAAACTCGGCGGCTCACTGGTGCTTGCTTCTACTGTACACTCTGACAACGAGCATTTTCTTAAATTTCTGCTGCAACAAATTGCGTCGCTCAATATCGATGTGCGCTTAAACACTACAGCAACTCTTGATCTACTTACGTCATTAAAACCAGATAAAATTGTCATCGCTACCGGTGCCGTGTTGGAAACTCAAACCATTCCCGGTTCAACTATGGCGCACGTGATTAGCGGTGAATATCTTCGAAAACTTATGCGCGGTGAAACCACCGATCTTGATCTAAAAAAGTTTCCGATGATACTCCGACCTGTCTTAAAACACTTTGGCCATATCATCCCACTGTTAGTCAATCCGAGCGTATTGCGTTTCTTTTCCAAAATCTGGTTACCCATGGGGAAACGCGTGATAATAATCGGCGCCGATCTCGCAGCCGTTGAGCTGGCCGAATTTTTATTGCACCGTAAACGCGCGGTTACCATTATCACCTCAAGCAAAAAAATCGCACCTGAAGTAGGACGCAAACGTCGCACCGAACACATGGATAAACTCGACGCGTTGGGCGTGCATATTCTTGCCGATGTAAACTGCCAGAGTATCAGTAAAGAAGGTGTGGCAATAAAATCCAGCACTGGTTATGCAAGGTTAATCGCCACGGATTCGGTTATCATTGCGGGTGAACCCAAAGCGAACACCACATTTTTTGAATTAGTTAAAAAGGCCTTTCCCGATACAGTTGCTATCGGCGATTGCACTGGTTTAGGACTCATCGTGAAAGCAGTCGCTGACGCTACCCGAATTGCACACGAGTTCTAAATTTTCACAACATAAAGGATTACAAAGATGCCCAAGTTTGAAAATCGAGTCGCTCTTATCACCGGTGCCGCCTCCGGCATCGGTAAACAGACTGCACTGTTGTTCGCAAAAGAAGGCGCTGCAGTCTGGTGTGCGGATATCAATGAAGAAGGCTTAAAACAGACAGTCAAAGAGATCAAAGCGGACGGCGGCATTGCCTATGGCAGCACGTTTGATGCGACAGATGTAGCATCGGCCAATAATTTAGTGTCACAGGTCATCGCCGAATGCGGCCAGATCAATATATTGTGCAATATCGCTGGCATGGTCAGGATGATTCGCACCGAAGATGAAACCCCCGCCATGTGGGACAAGGTGATGGCTGTGAACGCCAGCGGCCCCTTTTATTTGACCTTAGCTGCATTGCCCCACTTATTGGAAACCAAGGGCAATATCGTCAATCTTGCTTCAGTGGCAGGGCTGATGGGACAAGCTTATACCGCTGCATATGTGGCATCAAAACACGCGCTTATTGGCTTGACGAAATCTCTGGCACTGGAGTATGGACGCAAGGGTCTGCGCGCTAATGCTATTTGTCCCGGTGCAGTCAATACTCCGCTGATACAAAAAATCACCCTACCCAAAAATATCGAATTTGATCTGCTGGCCCGCTATAACTTTTCCGGTGGCGTGGCAGAGCCTGAAGACGTAGCAAAATTGATTGCGCATATTGCATCTGACGCATCGCAATTTATTAACGGCGCCGCCATCACTATCGACGGCGGTACCTCGGCGGGTTAACAGTTCCGATTCTAAAATAAAAAATCTTCCCAGAGGATACGGATATGAAATTTTGGCAATCATTGGCATTCGCGGAGATCGACCAGATGGTTGATCTCGCGAAACTCGCGGAAGAACTCGGTTTTCACGGCGTGTCTTTTGGCGACCATCTAATTACTACTAAAGAGCAATCAGACCAGTATCTCTACACCAATGACGGCGGAATTCTCTGGCATCCTGAAACACATTGGCCCGATCCCTGGGTTATCACTGCAGCTTTGGCGCGAGAAACTAAAACGTTAAAATTTATGACCACCGTCTACATTTTACCGCTACGCGATCCTTTTAATGCTGCCAAACAAATCGCTACCGCCGCAGCAATCTCGAATAATCGCGTGGTGTTGGGTGCAGGTATAGGTTGGCAAAAAACGGAGTTTGATTTGGTTGGCCAGGATTTTACCACTCGCGGTAAACGCGCAGATGAGCAGCTCGACGT
>OBEQ010702686.1_pt1 | contig 11735 bp, 12 predicted proteins | sample 1670901 | NCBI WGS metagenome assembly OBEQ01 (sample SAMEA104232315, study PRJEB22302) | groundwater metagenome | biome: forest; feature: aquifer; material: groundwater | place: USA | collected 2011-08-07 | depth 5.4 m | reverse complement strand
TCCTGCCGGTCACGATGGAGGAGGCGTGGGTCGCGCTCCATCCGAACGACAAAGAGTCGATCCATCTGAAACGCTGGCCCGATCCGGGCGATTACCGCCGCGAGGCCGCGCTGGAGGACGATTGGGACCGGCTACTGGAGCTGCGGGATCAGGCGATGAAGGCGCTGGAGAAGGCCCGGGAGCAAGGGCTGATCGGCGATTCGCTCGAGGCGGAGCTGGAGATCACGGTGGGGGACGAGGGGCTCTGGAAATTCCTCGAGCCGCGGCGCGCGGCGTTCGCGACCGCCTGCATCGTCTCGAGCTTACGTGTTCTTCGAGCGAACGCACCGGGCAGCGCGCTGGAGATGAATGTGCGCCGCTCTGCCGGCGAAAAGTGCCAGCGTTGCTGGATGCGCCTGCCAACCGTCGGTAAGTCAGCCGAACATCCGGCGTTGTGCGACCGGTGCGTCGGTGTGCTGGAAAGATTGGCTCACTCGATCGGATGATTGCTTCCATTTGACTTGTGTTATAATATCGGGCCACGATGACGAAAAAAGATCTGGATCGATATAAGAAACTTCTGCTGAAGAAGAAGGAGGAGGTGCTGCGGGCGATGAAGCACATCGAGCAGGATACGCTCAGCCAGTCCCAGCGGGACGCCTCGGGCGACCTGTCCGGCTACACGCTGCACATGGCCGACATTGCGACCGACAGCTACGATCGGGAATTCTCGCTTGGGCTGGCCACCAATGCCCAGCAGATTCTGTACGAAATCGAGGAGGCGCTCAAGCGGGTCCAGGAAAAGCATTTCGGGGACTGCCAGACCTGCGGCAAGCCGATCAACCGCCGGCGCCTGACCGCGATTCCGTACGCGAGTCTTTGCATCGAGTGCCAGTCCAAAGAGGAAACGAAACGGCGCGGCGCGGGCCCTTCTTCGGGGCTGCCGCCGGAGCTGCGAGGTTAGTCCTCCTTCGCTGTAAATTCCAACCGATGATGATCCGGGTCCTGCTCCTGAGTTTCGGAGTGGTGCTTCTGGATCAAGCCACCAAGGCGTTCATGGTGCGCTCGCTGGCGGGCGTTCCGACCTTTCCGGTGCTGCCCGGTCTGTTCCATCTGACGCTGATCCGAAATCCCGGCGTGGCGTTCGGGTTGTTCAGCGGATACAGTCTTCCGGTCGCGCTGGTGACGACAACGATTGTGGTCATGCTGCTCTGGTCCACGCTGAAGGAAAAATCACCCGACCGCTGGCTCACGACCGGCTTGGGGTTGATTCTAGGCGGGGCGGTCGGGAACCTGATCGACCGGGCCCGGATAGGCGGCGTGATTGATTTTCTTGATTTCCGGATCTGGCCGGTTTTCAACGTGGCCGACAGCTGTATTACCATTGGCGCTGTGCTGATTGCTTGGAGCTTGCTGCGTAAAAAGTAAGATGTTTCCGATTCTTTTCCATTGGGGGCCGTTGACCCTCTACAGCTACGGCGTGATGCTGGCGCTCGGTTTTCTCGCGGCGTCTCAGCTGGTTGCCCGAAGGGCCGCCGCCTTCGGCCTGGATCCGGCTGCGGTCCAGACGTTGGGGCTGGTCGCTCTGCTGGCCGGGATCCTGGGGGCTCGGCTCGCTTACCTTGCGCTGAACTGGGAATTTTTCCGCTTCCATCCGACCGAGATCCTGCGGCTCGACCATGGCGGGCTGGTTTTCTACGGAGGGCTGGCAGGCGGTCTGCTGGGCGGTTTTTGTTATGTCCGTAAAAAAGGACTTCCGCTGGTCAAGATGCTTGATTTGATGACACCCCCGCTGGTGCTGGCTCATGCGATCGGGCGGTTGGGCTGCTTCCTGAATGGCTGCTGTTATGGGAAGCCGACATCCGTGCCGTGGGCGGTTGTTTTTCCGCAAGATGGAATCGCCCGCCATCCGACCCAGCTTTATGAAAGCGGTGCGCTGCTGTTGTTGTTTTTCTTTTTGAGCTGGCTGGAGCGCCGGCGGTTGCCAGCCGGCTCCTTAGCGTTGGGCTACGGCCTGCTTTACGGGATCTGGCGTTTCGGGATCGAGTTTCTGCGGGGCGACAATCCACCGGTGGCGCTGGGTCTGACGGTGTTTCAGTGGATCAGCGTTCCGTTGGTTCTGATTTTCGCGGGCCTGCTTTTTTGCAGAAAGAGCCGGTAGACGTGGGCCGGCCCGCCGATCCGCTGCGCCACGCGGTTCCCTTGGGCGCAGCGCCGGAACGTCTCGACCAATACCTGACGCGGCTTATTCCCCAGAGTTCCCGCGCGCAGGTGCAGCGGCTGATTGCCGGCGGCCATGTTCAGGTGAACGGCCGGAGTATGAAAGCGTCCCACCGGGTTTTCGCAGGGGAGCAGCTCGCGGTCACGTTTCCTCCGCCGGTTTCTCTCGATCTGAAGCCGGAGCCGATTCCGCTCCAGATCCTTTATGAAGACAAACATCTGATCGTGCTGGATAAGCCGGCCGGCCTCGTCGTTCATCCGGCCGTGGGGCATCCGACCGGCACGCTGGTCCACGGGCTGCTGGCCCACGGCGGGAAACTCTCCTCGATGGCGGGGCCATTCAAGCCGGGAATCGTGCACCGTCTGGACAAGGATACCTCTGGTATTCTGGTGGTGGCCAAGGACGATGAAACGCACCGGGATCTCGGGCGGCAGTTCTCGTTGCGGAAGGTCCGCCGGATTTATCTGGCCCTGGTGCAGGGAATCGTGCAGAAGGATCGGGGAGTCATTGAGGTGCCGATCGGGCGCCATCCGGTGAATCGACAAAAGATGACGGTCCGGTACGGAGCCAGTCGGGAAGCGATCACCCGCTACCGGGTCCTGAAGCGTTTTTCCGACTGCACGTTGCTGGAGCTGAATCCGCAGACCGGCCGCACCCATCAGCTGCGGGTCCATTTGGCTCATTTGGGTCACCCGATTCTCGGCGACGCCCGCTACGGAGTTCGGGGTGGACTTTCCCGGCAGGCGCTCCATGCGCATCGGTTGGGTTTTCAGCATCCGGCGGACGGAAACTGGGTCGAGTTTACCGCGCCGCTGCCGCCCGACCTCGAGGCGCATGTTGCGACGCTTCACCGGTGTTGAAATTCAAGCTTGATCATCCTAGGGTCTTGTGATAAATTGCGGAAACCATGAATAAACCGAAGCTTAGCACTATCGTTTTGACGATTGCGTTCATTGCGGCTGCGTTGGCTGCCGTCAACTTTGCGCTTGGCCGCAACACCGAACGGGCGCGCAGGGTTTGGGTGGAGGGCCAGCTGGAGAAGTTGACGGTTGCGAAAGAGGCGCTTGAGCAGGAGAAGGAAGAGCTGACCAAAACCAAGGAAACCTTGGAGGGCCAGCTCAAGGACGCTTCCACACAGGCGAAGGATCTGGCCGAGCAGATCGCCGCTGAGAAACGGGCCCGCGAGTCGCTGACGACCGAGATGTCCAAGATCCGGAAAGAGTCGGCGGATGCCGCCCAGCGGCTGGAAAAGGAAAGGGCCGCGCTGAATGAGGAGCTGGCCAAGGCCAAACAGAGCTATCAAACCCTCAGTAATGAGCTGACGACTCTTCGGCAGGCCAAAGAGGCGCTCGAGAAACGGGTCAAGGAAATGCTCGCTGTGCAGGCCAACGAGGCGGAACGGATCGTGGTCAAGCCGGCGCCTGGTGCTGCCGCTCCGAAGCTGGCGGATCTTCCGTCGGCTAAGATGCTGGAGGGGAAGGTTCTGGTCGTCAACCGGGAGTTCAACTTCATCGTCGTGAACCTCGGCTCCAAAGACGGTGTGAAATCCGGCACCCAGTTCAACGTGCTGCGGGCAAACAAGTCCATCGGCAAGGCCCAGGTAGAGCGACTCTACGATAACATGGCGGCCGCTACGTTGCTGGTGGAGGAGCAAAAGGGGCAGATTAAAGAGGGAGATCTCGTCCGCCTCGCTTCTTGAACCGCGTCCCACCTACGAGTTGGTTTTGAAACCAACTCTTAAGGATTTTTCAATGGCGCAGTGGGTGATTCAACCGGCTCGGTTTCTCCAAGGGGAGATGACCTTTCCCGGTGACAAATCCATCTCTCACCGGGCGCTGCTGTTCGCCGCGATCAGCCAAGGAACCACCCGCATCTCCAACTGTCTTTCCTCCAAGGATGTGGAATCCACCCGTCGGGCGCTGGTTGATTTGGGCGTGACCGTCCAAGGGGCCGGACAAAGTTGGCAAGTGGAGGGAGTCGGGATCCGGGGTTTTCGGCCGGCGAAAAAACCGTTGGACATGGGAAACTCCGGAACGACGGCCCGGCTTCTGTTGGGACTTTTGGCCGGCCAGCCGTTTACGAGCACCTTGACCGGAGATGAATCCCTTTCGAAGCGGCCGATGCGCCGCGCAACCGAGCCGCTGGAAAAAATGGGAGCGATCGTCCAGGGACCTCATGGTCCGGACCGGCTGCCGCTGACGGTTCAAGGTGGGCGGCTGCGCGGAATCCGTTACACGCTTCCGGTCGCCAGCGCCCAGGTTAAATCCGCTTTGCTGCTGGCCGGTCTTTGCGCCGAAGGTCCCACCACGGTGACGGAGCCAGTTCCAACGCGGGATCACACCGAGCGGATGCTGAAGTATCTGGGGGCTCGGCTCACGCAGAACGGCTGGAGCGTCACCATCGAGCCGGGTTCGCCGCTGAGGGCCCGGGATCTGACGGTTCCCGGCGATATTTCCAGCGCCGCCTTCTTTCTGGTCGCGGCCGCGATCGTGCCCGGCTCCTCGGTGACGGTCCGGGGGGTGAGCTTAAATCCGGCCCGGACTGGGATCCTGGATCTGCTGGAGCAGATGGGAGCGCGTTTGCAGAGGACGCCGACATCCGGCCACGCCTGGGAACCGGTCGGGGAGGTGATGCTCCGGCAGGCCCCGTTGCGCGGCATTTCAGTGGAGCCGGAGCAGGTTCCCGGCGTCATCGATGAGCTGCCGATTCTAATGGTGGCCGCGACCCAGGCGAAAGGGGTAACGCTCATTGAGGGAGCCGGGGAACTTCGGGTCAAGGAAACGGACCGGATCCTGTCGATGGTGACCGGCCTGACCGCGATGGGCGCGCGGATCTGCGCTGAAGCGGAAACGATTCGGATTGAGGGGCCCACGCCGTTGAGGGGAGCGACCGTCAGCAGTTTTAACGATCATCGGACTGCGATGTCTCTGGCGGTGGCCGGTCTCGTCGCTCAAGCGGAAACCCGTATTGAGGAAAGCCAGTGGGTGGACATCTCGTTCCCCGGATTCGCCCGTTCCTTGGAGGCAATTCGACGTTGACACCCGCTGTGGTTAGTTGCTAAAATCATCCATTATCCTGCCGATGTCTGACAACGGTAATAGCCAATTTGGCCGCGATGCCATGAATGGTTTCCTGGGGATGTTTTCCAATGACATGGGAATCGACCTGGGGACTGCGACGACCCTTGTTTTCGTCAAAGGGCAGGGGATCGTTCTGTGCGAGCCGTCAGTGGTGGCCATTCACCGGGGTGGGCACGGCGTTGTCGCCGTGGGGGAAGAGGCAAAACGGATGCTGGGCCGCACGCCGGGATCGATTCTGGCGATCCGGCCGATGAAGGACGGAGTCATCGCCGATTTCGGGGTGACCGAGGCGATGCTGCGTTATTTCATCAAGAAGGTCCACAACCACCGGGTCGTGATGCGGCCCCGCATGGTGATCGCAATTCCCTCGGGCATCACCGAGGTGGAGAAGCGGGCAGTGCGCGATTCGGCGCTGCATGCGGGTGCGCGGGAAGTCCATCTGGTTCCAGAGCCGGTCGCCGCGGCGATCGGCGTGGGGCTTCCAATCCATGAGCCAGCCGGCAACATGATTGTCGACATCGGCGGCGGCACGACCGAGATGGCCGTGATCTCGCTGTCCGACATCGTTTTTTCGAAGTCGATCCGTATCGGAGGCGACGAGCTGGACGATGCGATCATCCAGCACCTGAAGAAGACGTACAATCTGCTGATTGGAGAGCGGACCGCCGAGGAGATCAAGTTGAAGATCGGTTCCGCCTATCCGTTGGAACAGGAAGTCACGATGGAGGTGCGGGGGCGGGACTTGGTGGCCGGCCTGCCGAAGATGGTCACCATTTCATCGGAGGAGATCCGAGAGGGGCTGGCGGAGCCGATCGCCCAGATTACCGAAGCGATTCGCATGACGCTGGAACGAACGCCGCCCGAGCTGTCGGCCGATCTGATCGAGCGGGGCGTCGTGCTTGCCGGCGGTAGCTCGTTGTTGAGAGGATTGGATCGGCTCTTCTCCGAAGAAACGGGATTGCCCTTCCACATGGCCGATGACCCGATCACCGCCGTCGCTTTGGGCACCGGGAAATACCTAAGCGATTTGAAGACCCTTCGTAAGATCACCGCCACGTCATCCTGGAGCGATTCATAAGAGTACGGAAGTTTGAGCGGATCGCTGTTCTGCTGGTCCTAGTCGCCTCTCCGCTGTGGTTGCCCGCCGTTCCCTCCCATCTGGGGGGGAGATTCCGCAGCGCGTTGGCGGGTTGGCTAAAGCCGGTTCTCGAGGGGGTGCAGGTGACGCGGACCGGTTTTTGTCGTGTCCTGTTCGGAATTTCCCGCGGTCCCTTTTTGCTCGAACAGAACCAGATCCTCCGGAATCAATTGGCCACCGCGCTCGCGCATGAAGAGACTCACCGCCAGCTTTCGATGGAAAACGGGCGTCTGCGGGCGCTGCTGGATTTTAAGGCCAAGTCCTCCTGGCGCATGGTTCCGGCCGAAGTCATTGGACGCGAAATGAGTCTCTGGTCTCGCACGCTGTTGTTGAACAGGGGGACGCGGGACGGGATTGAAAACGGGATGGCGGTGATCACGCCGGTGGGTTTGGTGGGCCAGATCAGCGAGGCAGGTGGCTCCGCGAGCCGGGTGGTTCTGATGACTGACCCTCATTTTCGGGTGGCCGGTACGTTGGCGCGGACGAGAACCTTCGGGCTCATCACCGGCAACGCGTCGGGCGAATGCCTGCTCACCTATTTGCCGCTGAACGCCGATCTGAAATCGGGGGAACCGGTGTTGACCACCGGCGGCAGAAGTTTCTGCCCCGAAGGAATCCCGGTCGGGACGGTCCAGGCCGTGAACGAGGACTCTTCTCGGCTGTTCCTGTCGGCCCGTATCCAGCCGGCCGTCAACCTCTCCGCGCTCGACGAAGTGTTGATTGTTGAACGGGTTCCGCCCAGTGAATCCGACCCTTAGACTTTTCTTCGTTGTCGCGCTGCTTTGGGCTCTTGAGCTCTGCCTGCTTCCTTCGATCCGTCTGGTCCGCGTGCTTCTTTTCCCGCTGTTGTTGCTGTTGATCTTCCTGGGTTTCCAGCTTTCTTCGGTGCGCTTTCTTTGGTTTTACGGGATGTTGATCGGTCTGCTGCGGGATCTGGCAACCGGCGCCTTTTTCGGAGGGTTTATCTGCACTTTCGGGTTGGTCGGATGGCTGCTCGGGGCGGTCCGTCACCTGTTTGAGCGGGAGGATCCGTTGATTCAAGGGGTTTGGGCCGGAATTCTGACCGGTGTCAGCTGTTTTGTCTACGGTCTTTTTCTGATTTTCGCGGATCCGGCGGTTGGTTGGAACCGCTGGTCGTGGGGCGTCATTCCGGCGGCGATGGTGCTCAACGGCGGTTGCGCGGTGTGGGGTTTTCCGCGGCTTCAGCGGTTTCTCCGGATGACCGGCCGTTGACAGGTTGATTCCATGCGCCTGTTGATCCTTCAACGCCTGATCGCGGCGGGGTTGGTTTTTATCTGGGGCGGTCTCTTTACGATGCAGGTGGTCCAAGGGCCGCGGTTCCGCCGGCAGGCGGAGAACAACCGCGTGCGCCTGATCCACCTGCCTGCCGCCCGGGGGGCCATCCTGGACCGGCACGGCGTTCCGCTCGTCGAAGATCGGGTCAGCTTCGAGTTGGCGATTTTTCCGCAGGATTTGAAAGTTCCCCGCGACACCTGGGCTGGTTTGCAGCCGATCGTTGGCGTGGCACCCGATGACCTGGCCGGCCGCTACCGGCGGGGTTACCAGGGGCCGTTCGCTCCGGTTCCTTTGATTCGCGAGATTCCGGCGCAGACCGCGTTTCTTCTTGAAGAGAAAAAGACAGAACTGCCCGGCACACTGGTGCGGCCCGTGCCGCGGCGCCGATACTTGCTCGGATCCGCTTCCGGGCCGGTGAGCGGCTACATCGGCCTGATCGCTCAGGAAGAGCTGACGCACCTGAAACCCTACGGCTATACCTATCGTGACTTTGTCGGTAAGGATGGTCTCGAACAGTTTTATGACCGTTACCTGCGGGGTCGCGACGGCGGCATCCAGGTCGAGGTGGACAATCGGGGCCGGCTGGTCCGCCAGATCGGTTTTCTGCAGCCGCAGCGGGGCCGCCGGATCACCATCTCTTTGGACGGTCGTCTACAGGGATTCTGCCAGCATCTGTTGGAGGAGGCCGGCGTTGCCGGCGCTGTCGTCGTGATGGATCCGGTCAACGGCGAAATTCTGGCATTGGCGAGCGCTCCCACCTACGATCCCAATGTGTTTATTGATCCTTCGCGGGATTCGGAGATAAGCCGTATGCTGCATGGCGCGGGCCGGCCGATGTTCAATCGGGCGATTCGAGCCGCCGTTCCGCCCGGCTCCACGTTCAAGGTGGCGATCGCCTATGAGGCGTTGAAGTCCCAGAAAATCCGGCCGGACACCGCGTTTGTTTGTCCGGGTTTCTTCCAGCTCGGAAGCAGCCGGTTTCATTGTTGGAAGCAGGACGGACACGGATCTCAAACCGTGGCCGATGCGCTCGAGCATTCCTGCAACGTCTTCTTTTACCAGACCGGGCGCCGGCTCGGAGTGGAAGAGATTATGCAGGCGGCTCATCTGTTCGGTCTGGGCCGCGCGACCGGCATCGACTTGCCGCGCGAATCCAATGGATTTGTGCCGGATCCGGCATGGATGAAAGCGGTCTCCAAACAGTCCTGGCAGGAGGGGGATACCCTCTCGTTTGCGATTGGCCAAAGTGCGCTGCAGACGACACCTCTGCAGATGCTGCTGTTGATGACTGCGATTGCGATGGACGGACAGGTCCCCCAGCCGCATCTGCTGATCGAGATCGAAGGGGAAAAGAAGCCGCCCGCTTTGCGCCGGGCCCATCTTCCGATGAATGTCCATGCGGTTGCTGCGGTGAAGGTCGGCCTCGAGCAGGTCGTGAACTCTCCGACCGGTACCGGACGTCTTGCGCAGATGCCGGGAGTCCGTGTGGCCGGCAAAACCGGAACCGCGCAGGTTCCGCGGGGACTTGCACACGCCTGGTTCTGCGGTTACGCTCCGGCCGACCATCCGAAAATCAGTTTGGTGGTTTTCTTGGAGCACGGAGGCAAAGGGGGCTTCCAGGCGGCGCTGGTGGCCCGGGATGTGCTTGCGTATCTGCGCGAGCTGGAGTATCTGTAAAGTGAGCTCGGGTTCTGCATGTTAACGCGAAGGGAACTGCGGGGTCTCGACCGGCCGTTTCTGTTTGCCGCGTTGGTGTTGCTGCTGATCGGTTTTCTCTCGCTCTACAGCGCTTCGTTTCAGAAATCCCAGTTGATGGGTGTGAGCTTCTTGGCCCGTCAATTGACCTGGGCGGCCATCGGCGGTGCGCTTGCGGTGGTTCTGGTGGTTGTCGATTACCATCGATGGCTCGAATGGGCTTATCTGCTTTACGGTGTCAATATGCTACTGCTGGCGATGGTGCTCGAGATGGGCGTGGTGCGGGGCGGCGCCCAACGTTGGTTGACCCTCGCGGGGCTCACGGTCCAACCCTCCGAGTTTGCGAAAGTGACCACGATCCTGGCTTTGGCCCGGTACCTCGGAGCGAGGAAGGAAATAACGCCGAAGGGTTGGAGCGCGTTCTTCAGCGCTGGTTTATTTCTTGCGGTTCCGGTGTTGCTGATTCTGCGGCAACCCAACCTGGGGACCGCCTCCGTTTTTGTGCCGATTTTTCTCGCGATGGTTCTGGTTTGGGGAATCCGGCTCAAGGTGTTGGGAGTACTGTTGGCCGGAGGTCTGCTGCTGATTCCGCTTGCCTGGTGGGGGCTGGCCGACTACCAGCGCTCCCGGATGTTGGTGTTTCTGAATCCCAACATGGACCCGCTAGGAGCCGGATACACGGTGGTGCAGTCAAGGATTGCGATCGGCTCCGGTGGCTTGTGGGGAAAGGGATGGCTGGCCGGGACCCAAAACCAGTTAAACTTTCTGCCGGAACGGCATACGGATTTTATCTTTTCGGTGGTCGGAGAGGAGTGGGGTTTTCTGGGTTCCAGTTTTTGCCTGGCCTTGTTCGCGTTTCTATTTTACCGGGGAATCCTGATTGCCACCCAGACCCGGGATCCGTTTGGACGACTGTTGATGGCGGGGCTGGTCACCATGCTGGCGAGCCATCTGGTGGTGAACACTGGCATGACGATGGGCCTGATGCCGGTGGTCGGTCTGCCGCTTCCATTTTTCAGCTACGGCGGCTCCTGGCTTTTAACCTGCTTGGTCACGGTTGGCATGATCCTCTCGGTCGGCGTCCGCCGGCCCGTTTTCTAGAGCCGGTCAACCGTTTTCTAAGCACAACCCGCAAACGCCTGCCTGTTGCCATGAGCCGGTCTCATATAGCATTTGTGCTCATTTATCATTGGTGATCATCACCTTGTAATAGTGAGCAGGAATAAGTCATACTTGCGGTGAGTAGCCACGATGAACCGTTTAATGACGATTGATGAGGTGGCGGCGTATATGCAGGTGAGCCGGTTTACCGTTTATCGGCTTGCGAAGGGCCATTCCATCCCAGCGACCAAGATCGGTCGGCAGTGGCGTTTTCAAAAAGAGGAGATCGACCGGTGGGTGAGAGAGCAGTACCGAACATAGGAAGTTCCCGCGCCTCAGTCCGGTCGTTGTTGCCGAAGGGCTTGAGGGGCAAATTGATCGTTGCGTTTTATCTGATGTCGATCGTGCCGCTGATGGTGCTCTGGTATACGTTGACGAAATATATTTTTCCGCAGTTCGGTACCGCGTGGGATCTGTCATTGGTGACCGCGATCACTGTGCTGATCGCGGTATTGGGTTTCGCAGTGGTCCGCGGTTTGGTGATGCCGGTGATCCGGCTGGCGTCCGACGCCCAGGCGATCGCGGCCGGTCAGATTGAACGGAAGGTGGAGGTTCAGGCGCCGGATGAAGTGGGTAGCATCGGTGTGGCGCTGAATCAGATCACGCAGCGGGTGCAGCAGAATATGGCGCAGTTGCGGATCTATGAGGAAGAGGCCCACCACCTGAATCTGGAAATCAACCGCAAGATCCTATTTTTCTCCAACCTGCTTCAGGTCAGCAACCTGATCGCGCAATCCTCGAAGATCGAAGAGGTTATTGTATTTATCCTTGCGAAATTAAGCCAGTTGGATGAGGCGGAACTGAATTGTTTTCTCGTGCCGACCGATCAGGAGGGGGTGTTTGTTGTTCAGTACGCCTCCGGCGTTGACGCTGCGCAATTCCAGTCCATTTTGCATGAGCGCTGGACTGCCCCCTGGCTCCAGCGGGTTCTGCTCGAACACCGGATTCTTGTGATCGATCGAAGGTCCTCCACAGAGGAACGACAGCGGCTTCAGAATCAGCTGAAAATGTCCAATGCAGTGTGTCAGCCGATTACCGCGATGGGCAAGGGAGTGGGTCTGCTGGTTTCCGCGAATCGGAAACCGGATTTTATTTTTGAAGAGGACATGTTGAATTTGCTTAAGGTGTTCGCGAAGCAGATGGCGATCGCGATCGAGAACGATCT
>OBEQ012607986.1_pt1 | contig 11736 bp, 11 predicted proteins | sample 1670901 | NCBI WGS metagenome assembly OBEQ01 (sample SAMEA104232315, study PRJEB22302) | groundwater metagenome | biome: forest; feature: aquifer; material: groundwater | place: USA | collected 2011-08-07 | depth 5.4 m | reverse complement strand
GGCCGCCGCCGGATGCGACCTGCGCGAGCCCGCTCGCCACCATGCCCCCTGTCGAGAGCGCCGCGCCGGCCGCGGGGTTGATCATGCCCACGATCGGCGCCGCCTGGCTCATCACCCCCCCGATCGCCTTCGCCCCGCCCACCGCCGTCCCCACCACGTCGCCCACGAAGTCAAAGAACCCGTCGAGCGTCGCCGCCGCCTCGCGCACGCCGATCACCTCGCCCATCGGCGTGATCTCGTACGTCGTGTAGCCGAGCTCGCCGACCCGGTAGGCGATCTCCCCCTCCGTCATCTCCGCCGGTCCGTCCATGCCCTCGAGCTGCGCTGTGTACGTCTCCATGCCCGTCACTTCCTTCCCGTCGAGCAGCCACACCCGCTCGTACGGGGCGCGTGGTTCGTAGCCAAGCGGGCGCCGTGGAAATGCCGTCAGGTCCGCCGGCACCCAGCGCGGACCTACCTTGATGCGCAGGTGGACGTGCGTGAACGCGTCGGGCTTGCGCCCCACGATCCGCACCGCCACCGGAAATCCGATCGACGACGCCAGCGCGCCAAGCAGCACGCTCTGGTCATCGCAGTCCCCCGCCGCCTGGCCGAGCTCGTCTATCAGCTCGAGCAGCACCTCGGCCGAGTGCACGAGCTCGGTCCCGTGCGGGTCCCGCGTGTATCGAAGGTGCTGCGCTGCCCAGTGGTAGAGCGCTTGCAGCTCCCCTGCGTAGTCGTGTGCAGGTACGGCAGCGCGCCGCACGATCGCAACGGCGCGCTGCCGGACTTTCCAGTTTCGTGCGCCGCGCTGGATCGCGGCACGGATGAGCTCGACGGCGCGCAGTGTCGCGCGTAGCCCGCGCGGCGCGCGGAGAACCTCGATCGCGACACGCACGCCCTCATCACCGGCCTATCGCCGCCGTCCCCGCATGCGCCCGCGCACCTGCTTTCGCTCCGGTGCCTTCGGCGCCGCCTTCTCTTGCGTCTTCGGGGCTGCCGTCGCCTTGGCTTCGGCCTTGGCTTCGGGGAGACTCGCTGCCGCCTTCGCCCCCGCTGGCGCCGTGGGCTTCGGGGGTTCGGGCTGCTGCTCCCGCATGTGCTTCTGGATCGCGTACCCGAGGTACATGTCCGCGAGCTGGAGCGCGCGGGGCAACCCCTGCGTCACCAGTGGACCCAGGATCGGGTGCTCCTCCTTTTCCTCCTTGCCCCCGAGCTCGCGCAGCTCGGTGACCAGCGCCACCGCGGCGCGCACGCTGCCGAGCGGGTCCGCGGGTGCGGCGGGGGCTGTCGGGTTGGCTGTCGGACTCGACGCGACCAGCGCCTCCAACTTCGCCACCGTGATCTTGCGCAGATCCTCGGCGACCTCGGCTTTCTGCTTCGCGTTCTCGAGCGCCAGGTCGCGCAGGAGCGTGCACATGCGCTCGTTGGCCTCGGTGGCGCGTCGCTCGGCCTGTTCGTAGAGCGCCATCATGTCGGGGTGCATGGCCGGAGCCGGCGGGGGCGCCGCGACCGGCGGGGGCGCCGTCCAGGCATCCGCACGCGGGCGTGGCGGGCCATCCACCGCCAGGTAGAACCGCTTGCAGATCCCCTTGGTGCCCTGGCCGATATTGCCTTCCTCCCAGTCGTGCAGCAGCACCAGGAACTTGCTCTGCCCGCTGCCGCCGCAGTGGCGGTGGATCTCGTCGTCGAGAAATCCGCCCTTGTACTGGAACGAGCCCTTGGGCACCCCGTCGAGCGACAGCCACACCACGGCTTCCGTGGTCGTCTCCCGCCCGAACGCCATCTCGGCCGGCGTCATCGGCCGCTCCCGTTCGCGCGTCCGTCGCACCCCCTCGTGCGTCTCGGTCGGCTCGGTGGTCGTCGCCCGTTCCCCCTCGATCCGCTTTGCGTCGTCCATTGCTTTGCCCGCTTCCTTCCTGCGCCTCCCTGGCGTGTGCGGTCAATCGGTTTGTCTCGTGCGAAATGTCAACGCAGAACGCATAGCGAGAGCTTGAGCTGCCCCTTCCAAGGGCCTTGCCAAAGGCCTTCGCGAAGGGCCTTGGAGCGCACGGAAAAACGCGCGCTTGGGATCCATGAAGGCCCCTTCGAAGGGCCTTCACGTCCACCGGAAACTCGCAACTTGCGGCCAGCGAAGGCCCCTTCGAAGGGCCTTCGCCGACCCCTTCACGGGTGCGACCACGGATCCAGCACTTGCACGCCAGACGAGCCCGCAAAATAGGCTGTGACTCTCCGCACACTCGCCCGATCCGTCAGAGGCGCGCGCTACCGTGGGCGCGTGTTCTCCGTCGAGCTGCGCAGCGTGGACCGCGAGCGCAACCGCTTCCGCGTCTACCGGATGTGGCTCCAGCCAACGCTGTTCGGCGGGTTCGACCTGGTGATCGAGTGGGGGCGCATCGGCGCGCGCCTGCGTCGCCGCTCCGAGAACTTCACCGCCGAGCGCTGGGACGAGCTCGTGGCTCGCCGCCGTCGCCACGGCTACGAGGGTTCCGTCGCCGTCAGCGCCAGGCGTCCGGGTTGGCGCCCTTGCCCTTGAAGCCCCACTCGCGCACGAGCTCGGCAGCTTGAACCTCGAAGTTGGGCACCCTGCGTGACTCTCCGGGCTTCGCCGTCTTCTCCCACTCGGCACGCTCCCGGGACCAGCGTTCATCCACCCACGCCACCGCGATCGTGTGCGCGATGTTCGCAAAGGCTTCCGCCTCGGGCGTCACGCCCTCGGTGAGGATGATCGTCCAAATGTTCGGGTATCGCTTCGTTCCCTGCGCCGCCATCTCGGCCTCGATGCACCCGCGGTGCACCGAGAACACGGCCTCGGTGCACTGCTGCATGATGGCCTGGCCCAGTCGCCCCGCGCCCACGCTGAAGAAGATGCAGCGATGAAGCGCGAAGAGCTGCACGTCACGCGGCAACTTGGCGATCGCGTCGTACAGGTGATTCTGGATCTCAGGGCTCGGGCAAGTGCCCTGCCAGGGCAACATCTCGCCGAGCGGCGTTCCATCCTGCTGCACGCACCCGCTCATGTCGATCATGGGGCGGATCGGCCGCACGTTGTCCATGAACTCGGATGCTACCGGAAAGTTGCTCGGCGGGGTCAGGCGGGGCTACGATCGTTCTGCGGCGGGAGCCTGCTCGGGCGGGGTGCCCGCAATGTCCGATAATGCCGACTATGTCAACTCCGGGTCGCAGCAGAACGCCGGCGGCGACCGCGCACCAGATGGTGCTCTATGAACGGGGCAACCGCTCGACAGATGCTTTGCAGGCCTGCTTCAATTGGTCGTCACTTTGGTGCTTCAACAGGTAGGTGACCTGGGATTCGCACTCAGCGTGCCAATACCTGGCGATGGAGTCATCGGCTGCGGTCTCACACAGGAGCGCCATGCCGGCCACATCATCTCGAGCGCCAGGTGCTTGTGCCGATTTGCATGGATTCGCCTCACAGCAGGCGACTAGCTCGTGACAGGGTCTACACGAGGGTCGGTCACCACATCCGAGGGCAAGCAGCAGCGTCGTCATTCCTGCCGCTTGCTTCATGGGGAATCTCTCACGCACCGGAAGCCGGTGGCGCGCGTCGATTCCTTGTTCGGATCTCCGATGCCCATCGCGGCCAGGCTTTGCCAGGCGATGTCCTCGGCGTCCGGGAGATCGTACCAGCCGCCCATAAGGAGTGGCCTCGTCGGTCGGTTAACGGCTGTCCCGAGCACAGCGGATCCCGGTTGCTTCAGTCGAGATGCTTGGTGTATCGCCAGGAGACGTGGCCAACGAATCCCATGGGTAGGGGCTGTCGAAGTAATGATCGAACACGATCCGCTTCTCTCCGGAAGAGTCGGCGGACCATTCGTTGAGATTACCGATCAGGTCGTGCACCCCGTAGATCGAGCTTCCGTCGAGCGTCTGATAGGGCGGGTCCTGCGACGTCTGTCTTGGGGAGCCATCGAAGAACCCGACCGGCGTGGTCGAGAGTGCCCGCCAGCTTCTCTCCCCGAGGCCATCGACGACCGAGACGTTGGCCCTACGTGGATCACGATCCTCGCCCCACGGAAACCTGCGCTTGTTGCAGCGCATGGCCAGATCCTGCGGTCCCTCGCACGGACCGTCCAGGTTGGCCGGTCCTCGCGCCGCAAGGGTCCGCTCGCGCACGGTCGGGAGTCGGGCGCCCTTCCAAGCACAGTAGGCGTCGGCGTCGAACGCCGACACGCAGTTGATGGGGTGATCGCCCTCCAGGCCCCAGCGCGCGATGGTGCTGGCCCGACCTGGTGTGCCCTCGTAGAAGTAAAAGCAGAGCCCGCTTCCGTGGGGCACGGCACAGGGGCCTGCTTCGATGCACCGCCGGTAGCTCGGAATCGTGACCTCGAAACGATCGATGAAGAACGAGCGCTCTACCTGTTCGAGCGCGAACGGCTTGCTCCGCCTGTATCGGAGCTCGTCCGGATCATCGGAGCCCGTGACCACTGAAGCGGCTGGAATGCGGATCTCAGACCCCTGCCCGCAGTCGATCTCGCAGTACCCTTTGGCATTGCACCGTCCAGGGCAGGGTGTGGGGTCGTTGGGACATGACGGCGACCCAGGGCCAGCGCTTGTGCAGGAGCCATCGCGCCCTGCGAAGCCATCGATGGCACCGGAACCGGACGCTCCTCCGTCGGCCCTCTGTCTGGCATCCCCGGCCGGCGTCGATGCGTCTCCACACGCGAGGACGAGCGCGCATGTGGCCACGAGAAGATGGAGATTCCGCACGGTTCTTGTTTCTGCTTTATTGGTCTTCGCAGGTTGTCAGCGCTCCGCGCGTCTCAAGCCGACAGTCACGAATCGGCTGGAGTTTGTCGGTGACGTCCAGAGCGTAGCTCCAGTTGATGGGCTGCGCATTCGGCTGCCGGGGACGGATCTGCGCGTACCAGCGCAGGTAGACGCGGAAGTAGCAGGGGACCACTCGGTTGTCCGTCATGGTGCAGGTGAAGTCGTGCTCATACCGGTCGTCCCCCACCATGTCATTGAACAGGCCGTTGGTGCCGTTGATGTTTCGCGGACCGCCACCCAGCAAAGGGTCGAGCTGCTCGTTCAAGGCATAGGACAGGACGATCGGCTTCAGTTCGATCGAACCCCCACCGAACCGATTTGCCTCTGTGGCCCACTTGACGTGGGGGCCAGTGCAGAGGGGGCAGGTTGGATCGGGCGTGTGCATACTCACGTCCCTGCGCAACTCGTCATAGTACTTTGTTTCTAGCGTAACGCGAACGTTCGAGACTTGGGCCCAAGGTAGCTGCGTCGTCAACCAACCCGCGTCCACCGTGACGGGACGTGGCGTGTTGGCGTTCACGCACCCGATCGCGCCCAGGATGGGCCGCGACGGGCTGATGCAACGATTCATGACGTATGGGATCGTCTCAGGACGCGGATCCTGGGTATTGAACTGGATTGTTCCGATCTTGGCCGAGCGGCAGCGCTGAGACGTCAGCGCGTTTGCGCCGTCGAGGCCGTTGGAGGCCCCTGTCACGAACACATCGGCCTTGCCGATCGGCTCGTCGACCCGCAGCGTTCCGGAGATCCAGCCCTGGACGATGCCGCTGATATTCATCCGGTACTGCTCGGGCTGGTTCGGTGCGAAGGCGTTGAACAGCATCCCGGCAGCGATGGCTCCCCCGGTTGCCCAGGGATTCGAGAAGATGCCTTGCGCGCCGGATCCGTAGCTGAGCCCGCCGAGGCCCACGTTCTTGAGAAGTGACAGTCCGTCGCCTGACTTGGTGGACACGGCCATGCCGTTGGCCTCTAGGGTCAGGTTCGCGAAGGCTTTAGTTTCTCCCGTCTTGGTTCCCTTGAAACGGAGCCGAATCCTGACGGGGCGCGCCGACTCGTCGCTGTACACATCTGGCGCGTAGAGGACGCCGAACTCGGCGCGAAGCCAGTTGCCTGCCGTGATGCTCTGGAAGTCTCTGGCCCCATCTTTCCAGATCAGCGTCATTTCTTGCCCGTGCGCCTTGGGGTCGTTGGGCGGACGATCCTCGATCGGGAACACCCAGCCGACCGGTGTGTCGTTGGGTCCACCAATGACGCCGATGTTGACCGCGAGCTCGCTCTGCCCTGGGCTCATGTACGGCATCCATACAAAGAGCCGCATGACGCCGGAGAAGCGGTTTCCGACCAGCAGATAGCCGACGTCGGGCTGGTTGGCCGTTCCGGCGTCGGCCCCGAAGTTGTACGTGATGACATCCCATCCCTCCGCGGGATTCGGATACCAGCGCTTGTCGATGTTCTCGGGGCGCGTGACTGCGGCTCCCGTGATCGCTGAGTTCGTCGTCCAGGGGCGGTTGTCGATGACGCGCTTGTTGCCGGTAGCCGAGATGCGAACGCAGCCTGGCTGGCTCGGATTGTCGCAGCCGCAGTTGCTGCGGTAGCAGGTCCAGTCGACCACAGGCCGTCTGAAGCCGTCCCCGCCGGGGAACGGAGGCGCGTCGCTGCCGTTCAGAGGCGACGCCTGGTAGCTCGGCGGTGTCTCCAGGTTGACGCAGGTGCAGTTGGCGGCCGAGCCGCAGCTGTAGTTGATGCCGCCGATCGGAACGACGGGCGCGAGCGCCCGCTGCTTCGCATACGGGAGGCTGTAGTAGCCATTCTGGTCGGCCACCCCGGCGCGGAGCAGGGTGCAGGCCTGCGGGTAGGTTACGCCATCGACGTCGAGCCAGGACGCCAGCTTCGACAGCTCCGTTACGACCGCGGTAGACAGGCCGGTGGATCGCGCGACGTTGACGATGCCCTTCTTGCTGATATCAGCGAATGATCTGAGGCCGCTCGTCTTGAGCTTGGACATCGCGTCGATCGGCATCCAGCTCGAGGCGCCGCCGAGCTTCTCAGGGCGCGGGTTCGCCTCCGTGACGATCTTGCCCGTGTTGTCGGCGGCGAAGCTCGCGCTCAGGGTGGCGGTGGCGTTGGGATTCGTGGCGCCGCTGACCAGGAGATACTCGCCCGCCGAAGGGAGCGTGGCCATCATGATCGCGGAGTTGCTCGCGTTCTGGAGGCGGTCCCAGCGGCCGAGACACGAGGTCCGGCGGTAGATCAGCAGGTTGGCGGTGTCCCCACCACCAACGGGCGGCCTCGGCGGCGCCACGGGGGGCGCGGGGACCGGCGTCACCGGTCGCAGGGCGGCGTTGGCGTTGACGGCGGCGGTGGCCTCGGCCCGGAACGTCCACGCCACGATGGGCTGGGCGGGGCTCACCTCGTGCGAGACCACGACGCCCGGCGCCACATCCCCAACGATGAAGGCCCGGCCCGGGGTGGGGTTATCGGACTTGCCCTCCTCTTCGAGAATGGCGTCCACCTTGGCGGCGAAGGCCTCCGGTGTCAGGCTGCCGCCTTGGTCTTCGGCGGTACCCCCACACCCCCCCGCGAGCAGGGCGACGCCCAGGCCTGCGGACACTTTCCAGTCTTTCCAGACCATCACGTAATCACGTAGGTTCAAGATCGATCCTTTCGTTGCGCAGCGCCGTAAGGCCAGCCGATGGGTTCAGCCGGTGAGCAATCGGAGTGCCAGGTGTCGGCCACCTGCATACAAGTGGTTGAGGCACCGTCCAGGCTCGGGTGACACAGCAGGTGGGTTCCACCCGCGACCCACCCGAGGTTTTTCGACGTTCCATCCTGTGCCACCCGGCCCCTTGGCCTCACCGTGACCGAAGGTGGGCTCAGGGCCGACACCTAGCACGTGAGGTGGACCTTGGACAGCAGAGATTTGGTCCGGTTCCAGCAAAAAGTGCCGAATTTACTGGGCATCCCGGGCTCGTAACCGGCCTTGCCCGCGTTTCACGGCGGTGCCGTGGGGCCCCTTGCGCGCGGAGTTGACATAACGCGCGTTCCCGGACGTACGACAAATGAACTATTACGCGTACTTACTAGGTTGCAAGGCCTGATTGTATCCGCTTTAGCGAATGCGTCTGCCCTCCCCCACTACCCCTGGGGGTCTTTTTTTCTGGAACCCCCGTTTTCGCCCCGTCGACCGTGGCCCTGAACACATGTTCGTATGACGCGGCGTCGGGGGTCCGCAGCGGCGCCGGTGGACGTCACAGCGAATGGACTGTGCAACCCAGCGCCCGCGCCTTCTTCTGGGCCGCATCCTCGGCGAGCTTGATCCGCCAGTAGGCCAGGCTGTTCCGTGCGCGTTTGCGTTTCCTTGTGCGCACGACGGACGCGGGGTAGCCCGGAAAGATGCCGCCAGGGGCCGCGGTGGCGATCCTGGGCTCCCCAGGAACGGGGTGCTCCCCAGGTTCCCCAGGGAGGGGCCGCGGGCCGGTGCAGAGCGCGAAGATTCGGTGAATCGATGCGATCTCTTCGTTCGTCAGGCGCGCCACCCCGCCGCGATGGCGCACCGGAGCCGTCTTCTTCGCCAGGATGGGCTTGAGCAGACGATAGGTCTTGAGGGTCGTGATCGGTCCCTTGAGATAGCCGATCTTCGTCACGTCCCTGACCTCGAGCTCGAGCAGCTTGCCCAAGCCTTCGAGGAAGGCCTCCACCTCCCAGTGGCTCATGCGGCTGAAACGCACAAGCTCGGGTACCGTGCGTGGCTTGGTCAGGGCAGAGAGGAGCGTGATCATGAACTCGACGCGTCGAGAGGTCATCGATCGCGTTCCTCGCATAACGGGGGCCAGATGCCAAGACGCTGCAGCTTGTCCGCGGCGTGCGACGCGAGACGAGTCGCACGTGGCTGGCGGCGCTAGAGGGCGTCGATCTGGATCTCGGTGAAGCGCCGGAAGTCGGCTGCGTTCCTCGTGCACAGGGTTGGGATGCCATGCACGATCGCAACTGCGACCAGGTTCGTGTCGTGGACCTGCTTCCCGCGCACCTGGTGGCGCCGGACGAGGGTGAGGCACTCCGCCACGATGTCCGGGGTCTCGGCGAGAACAGTGCAGCCGTTTCGCCACTCGTCGAGAGCCTGTATGGCTGCCTCGGGCGTGAACGTCACACCGGACACGGGTTGTCGGGTGAGCACCACCATGAACTCGCGGCAGATCTGGGGGCAGATGCAGAGTGGCGTCCCCTGCCCCACCAGGTGCGTCACGTGCCCGCGCGCTACCGCGTGCGATGGGTGCGCGGTCACGGATGCGGCGACGATTACGCAGGTGTCGAGGAGGACGGGATCAACGGCCATCGTCGCCGTAGAGCTCTTCCCGGCGCATCGATCCGCCGGTCCAAGCTTCTCCGCCGCTCAGGAGCGGTGGAGAGAAGTCCCGTGGTGGAGGCTTCAGCGTGGCTCGGCGCGCGACGTCGGCAAGAACCCGCGCGCGTTCGTCCGGCGTGAGGGCAGCGAGCTCGGCCGCTAGTCGTTCCAGATTTGGCGATGACTGTGCCATGTGCCTAAGTGTATCGTGCTTCGGCATCAGGCGGACAGTAGCGAGAGTTGCCCCGCCTCGCGGCGCGCAACGAGCATGAAATCCTGGCCGTCCTGGCTCTGGCGGATGGTGGTGCGCAACGTGTACCGCCCCTCCTGGATCGGCTTGCAGTCGAGCACGGAAACCGCGAACACGAACTGTTCTCGACGCTGCGACTTGAAGCGGTAGCGGCGGAGGCAGAACCGCTCGGCGAGCGCATCTAGCTTGACCGTGTACTCGGGCTTGTCGTGTAGCTGCCCGTCGAGAAATGGGTAGAGCAGTCGCGCGATCTCCGCGCGCGGACCACGCTTCTTGCCATCTTCGTTCGCGCGTCCGAGCTCAAAGTAAGGCTTTGAGAGCAGCGGCTTGACGTGCCGATGGTAGAAGCCCTCGGTCACGAAGTCGGAGAACCAGATCCGCACCTCGGAGACTCCGCCAGGCTTGGGGCGCTTGGTGTCCTTGTCGACGTTGGCTTCGCGCCATTGCACGTCGCCGAGCAGCGTGAACTCTACCCGCTCCTCGAGGCCACGCCACGTGTGGACCTGCTCCATCACGATCGGGATCGCGGCCAGGTCGCGGAGGAGCTCCTGCACGGTCTCGTAGTGCTCCTCGTTGTCGCTTCCCCGGAGCAGCATCACGAGCTCATACGCGGACATCACGATCCGGCCGTTCTCGCGCCAGGTCTTCTCGGGGCCGAGCTTGTGTTTCTGCTCCTCCCAGATTCGGAGCAGCCTGTAGAAGACATCTTGATGTGCCTGGGTGAGCACGCCGCGGCTGCGCCCGCGCTTCGTGACCTTGCCGACGGTGATCTTGGTGGGGCCGTTGGGGTCCGGCTTGAAGACTCGGAAGCCTTCCTTGTAGTCATTCGATGCAAAGAGACTGTTCTGCTCGACGGTGAGGTTGGACCGGAATGGATCGAACAGGGCTGCCTTCGGGTAGGGGTTCAGATCAATCTTCCCCGCTTCTACCTGGGTGGATCGATGCGCGGTGCGCGCTTCATTTTCCTGCTCGAGCGCGCGTGCCGCGATGCTCTCAAGGTAGCCTGCATCGAAGAGCTTGGACGTCTCCATTCGCGTCAGGCTACGAATCCGATCTGACAGACCCGGCAGGCAGATGGTCGGCGACCAAGGTGGTGATCACCTCCGAGAGGCTCATCCCTTGCTCGGCGCAGTGGCGTGCCAGGCGCCGCGAGAGTTCGAGCGGCAGGTAGATCGTTGTCCGGTGAAGGGTGCGCCCATCGCTCCGCCCGATGATCGTTCGGCGGCGTGGGACGAGTTCGATGGCGCTGTCGGCTGGTGGCGGTACCACCGGCGCTGCCGGCGTAGGAGCGATGGACACCACGCCGTTCGCGACGTAGCGATCGGCCACCTCGGCTGGCTTACGCAGCACGATCACCGGTTCTGGTCGCTTCATCCTGGATTCCTCCGAAGGTCATGAGCTCCGTGAGAAGCGCGCGCACCTCACGTGTCGCGGCGTCCGCCGGCGCGAATGTTGTTGCGCCCTGCCCTGCGCTCATCGCTTCCTGGAAGACCACCCGATAACTGAGCTCGGCATTGAACACCGGCAGTCCGGCGCCAGACAGGGCGGCGCGGGTGGCACGGGCGACCCGCGTTGCGGGCTGCACCTTGGTCAGGACGATCGCCGCGCGCAGGTTCGGACGCACGATCTGCGCCTCTTGGACCTGCTCGATCGATGACGCGAGCGCCCATGCGTCGTTCGGGGATGGTCCGCACGGGAGCAAGGCCAAGTCGGCGATCATGAGCGCCGAGCGCTGGATGTCACCTAGACGGGGTGGGCAGTCGATCAGCGTGTAGTCATGTGCGCTTGCAATCCCGTCGAGCTGCCCGGGCTTGTGCATGGTTGCCCCCATCGCCACGACGGCCGGCGCTCCGACGCCGGCCTCAGCTGCGATCTCACCCCAGGTGCGGACGGTTCCCTGTGGGTCGGCATCGACGAGCAGCACACGTCGGCCACGCGTGGCGAGCTCGGCACCGATGTGGACGGCCAGCGTGCTCTTGCCTGCCCCACCCTTCTGCCCGACGAACGCAATCAGCATGCGGCGACGCTAATGGCGCCTGTAGGGATGCGCAACTTTTTGGCCATCAGAGGGCGGACATCGAGAGCCAGAGCTTGGGTGGCAGGCGTCGAGCAGCGACCATCCGCCAGCCGGCATCGGACGTGGAAGGGCGGGCGCCGAAGGTCAGGCATCGAGCGGCAAGCGGTGGGAGTCGAACATCGGATGTAAAGTGGCGGGCGCTGGACATCCGATGTTCGGAGGCTTGGCCTTCGGCTGAAAGGCGGGAAGGGTGTTTTCCCGCCTTTCAGCCGAAGGGTTCCCGCCTTTCAGCCGAAGGGTTCCCGCCTTTCAGCCGAAGGGTTCCCGCCTTTCAGCCGAAGGGTTCCCGCCTTTCAG
>OBEQ010176418.1_pt1 | contig 11736 bp, 9 predicted proteins | sample 1670901 | NCBI WGS metagenome assembly OBEQ01 (sample SAMEA104232315, study PRJEB22302) | groundwater metagenome | biome: forest; feature: aquifer; material: groundwater | place: USA | collected 2011-08-07 | depth 5.4 m | reverse complement strand
TATGGTGGTTTGGGTTTCTTTGTCTTGCGTTCGGTCCAGTTGTGCTAAAACCATTTGCCGAGCCTCTTTCAGAAGAGGCGATTACTGCGGTAACCGATAAATTTTGCATTGAAGAGGTGATGCGGACCGTAGAGGAGCGAGCGATTACCGCTGGACTCTCGACGAATTATTTCGTTTGGCCCAATCGTTATTTCAATGAAAATGGTTTTATTGTTGATGGTGAAAATCCAGGTCTCTATCCAGCCGATGGTTTTTACTGTGCCGACTTAGCTGCCACCAATTACTTTGGCTCCCCTGGAACTCGGGAGTCACAGTTAGTTGCTGACCTTGCAAGTAAATTACATATTCCTCACTTTTTAGAAAGTTTTGTAAATCGGGATGACGGAAATATTGATGGGCTTTCAACCGTCCCAACCTTCGATAGCAGAGATCTCCCATGGTCATGGGATGTTCGACGGGACAATTACACGGAGATATTTGCATCCTTTATCAAAAGGATTTCTGGGCTGAAATATATCTGGGTGCCCGCAAGCCAAGTTGGAATAAGTGGACCTGAAAGTGCGCCACAAATAAGAGTGGGAGGTACGATTCCTGGGGGTTCGTGCGAAGAGGCAAAAGTGAACACCGACCGAGGTTGGGATTATGGAGAATGGTGGGATGGAGCCCCTCCCATTATGATGAGCGAAGATACTTGGGTTGTCGACTATATACCAAGCTATTGGGCAGATCTTTTTTCTACAAGAGGGAAAATCTATGCTGATCTCTCTGCATTCCAAAATGCTGGAACAGGGATTGTCTATATCAAAGTTTCTCCGCAGAGAGATGGAGTTTCGAATGATCCTCCACTCCCTGCGGATTCGACTTTTCACCCCTTTGGATCCGTTAATGCAGGATCTACTTATCTTTCAGTGGCTTTAGCGGATCGAAAACCTGTATTCACTCCCAACAGCAACTGTCCAATCGGAGTCGAATTCACCGGTTGGCAAATCAGCGATCAGGTAGTTATCCTTACCCCTGTTTTCACCCATCAAATCACCGGTGAATGCCAAGGATGTAAGGATGAGAAATTGACGATTCGCCTTGATGCTAATGGGGATAACACCATTTCCTTTAATGATGATTCGGATAAAACCACTTCTGAGAAACCTTTTCGTTTTTGGTTGAATGATGATCGAGACGCTTCTGGCCAAGACATCAGCATGGGGCCACCAGATTGGACAAGTGATACGATCACGAACGTTAGAGACCTCGAAGATTTCGCCCAGATTGCGATCAAGATTGATGCATCAATCAAAACCAAGATTGATCATGGCTACAAATTAGCCATTGAGACAACAAATCCCATGCAGATCAAAGTTTTCAAGGCTGTCAAAGACGGAACCGATTACTTGTTTGATGAGACGGTGGCAGACCAGCAGGTGAATGGCACCTATGTCGTCAAAGGGGTGACAAAGAAATTTGGTGACGCTCTGGATTTATCTAATATCAGTGTTGCAATCAAACCTGAGGAATATGGAAGCAATCCCATCTCTTTTATTTTTGAAGGGAAAACAGCTGGGAAAGGCACCATCAAACTCGTTTTGAGAACGCCCAAAGGTTGGATTGAGAGTAGTAGCGAAGTTCATGTGGAGCTTAAGGAAGTAGAAAGGATGTATGAGCGAGCACATGGTGAACCTAAAGATGGTTTCACAGCTCCCTTTCTGACAGGTGGTGTTGCTCCTGCGACAACCTATTACTGGGACAATCCAAACTTTGAGAAGCCTCACGACGAAGCAACGCAATGCATTGTTTTTGTGCACGGCTTTAGCATCAACACTTTTTATAGCAAAACATTTGGCGAGACGATGTTTAAACGGTTATGGTGGCAAGGTTATAAAGGTCGATTTGCTGCATTTCACTGGCCTTCGAATCTTTCAAACAATGATATTGGCAATAATCTAAACTATAACGAAGGTGAATTTCGTGCTTGGAAATACGGCACTGCTTTAAAGGGGTATGTAGAAAACTTACAGACACGATTGCCAGGGTATTCCATGAATATCGCTGCTCATAGTATGGGCAATATTGTTGTGGGAGAAGCGCTTCGCCAAGGACTGGTTGTGGATAACTATGTTTTAATGCAGGGAGCCGTTTCAGCAGGTTGTTATGATGAAAGAGAGGAGCTTTTCTTCCAACATTTCGTTAAAGCTGAAAAACACAAACCGACTCCCGATTTAGCTGAAACCCTGGGTTATCGTGGATATTTTCAAGGTGTAACTGGTAATTTGGTGAACTTCTATAATCCACAAGATTACGCACTTTCAAGTGGGAAAATTGGCGTGAGGAACATCAGTTGGGATGCAAACAATTTTATCAGAAAACCCGATAATCTCTTTGATTTTAGCCGCACTCGATATTTTTATGATGGAACCCCTCGGTTCCGAGGAGAAAAAAAGAAGGACGATCGAGTGGTCACCGACCCGCATGAGTCGATGGCTTTTGTGGCCCGTTCAAGAACAAAAGCGGTTGGGGCGGAAGGAAGAACGGCTGGGGTGATTGTTGGAAGGGTGGATTTGGGTGATCCCATTGGGGCATTCCAGTTTGGGAACACTCGCAAAGAACATAGTGCTGAGTTTTATCGCAATATCCAACAGAATATGAAGGCGTTTTACATACGGTTAGGAGTCGAGCTAGGTGTATTGAAGGAATAGCCATGACGAAAAAACAGTTCACAGTTTCGGGGATAGCTCTCCTTCTTCTAATCGTAGCTGTTGGGTGGTGGTCTTCTCATAAGAAGACTATCTCAGATTCCAAATCAATTTTTAAGGTCGAACACCCGAGGACGTCTAGCGGTATTTTTTCGGATGAGCTTAAACACTCAAGGACGTCGAGTAGCATTCCTTCCGGTGAATGGGAAAAGAAACAAACCGGTCCTTCTGCTACTATCGATTACGAAAATCCAGAAAATTGGTGGAAATTTCCGATTAGTTTTTATGGAAAAGTAGTTGATGAGAATAATCAGCCTCTAGCAGATGCGGAAGTTGTGTTTATTGTGAATGATGAATCGTCAGAAGGTACTACCGAATATCATAAAAAAAGTGATGGTGAAGGTCTGTTTGCTCTTACAGGAGTTAAGGGTAAGGGAACCGCAGTAGATGTATCAAAGAAGGGCTATTATCGAACGAAAAGTGCAAACAGTTATTTTCATTATGCTGGCATAGAAGACACGTTCTTCATCCCCGATCCTAATAATCCTGTTGTTTTTCAGTTGCGAAAAAAAGGAGAAGCAGCAGAATTAGTTCACCGCGAAAAGCTATTCACTTTTAGCATCGATGGCACCAAGTACTGCCTAGATTTGCTCACTGGTAAAAAGGTTGTTGAGCCAAATGCTCAAAGTGACTTCGCGGTAAGTTTTGTTCGATCAAATAAAATTATTGATCATAAATTTGATTGGGAAGTAGTTTTCGAATCAGCTAATGGCGGATTTATCGAGTCTAATGAAGAGTTTATGTTGGAGGCGCCGGAAACTGGTTATCAACAATCTCTTCACTTTGGATATCTTGCATCCGATCCAAATTGGAAACGCGATATGGAGCGGAAGTTTTTCCTCCAAAGTCGAGGAGGAAAATTTTATGCCCGCTTAGAAGTTTTGATTAAGCCAAAATATAATGAAGAGGCTGCAATTTATTTAACCTACTATCTCAACCCCGATGGCTCTCGAAATTTAGAATACGATAAAAGCAAGGAGATCGAAGTTAAGGTCAAGTGATCGATCTTTGAGAATCAATGACATACGTAGCGCGTTCACGAACCCGAGCTGCGGGTGCACTGGCTGGAGTGGGTGGTGAACCTTGAACTTTGAACCCAGAACTCTCAACCTTCAACTATTTTCGACGTCTATTTCACCCGCCTTCGCAGGAGGTCATCCCGAGCTTGTCGAGGGATCTCTAACCAATTCTAATATCGAGGTAAGAGATGAGTCTTCGACCGCATGCACCTCTCCCGCGGCTGCGGGATCGAAATGACATTGTTATCCTTTAGTGGGCTTTCATCCAAAATTTAATTCTTTCGCCTTTAGGCGAAAGTGATTTAACTATAGATGCATCGATGTCAAAGTTTCCTGTTTCTAAAGAAAAAGAAGCTCGGCTTCTCCGTCGGATGGCGGCCCTCGATGTTCGCGAAGAAGATTTTGAAGAGACGTTTACGCGTGCGAGTGGTCACGGTGGACAAAATGTAAATAAAACTTCGACAGCGGTGCTCCTCGTCCATCGTCCCACAGGACTGCAAGTGCGTTGCCAGATCGAGCGTTCTCAGGCAATTAACCGTTTCCTTGCACGCCGACTCCTCCTGGATAAGATCGAGCGCCGCCAGCGAGGGTTTGTGGAAGCCGAACACGCACGTATCGCGAAGATCCGTAGGCAAAAGCGTAAACGCTCTCGTCGAGCCCAAAACCGCCTCTTAGAAGCAAAAGCAAAGCAATCGGAAAAAAAGCAACTTCGTGGCAGAGTCCTCGAGGATTGATAGAGGATTTTCATTTATCCTCGATTCATCGCCGACGGCGTCGGCTCCCACACAATTTTTCCATTTTTTGTGGGAGGCGACGTCGGCGACCATCGACTTTAAAAATACTTCCTGCCTTTGTGAGAAAAACACAATGATTGCCGCTGCTTGTCTTTCAACATTCAGCATTCAACTTTCAACTAATTGATACCAGTTATCTCGTTGACGAGGTTCATATCCGAGTTCGCAAATCAGGCGGTGCATGTCGGCAACATTCATTCGGAAACTAGTTCCTGCTGCAGAAACCACATTTTCTTCGATCATGGTGGAACCTAGATCATTCGCTCCATATTGAAGTGCAATTTGCCCAATTTTAGGTCCCTGAGTAACCCACGAAGATTGCACGTTATCGAAATTATCCAAAAAAATTCGTGAGAGTGCTTGCATCCGTAAATATTCAAAAGAACCCACTGGTTCAGCATGGAGTCGCGTATGTTCATGTTGAAAGGTCCAACAAATGAATGCCGTAAATCCAGCTGTTTCGTCCTGGAGATCTCGGAGGCGTTGGAGGTGCTCGATGCGTTCTTCTGCAGTTTCTACATGACCAAACATCATGGTTGCACTCGTACGCAAGCCAAGTTCATGTCCCATTCGCATGACATCGAGCCAAGCATCCGACTTGCATTTAAGCGGCGCAATGCGATCTCGCACACGATCGACTAAAATTTCCCCACCTCCCCCAGGAATGGATCCTAAGCCGGCCTCTTTAAAACGAATGAGGATTTCACGGATAGGCATCCCAAAAACTTCACTGAAGTGATTAAATTCAGGCGGCGAAAACCCATGGATATTGATTTGAGGATATCGGCCTTTGATGAAGCGAAGGAGGTCGAGATAAAAGTCGATACCAAGTTTTGGGTGATGTCCTCCTTGCATCAGGATTTGTGTGCCGCCTAAAGCAATGAGCTCGTCGATTTTTTGGGCAATTTCGTCATGTGTCAAAATATAGGCATCCATATCTCCCTCGACACGGTAAAAGGCACAAAACTTGCAATAAACATTGCAAATGTTGGTATAATTGATGTTTCGATCGATAATATAGGTAACGATCTCATGGCCGTATCCACCATAGGCTTTTGCTTTTTTCTGTTTGCGACGTTCGTGAGCAAGCGCCCCCAATTCTTCAAGGGAACTCATCCGATATAAATGCAAAGCCTCTTCAGGAGAAATGCGTTCACCATCGAGAACCTTGCCCTGGAGATTTTCTAATGACGGGTCATAAATCACAGGAGAATCTTAAGAAAGCTCCCTTCAAATTGCAAGAATGCCCTCTTTTTTTACCACGGAGACACGGAGGTATCAGACAATCTTTTTATCATTTTTCTCTCTTCTGTATCGTTGCTACGTGGTAAGTTTTTTCCTTCAATAAGGACTCACGCTGCTAATCGAATTTGTCTTTGCAATCAAACCGTGTCGGACACACAGCCGCTGGAATTTTAAGATTCCTTTTACTTCTTCGGAGCCGAGATCATAATAAATATGGCGTGTCAGATATTCACGGGCCATCGCTTTGGGAATTCGCTTTTCGCTCAATAGGATTTTTTCAAGATTTTGAAGGCCTTTTTCTTTAGCCCGGGTAAAGAGTTCAAGATAAAGCAAACTCTTGATCTCTTCGCGAATCGCCCAAACGGCAAAAACAAAAGGCAAACCTATTTTCTCCTGCCACACCTGGCCTAAGTCGAGAAGATGATAACCCTTTTGGAGAAAATGGTCTCTGGCAAGAAGAGCGGAGTCGCCGATCAACAGGAAGGCATCATACAATTTTTTATGAGAAACTGTTTCCAGCCCCACAGGCAGAGACGGAGGTCTGTCCCCCCAAATTTTGAAATGGCTTCTAGTCTCATATTGGTATTGTGGAGAGCATTTATAGAAACTTCCCAACACGATTTGGAGAAGAAGATTCGAAGTTTTGGAAGTGGGGTCGAGCGCTACCGTTTGCAGTTGAGAGATCGGTTTCCAATGTGCAAGATAAACGCTTTGTACAGGACCCCGACTCGCAATCGCAATTCCTGGGACAATTTGATAGTGAGGATGCTCCAAATATTCAACGATAGGGATAAGAGCTGCTTCTAATCTGGCTTCACGTAAATCCCTAGCGAGGAGTGCAGGAACTTCTAGTCTTAAATGATCCTCGATACCATAAATCAAGGGCTTGGCATTAAGGTATGGGACAGAACCAATCCGACCAAAGAACGAACTCATTTGTTTGTTTGAATTCAACTTCGTCGAGGCATAAAAAGGAAGTATGAAGGCAGAAGGATGAAGGATGAAACAAGCTAAAAGAAAGGATGAAAGCACATGCTAAACGCGAAACGGGGAACGCGGAATGCGGAATTGTTTTTATGTTCTAAGTTCAAGGTTTTGAGGTTTGATGTTCCCCGTTCCCCATTCCCCGTTCCGCGTTTAAAATCCTTTACCCTCGTTGAATTACTGGTGGTGATCGCCATCATTGCGATCCTTGCGGCAATGCTTTTGCCAGCCTTAAGAAAGGCGCGTGAATCGTCCTACACTGCAGTGTGTCTCAGCAATCAAAGACAAATCGTAACAGCTTTTTTGATGTATGCGAATGAATACGATGATATCTTACCTCAGGCAGCTCATTACAGTGGGGGTTTTGCGAATTCTCCATGGTGGTATGAAATCATTCGCCCTTATTTAGGAAAAGGGACAAACTCCGTGGCCGAGGTGGGTAAGAATTTCATGCGATGCCCTGCAGAAAAGGATCCGAATATGATTACTTATGGTGTCAATTACACTTATTATGGTAAGGTTATGGGTTTAACGGACTCGCCTCCGCTCCATGTTGGTTCCGCACGACTTAGTAGCCTAGCCCCTTCCACGATGCTTGTGGGGGATGCGATTACGGATTATATCCTGGATGGTTCTGAAATCATCTATAGTCCATTATCATGGCCATTTAACCAAGATCAGAATGGGGATGGCGTGAATGATAGTTCCTCTGCGTTTCTTCCAAATTGGGATTACAACCATTTTGCACCGCGCCATAATCAAGGTGGGGTTTGTGCATTTGTGGATGGATCGGCCAGAAGAATTACCATCGCTGAGTTTTCTGTGACTAACAGTGGAAGTATTTGGGGACCGTAGGTGAAAGGCAGAAGGATGAAGGATGAGGGATGAAGGCGGAGAAGAGATAAATGGAGAAAAGTATTTTGGAAGAGGAACGAAAAAACCAGGAACATCCCCTTTATGGCTTACTTTCATCCTTCCGCCTTCATCCCTCTGCCTTTCAGCCTACGGTCCCCACATGTTTTCTTTGTTCGTAACCCAATCTAAGAGCGACACTTTTTTTACTGAACCATCGACAAAACCGCAGACGATTCCATTTTCATGGCGCGGTGCATAAAGATTGTAAGGAGCTTGTGTGCCACCATTCCAAACGAGACCATTGCTATCTAGGAAGCCATCGCCATCAGTATCAACACCGACAACACCACCAGCAGCATTGGTATTGATACTCCACTCGCCAACCAAAGGGCTATAATTTTCATTTAAGCTTGAAAGTGGGCCATCTTTATCCGTGTGATCAGCAATTAGTATGGTGGATGGAGAAAGCTTACTAAGGTATGCAGAACCAACGTAAGTCGGATTGCCAGGGGTATAGTAGCCCATGATCACAATGCCTCCTTTAGAATAATTAACACCATAGGTAAACCTTACACCAAGATCCTTTTCTGCAGGACAACGCATGTAAGTGCTACTCACTATTTGCGTAGAGTTAGTTCCTACGCCGAGGTAAGGGCGAATGAGCACATGCCACCAATTTCCAGGAGTTGGACCTGGGTAAGGTGCGCCAAGTGGTGGTAACCGTCCATTATTCTCACCAGTATACAAAATTAATCCAGTAACAATCTGTCTTTGATTGCTCATACATTGGGCGGTCGCAGCTATTTCGCGAACTTTTCTAAAAGCAGGCATGAGCATGGCAACAAGAACAGAGATGACGGCGATCACGACCAAGAGTTCTATAAGAGAGAGTGACTTAGAATAGAGATCGTTTGTAGACGTCACAGCCTGCCGACCCTTCATTCGCAATGTCTGAAACGGAGGGTTCATCTTGTAGGAGAGAGAAAGTAAATCTCTTTTCTCAATTCAATGTGGTTCTTTCCATTGATAGAGTCAATTAAGAAGCTGTTTCAAATCTGTGGATTTTGGTATGAACAGGGACATAGGCAGGGACGCCTGTGCCTTTCTATTACCCACATCTTTCGCATCGAATAATTGTAGGCGGCCTCGTTGAGGCCGCTTCTTTCTGGATAAACGGGGTCGACGACCCCGTCTACAGCATGGAGGAAAAGATGTGGGTAATTGAAAGACGCCTGTACTACCAAAAGATTTCATAAGCTAGCTCTGGGTGTTCGGAAACCTTCGCCCCGCCGGCCGCGGGGTGAAAGTGGTTTAATGGCAACGAATTGCCAACGAAACTCCATGGACCGGTAAATCTTCGGCTTGTGCAAAAGCTTTCACTCCATTACTTGCTTTAATGAGAGATTTTGGTGCGTATTTTATCACACTAGTTCGCCGTATAAAATCGGATATACGCAAACCTGACATGGCATGACCCGCTCCCATCGTCGGAAGGGTGTGACTCGGCCCTGCTACAAAATCTCCGAGCACAGTCGGCGTGTAATTTCCTAAAAAAATACCTCCCGCCGTACCGATGCGAGCCGCGAGCTGTTCTGGCCTACGAACCATAATCTGCAAATGCTCAGGAGCTAAACGATTTGTCACTTCGACCATTTGATCGCGGTCTTTTGTTTGAATAAACCAACACCCATATTTTAAGACCTGTTTCAGACCCTTATTTTTTTCGCAGAAAGCAGCCCTTTTTTGGAATCTCTGTTCAATCGCTCTTAAAACTTTCCCAGAAAAACTCACGCAAAAAATCCGTTCTCGCCCACTGCCATGTTCTGCTTGTGCCAAGAGGTCGCATGCAGCCCAATCTATTCGCGTCGATTCATCAGCAAGCACCATCAATTCACTTGGGCCTGCCAAGAGATCGATCCCTACCGTACCAAACAATTGACGCTTGGCTTCTGTGACATAAATGTTCCCAGGACCAAACAATTTATCCACGGACCGAATCGTCCGCGTCCCATAAGCCATTGCTGCCATAGCTTGGGCGCCACCTATCCGATAAATCTCCCTCACCCCACACATCTTCAAGGCCCAAAGAAGAGATTGAGAAATCGGAGGTGGAGTGCACACAACCACCTCTTTCACGCCCGCGACTCGCGCCAAGGCAACGGTCATGAACACTGTGCTTACCAAAGGAAACGTTCCCCCTGGAATATAAATACCTACTCGCCGCAAGGGATCAAATTTTTCTCCTACATAAGCACCATGTCCATTGATGTAACCCCAATTCTGTGGACGCGATGCTCGCGCGAATGCCGCGACTTCACGCAACGTTTCTCGTGCTGCCTTTTCCAATGGCTTCTCCACCCGCGCAACTCTGCGGAGATCCACTTCCGAAACACGTAACTCAGAAGATCGCAATCGTACCCTATCAAACCGATCGGTCAAAGCCATCAAAGCCGTATCCCCTTGTTTTCGTACTCGTTCCAAAATCATTGCTACGGTATGACGGATGAACTTCGGAGTTTCTGTATTGGAGAAAACAAGCTTTTCAAATGACGAAGATGGATAAATCACTTTATACACAAAACTATCTTACGCCGAGTTGGGAAGAACTTACGACTCCATTTTTTTTCCCTGTTTAGGAAAGAACGATCAGCGCCAGATTCTGCACTCTTGTGTGTGCCACTTCTTCACGGATGTAAGCAACAATCTCATCCCTGGTCTCTGCACACCGCTTGCTCCAGCGTTGGCGACCCGAAAGAAATTTTGCACACCGACGCAAGCCCGTGATCTGCAGCGATCTTCTTTTACCATCATCGATCACCTCTGGAAGAGAGACCTTTTTATGGGAAGTCCTTCTTGATTTCTCCATCAGGAAGTGGCGAATGTCTAAAAAAAATTCCAGCTCGAATCCTGTACCGTAACGGCGAACCGTTTCAAATAAATCAAGCTGTTCCACAACCCCATCTTTGTCATCTATCCCGGCTTCTTTGGAATATCCATCCAAGAGAGTTTGAATCCACTCCACAAATTCAACGAGCGGCACCTGATCACGATGAAGATCTTCGCGAAAATGATGAACCACACTCTCAATCACTTTCTCAAAAACCCAGGGATCCAAACTAGATACTGCACTTTGAGAACTTGCTGCTAGAAGTTCGACCAGACCATGTACATCGAGCGGTTCCATTCGCCCATTGTCATGGCATATAATAAGAGCATGCGAATGAAGTTGAATCATTTGTTCCTTTCATTCGTTGCTGACAAAATTTGGACTTCTTTCACAAATTCACCAATGTCACGAAATTGCCGATAAACAGAAGCATACCGCACATAGGCCACTTCATCTTCTTGACGCAAATGACTCATAATTTTTTCTCCAATCACTTTGGTAGATACCTCACGTCCAAACCCATTTTCAATTTCATCCGTAATCAAATCCACTATTCGATCAATCTGTTCCATGCTCACCGGCCGCTTCTCATAAGCCTTTTCTAGACCATGCCGAATCTTTTGTTTCTGAAACTTCTCGTGCCGCCCATCTTTCTTCACTACATAAAGCTCTTCTTTAAACACTTCCTCGTAAGTCGTAAAACGCTGATGACATTTAAGACATTCCCGCCTCCGACGAATCACCGCTCCTTCTCGCGTCATACGCGAATCAATCACCTGATCATTCAACGAATGGCACTTCGGACAAAACATGACTTTGTTTCTTTAGCGCTACCAATAGCGTTTGGTCAATAAGAAAACCACTGCTAATAGTGGAATTGCACGCGTAAACTCACCGGTCACTCCCGTGGACCATTCTCCCCTGAGAAAATTGTTGCCACAATTGCGGAGGAAAAATCACGTCACAACCAGCCGTGTCGCGGATGAGCGTTGACTACAACGGTGGGTTCGGTCTTAAGAGTCGAAGACCCTTCGCTATTGACATAGGAATATTTGGGCTCTCGGGGTTAACCACAACGCGCCGTTGTGCTGGTTGAATGATCAAATCCATATCTTCCATTGGAACGACACCTAATAAAACCTGATCGCCTAAAACAAGCGCGCCTGTGAAACAGCCACGATTGCCAAAACGTACATGAACAGGTC
>OBEQ011634998.1_pt1 | contig 11743 bp, 10 predicted proteins | sample 1670901 | NCBI WGS metagenome assembly OBEQ01 (sample SAMEA104232315, study PRJEB22302) | groundwater metagenome | biome: forest; feature: aquifer; material: groundwater | place: USA | collected 2011-08-07 | depth 5.4 m | reverse complement strand
CGGCGCGCACTTCGTCGACCATCATCGCGACGTCGTCGGTGAAATGTTCCTTGACCTGCGGCGGGTAGTGCATCGACAGGTGTTCGTGAAAAAGCACCGGCCCGCCGGCCAGCGCCTCCGGAGGCAGATCCCTTAGTAGCGTGCGGATCACTGCACCTTTTGGAAACGCCGCCGCAGGTGACGCGGTGCGTTGCGCGAACGCGCCCAACGCACTCCCGTCACGTGCAAACGCCCCCGCCATGCCGGCGCCGGCCGTGGCGCCGAGCAGCGCCAGCGCCTCGCGCCGATTCAGACGCGACATCAGAACTCCAACTGCATGCCGAATTTGATCAACCGACCCTGGAGGATCTGCGTCGGCGACAGCCAGGCCGTGCCGTACGTGTTGTTCTGCGACAGAATCGCACTCGAGTTCAGCAGATTGAACACGTCCATCGACGTCTGGAGCCGGTAGCGCTGCAGTCTGAAGCTCTTGCCGATCCGGAAATCCACCTGCGTCACGCGATCGCCGTACATCGTGCCTGGGCTGATGAGCGCCGCCGTCGCGGTTGACGTGCCGAGGGCGCGACCCAGATTCTGGACCTGCGCGGCGGGGATGGTGAGCGACGCCGTGATCTGCGGGCCGGGCCGATTCTGCAGCGTGGCGCTGGCATTCAGCCCGAACCATGGCAGCGGGTAGATGACCAGGCCCCCCACACCTGCTTGAAACGGCGGCTGGACATGGCAGTACAGCGTGCTCGGTGTACCGACAAGCGCGGCAAGAGTGCCGGCGCTCGACGCCAAGACGCCGGCGACGCCGGCGTAGGTGACGCTAGCCTGACCCGCCACCGCACAGATGTCGGTGACCTCGTGGCCCAGACTGACGCCGCCGGACACCACACCGCCACGCGGCAACCGCGCGTTCACGTTGAGGTCGTACCCCGTGTACACGTCGCTCACGTCGCCGAAGTTGCTGGCGTTCTGCACCTGGAAGAACGGCACGCTGGCAAAGAAGGAGGGGTTCAGATCCTGGTAGCCGCAGATCTGGTTGCCGCCTCCGTTCGGGAGCCGCGAGTCCGCCGGCGCCGTGACGCAGTACGACTGGTAGGCCGAGGGCGGCCGCGTCGTGTTCGCGGCCGCGATGAAGTTACCGAACGCGTGGCGCGTGAACTGGAAATCCACCGCAACGCGCGGCAACAGCTGCTGCTGGAAGCCGGCCGCCACTTCCTGATCGTTGGGACGCACGCCGAAGCCGCTCGTAATCGACGAGTCGTAATTGGCGGCGACGTTGAGCGAGCCGAGAGGCGCATTGAGCGGCCCGCACTCGTCGTTCAAGAGGGTATTGGCCAGGTTGCAATCCGGCCGGAAATTCCCGTTGAAGTCAGTCCAGTTCCGCGTGGCCGCGTTGATCGACGTGTTCACCCGGTTGTTCAACGTCGCCATGTTCGTCGATTCGCTGGCCACGTACCGGTTGTAGGCCGCCCGGAGGATCGTCTTGCCGTTGCCGAAGGCGTCGTAGGTGCCGCCCACCCGCGGCGACAGGTCTTTCCAGTTCGGCACGTCGTTGATGGCGTCGTAGTCACGCGCCGCGACGAACGGAATCGCCCCCAGATCCTGCACCGGCACCTCCGCGTTGTGGTAGTCGAAGCGGAGGCCGAGATTGAGCGTGAGCCGGTTGATCGACCACCGATCCTGCGCGTACAGGCCGAGCGCCGCCTTCAAGCGTTCGGCATCGATGAGCGGCCTCGCATATTGCGTGATCGACGTCGGAATGCCGCGGAGGAACGACCACGCCTGCGACTGATTGGTGTCGTACCGGTAGTTCCGCGTGCCCCACATGTCCTGCATCCCCACCTTGAACGCGTGGCTCCCGGTCACGTAGTTCGCGGCGAACCGCATGTTGTACTGGTGGTTGGCTGCCGTCGTGAACACGTTCGCGGCGCCGTACTGAATACCGAGGGACGATTCGGTCTTGTTGACCACGGCGTCGGACCCGAGACCGTTGATGTTGTACGGCTCCGGCCCGAAGATCCACGTCTCGTTGTAGAACGTGAACCCGCCCTCGAGCAGGAGTTTGTTGGTCTGCGTCCGGGTCCAGCTCGATTGGAGGAGATACTCGGGACTATGCGTGAAGTACACGCCCGCTTCGGGCGAGCTCAAGGCGCTGCAATTGTTGCAATCGACCAACCGCTGATTGAAATGGCTGAAGAACGTCACCCTGTCCTTGGAGGACGCCTGCCACGTCAGGTTGAGCGTCTCTCCCCGAGTCCAGGTGGCGCCGCCGACGGCCTGATTGCCCAGGTCCTGCGAGTTCGGGACGATCGTCGTCGGATGGAGCGCGTCACCGTACGAACACCCGCTCGCCGTCACGCAATACTGCGGCGCTCCTGGCCTCAGATTGTTGAACATGCCGGCGAGATAGCTCTGGGCGCCGTTATACCGGAAGCCTCCGAAGAACCACAGCTTGTTCTGGACGATCGGGCCGCCGAGCACCGGGTTGAAGTCCCAGAGCTTCTTCACGCTGTTGACCGCCTTCAGATTCTTGTCGATGAGGTCCTGCGTCAGGTTGTTGGCCTGCAGGCCCGCATTCGAGAAGTTACCGAAAAACGAGCCGCGGAAGGTGTTGCCGCCTTCCTTCGAGATGATGTTCGTCAGCACGCCGCTCGATCGGGCCTCCGCCGCGAGCCCGCTCGTCGTCACGGTCATTTCCTGGACCGTGCCGGTGTTGACGACGAGCGTCGTGTTGTAGCCACCGCCCGTGTTGTTCATGTTGTTGAACGGCATGCCGTTCATCACCAGCGGCATCTGGTCGCCGCGGCTGCCGTGCACCGAGAGCGTCTGATACCGGTCGCCACCCGTGCCGCCCACATCCTGTGCCGCCAGCGCGATCGTCACGCCCGGCACCAGCACGCTGAGGTTCTGGAAGCTGCGTCCGGTTGGCAAGGCGTCGATCATTTCATGCGTGAGCGACTTGCGCTGTGTGACGCTTTGCGTGTCGATCAGCGGGCTCTCGCCGGTCACCGTCACGGTTTCCGTCACGGCTCCCACGCGCAGGTCGGCGTTGACCGTCGCCGTGAAGTCCGACGTCAGCACGATGCCCTCGCGCTTGAGGGCATTGAAGCCCGACAGCGTGAACGTGACGGTGTAGGCGCCCGGCCGTAGGTCAATAATCTTGTAGACGCCCTGCCCATCGGTCACGACGGTGCGGACTTTCTCGATGAGCACGGGGCTCGCGGCTTCGACCGTCACGCCCGGCAGAATGGCTCCGCTCGTATCTTTCGCCACGCCGGCAATCGATCCGGTCTGCGCGAACGCGATGCCACGGCCGAGTATCATGCACGTCAGCCCGGCGATGCCGAGCCTTGCGATTCTTCCCATGCCTGTCCTCCTTCTTGGGGTGACCTCTCGGTCGAGGTCATCGACACCATACAAGGGCCTGATCCCGATAATTGTTAAGAAGTGATGTCGCCAGTGGCTGGCACACGCTGTTTTGGAGCACAATCCGGATCGTTGGACATGTCCACGGAATCGCCGGACCATGCCGCCCCGCGGGTGCTCCTCATCGAGGACGAGCGGAGCATTCGGGAACTGGTGTCGGGCCAGTTACGCCGGGCCGGGTACGACTGTCGATCCGTCAGCGACGGCAGAGAGGGCCTGCAGCTCTTGCTCGAGGAGCCATTTGACGCGATCGTGCTGGACCTGATGCTGCCCCACGTCGATGGGATGACCATCTGCCGCACCGTCCGCCGGCAGGGCGCCAACCGGGACGCGCCGATTCTCATGCTGACGGCGCGCCAGACCGAGTCCGACAAAGTGCTGGGACTCGAGAGCGGCGCCGACGACTACATGACCAAGCCGTTCGGCGTGCTCGAGCTCACGGCGCGGATCGCCGCACTGACGCGGCGTGTCAATCGCGCGCACGCCCAGCCAAGTGCTCCGGGGCGCAACGCGGTTGCCGCGCACGGGGTCGAGCTCGATCCGATCAAACACACCTCGCGCGTGCGCGGACGGGATCTTGCCCTCACGCCTCACGAGTTCGAACTGCTCTACCAGCTCGCCTCCCAACCTGGCGTCGTGTTGTCGAGGACAGACTTGCTCGCGGCAGTGTGGCGCGGTCAGGCCTTCGTGACGGACCGGAGCATCGACACGCTCGTGAGGCACCTGCGCTGCAAGGTGGAAGAACACGCTGCAGCCCCGCATCTGATCGTGACCGTGTGGGGGTATGGCTACAAGTTCGTTGACGCATAGACCGATCTGGGAGCGGAGCCTCTACTGGAGGATCGTGCTCGGGCTCGGCGCCTGCATTACCGGCGTGCTGGCCGTACAAACAACGGCGGTGCTCGTGTTGCTCAACAGCGTCCCGGACGGCCAGCGCCTGAACGAGTTTACGCAGGCTGTCGCGGCAGATCTCGGGGCGGCGCTCGAGGCGGAGCCAGGGCTCGACGTGCAGCATTACGTGGACAGCCACTACGCGAGACCGCTGGCGTCGCTGTACATCATCATGGCCCGCAACACCCAGGTCGTTCTCAGCGGTCCGGATCGACCTCTTGAGGCATTCGTCGTCGCGGCTCGCGAATACTGGGCAGGGAATCCGACGACGCTGCCTGATAGCTGGATCACCGGACCGTTTCATACGACGCCGATCGTCGTCGGCGGACGGCTCGCCGGAGGCGTCGGCGTCGTCGTTCCACAGTCGTGGCGACACCTCATGGGTTGGAAGATGGCGGTCCTCGGCGGCGTCCTGCTGCTCGTCGGTACGGGTCTCGCCGGGCGGTTCATCTTCGGGAGCGTGCGCCAGCGACTGGGCGACCTCGAGCAGGCGGCGCGCCGGTGCGGCGCCGGGGACTTCAGCGCCCGGGCGAAGGAATCAGGAGCCGATGAGTTGGCCGCCTTCGCTTCCGCGTTCAACCGCATGGCAGCCGACCTCGGCGCTCGCGATGAACTGTTGAAAGCCGCCGACCGCACGCGCCGGATACTCCTGGCCGACGTGTCTCACGAGCTCATGACCCCGCTCACGGCACTCCGCGCGTACCGCGAGGTGCTCGCCATGAGCGAGCTGGGACGCGATCCCGAAGCGGCGCACGGCCTCGCGGTGATGGCCGATGAAACCCACCGGCTCGAGCGCCTCGTTGGCGATCTACTGGACCTCGCGCGGCTCGAGGCCGGCGGCGACTCACTGCAACGTGAGGACGTCGCCGTCGAGAACCTGTTCGGACGCGTGGCGGCGCGGCACGAGCCCGAGGCGAGGCTCAGGGGGATTGCGCTCATCACGTCGATCGCCGCTGGCGCGGAGATTCTCTACGGCGATGCGCTGCGTCTCGAACAGGCGCTTCAGAATCTTGCCGCAAATGCGTTGCGCCATACGTCGCCAGGTGGGGACGTCGAGCTACGGGCCGAGCTGAACGGCAACGAGGTGCTCCTCTCGATCCGCGATACCGGCACAGGCATCCCCGCAGAGCACGTGCCGTTCGTGTTCGACCGGTTCTATAAGGCCGATCCGGCCAGGGCCGGCAATAATACGTCAGGAAGCGGGCTTGGCCTGTCGGTCGTCAAAGCCATCGTCGAGCGTCACGGCGGGACCGTGTCCGTGTTGAGTGACCCCGGCGTCGCCACCGTCTTCACGATTCATCTGCCGGCGACCGTCGCGGCGTAGAGGCCTACTCCGCCACGTAACGCCACGGAGCGGTCGTGCTCGGACGCCGCCAGATCGTGAAGGACGGGAAGTTCGAGCGCTCGCCGCAGAAGATCCCTCGCTTGACGGTATGCTCAAATGTGGGCACAATGACCACATGGAGCGCAATGTCGTTGGGGCCCGCGAGCTCAAGACACGACTCGGCACCTATCTGCGGCGGGTCCGCGAGGGGCGCACGCTCCTGGTGACCGATCGGGGGGAACCGGTGGCGGAGTTGCGACCTTTCCAGGCCGACGCGAGCGTCCCAGCGCTCCTGCTGAAGTTGTCGACCACGCGGGCGGTCACGCTACCTCTCCGCAAGTCGATGGCAGCCTTCAAGCCCATCAAGAGCCGGGGACGCGCGCTGTCCGACACCGTGCGCGAGGGCCGCGAGGATCGCTTCTGACGCGCTACTTTGACGCGAGCGCGTTGGTGAAGCGGTACGTCCGGGAGCCAGGTGCGGTAGCTGTCCGCCGGCTGTTGAAGTCGGATCGGGGCGCCGCCAGCCGCCTCTCGGAAGTCGAGGTCGCCTCGGCGCTGATCCGTCGCGCCCGCGAGGGGGCCTTCACCCTGGAGGAGCGGGACCGGGCCTTGGCCTCTCTTGAGAACGATTTCGCCGCGCTGATCGTCGTCGAGTTCACGCCGGATGTCACCACGGAGGCGAAGGTGCTCCTACTGCGCCACCGACTGCGGGCCGGTGACGCGGTGCAACTCGCGAGCTGCCTCTACCTCCAACGCGAGCTCAGTCAGCCCTTGCCTTTTGTTGCGTTTGATGATCGACTCACGCAAGCCGCGCGAGATCAAGGACTGACGGTCGTGTCCTCACTCCCCCGCCGCCACTGAACCGCGCCCCGTCGAAACGCGTGCGATACGCCTTCACGGAGCCCGGCCGCGGTGAAGGTCTTGAGGACTCACGAGTGGACGCCAGTCTCGAGCGATCCGGAATCATTCGCAATTCCGCGTGAGTCCGCGTAGGTCCGCGGCTGGCCGCCGCGCTCACGGCGGCGCGGAAAGCGCTCGTTCATGTGGCCGTGTCCGGGATCGACTCGGCCGCCGCGAAGCAAGCGGCTCGTCAGGGCGAGACGTTCGCGGATCTCGCCAAGGACTATCTCAAGTCCACGCGAAGCGACACAAGCGGAGCTGAGAAGAAGACGACCGGAAGATCAATGTGGAGCTGCTACCTCGCTGGCGCGCGCGGAAGGTGTTCGTGGCTGAATTCGCGCTTCGTCTTCGCGCGCGCGGCTGCTCGACGAGGGGGAGCGGCCCCCCAGCGGGCCGCGCCAGCACCGACGGCGCTGGGCCAAGGATCCTCGAAATAAGGGGGGCGCTCCCCCCTTACCCGGGACCCCGCTCTTGACCCAAGGCGCGGCTGAGTTCGCCGCGTCGCAGCGAACATCGCGCGCGATCAAGTCTCGTCGTCGCAATGACTTTGGTGGGGCGACTCCGGCGAGTCGTTCAGTCGAAACACCTGAACCAAGGGGCCAACGACGGGGCCGACAGGGGGGCCACCGCGCTCCGGGCCTGTCGGCCCTTGGTTCTCAGCTTGTTTTGCCATCACCGTATCCCGAGGTGGATAATGCAATCGGAGGCGATCATGCGCGTGCACTTGGAGATTCCAGACGATCTGGCAAAGCAGCTTGCTCCTGAGCCAGGCGACTTGACGCGCGCGGCCATCGAGGCGGTCGCTCTGGAGGGCGTTCGCTCCGGGAAGCTGACGGCGTCTCAGGGCCGCCGACTGCTTGGCCTCGAATCCCGCTACGAGATGGATGGCTTTCTGAAGGCGCACGGCGTGTTCCTCGATCTCACGCTGGAAGATGTTCGCCGGGATAGCGACACGGCCGCCGCCTTCGCGAAATGACCGACGCTACGAGAAGAACTGGCGCATGTCGGCCAGAACAGCGTCGAGCTTCTCGGGGCGGAGCGCGCAGATTTTCTTGAGGACGAGCGTCGAGTGCATGGTGAACAGCTTCGCCGGCTTCACGACCGATTTCTTCGGCAGTGTTCCATCGATGCAATCGTCTTGGTCGATGGTGAACGGACTGTCATCTGCGCCCTGCGTAGTGATGGCGGCAAGACGACATCCTGCATCGTCTGGTTAAACGACTCGGGTGAGACGACTAAGGCGGGGCGTCTTTTCGATGAGCTGAGATCGGTGAACGGGAAGGACACGAGAACGATGTCGCCGCGTTTATAGCGCGTCGTAGACGGCATCGCCCGGATTGTTCCAAAAGTCGAAGCTCTTCTCGGCGGTCTTCAGCCAGCCCAATGTTTCGCGGATGTCGCGGAGCTCCTCGTCGGAGAACGCCGTATAGATATTGCCGGGCTTCACGCTCTCGACGTTCTCGAGCGGCTCGAAGATCCCGTCCTTGTACGCGACTCTAATGCTCATACTGTTCTCACGATTATACCCGCGAGGCCGGGCGTCGCGTGCGGTGTGACCCCGGTGTGACCCCAGAAGGAAGAAATGGTCGGGACGGGGAGATTCGAACTCCCGATCTCTTGACCCCCAGTCAAGCGCGATAACCAGGCTACGCTACGTCCCGACGTGTGATCTTACGCTGAACGATTGCGGCGCGCTTGGGGAGAGCGCGCCGATCCGCTCCGTGACGCCGACACTTTCCCGCGCGACGCTTTCGCCCGCTCGGCCGTTATCGCCCGCACGCGGGAGGGGGGCCTTGCTGCTGTCGGCGCCGCGAGACGGAACTCGCCGGTGCCGTTCGTGTTGGTCAGCAATTCCAAAATCGATTGCAGGCCGCGCTTCACCGCCGTCAGCCGCTCGCGCGCGTTCTGCCCGATCAGTTCGTCGATCACCGGGCCGTCAGCCGCGACCGGCGCCGTCTGCTCGTCCAGCCTCCGACGCGCGCCGGCGAGCGTCAACCCCTCGACCAGCAGCAGATGCTTAATCCTCAGCACCTGCTCCACATCCGTCCGACGGTACACGCGCGGGGCGCCGGCGGTCTTCGCGACGCCCAGTTCCGGAAACTCCGCTTCCCACGAGCGCAACACGTAGGGCTGCACCTTCGCGAGATCGCAGACTTCGGCAGCCTTGAACAGCGCGCGCTTCGGAATCTCGACCTGAGCGGGAATGTCCGGCATTTGGGGCGCCGCGAAACGGCGTCGAAAGTATATCGCAGACGCCCACGCTCGCCTAAAAGGCTCGCGCTCCGGGCGCTTACACCCCAGAGTGTCCGAAACCTTTTCCGCCGCGATCGGTCGCCGGCAGGACGTCGACCTCGTCCCACGTCACGCGCGCGACCGGCGCGACGACGAACTGTGCGATGCGCATGCCGCGCGACACACGGAACGCCTCCCGGCCGAGGTTGATCAGCGGGACGCGAATCTCGCCGCGATAATCCGAATCGATCGTCGCGGGCGTATTCGGGAGGCTGATGCCGTGCTTCACCGCGAGCCCCGATCGCGGACGCACCTGCCCTTCGAAGCCCTCGGGGATCGCGACCTCGAGACCGGTCGGCACCAGCACGATGGCGCCCGGCTCGATCAGCACCTCGTCTACGACCGCCGCGTGAAGGTCCATGCCGGCGGCGCCCGGCGTCATATAGACCGGCAGGCAAAGCCCCTCAGCGGACGGCAGCCGCCGAATTTGCAACGTGAGCGCGACAATCACGCGAGCATGGTAACGCACAACGCAGGCCTGAAGGCCTGCGCCACAAGGTCCGGCTGAAGCCGGACACTACCGACGACAACGCAGGCCTGACCCCCTCCGCTACAAGGTGCGGCTGAAGCCGGACACTACCGGAATTGGCGGCGCAATCGTTCGATCACTTTTTCACGGCCGGTGTGAAGCTCGGCTTCGAGGCTGTCGAGCGCGGCGACGACGATGTCGCGATGGTGCACGTCCGGGCCGACGGCCTTCACCGCGTCCACCCAGAGCTTGTGGATGCGCTCGATGTCTTCGGGCGTCAAGTTCGGCGGGTGCGCGCCGAGCGCGAACGTCTGGACATGGCCATCAGCAAAGTGGATGACGAACTGCGTGATCAGCTCGCGGTCGTGCGGCGCCCGGTCCCAGGCCTGCCCCATCAGGTGCGCCTGCTCGTCCACTGACAGGGTCGCCGACTCGCCGACCACGATCTCGCTGGCCTTCAGGATCACCGCGGTCTGCGCGACGGCGTCGAAGATGTTCGTCGCCGGCAGCACGAGCAGTTTCACGCCGCGTCCATGCCGCTCCGCAATCGCGACCACCTTCGTGAACAGCGTCTGCTCGTAGTCGGTGAACAGTTCGTCGGCCTCGAGTTCGTGCGAGCTGCCGTCCGGGCTGCGCAGCAAGTGGATGGTCAGCACGACGACGTCGCGATCGGGCGGCGTGTGCCCGACCACCCAGTCGAGTTGCGCCAGCGTGTTGTAGTCGCGCACCGGCACCAGCACGGCGCCGGGGCGGCTGTGCAGCGCGTCGATGCCAACCTCCGGCTCAGGCGTCAGCTGGAACTGGTCGAGCTTGCCGGATCCGACCGCCTTTCGGCGCGCCGTGATCCGCTCGGACACCATGAAGATCACGAAGAACCCGCCGGTGAACAGCAGGCCGGAAATTGTGGCGGGTTCCTTCGTGAACAGATTGATCACGGCTGCCGTGAACAACGAGATCGCGATCAGCGCGACACCGATCGGCAACTCGCGCCCGCCAAGGCGAACGTTCAGCGGGACCTTCCATCCGCGCACAATGTCGGGCTGCTTGTAGCGAAGCACCAGCACCGCCAGCGCGTTGAAGGCGAAGCTCCACACGACGCCGAACGCGTATGCCTCGCCGAGCAGGATCACGTTGCCACGGCTGATGAGAATCGTGATGATCTGCAGCACCGCGATCGTGTTGATCAGCCGGTACGTCGTCCCGAACCGGCGGTGCGGTTTGCGGAACCAGTCGGTCAGCACGCCGTCCTCGGAGACGCGGTTCAGCACGCCATTCGACCCGACGATCGCCGTGTTGACGGCGCCGGCCAGCATCAGGAACCCGACGACGACCACGACCGCCTGGAACACGAGGCGCAGCGACACCGGCCCGACGACGTGCATGGCCAGGCCGGAGATCAGGTTGTTGTAGTACTGCGGCCGCACCGAGTCGGGGATGATCGCGACGGCGAAGAAACTGACGAGGCCGGTGAACACCAGGCTGTAGATGAAGATCACCATGCCGGCGCGCTGCAGGTTCTTCACCTTCGGCACTTCGATCTCGCGATACACCTGCGCCAGCGACTCCTCGCCGCTCATCGCGAGAATCGAGTGGCCGAATCCGACGAGGATGGCGATCGCCGTGAACGTCGGCCAGATCGTCCCTTTCAGCCAGCCGAGCGCATCGTCGGAAAACTGGATGTGCGCGCGAGACGGCAACGGTGGCAGCGATCCGCCGCGGTGCACCAGGGTCAGCGTGCACCAGGCGATCAGGACGACGACCATCACGGTCGTCACCTTCATGATCGTCAGCGCGTCGTCGCTGCTCTCGTGGATGCCGCGCGTGTTCCGCCACCAGAAATAGCCGGTGATCAGAATCGCGATGACCGCGGCCGTCCCTGCCTCGGGGATCCGGCCCTGAACGCCGCTTCGCAGAAGCACATCATTGACGAGGCCGGCGATGTAGCTGCCGGCCGACACGCCGCTGATCGGCCCCGTCAGGATGTAGTCGAACAACAGCGCCGACACCGACAGCTTCGCCAGCGTGCCGCCCATCGCCTCCTTGACGACGCGGTAGACGCCGCCGCGAACGAACATCGCGGAGCTCTCGATGTAGAGCGCGCGCACCGCGTAGGAAAAGAACATCACACCGAGAATGAACCACGGCGCCGACTTGCCGACGGCCTGCTCGACGATGCCGCCGACGTAGAACGCGGTGGATCCGAGGTCGGCGAGGACGATGGCCGCCGCGCGCCAGAACGAGATGAACGAGAGCAGCACGGTGGTGGCGACGACGACGCGGACGCGCCCGTCGCGAGAGAGCGGCGTGGTAGACACACGAGCCTTCCGTAGAACGCCGGCGGGGTTAGCTGACGGGCTCGGACTCGGAAGTGTCCGCCGGCGTTAAACGCCGGTACGCCCCAGGAGCTTGGGTCCCCCGCGTTCTGCGAGGGGCGCAGAACTTAGGCCATCCTT
>OBEQ010192352.1_pt1 | contig 11743 bp, 11 predicted proteins | sample 1670901 | NCBI WGS metagenome assembly OBEQ01 (sample SAMEA104232315, study PRJEB22302) | groundwater metagenome | biome: forest; feature: aquifer; material: groundwater | place: USA | collected 2011-08-07 | depth 5.4 m | reverse complement strand
TCCAGCAGGTGGCTTGTGCGGTACAGACTGACGTGAGCCCCAGCCATTGGAGCATTGGCTGGCCCAGCGTGAGGCGTGTGCCCCACCGCTCACGCCCCCTTGCTCTGCGCGGCAGATGTGAGCAGATCTTGAACAGGCTCTTAGTGTCGGTTGGGTCCTGCAAAAGTTGCGTGGTTTTGAAAAAATAAAACATATCGACATATAAGATACATTATTGCACCTTATCTATAAATATGAAATCGGCTGCACAATTACTGCAGTTACTCACTACGCATTACACCGCCAGTCACGGAGTGTTTTCGACGGACGAGTTGCGTGCACTGTTCGGGGGCACACACGAAAAAAGTCTGCAACGCGCGATCCATGCACTCCAGGCCTCTGGCACGCTCACGCGCTTCTGTCGCGGGTTGTACGTCACGCCGGACTTTGATCTGGAGATGGTCAGTCAACGATTGGCGCCCACCTCGTATATCAGTTGCGGATCGGTTCTGGCGCGTGCATTGATTATCGGCGCAGTACCGCAAAAAACCGTCTATGCCGTCAAGCAGGGATCCAGTCGAACCTATCGATCGCCCGTCGGTGCTGTGGTCCATTTTGGGTTGGGGCCTCGGACACGCGTTCTCTGGTGCGGATTCCGCACCACGGCGAGCGGCATTTGTTATGCCGATAATGAAAAGGCATTTCTTGATACGCTCTATTTCTACCGGTCCGGTTACAAATTCTCGTTTGATGTGTACAGCGATGTCGATCTGTCGCGATTCGACGATGCGCGCCTTCGACGCTATCTGCGCCGCTACAAAAATCCCAAGTTTGTGCAGTTTGTGAAAGGAGTGCTCGCCCATGGTGCCGATTGAATCCAACGAAGGACTGATGGTGTGTATCATGACCGCGCTGGCGGACACGTTGGGCGCCCATGCCATTTTGAAGGGGGGCATGGTGTTGCGGTTACTCGACTGCCCACGACATACCAACGATCTCGATTATGTGTTGGTCCCCTACGACTCAAAAAAAACGATCGTTCCCCTGATTGAGCGTACGTTGCAATCGCAGGACGGTCTCGAATGGACGTATCGGTCGCACTCCACCAGCGTGCGATTTCTGGTGACCTACCAGAAATTTTCCACCCAGATTGAAGCCAATGTGGCGAACGCCTGTCTGTCGGAACCGCTGAGCACCAGCGCGCTGGCCCGCGCCACTGGGCAAACCCCGCGGATCATTCGGGTCATGCGACTCGATCAGGCTTTGGCGCACAAGATCGGGGCATGGAACGAACGCGGGCTGATGCGCGACCTGTACGACATCTATTTCCTGCACACGATCCTGGGGAAGGTGCCCGATCTGCCGACGCTGAAGGGGCGTCTCGCGCGAGTCCAATATGCTAAAAACGTTGCGCGCGCCGGCAAACCGAAAACCATGCGCCTGTCGGAGCTGTGCGACAAATTACGCAAAGCCGCCACAACGTTGACTGCCAAAGGTGTCGCACAACAACTCGGCGATTATTTGACTCCGAATGAGTACGTCGGCCTAGAACACAAAATCAAAATCAGCCTCGCGCATTTGATTGATGTATTGATGACGGTATGAGCGCTGCATTCCGGTCTGCCACAACGACTCGATCTAATTGACGGTCGCCCCCTCTTTGAGTAGGTGCATGCGTCATGCTGAAGTTATTTTTTCATCGCGACAGTTGGGTCGCACGCGCAAGCGAGTGGGTCGGCGTTGCCTTGTGGAGCGCGGTGTTGCTGCGCAGCGCGGCGCGTCACTGGAGTCTCGTCGAATGCGCCGTCGTGATCAGTTTTCTCCTCGGGTATGTTGTCGTACGCTGGTGCGCGTGGCGCCGCTGGCATCCAGAACAGACGGCGCAACGTCTGTGGCAGTGCGACATCGGCCTGGAATCGCATTTTCGTAAAGTCGCGATTCCGGCCCGCTATCTCCTCGCGGGAAGTGCTTTCTGGATTCTTGGCAACGGAGCGAATTTCTGGCTTCTGCCCGCAACCGCAATTTTTGCCACCATCATTTATGTGAATATGACGCTCCTTTTGCTGCGTCATCGCGATCACTCCACCACACCGATTAATTGTTTCAGCGTGCGCGCACCAACACCGATCGCCTGCACCGAGTTGACGCACCCACACGAACGCGCCGCCAACGCCTAGGTCGTGCGTCATTTTTTTCAGCGCGCACCATTATTTTTTCTGGACTTCGCAGCACCGCGTCGATATACGCCACGACATGCCAACATGGTCGGATTTTGTGACCCATTTGGGACTTCCTGAATTGGCCCTCTTTTTATTCGCGGTGACACTGATCGTGGGCATCAATGAAGGACGTCGTCTGACACAGCTATGGAAAAAAATTCAGAAAAAATAGTCGATGGGGCGATGCGCGAACATCTCGGTGCCGCCGGGCGCGAGCTCTGTCTGGCGCTGGGCGCTGGTTTGTCGGCGTTGCACGGACAGGCCAAACAGACCGGTATGACCGCACGATTTCCCTACCTCGACAGCGCACTCGACAATTTAACCACAGCCCTCACCGGCTTCGGTCATCTCTGCGCCGTCGCCACCACAACCCCGACCACCGCACGCAAGAAAACCCCCGCGGCCCGCCGGCGCACGACATCCAAAGGAGCATCGACTTCCCATGATACCGAGAACACAGGGCGGGGCACGCACCATGAGTGAGTCCACGCTGCGCATCGTCAAACGTTACCAGAACCGCAAACTCTACGACACCACCGACAGCTGCTACGTCACACTCGATGACATTAGCGAGCTCATCAAACAGGGCGAAGACATTCAGGTGATCGACAACGCCTCACGCGAAGACCTCACCAGCATCACGCTCTCGCAGATTATTTTCGAAGAGGAAAAAAAACAGAAACATGTGTTGCCGTTGTCGATGCTGACCAACATCGTGCGCAGTGGCGGCGCGACGTTGCGGGATATGGCGCACAAGGCGCTGGAGTCGGGTCACAAGGCAATCGAATCCGGCGTGCGCGAACTGGAACATGTCCGCGAAGAAGTGTCCGACGCGGTGGAACGTCTCGTGAAGCGCGGGCAAATTACGCAAGAGGCCCGCAACGATTTGCTCGGCGTCGTGCGAAAATTTGTGGACGCCACCATTCGCCCGGCCGTAGAAAATGTCAGCAACATTCCGGCGGTGCAATCGGAAATCAAGTCCCTCCAATCCCGCATCGAAGAACTCGAACGCCGTTTAGTCGCGCACGAACGCCGCAAACCGACGAAATAGTTTCCTGAGCGAGGAGATTTGCTCAGGCGACTCATAAAACTCAATACCCGTCTACAGATGGTCGTGTTGGCGTTTCTGGTGCTGCTCCTGAGGCAATCTTGGGCGGGCTCTCAGAATGGATGAACACGACCGACCTCCCCGAGCGGCGTCCGATGGTGTATCGGCGCCTCGAGCAGCGAACAGTGTGTGAGCTGCATCAAGTCATATGTGTCAACATCTGGAACCATGTCCTACGCCATCTTGACGGTCAGCTGAATTTTCAAGGCGCGGAGAATGTCGAAGAGGCTGGTAAATTCCGGATTCCCATTCTCGGATAAGGCCCGATACACGGTCATGCGACTCAAGCGCGCCTTTTTTGCAATAGTCGCAACCGTATCGGTAGCGGCCACCAAATTGCGCAGCGCCTTCAGGAAATATTCCGGCTCCCCTTCGGCAATGGCGTTATTCAAATATTCCACGGCGAACACCGGATCTCTCAACGATTCAATCAAAAAATCACGATGCCGCACACCCTTGGGTTTCCGTTTCATATGATCATCTCCCGCAATAATCAGCCCAATATTCTTGCGCACGTTTGATATCTTTCGCCTGCGTGCTTTTGTCGCCTCCACACAACAACACGATGATGTGCGTCCCCTCCTGCCCAAAATACACACGATAACCGGGACCAAAATGGATGCGCATTTCATACACACCTGCGCCAACCACGCTGCAATCGCCCAGATTTCCGTCTTCCATACGCTCGATTCTCGATTCAATTTTCACGCGCGCCTTCAAATCCCGCAACCCCTTCAACCATTTCTGAAACGGAATTTTCCCGCCCTGAGTGCAATAATCGAGTATCTCCCTCGGTTGAACGTTCACATGAGATGTGTACCATATACGTTACAATCAAACAAGACAAACACCCAAAAAATTATTTTTCATTTTCTTAGCAACTTTTTTGGTGGAGTGACGATACATCATTCAACGAGAGGAGAAATACTTATGGGCAGTCCAGAAAATATCGGCGCAAATACTCCGCGCCTCGTGAAGGCAGAATCGGCTGAAACGCTGTTAAACGCCATCCAAATCGATGATCGGGGGCCGTGGTGTGTGTCCGATACCACGTGCCAATTTGGTGTACGCTACCCCATCACCATCGCCGACGCAGACGCCCTCAAGATGCTCGCGCGTTGGGATACCGCCGCGCCGCGCGGGGTTTTGAATAGCCGCGATTTTGTGTTGCCCAACGGTCAGATCGACCGCGAACACCTGCGCGGGCTGATCGGCGCGGCCCTCATTCCCGAGGCCACCACCGCTGCGAGTATCAACCAACAACAGGCGGTACTCGAATTTCTCAACCTCTCCCACGAAATCAGTTACGTGCAGACCGTTGCGCTGGGGTGGGTCACAGGGCCCGAGGCCGTGACGGATGTCAGCACCATCACGATGGAACCGGGTGCCTTCGCCCGGGCCCGCGCTGCCACCTGGTCGCCCGCGTTCCGCGCCCTGCTCAGCGCCATGGCCGGTGGTGACTACACAAGCGACGAGATCAACGGGCCACCCGCGCTGACCAAAGCATATCTGGAAGATCTATCAAGGCGCGCCTTGTCGGTCTTTATTCGGTTAAGCGGCACCACCGATCCGGGGAATTTGGTGATCGGCAAGGGCTGCAATGAAATCCGCCGCCTGACGTACAACGAAACCGCCATTCCGGCGCCGTTGCAAGATCAGGTTCGCTCTGCCGCAGCGCGTTTCGGTGGGGCCATGGAAACCTTCTCCGAGCTCGATTACATTCTGTGCGTTGGTGACGGCTGCCCCGACAACGATACCATCAAACTCGATTTCAACGGGGCTACGTTGCTGAAAGGCATCGAACCCTCCACGCAGATCACCTTTGATTTGGGCGGGTGCGACAGTGGTGGCCCCTATTGTTTCACCGGCGAGGCAGTGTTGCGCACCGAAAATGGCGCGCTGATTTCGTTTAATGAATTGGCCGCGCTGAAAGCCGCGGGACAACCGTTGCCAAAAATTGCGTCGTTTAATGAAACGACGGGCGTCACGATTTTTCAGCAACCGCGCGATCTGATCGATCATGGGGTGGTGACGTCGGATCTGTTGCGACTCAATCTCACCGAGTCGAACGGCGCAGCGGGCACACTGGAAGTCACGTCCGAACATCGACTCCTCGTCATGCGCGATGGGGCACAACGATGGATTCACGCCGGGGCGTTGCACGAACACGATCAACTCGTGAATCCCGACGGGAGGCAATACACCTTCGAGATGTTGGGCTCGATGTCAATGGAAGGTAGTCAGCATCTCTTCAATCTGTCGTTTGGTATGGGGCAACAACACAATTTCGAAATCTCGTCGGATGGTGGCGCGCATTGGTTTGTCGCGCACAATTTGAAATAAGGAGACGATTATGAAGATGTCAATTCAACGCACCCCAGCCGCCCCACCAACCACCACCGCACTCGCTGCGCGTCCAAAAACACTCGCACGCGTGCATGCGGCCGTGACCGGATCGTGGGGCAGGCTGCAGTCGTCGGCCTTTGCCGGCACGGTGCTCGGGTACGCGAATGTCATGGGGGGCAAAAATGGCTCGCATGGAATTAACGGCACCGGTGACCCATCCTCATTTTCTCTCGACAACATCTTGCGCTACGGTATGCCAACCGTCGCCGTTGGAGCCGCGGTCTACCTGTGTTTCAAGGCCGTGACCACATTGCGCCGCCTCACGTGGGTCCCCGCCGAGGCGCGCGGGGCGTTGTCGGGATTCGAACGCTCGCTCGCGCAATTCATCGCGAAAAAAACCGGACAAGCCGATACGGAACTGGCGGTGTCCACCGACATTGCACCAGAAGTCGCGCAGGAAATTCGCAAAACACTCACGTCCTCGCCGCACAATCGTGAAATCGTGCGCGCGCTCGGGGTGATTAATGGTTGCGAGCGAGCCTCGCGCGAAAACGCCGAGCAGATGGCGGCAGCACCGAAAGAAAGTTTGGACCTCGGCGGCCGCGAATTGGTTTACGAAAGTCAAACCGTCCGCGCTGCCATCGACACACTCACACGTTGCATGCCGCACGGGGACACCTACACCCCGGCCCGCCTTGATTTGTACGACGCCATCGCGCGCGGTCATGCCCTGCTGGGCGAGTCGGTGAAGGCGCTGGGGGCCTACAAAGAGATCATCAGTTGCTGTAATAAATACGCCCGCGGCACCGTGCACACGCATCGCGATGACGGCGCCATTTTTAATTACTACGTGACCCGCGCCGAACGCGCGGGCGTGGCGATTGCGGATCTGGTCATGGGCCACACCGGCAAATGCAGCCTGACCTTCGAGGCCTTGCGTTCACTGCAAGGCAGTATCGACGAAGGGCTCCGGTATCAGTTCACCAACGACTCGCGCAAGATCGCCCTCACGGCGGCGCGGACCACAATCACGGAGAAAATGCAGGCCGTCGCCACTCACTGGCTCGCCAACGCCGCAACCGATGCAAAGGTGGCGCAGGGATTGGGGAAGAAGTCGCGCAATTACGGCAAGGGTGAGGTGCAAGCGATGTTCCCGGCGTGGACGCCGTGGTTGTACTACGTCGGCGAAAAAAATGCCGTACGAATTGCCGTCGATTTGCAAGATGATTTTTCCGGCAGTATCTTTGCGCTGCACTCGCAGCTCCAAAAAATTGCAGCGACCCGCCAGCGGCGTGATTTCCTCGATCAATTTGCGCCGTACTTGTCGTCGCGCGGTGAAGGTGCGGCGGTCTGGAATAGGGTGGCCACGTATCTGGACATCGACGCAACCTTCCAACTCTCCGAGTCCGACGCCCTGCTCACGCGCGAAGAATTAGTGCAAGCATGCGACGACGCCATTGCCGCAGCCGAGACCAAGATGTTGGCGTCTTCGAGCCTCGCGGGCTTTGTCGCCGCGAACTTCATCCCACTGCTGCACGCCGCTGCGCATGTGACGGGCGAACACGAAAATTTCCGCGACGGGATCGTGGAGTTCCTGCGCCACGTGGCGCGTCAGCATGCCCTGTTTGCACCAACGTTGCGCCAAATGCTGGCCGACCACACGGCCATCAATCCTGCGTTGGTTGCCAGCATCCTGGCCGAACTCGACAAGCCGGTGGTGGTTGAACCGACCGCGGGAACAGTTACAGCGCCGGCGGCAGAGGATGCGTCGGCGTAATCTTCATCGCGATCGATTCCGATCTCGCTCCCGGGTTCCGGGAGGACTGCGCCGATCATTTGATCTGCCGCGCCATGACGCGATACACATCTTTGCGATGCGCCATGAGGAGAAAGAGGATTTTTTTTTCGCGCCGACCGCCGTAATAGACCACGCGATAATCGCCGAGACGATAGCGATAGATGTTCGGCACCCCACCCAGTTTCTTGGCGGCAGTGCCAAAAGGATCGGCGATAATCTGCGTAATCGCGGCTTCGCAACGCGCCCGCATCTCGGCCGGCACTTTGGCGAGATCCTTGAAAAAAGATGGTTTGAAGGCCGCCTGATAGGTCATGCGCGAGACCGCGTCAGCCGCATGGTGCGTTTGAAATCCTGATAGGAACGCTCACCGGGCTCGGACAAACGCTCCATCGCCATCGCGAGCAAGGCTTCTTCTTCGTGCAAGTCGTCGAGTTTGTCTTGGATGGCTTCCGTAATCAGATAACTCAAACTGCATCCTTTGCGCTCGCAGGCCTGATCCATAGCAACTTTGAGGGCTTTCGGGATTTGCGTGGCCAACGGAATTTTTCGCATCATGCAATGATCGTACAATGCTTTTCTTTTATTTACAATATTTTTCTAGAAATCATGCAACGCCTTGACCGCTTCGGCCGGTTGGTCATGGCCCAGTTGCACGATGCGTTGCAGAATGGCGCGATAGAAATTTTCGTTCGCGACATCATCCAACATTTCCACACGACAATCTTCGATGAGGGCCAGCAATTGGTCATGCGCCGCGGACACCGGCGGTTGTTGGATGACACCGCGCTCCACGAGCGTGTGTAAAATCGTATCGAGCAATTCCCCTGAAATCGTCGGTGCAAACACGGCATTGCCGAGCGCCTGGAACGCCGCCGCTTGCACGACCGGATCGTGTTGCGCGCTGAGTGCCGTGAGAGATTGCACACTCGACGCGACGGTTTCCGGACTCGCGGTTTCATTGAACACCGCCGCGATCTGGGCCTCGACGCTCGCCAATTGGTCACCCGACGCTGCGGGCACCGCATTCACCATTGCCGCCGAATGAATCATGGTGCCCGTCGTATTATCGAATGACGAGTCCACCGCCGCGTGCTCATTTTCCAGCGCCAGTTGCCGGTTCAGTTCGTAGCATTGCACCGCCGTAAAACTCTCGCCCGCCTCACGCTCCGCGAGCGTATTGGCTTGATCGCCAAGCAACGGATCCAACGCATCGCCCGCGAACGGATCGAAATTTTCTTCGTTACTAATGTACGCGGCTAATACGGCATCGAATGCGTTCACTGCAGCGCGCTGCTCTGCCTCATTCTGCGCACTCACATTTTCGAGCAACGTCGTCACCGCCGCCGAGGCCGTCCCAACGTCGGCGATCGCCAGCCCGCCGACCGCGGCCCAAGCGCCCGCGCGGTCGCTTTGCACGGCGGCAATGAGGAGATCGTGGCACGATGCAAACAACGCATCGTCGGGCGCAGCGACATGCGTTGCCGCGAGCGCAACGAGGTCGGCGTGATACGGGAATTTGTCGTCGGCAAGAAATGTTTGGAGCGTGGCGAAATAGGGCGGGGGATTATTTTCAAATGCCGATTGAATCACCAACCACGCGCTCGCATTTTTCAGATACGTGAGTTGCGTGAGCACCGCGAGCACGCGCGATTGTTGTTGCGGATCGCTCAACCGTTCCGAAAAATTCGACACTCCCAGATGACGCAATTGCGAAATCAATTCCGCCGCCGCACTGGTCGGCAACTGTTCAACGTTGCCCTCGTGCACCATCGACAACAGGAATTCGAGCGCATCGAGTTGATGAGTGTTGGTCGCAGCACCGTCTGTGGCGATCGTCAACATCGTTTGCACATGCGCGTGCAAAGCCTCGGCCTTGTCGCCGCTCAAAAGATTTTGTGTGTTTGATTTGATCCGCGCCCACGCCGCGTCCGCCGCCACATGTCCACTCGTCACCATCTGTTGCAATATGTCCAGCGGTGGTGGCGCGGTTGTTTGAATTGCGTAGCGTTGCTCGGCATCCAACGTGCCCAAACCATCGACAATGGTTGGAACGAGCGCTTTGTTAGTGAACGTCAGTTCCAGGCGCGCATAAATCGCATACGTGTTGGCGAATTCCCGATCGCGGCGTTCGGTGAGCAGGAGACCAAGTAATCCGATGCGCCAGGGCGGCGGATGATCGCTGTCAACGGGAAAGTCACGCCCATATTTGGCTTCATATATTTTCAAACGGTGCGTGAGATAATTCACCGTGCCGTCGATCGGAATGTCGTGTGCAAGAAATTGATCCACGCGCGGTCGCAATGCACTGCTCATCGCCGAATTTTCAACCGACGTATCCACCGCGTACAGAGCCAACGCATCGAATGCATCAGCAGTCACGTCGCTCACGCTGCGCACCAAATCTTCCAGACGATCGACCGCCGTATCAGCACCGGCGGTCATCAGCGCCTGCAAGGCACTCACACCATTTTGCGACTCTTTCCCTGATAGTTTTGGTGCGGAGCAATACGCTTTGATTTGCGACAACGTACCTGGTTGATATTTTTGATCGGCATTTTTCCAACGCGTTTCCCACTCGGCATAAATCCGCGCGCCATTTTTTCCATTATCTTCGCCGACCAAAAAAGCGCGCAGCAAAAATCCGGCGTCGGTGTCAGCGCGTTGCACAATCGATCGCAACCACGCCTGCACGGTTTTTTTCACCGCGCGATAATCCGCGGCACGGGCGTCATTAAGCAGCGGAGCATTCACAAAATCCGGATCGGCCAATTCCTGCAACACCACGCCCAAAATCAAATCTAGATCATACGATGGCGAAGCAATCGCCTCGGCCCACAACGGATGCGCGCGGTTTTTCAACATCTCGCCAATCACCCGCAACGCCGCCGGGTGCCCATTCCGCGCGGCGGTGCACAGCGCCATGATGCGATAGAGCTCGACATAAATAAAACGCGCTTTGCCGGGCGTGATGCGCAACGACAACAGCTGGTCGATCACCGCCGACGGCGGCTGGCCATACAGCGCCTCGCGCAACGCGGGATTTTCCCGGGCGTGAAAAATCGCACTCATGATGAGTTCCGGTGAAATCGACTCGGGCGGCAGCTTCTGCAACGCGTTCACAAAAATTTTTGCGAAAATTTCCTGCAGAGCGGCGGGACCGGTGTAGTGCGCCGTGTTACTGGCGGGAAAGAGTGCGAGCAACACATCGGCGAGCAATGGCTGCGTTGTGCCCAGCGCGTGAAAAGTCATCCACTGTTTTTGAATTTCCATCTCGGCGAGCGGTTGCCAGTCGATGTGCGCCAACGTCGTTGCAACCTCGGCAGCGAGCGCATCATTATTGATACCATCCACCATAACGTTCGAAACGTCCGACACCAAGCGACCGAGTGCAGCAGCCACCGATTCCGGCATGGCTTTCCATGCCGCGACCTCATGACTTTTTGCCGCGAAGGCCTTCACAATTTCGAGATCAATCGCGTACAGCGCCGGACCGATGAAAGACCATTCACCCATTGTATCGAGGACGTGATCGCGACTCACTCGCACCGTGTGATCCTGACCATCATCACCCCGCGCGACCCGCGTCCCCCCAAAAAATCGCGCCACCGTGCGCTGCAATGCCGCCGCTTCCGGTGGTCCCAAATGAAAATGTTGCCGCGCCCGCACCATGACATCATCGAGAGAAATTTCAAATTCCCGGGCGCCGGCGACGACGGATTCCTCCGGAAACAACACGGCCTCCAATGGATTCAAACTGACCGTACCCCCCAACACTTTGGCTGGATCAATACGAATGCGATAGGAAGCTGGTGGCGAAGTCATGCGATATTCCCCTGACATTATTATCGGCAAGACGCGACCCTCTTGTTGCGTCCTCAGCGTGCGGTGTATGCATTGCCAGGAAAAAAAGTGGCCAATAACGACTGGGGACGTTCCACGGGGTCTTAAGGTGCTGAAATTATTTGGCTCCTGGACCGATTTTTTTACTCCGTCTTGTGCCAAGGCACCAGTGATGCGCAAAATCTCCTCCGTCTTGCGCCAAGGCATCGGGGAATTTGCCCCGATGCGCCGAAGGCCCGATGATACGTCAATTGGTTTTTCCTCGATGTCTCCGCGGGGCATCAGAACAGCGGGGCCTCGGAGCAAAAAAATCCGCAACTTTTTCTGGAATCTGCCGATAATAGGATTGAGGGGAACGGCCGCGCACAGTAGAGCGGTGGAAATCGGGGAGACGATTATGGCGGGGAAGGGGCCCGGCACGCGCAGAAGCCCGATGCTTGGGCGGGGGGGCGC
>OBEQ010067980.1_pt1 | contig 11743 bp, 12 predicted proteins | sample 1670901 | NCBI WGS metagenome assembly OBEQ01 (sample SAMEA104232315, study PRJEB22302) | groundwater metagenome | biome: forest; feature: aquifer; material: groundwater | place: USA | collected 2011-08-07 | depth 5.4 m | reverse complement strand
CGCGCAAACCGTTGGAGTGCCTCGCACGCGCCCCCGCCGAATGGGCCCGCGCAAGAGCTACCGATCCCGCCTCATTCGACGGAGCCGCCTACTACGACTGCGCGCGCGAGTTACTCGAACGCGTGGGCTGTGGGCCCGACAAGATCGCCATGCGCGGCTACGAGGTGGCGGACTGCGCGCACATGCACTGGAGCGAGATGCGCATCTACGACCTTGCCCGCCATCCTGAGGGGGCTGGCACACGCGCGCGGGCAGAGCTCTTTTCGCGCGCGTCCGAATCAGCCGTCGATCGACTGTACGCCGACGAAGAGACACCCCCGCAGGAGATCGTGCACGTGACGTGCACGGGCTACGCTTCACCGAGCGCCGCACAGAAGCTCGTTGCCAAGCGCGGCTGGGGCCGAACGACGCGTGTGACGCACGCCTACCACATGGGTTGCTATGCGTCGCTTCCGGCCGTGCGGATTGCCAACGGCTCTCTTGCGCAGGCCGCCAGTTCCGATGTCCCACCGCGCGTGGACATCGTTCACAACGAGATTTGTTCACTTCATCTGCAGCCATCGCAGCACACCAGCGATCAGCTCGTGGTGGAGAGCTTGTTCTCCGACGGTCACATTCGCTATTCGGTCGTAGAGCACGAGACCTCGACCGCCTCGCTTGCGGTGATCGGCACGCGCGAGGAGATCCTCCCCGATACGGCGCAAGCCATGTCGTGGACGGTGGGCGACTTCGGGATGAGCATGACGCTCGCTCGCGACGTTCCGGAGCGGATCGCAAGGGCGGTGCGTTCGTTCGTGATGGCTCTCCACCGCGAGGTGGACCTCGACCCAGAGGAGCATCGGGCGCACACGCTGTTCGCGATCCACCCCGGCGGGCCGCGGATCATCGATGCCGTGGAGCGCACGCTCGAGCTCAGCGAGGCTCAAGTGGCAGCGAGCCGTGACGTGCTCTTGCGTTATGGCAACATGTCATCGGCCACGCTCCCCCACGTGTGGATGGAGATGGCGCGCGCGGACGAGGTCCTCGCGGGAACGCTCATCGTCAGCCTCGCATTTGGTCCCGGGCTCACGCTGTCTGGCGCTCTGATGGTCAAGTCATGAGCCGTGCCGCCTGGGCGCTAGGACTCCCGCTCGCGGCACAAGCGCTCGCGACGCTCGCCGACGAGGTCCATTTTCATCGACGGCGCGGCCTCGAAAAGTGGGAGCGCATCGGTCACCCGCTCGATACGCTCACCGTGCTCGCATGCGTCGGCTGGGTGCTCCTCGTTCCGCCGACGCCGCGCGCGATCGAGGGCTACCTCGCACTTGCCGCGATTTCGTGCGTGTTCATCACGAAAGACGAGCTCGTTCACGCAGGCCGATGCCGCGGGGGCGAGCACTGGTTGCACGCAATTCTCTTCGTTTTGCACCCGCTCGCGCTGGCGAGCATAGGCCTTCTTTGGCTCGCACTTTCCGTGGAGACTTCGGCTCTTCCCGTATGGCTTCGCGAGGTGCCGGCGGACATCTTGCTCACCGTGCACTTCACTGCCGCCGCGACGTTCTGCCTCTATCAAGCCTTGTACTGGAATGTGCCATGGCTACGTCCCCCGCCCGTCCGGTAAATAGCTCCGTGTACGACACACTCGGTGATCGCTGGTACGACGCCCAGGACGATCCGGTTGCACTCCTCCGCGCCGAGTGCGCGCATCGCACGCCCTGGATCCTGGGCGAAATTCGCAGAACGTTTGGCAATACTCGCGTCCGCGTGCTCGACATTGCGAGCGGCGGAGGCTTTCTCTCCAATGCGCTCGCGACGCATGGACTCGACGTCACCGGTATCGACACGTCGGCCGCCGCACTCGCCGTGGCGGCAGGGCACGATCGAACGCGCTCGGTTCGCTACCGCCTGGCCGATGCGGCGCACCTGCCGTTTCGCAACCGCCACTTCCACGTCACATGTGCGATGGACTTCCTGGAGCACGTTTTCGACCCACTGCGCGTCATCGCGGAAGCGTCGCGCGTGCTCGCGCCCGGCGGCCTGTTCTTCTTTCACACCTTCAATCGAACGTTCGTCGCCTGGCTCGTCGTCATCAAAGGCGTCGAATGGTTCGTGAAGAACACCCCCCGCGATCTTCACGTGCTGCCGCTTTTTCGCAAACCCAAAGAGGTCCACGCCATGTGCGACGCAAACGGTCTTTGTGTTCGTGAGTTGCGTGGTCAGCGCCCCGATGTCGGGTCGTTGGCGTTTTGGCGCTTGCTCCTGACCCGCGAAGTGCCAAAGGACTTCGCGTTCCGATTCACGCCATCGATGCGCATTGCTTACATGGGTGTGGCGGAGAAGCGCCTATGATTCGCGCATGACCCTTGGTTGGCGCCTTCTCATGTCGGCGGTTCTTTCGAGCGGTTGCGGCGCATCGGGTCAAGACAACGCCCAGATTCCCGCGGCCAGCCCCGACGCATCTGCCCCCTCCGGCGACGCCGCCAGCGACGTCCTCGCCGCGCCGCCCGACTCGAGCGACGCACACCGTTCGGGTCCGCTCGTTGCGTACGCGAGCGGCTCTTCTTCGAGCATCGCCATTTTTGCGGTGGATCCTGCAACCGGGGCGCTCACCCCCAAGAGTACGGTCACTGCGTCCGGAGGAAACCCGTCTTTCCTCGCGACGAGCCCCGATGTGGCGTACCTCTATGCCATCAGCGAGGTCAACACGGGCCGGGTGGGCGCGTACACGATCGACGGCGCCAGCGGTGGACTCACCTTCTTGAACGACGTCTCCTCGATGGGAAGCGGACCGGCGCACGTCTCTGTCGATGCGACGGGCAAGCATGTCTTCGTCGCCAACTACGGAGACGGGACGGTCGCCGTCCTTCCCGTGCTCGCCAACGGCCACCTCGGCGAGGCCACGGACAGTCGCAGTGTCGGCGCGAATGCCCACATGATTGTCGCCGAGCCGTCGAATCGGTTCGTGTTCGTGCCATGCAAAGGCGCCGACTACGTCGCGCAATTTCACCTCGACACCGCGCAGGGCAAGCTCGTGCCGAACGCGACACCGCACGTGATGACCAGACCCGGTGCCGGCCCGCGCCACATCGCATTCCACCCCGGGGGCAAGCTCGCATACGTCATCAACGAGAGCGACAGCACGATGACCGCCTATGCGCTCGACGGGAACGGTGTTCTGACCGAAATAGAGACGATCTCCACCGTGTCACCAGGCTTCAGCGGCGCGAACACGGGCGCCGAAGTGTGGGTGCATCCGAGTGGAAAATTCGTCTACGGCTCGAATCGGGGCGACGACACTATCGTGGTTTTCGCAATCGACACGACGGGAAAAATGACCTTGAAGGGACACAGCAAGACGGGTGGCGCGACACCGCGAAGTTTCACGCTCGATCCGACGGGAATGTTCCTCTACGCCGCGAACCAGGGCTCGAACAACGTCGCTTGGTTCAAGATAGATCCCCTCGCCGGCACGCTCGCGTCGGTTGGGCCGAAGGTCACGACGCCTGCTCCGGCTTTCGTGGGCGTGATTCAACTCAAGTAGCGGGCGCCGTGGCGGCGACCGGATCGGCTGTTTCTTCCGCGATCCATCGGCTGTGAGTCTTGAGCGGGAAGATCTCGTGCTCCGGAGGGTTGATTCGAACCGTCTGAACGTACTCTTCGCGTAGGGCGGGAGAAATTCGCATTCTTCGCCCTCGGTACGACCATTGCTCTCGCCCATGAGCAAGGAGTACGCAACATGAGAACGATGGCGTGTGCGTACGGCCCGCGCAGAGCCTCGTCGCTCCGACGATTCTCGCGCGCTGAGCTATTTCGGGACGCCGCCCTGTGTCTTGCAGCCGAAGACGATGTCGATCTTACCGCCGGTGGTGTCACTCTTCAGCGCTCCGCAAATGCCGGAGCACATTTGCACCTTGGTTGGTGCGGCCAGATCGTCGTAGTGCCAGCCGTTCGGGTTCGAGCAATCTTTGCTGTACGTCAGGGGTTGGGCTTTGCCGCCGCCGGGCGTAAAGGCGACGTTCACCGCATTCACGTCGATCGACTGCCCATTCGGCGGTTTTGGCATGATGTAGTCGCACCCGAGCTGCGCCATCTTGATATTGCCAATCGCCTTCTGAAGATCTTGGGTGATCTGCGCCGGGTTGTTCGTGGCGATCATGATCGCTCGGGAGGTGCCGCCGCCTTTCGCGATCGTATTGAGGTTCTTCGCTTCAGGCCCCACGCCGATGACGTAAGTGGGAATCGTGCTCGCCACCTTCGCTGCCGCAGCGCCGACGTTCTGTGCGGTCGAGTTGCAATCGTTGGGGTCACCGTCGGTGACCAGGACGATAGCGACCTTTTCGCCATTCGAGAGTCCCGCTCGCACTCTTTGAGCGTACTGAATGGCGCCATTGAGCGCGGGCAACGTCGGCGTGCCGCCGCTCGGGCGCATCTCTTCCAGATGAGTCTTGAACGTGGTCGCGTCGGGTAGGGCCTTCATCGCCACGGTCGGGGTGGCGTACGCCGACGCGTTGCACTCGTCGGCCTGACTGAAAAATGCCATCGACGCCACGAGCCCACGCGACTTGGGATCGCCGAAGAACGACTCGAGCCCATCCTTGCACGACGTCCACTTCGAGCTGTGGCTCATGCTTCCGGAGCGATCGAACATGAACACCAGATACACGGGCAACGCATCCGCGATGGCGCTCGAGGTGGCGCACGCCGAGCCTGGGGTAACCCCGCTCGGGCCGCTCGATCCCGTTTCGCCGCTGCCGCCGAAGCCTGGTGAGCCGGGGCCTCCATTCTGCGTACCGTCGGCAAGCAAGGTGTTGTCGTCGCCCGAGCTTTCGCTCGAGCTTCCACAGGCTGCCATGAGTACGCCCAAGGCTCCGAGCGCTGCTCCAGCACCACGTGTCATCCACATGCGTTGGCACCTCTTCCCGAGCAATACGGACACTTCCCCGAACTACTAATCCTAATTCGAAGTCGGTGGATGTGCCCGTCCTTCGTCGCGTCGCCCCTGCGAATGGCGCGTGTCGGCTCACGGCCTACAGGAGCCTCGGCGGTGCGGTGACAGCGTCAGCTGGAGGCAGCTCTGCTCGCGCGACGGGGCGCGGGCGCCCGAATTGCAGGTCAGGTAGTAGGGGAGAGGTCCACATGGAGGAAGCGAGAGTTCGGTATGCCGTTGTAGGGCTCGGGCACATCGCCCAAGTGGCGGTTCTCCCGGCATTCCAGAACGCCGCGGAAAGCTCGGCGCTCGCGGCCCTGGTCTCTTCTGATCGGACGAAGCTGGACGAGCTCGGAAAGCAGTACGGCGTCGATCACACCGGGACCTACGACGAGCTCGAAAAGCTTCTCGAGGATGCTCGCATCGATGCGGCTTACATCGCCGTTCCAAACAGCCAGCATCGCGAATTCACGGAACGCTGTGCGCGCGCGGGCGTGCACGTCCTCTGCGAAAAACCGATGGCCTTGAACGAGGAAGACTGCGAGGCGATGATCCGAGCGACCGACGAGGCCGGCGTGAAGCTGATGATCGCCTACCGCCTTCATTTCGAAGAGGCCAACCTTTGCGCCATCGACCTCGTGGAGTCGGGTCGCATCGGCGATCCGCGCATCTTCAGCTCGATTTTTTCTCAGCAGGTACGCGAAGGCAACATCCGCACACGCGGCGAGCTCGGGGGCGGAGCGCTCTTCGACATGGGCATCTACTGCGTGAATGCCGCGCGCTATCTGTATCGCGAAGAGCCGCTGGAGGTTTGTGGTTTTACCGCTGTCCGTACCGACGAGCGGTTCCAACGGGTCGACGAAATGACGTCTGCGCTGTTGCGCTTTCCGGGCGAGCGATTCGCGCAATTGACGTCCAGCCTGGGCGCGGCGGACGTTTCGACCTATCGCATCGTCGGCACGCGGGGCGAGCTGCGCGTCGAGCCGGCCTACGACTACCAGCTCGACCTGAAACACTATCTCACCGTCGAAGGCAATCGAGAGGTGCGGACGTTCCCCAAGCACGACCAATTCGGGCCGGAGCTCGCATACTTCTCGCGGTGCATTCTGGAGGACATGGAGCCTGAGCCCTCCGGCGAAGAGGGGCTTTGTGATGTGCGCGTGCTGTGCGCGATCGTGGAGTCGGCAAGAACGGGAAAGAGCGTGAAGCTCCCGAAGCGAGACCGCGCGCAGCGACCAAATCTTCGCCAGCAGATCACGATGCCGGCCATTCGCCTGCCGGAGACGGTGCATGCGACCCCGCCAAGTCAATGATCCGTCGGTGAAGCAGCCTCCCTCACCGGGCTCATGTGAACAACTGGTGGGGGAGGCGGGATTTGAACCCGCGACAACGAGCACCCAAAGCTCGTGCACTACCGGACTGTGCGACTCCCCGGAGAAGCTCGGCATCCATAGCACACGCCGCCAGGTCGGTCACAGCCGACCCCGACCTCACCTGTGCAACACCTGAAAAAACTGCTGCAGCATCATGAAGGTGAGCCCCCACACCCGTCGCCCCTCCACATCGAAAAACGGGAGCTCATAAAAGACCCCCTCATGATTGTACGGGAAAGTCCCCACCCCCTCACCGCGCGCCAGCGGCCCCAAGGACACCCACAGCGCCTCTGCAATCTCGTCGTTCACCGTCACCTCGGGCTCGCCTCGCACCGCGAATACGAACGGCGCGATCACGAGCCCCATGCGCTTGCCGCGAATGACCGCGGGCACGTCGGGCAAACGCGCCAGCATGGTGCCGTGCCTGGCCAAGTCGATCCCGACCTCCTCCCGCGTTTCGCGAATGGCCGTGTCGAGGAGGCTCGTGTCGCCATCGTCTTTGCGCCCACCCGGTAGCGCCATGTGTCCGGACCACGGATCGCTCACGCGTTCTGCACGCCGTACGATGAGAATCTCGGTATCTCGGGGCACGCGACCTTCGCGCAAAACCGCCGCCACCGCCGCGCGCTTCCCGGGCTCGTCGGAATCGGATGCGCTCGAGTAGCTCGCGAGGCACGCGATCACGGCGGCGAGATCGTACGAGTCCAGCATTCCGAATCGAGTAACCGCCGCGCGCGCGCGCGTCAAATTGGTCCACGGCTCACGCCTTTCCTTCCTAGGGGCCGAGCTCGGCGAAGGCGATGTGCGGGTTACCGTCTGCATTGTCGACAAACGCTGCGAAAAGATGGCCAGGCGCGGTCGCCACGCGGAGGGAATCTTTCAGCCAGGTCGAGTCGCCTTTCCCAAGAAAAATAGGGGCGCGAACCTCTCGCGCAGGCGTTGCCGGATCGCCTACCGATGCGATCCGATTCCATCGAACCGCGCCGAGCGCATCCGGGGCGTCACGCCCCGCGTAGTACACGACTGCGGTCGCGCCGGACGCCTCACGCGCCATGGCTGGCTGAAGCAGGACGAGGTTCGCCTCACGCACCTCCGTGCGCGCATCGAACGTGCGGCCCCCGTCATTACTCCGCGCAACGATCGCCCCGGAAAGGAGCGGCGGTCTCTCGGGATGGTTCCCTCCGGCCGCGATGCCGTAGAGAACCGTGACCTCATCCCCCTCCGCGACGCAGCTCGACGTTTCGGGCGCGACTTGCTCGCCGGCGCGCGACACCGTGGTCTGAAACGTTGGGCCGTCGTCGTTGGCTTCCAGGACGACGCCCCCTTTCGGATCGATCCATGTGGTGTACATGCGTGATTTCGACGCGCAGAGCGCGCGTGCGAGCTCGCTCGTTCTCGAGAACACGCGTGGATCGACCGCCACGCCGTCGCGCGGCCCTTTGTCGGTGCGGTACGCGATCACGAGTCGATCACCGACCAGCACCGCGGAAGGTTTTTCGTGCCCGACGCGCTCCCCATCCTTGCTGATGTCGCGCGGCGTGTCGAACGCGAGCGCCTCGGCTGGCGAATGCGTAACGAAGACGCGTACCTCGTTCGACCGCGTTGCCAGGAAGACGAGCCACAGATCCCCGCTCGGCCCGGCGACGAGCACGGGGTGAGCGAGCGTGCGATCCGCCACCGTGACTTCCGCGATGGGCCCCAACGCTCGCGCGCGGCCTTGCAACACGCGCACGCCGATTCGATCCGCGACACCCCGCTGGCGCGAGGTCCCCGTCCATGCGACCGCGACGGCACCCGTTGGCAGGACGGCCAGGTGCGGCTCGATCTCGCGCGCTGTCTCAGGTGAGACCGATACGAGCGCGGCTTGGCGCAGCATGCGGCGCTGCATGCGCTGTTGCACGAGCACGTAGGTGATCGCCAAGACCGCGAGCACCAGCCCGGTCACGAGCGCCCAGCGCGGGACCCTTCGTCGTTCTTTCACGTCCCTTCGCGGATCGCTTCGATCGCGCGCGCAATCCCCAGCGGCGACGCCTTGAGCGCCACGTAAAGGTGGTCGCGATCGGTCTCGATGGCGCGCACGTTGAGGACGGGAAACACGACGGACAAGATACGCCGGAGGCGCGCATTTTGGCCGATTTTTGGCACTTTCATCAAGTCGATCACGACGCGATCGCCGTCGGCTTCGACGATCGCTGCCGGCCGCTTGGGGATGAACTTCACCAGGTTGCCGGGTTTGCTCAAGTCGAGAGCGCCCGACTTGATGAGCGTTGCCATAGGCGTGTCGCTGTCTCCGACGAGCTGGAGCTTCACGTCACGCAGCTGGATACCGACGCGAAGCGCGTCGCCGCTGAGCTCGACCTCGTCGATCTTCACCGCGGCCGATGCACGGACCGACGTGCCCATGGCGTCGACGGTCGCCGACAAACGCAACGCAGGAGGCGAGGCGCCGATCTCGATGTCCTTCGGCGTCTTCTTTCCCGGTTTGAGCTGAGCCGCGCCCCACCGGAGCGCCGCGAGCGGAACGCCGAAACGCAAGCCGGTCGCGTTGATGGCGGCTTTGACGATCTCCTGCGGATTCTCTCTCACGTAGCCAAAGGCAGCGGAAACGAGGGCGCCGATATTCATTTGGAAGAGTCAACGCTACCACCGGTCGCGCCAGCGTGTCGGCACCGTCCACGTCACCCCTTGAGGATGGCGTCCCAGTTGTCCGCAATCTCGCGCGCGGTCCAAACCCCGCCGTCGCCGTCTTTGAACTTGCCAGGCGTTTCGATCACCTTGAACGCATACATGCGCGATCCGGCGACTGCGAGCACGTGGCCGGTCTTGTCGCCGCAGAGATCGCTGGCTAAAAATAGGGCTGCCGGCGCAATGTGCTCGGGCGTCATCGTCTCGACGCCCTGGAACATCGGCAGATCTTCGGTCATGCGCGTCTTGGCGATGGGGGCGAGCGCGTTCACCGTGATGCGGTGTTTCTGGAGCTCGATGGACATCGTCCGGGACAGGCCGTAGATGCCCGCTTTCGCGGCCGCGTAGTTGGCCTGACCGAAGTTGCCCAGCATGCCGCTCACGCTCGTCGTGTTCACGATGCGACCGCCGCTGCCCCCTTGCGAATTCTGCGCCACGACCTGCTTGGCGAACGCCTGTGAGACGCGGAAGGTGCCGGTGAGGTGGACGGCGAGAACCGCCTCCCACATCGCGTCGTCCATCTTGAGGAAGCTCTTGTCCCTCAAAATCCCGGCATTGTTGACGAGTACGTCGACCCGGCCAAAGGCGTCCAGCGCCGTCTGTACGACATGCTGCGCCCCTTCGCTGGTCGACACGTCCTCGAAGCTAGGTGCGGCTTTTCCACCGGCAGTCTCGATTTCAGCCACGATCTTGGCCGCGGCGCTATCGCCTCGGCCGGTTCCATCACGTGCGCCCCCCATGTCGTTTACCACGACGTGCGCACCCTCTTTTGCGAAGAGCAGCGCATGGGCACGGCCGATCCCGCCGCCCGCGCCTGTTATGATGGCAACTCTTCCCTCGAGTAGGCCCATGGGCGAGAGCATAGCCACGCATTGTGGTAACTAAAAGAGAGCCGATGCCGGACGACCCCAAAGCCGCGGCGCAGCCAGGAGAAGAGGACGACCTCCTCAAGACCGGCGACTATCCGACGGTGCCCATCGAGGGCACATTGCAGGGCGCGGACGCCGACCGGGCCACCGAGCGGACCATCAGCGTACCCAAGGATTTGCCCCGCGATCGAGCGACCCTCACCGTACTCGAGGGCTTCAACGCCGGGCAGGTCTTTCCGCTCGATCAGCCTGTTCACGTCTTGGGGCGCGGCAGCGAGGCGGACCTTTGGGTCGAGGACCCCGCGCTCAGTCGCAAACACGCGAAGATCTCTCGCACCGCCGACGGGCATTTTCTGCTGGAGGACCTGCGCTCGACGAACGGCACCTTCGTGGGGGCACGCCGCTGCGACAAGAGCGAGCTCATGACCGGCGATCGCATCCAGCTCGGGCCCAATCTGGTCCTGCGGTTCGCCGTTCTGGACGACCGCGAAGAAGAGCTGCAGCGGCGGCTCTACGAGTCGTCCACGCGAGACGCACTCACGCGCGCGTTCAACAAAAAGTACTTCACCGAGCGACTCATCGCCGAGATCGCACACGCGCGCCGCCACGGCACGCAGCTCGCGGTGGTCATGCTCGATTTGGACAAATTCAAAAAGGTAAACGACACGCACGGGCACCTTGCGGGAGACTTGGTGCTCCGTTTCGTGGCTGCGCAGCTCATGCGCCTCTTGCGCGTCGAAGACGTCATCGCTCGATGGGGCGGTGAGGAGTTCGTCATCCTCGCTCGCTCGACGTCGCACGCCAACGCCGAGCGCCTCGCGTTGCGCATGCGTGCGGCCATCGAGGCCATGTCGATTCCTGCGCAAACAGGTCAAAAGCTCCAGACGACCGCGAGCTTCGGCGTCGCGTCGCTGGAAGAGCTCGGCCCCGAAGCAGGCGCAACGGAGATTGTGGCGCTGGCGGACTCACGCCTCTTTCGCGCGAAAGCGGCGGGTCGAAATCGAGTGAACGCAGCCGGGTGATCGCGCCCCTTACTCGTCGGCGCTGCGGTTACCTTGGACCACATTCCCTCTGACGCGCTCGAGACCAGAGTGCGTCTGGGACATTTATTCCGAAGGCCTGGCGACCGTACTCGAGGAGGCGGAGGGCTACGATCTGCCCCTCGTCTTCACGGAGAACGGGCTAGCCGATGCCGCCGACGCGAACCGACCGTTCATCGAAGAGCACCTCTACCAGCTCGGGCTCGCCCGAGAGCGGGGCATCGACGCCTGCGGGTACTTCCACGGGCGCCTCTACGACCACGTCGAGTGGGCAAGCGGATTCTGCCCAGAGTAGTTCGGTCTCCACCAAGTCGACCACGCCACCTCCGCCCGGTTGGCGCGCGGCAGCGCCGCCATCGACCGAAAAATCACCGCGGATGCGAGCGTCCGCCGTGCCCACATTGCAGCCACGCCTGCCTATTCCCAGCCGGCCTGGCCGCGCGGCCGACAGCGGGCCCGAGCGTCGAAGGACGACGCAGTTTCCCGCGGTGGTGCCGCGTCAGCTCCTCACCGAAGAGCCCCCCGACGCCCTGAAGCTTCCCGTGGTGCCGCCCGTGCGGCCCCCCATGGCGAGCCTCGATCTCGAAGACTACTTGGAGCGAAAGACCGACCCCGCGCTAAGGTCGCAGCCCATTGCCGATCCCACCCCCTCCAAACGTCAAGAGCACGCCATCTTGACTGTGCTCACTGGCATCAACGCTGGACAAGTGTTTTCCCTGGACGGCGGAGAGACGGTCATCGGACGCAGCCGCGAGGCGCAGATCCGAGTCGACGATGTGGGAATCAGCCGAAAGCACACGCGCGTCGTGCGCACGGCTACGGGTTCCTTCGTCGTCGAGGATCTCGGCTCGACCAACGGGACGTTCGTCG
>OBEQ010202459.1_pt1 | contig 11745 bp, 15 predicted proteins | sample 1670901 | NCBI WGS metagenome assembly OBEQ01 (sample SAMEA104232315, study PRJEB22302) | groundwater metagenome | biome: forest; feature: aquifer; material: groundwater | place: USA | collected 2011-08-07 | depth 5.4 m | reverse complement strand
CCCGCTATCGACACCTTCACCTCCAGCGTCTCAACCGTGGCCGTCGGCCAACCGGTGACCTTGAGCTGGACCCTTTCAGGCGGCGCCCCAACATCCTTGATGTTAGACAACGGCTTCGGTTCGGTGTTGGGAAGAACTTCTTACACCTTCACCGCCGCCATCCCGGGCACCTACACCATCAAACTGACCGCGGGTAATGGAGCGGGAAGCGTGACCGGTTCTGTGAATGTAACGATTACTTCTAGGTAAATAGATTTTTGTAGTAATACGGCAAAAAGCCCCGCGCGTGCGGGGCTTTTTGCATAAATGAAGTGATGGTTGCTGCTGTCAATGTATTGACAAGCACGTTTGCCCATGATATAATAGACGTATAGGCTAATGGTAGTCTATCGTCACAAAACCATGCCCTGTAAAGGAGAGTTCCCATGCCTAAGATGATTCTCGTGAACAAGTGGGTCCGGACGGCCGATCAACTTCTGCCAATTTCGGAAATTTATCGAAAGTTTGAGGAGTTGAACCTTGAGGTTAACTTGCATCTGACTGGCAAACGTGTGCCGGGCCAGAAGGGGAGGGTCAAGCTCATACTTGGGGGTGGCAAGCTAATCGTGGTTTCCCACGGCACCACCGACCTTGATTATACGGAAGCGGTGTACGACCGCGAAGAGGTTGAGAGGACCGATAATTAAGTGGGTCTGCATCGCCAGATCATAAGCGGGGGACAGCTAGCGCTGACCACCCGCTTTTTTATTTGAAGAAATATGCTAGTATAAATTTATGAATTCAGCCGAATTGCGCCAGAAATTCCTAGATTTTTTTGAAAAACGTGGGCATAAAATTGTGCCCAGTTCTTCGCTCTTGCCCACTGACCCTTCGGTGCTTTTTACTACAGCGGGAATGCAGCAATTTAAGCCGTACTATACTGCCCCACAAGATGCTGTGCGTGACTTTGGCACCAAGAATGTGACGACAGTGCAAAAATGTGTTCGTACTAATGATATTGATGAGGTAGGAGATAACACACACCTGACTTTTTTTGAAATGCTTGGTAACTTTTCTTTTGGTGGATATGGACGCAAAGAAGCGATTACCTATGCTCACGAATTTATAACCAAAGAACTGGGACTTGCAATTTCTTACGTTAGTATTTACAAGGGTTTAGGTGTTGTTCCAAGAGACGAGGAATCTGCAACTATTTGGAGAGAATTAGATCCTAAACTTGAAATTAAAGAAGAGGGGGCAGATGTTTTTTGGGGACCAACAGGGGAGAATGGCCCATGTGGTCCAACCACAGAAATTTACTGTAAAAATGCAGAAGGTAAAAACGTGGAAATTTGGAACATTGTTTTTAACGAATATTTTTGTGATGGCTCGCGTGAAAAACTTGATAAAGGTGAGGCTACTTTGGAAAAATTACCGGTTTTAGGGATTGATACAGGAATGGGCCTGGAGAGATTGCTTACTATCGTAGAAAACAAGGGGAGCGTTTACGATACAGATGCATTTCATAACGAGCAAACAAGGGAGGAGCGTATCGTTGCTGATCATATTAAGGCAGCGCTCTTTATGATTTCAGATGATATAAAACCTGGAAAGGATGAGAGAGGTTACGTTCCCAGGCGCTTACTTAGACTCGCAGAAACGGTCCGATACTTATTCATTGATAAAGGAAATTTAGAAAGCGAAAGTTTTTACAAAAATAAAATAAATATAATTATTGAAAAATATAAAGACGCTTATGGAGTTTTACAAGACAGGAAGGAATTTATTATTATAGAAATTCTTAAAGAAATAGCAAATTTTCAGGAAATTCTTAAGGAAATGACTCCAGATAAGTTAGAAAAACTATATGTAAAGTTTTATTTGGAAAAATTTAAGAAGTCCAATATATCCAATGAAATTAATGGAGAAATATTATTTAAAATCAGAGAAACATTCGGAGTGGGGTGGGAGATTTTGAAGATGTTATTTCAAAGGTTAAATTATGAAATTACTGCAACAACAGAAGAAGAATATAATGTGGCCTATAGAAATAATCAAAACTTATCGCGAACCGCCTCCGCCGGAATGTTTAAAGGGGGATTGGCTGACCATGAACCTGCAACCATTAAACTGCACACCGCGCATCATTTGTTATTGGCAGCGTTGCAGGAATTATTTGGCAAACAGGTAAAGCAGCGGGGCAGTAATATTACTTCAGAAAGGCTGCGAATTGATTTTTCGTTTGATAGAAAAATTACGGATGAGGAAAAGAAAAAGCTGGAAGATATGGTTAATGAAAAAATTGCGACCGGTTTGGACGTGGTAAAAAAAGAAATGCCGCTGGAGGAAGCGCAGAAAATTGGCGCAGAAATGGAATTTGGTGTAAAATACGGTAATACGGTAAGTGTGTATTTTATTGAAGATAAAAACGGCAACGTGGTAAGTAAAGAATTTTGTGGCGGGCCGCATGTAGGCAATACTTCAGAACTTGGGAAATTTAAAATAATCAAAGAAGAAGCTTCTAGCCAAGGCGTTAGAAGGATCAAGGCAATATTACAGTAAAACTATTTAATATTTTTTAGTCTATGCCAAAAAAAATATACGATATTAAGCCGCCTAAGGTAGTCCAAAAAGCCAAAATGGGGCCAGTTGCCCCTAGAAAAAGGCGTACCGTAAGAAAGGAGGCACCGGTGCCAGTTGCTGAAAAAATCTATCCATCACAGCTGCGCCAAGAAAAAGAAAAAAGATTTCCTTTAAGGGAATTGCTGATTGGCGGGGGGGTGATTGTATTATTGTTGGGTATTTATTTTTACAATACGCTGGCTTACGCTACCATTGAAATTTCCCCAAAAACCGAAGTGCTTTCTTTCCAAGAAAAGATATCCGCAGACAAGTCTTATGACAATGTGAATTTGTTGAAAAAAATAATCCCAGCCAGAGTGGTTTTGCAAGAAAAAGAAGCCTCCCAGCAGTTTCCGGCCACGGGCAGCGCTTCCAATGAAGGCAAGGCTACTGGTACCATCAAAGTGTATAACAAAATAAGCCCGGCGGCGCCGCTTACCTTGAAAGCCGGCACCCACTTTTTGTCCGACAGCGGCAAGTATTTCGTTTCCCTTGACCGGATTATTATTCCCGCCAGCAAGGGTTCAGTGGCGGGCTCCATTGACGTGAGAGTGCAGGCAGAAGAATCGGGAACGCAATATAACATTGGGGCCTCAAAATTTTCCGTGCCAGGGCTTTCGGGAACCTCACTGTATTATAGTATTTGGGCGGAATCAAAAAATGCTATGGCGGGGGGGTACACCGGCAATGTAAAAAAAGTTACCGCGGCGGATATTTCAGAAGCCCGCGACGTGCTTACCCAAAAATTATTAGATGAAGCCAAGGCTGTGGTAATGGGTAAGATTTCCCAAGACGAAGTGTTGCTTGATGGCGCTATGACAACCAATGTTACCAGCGCAACCTCTGATGCCAGAGAAGGGGCGGTGGCTGAATCGTTTAATGAAACGGTGAAAGTGGTGGTTTCGGCACTGGCATTTAAAAAAGACGATTTGCAAAAATTCGCTAAGCTTGACGCGGCTTCCAAATTAGCAGAAGGGATGGATATATTAGAAGAAAGCGTGCAGGCCAGTTACACCACTGATGTGGTTGATGCCAAGGCGGGGATTGAAAAAATAAACTTGAAAGTTTCAGCCACTTCATATCACTTTATTGACGCTAATGCCATGGCCCAGGCGGCGGCAGGTAAAAGCGCCGGACAAATAGAAGATTTCATTACAAGCGAGCATGGTGAAAACATCTCTGCCGTTAAGGTAAATTTTTGGCCATTTTGGGTGCACGCTGCCCCCAAGGATAAAAATAAGATTAAAATTAACCTGGATTTTACTTCAAACCCGTAAAGGGCTTGACCTTTATAGATATTTTTGTTAAAATCCAGAGTATTAAATGGAACCAAATCAAGAGGCAAATACTAATGGCGATGCTATCAAGGTGGAAGGCAGGGTCATAGAGGCTTTACCAAACGCCTTTTTTAAGGTAGTATTGCAGGATGGTAGGGAGATCATCGGCTTTCTTTCAGGCAAGATGCGCTTAAATAGGATCAAGATTTTGATCGGCGATAAAGTCACCCTGGAAATGTCGCCCTATGACGAAAAAAAAGGAAGAATAGTGTATAGGTTAAAATAACATGAAAGTAAGGCCATCAGTAAAAAAAATGTGTAATGATTGCAAATCAGTGAAACGATACGGCAGGCTTTATGTTATCTGCGCCAAGAATCCAAAACATAAACAAAGACAAGGATAAAACATATGCCAAGAATTGCGGGAGTAACTATCCCTGAAAATAAAAGAATACAAATTGCCATTACCTATATTTACGGTATTGGCGATACGCTGGCGCTGGAAGTTTTAGCTGCCACAAAAATTGATCCCAATAAAAAGGCTAAAGATTTGACACCGGCCGAAGTGGGTGCCCTGAAAGAATATATTGAAAAAACCCATAAAATTGAAGGAGATTTACGCAGGCAGGTGATGATTAATATTAAACGTTTGAAAGACATTGGAACCTGGCGCGGATCACGGCATGCCAAGAAGTTGCCGGTACGCGGGCAAAGAACCAAAACCAATACCAGAACGGTAAGAGGTAACGTAAGAAAGACCATGGGTTCAGGAAGGAAGCCAGCGGCTTCACCAACCTAATCTGAAATATTATGGGAAAAAAACAAGTTACAGAGCAAAATCAGGAAGAGACAATCAAAGACTCCGAAAAAATTGAGGCCGGATTAAAGAAGGAAGTGAAAGTAAAATCGGCTGAACGGGTTTTGGAGGGCAGAGTGTATGTTTCTTCTTCGTACAATAACACCATCATCACCCTTACCAACAACAAGGGAGAAGTTTTGGTTTCAAAATCCGCCGGAGCGGTGGGATTTAAGGGGACGAAAAAATCCACTTCCTTTGCGGCTTCCCGCGTGGCTGAAGCGATTGCCAACGTGTGCAAGAAAATTGGCGTGGAAAAATTGGAAGTAATGATAAAAGGAATCGGCGCGGGCAGGGAATCGGCTGTCAGAACACTGGTTAACCAGGGTTTGAACGTGGTTTCTATTAAAGATATCACTCCTATTCCCCATAACGGCGTGAAACCTAAAAAGATAAGACGAGTATAAAAATATGGCTGAACCATTTGTAAAAAAACCTGGCAGCGGGAAAGGGCCAAACGACCCGTTTTCACCAACCGGAGCGCCTGAAAAACGCAAAAAGCGGGAAGGCGCGGTTTCCGAATACAAAAAATCGTTAAAAGAAAAGCAGGCGCTAAAAAGGCTGTACGGGCTTTCAGAAAAGCAATTTAAAAAATATGTGCTCAATGCTTTGGATAAAATGCAGCGCGTTGAAAATGTTTCCGAAGAACTTATCCAAAACCTTGAAAAACGGCTTGATAATGTTGTTTTCCGCTTGGGCTATGCTAAAACCCGGGCCATGGCGCGCCAGCTGGTAAGTCACGCGTATTTTTTGGTTAATGGGAAACCGGTCAACATTCCTTCTTATAAAGTGTCAAAAGGTGATGTGATTACCATCAAAGAAAGTAAAAAGAAAAAAGCCATGTTTACCGCTTTGACTGCTTTGGAAAAAAAGCCCGAACCGCACGTTTGGCTGACACTGAATAAGACCACCTTTGAAGGAAAAGCCGTTGGCCAGCCCAGTTTGGCAGAAGTAAGCCCGCCGGTTGAAATTTCACTTATCTTTGAGTTTTATTCACGTTAATAATTAATTTCATGGAGCATCTAGCAAGGAGCAATTAACATTCGTTATGCTTCATGTTTCATGCTTCATGTTTCAAATAGTATGATTTCGTTGCCATCAGCGCCAAAAGTTACGCAAAAAGAAGCCAATAAGGCCCTTTTTGAAGTGCAGGGGCTTTACCCAGGATACGGGGTTACCGTGGGAAACGCTTTGCGCCGCGTGCTGCTTTCTTCACTGGAAGGAGTTGCGGTAACAGAGGTGAAAATTAAAGGCGTTCCGCATGAATTTTCCACTATTCCGGGGGTACTGGAAGATGTGATTATGATTTTGCTTAACCTTAAGAATTTGAGGTTTAAAATGCATGAAGGCATGACCCAGAAAGTTGAATTGAAGGTGAAAGGCGAAAAGAAAGTAACCGGTGGTGATTTTACCCTATTTCCGCAAATTGAATTGGCAAATCCGGATTTACACATTGCCACCCTGACCGATAAAAACAAGGAATTGGAAATTGAAATTACCCTGGAAAAGGGTATCGGTTATGAACCCCGCGACCACCGCAAAATCAAAAAGCCGGAAATTGGAGCTATAGCCCTTGATGCTATTTTTACTCCAATCAAAAACGTAAATTTCCAGGTTGAGAACATGCGCGTGGGCGAACGGACCGATTTTGATAAATTAAACCTTGAAATTGAAACTGATGGAACAGTGACTCCAGAAGAAGCTTTTTACCAAGCTTGTGATATTTTATTGAAACACTTTAATATTATTTTTGAAGGAAAAGCAGCTCTGGCTCCGGTTTTAGAAAAAGTAGAAAAAAAATCTGCCAAAGAGAAAAAAGCGAAAGCCACACCAAAAGCTAAAAAATCAAATGCGAAAAAGAAATAAAGGCAGAGCATTATCAAGGCCAAAAAACCAACGGCAAGCATTGCTGAAGGCTTTGGCTACCGCACTTTTCTTAAATGGAAAGATAAAAACTACGGAAGCCAAGGCAAAAGAATTACGCAGTGTGGCTGAAAAAATGGTAACCCGCGCCAGAACTAAAGCTATGTCTGATAGAAGGGTATTGGGCCAGGTTCTTTCTCCGGTAGTTTTGAAAAAATTAATGGAAGAAATTGCCCCAAAATATGTTGGTAGGCAGGGTGGCTATACTCGTATTACGAAGATGGGCCCAAGAAAATCTGACGGGGCAAATATGGTAATCATTGAATTAGTTTAAAAATATGGAAGAAGTAATTAAAAGGGAAAATCATATTATTGACGCAACCGATATGGCTCCAGGAAAACTGGCCACTAAGGTTGCGGTTTTGCTGCGCGGAAAAAATAAAGTAGGTTTTGCGCCCTATAAAGATATTGGTGACTTTGTGGTCATCAAAAACGCTGACAAAATGAAATTTACCGGTAAAAAATTTGAAGACAAGATTTATTACCACCATTCGCTTTGGCTTGGAGGTTTGAAGAAAATCACCCCGAAAGAATTGGCTATTAAAAAAGGACATTCAGAAATTTTACGCAAAGCGGTGATGGGAATGTTAACCAAAAATAAATTACGCGCAAGGCAAATTAAAAGATTAAGATTTGAAAAGTAGTATGCCAAAAAAAGCAGCCACTATTGTAAAACCCGAAGTTGAAGAAGTAAAACCAGCTATTTTGCCGGTAACTATTGAAGAAGATGAATCTTCCGATGATTTTGTGATTATGGAAAAAGACATTGCTTCAAAGCCGGACAAGTATTTTGAAGCTACCGGAAGAAGGAAAACGGCCGTGGCCCGTGTACGGCTTTTCACCCGCGGCGAAAAACAGTTCATGGTAAACGGAAAACCTTATACCGAATATTTCGGTTTGGTTGCCGACCAAGAAACTGCTACCGCTTCCATGAAGAAAATGAAAGCGTTGGATAAGTTTAAGGTAACGGTGTTAGTGAATGGTGGTGGACGCAGCGCCCAGGCAGAAGCCGTGCGCCACGGAACCGCCCGGGTCTTGGTTGATTTCAACAATAATTTCAAAAAGAGGTTAAGGAAAGTAGGATTTTTAACCCGTGACCCAAGAATGAGAGAACGAAAGAAGTTCGGATTAAAGAGGGCCAGAAAGAGCCCACAGTGGGCGAAGAGGTAAAAAAATCGTCCCGGTTTGCGGGACGATTTTTTTTCTTGACCATGTTTTGTCAAGATTGACAATACCTCTACATTGTCCTAGTATCAAATTAGATCGTTGTAAATTTAGAAATCAGTCTCTTTTTACGAAAGGGGTATATACATGAGTTTGGCAACTGTTGTGCAGGGAATTATCGGGGCAAACCGTGCCGAGATTCCGCACATCCCAGTCCAAAGTAGCGCGCTTGGTATCAGGAATAAGCCCCAGGGCCGGCCGCTGCCTGAGTCGTCAGTTTCTCAAGACGGGTTCAAGAAGTACTTGGAACGTGCTGCGGCTATCGACTACAAGCCCGATATCACCGCTATCATGTTTGAGAAGCTGAAAATCGCGATTGCTCAGAACAACATTCTCATCTACGATTCGAAAGTCGTACATGACTGGATGAACAAAGTGGTATCCAAAGAATCCTCGCGGATGACGTGGGTTTGGAAATCACTTACCGAGCCGTTAGTGAAGCTGGCAAAAATAAAGCCGCTTTCTAGGGGCCTGAGTTACCAGCATCAGGGCTGGCATGACAGCCGCAGGGTCGGGGAAATTGATCGTAAGCGGCGCTACACGAAAGTTATCCCCGATGCCGTGCTCGCAACGGCAGAGGCAATTTTGAGGAACTTCGAGAAAACCGATCCGGTCTTTCTCTTAGTTTCCGACTACGAAGTGGCGGTGCCAGATCCCTTCCTGGCAGTCGCGATTCCTGGCCACCCGTTCCTGATCGTGGACTTCTGGGATGAACCTGGATTCCAGCCCAAGGCCGCCGAAATGGAAGGCCAAAAAGAGTTAAACAAGTAACGCATATGCGCTCACATGAGGAAGTGAGCGCAGTTTTTTTTACGGCACCAACCTCTCTGAAACTAGCACTGCTTTTCCGGTCAGAATGTAGGCTTTTTTATCTTGTTGATCAAAGAAAAGTTGCGGTTTTATGGCGGTGGTGAGGTTTACGATGTTAATGTTTCCGCGTGTATCAATTTCAGAAATAATAATGTTGACCTGCCCTGAGGGATTTGAAGGGTCGCCTTCCAAAAAAATAAGATAGTCATTGTTGAGCCAATACACTTGGCTGATTTTTGCTAAAGATTTACGCACCAATACGGGGGGTAGGGCGCCTTCAAAAGCAATGTAATATATCTCACCGCTATCATAGTAGATTCTTTTGCGGCCATCAGGAGAAATACGGGGCGAAGTGGTTTGCACTGCCAATGCTGCAAATTGGGTTTTAGCAGTTTCACCAATTTCCAGCGGTACACTACTGAACACGATATCCTTTTTAAATAACGTCACATTCTCCAGTTTGGTGACTTCTTTTTCGGCCACTTCCAGGGTTTTCCGGTAATCGTGGTAGCCATCTTTTTGCACCAAAACCGTGTGCGGACCGGGCATTAAATTTTGCACAAACACCGCGCTGGAAAAAAAGCCGGTATTTTTGGCGTGCAGGTTATCTATTAAAACGCTTTCCGGTTCTGGCTGGGCGTACACATAAATACCGCCGGTGCCGTTAATTTCCCACGTTTCAAAATTCACTCGGTAGCCGAGGCTGTAGAGAACAATATACGGCCCGGCAATGAAAAATATCGCCACGCACAGGCCAAGAATAATCAGGCGCGTTCTTATGGTCATACTGGCAATACTAGCAGAAAACCCTACATTTTTCAATTTTTGAGCAAAAAAAGAGACCCAGACGCGATTGTAAGTCGCGAATGGGCTTATTGGGTGTGGGGTTGGTATTATGCCCCGGTCAAAATGGCGTCGATTTGGTTGAGGTCTTCGCAGCAGGATACGTAGGCACCCTCTTCTCCGTCATCGGGATTGCTGAAGCCTTCACGATCCAATTCGACTTCTGTCCGCATTCGGCGCAGAAAGGCCAGTTCCTTCTCGTTCAGTTTGCGTTTCTTGGCCGTTTCGAAGAGTTCGCGCATGGGGCCATATCCTTCGAACCTGGTCATGCGGAGTTCGAGAGGAAATTGAACCCCCAGCCGGCGTTCGACAGCCTCCAGGAATTCCGGCGAATACCGGTCAGCTGGGGCCATGAGCGGCAGCAGGATTACCATCCGAGCCACTTCCTTGGCTTTTTCAAAGGCCTTTTTCGGGTTTCGTTCGTTCATGAACGTGGCAGAAAGCGGCTTGCCGCGCCGCATCCTGTTGATCCCGTGCAAGAGAACGAAGAAATCGCTCTCCATGGGGAACTTTCGCCATAGGTTCTTCATTGCTATATCTCCTGGGTAGTGGGGTATGGGTTTAACCTATACCTTAATCATAGCATGCTATTACCATACTTGTCAATACCCATGAAAATGAGCAAAAAAAGAAGCCCGACCGCGATTGTAAGTCGCGAACGGGCTCAGGTTGTTTATCCTAAACGATTGCGTTTGATGCGATTGACGGCGCCCGCCACTTCGCGCATCAGGTTTTCGATGGGCAGATCCGGAGCTGCGTGTCCGAACGTTTCGACGGTGAAACCATGGGATTCGAGCAGCATCCAGAACGCCTCGTCCATGGCCATGCCATAAGGCGCGCCGGAAGACAGAAGCACGGAGCCGGGCTTCGGCTTGCTCTTGAGCCATTCCGTGATCGTGTCCTCGGTCGTCGGACGCAAAGGTGCTCGATTCTCTTCCGGTGCAAAGTGCTTCATCGGCGCATCGACGAAGATGACCGGTTGATTCTGGAGCTCATGGCGTTTGCCGTACTTCACGAACGCGAACGCCCAGAGGAAAGTCATCATGTCCAGCTCGCTCTGGGGATTGCGCGTTTGCCAGAACCTTTCGGCTTCCGTGAAAAATGGATGGCCTTGAGTAAGACCCAGGGCGACGCAGCAGGGCACAAAGCCTTCCTTTTCGGGTTGGAGCGGACGCTTGCCACCGAACACGATGGTTTGCTCCCACCGAACACCGTTGTCCCATACCGCGATGATATCATCGAGGCGAACTTTGGCCCGGGGTAAAAGGGCGCCGGGCCAGGCGGTGTAGGTGTAAACCTTGCTGTTGGGATGCGTTTCGTTCATGAAGCCGCATTTGGCCAAGTGTTCCTTGATGTGATCCACTGGGCAATTGACCTCGACCTTCTTGAGTTCCCAGCGTTCCAGAGGTTGTTTGGTGACGGGATCCGTCTGGAAAAACCGTTTTTGCAGCGCCTCATTGGCGCTTGCCAGATCGGTTCCCGGGATGCCGACGGCGCTCAACAGCGTCGCAAAGGCATCGGTGGGGCGGTTGTCTGGCATGAAAAGCAATTCCGAGCGGGGCATGATTCAGATCCTTTCCGTAAGACAAAGTTGACAATTCTCAGTCACGAACGTATCGCGACTTCCTATCAAAACCCTAGCATATTTTAATATTACTGTCAAATATTTGACATTACACCCCAAATGCCATAATATAGCCATATTAACAATACGCCCTAATATGCCCGATAAATTCGTCATTAACGGCAATAAGGAATTAGCCGGAGAAATTGAAGTAAGGGGTTCAAAAAATGCCGCAGGCCCATGCCTGGCGGCGGCTTTGCTTACTACGGAGCCCGTGATTATTGATAATCTGCCGTTGATTGCAGACATTATGGCCACCATTGAAGTGCTGCAAAGCATGGGGGTAAAAACTGAATGGCTTTCAGAAAGGAAATTAAAATTGCAGGCAGACCAGATAAATCCTGACAACATTGATTTGCAAAAAGTTTCAAAAACCCGTATGTCCGTGGCGCTGTTTGGCAGCTTGCTTGGGCGTGTAAAAGAATTTAAAATTTCTTCACCGGGGGGAGACGTAATTGGCCTGCGCCCCATTACCGTGCAGCTGAAAGCTTTGGAAAAAATTGGCGCGCACATTGAGCGTGAAGGTCTGGTGTACCACGTGTGGCGCGATGAATTAAAAGGCAAAGAAATTATTTTGGGTGAATTTT
>OBEQ011087441.1_pt1 | contig 11746 bp, 15 predicted proteins | sample 1670901 | NCBI WGS metagenome assembly OBEQ01 (sample SAMEA104232315, study PRJEB22302) | groundwater metagenome | biome: forest; feature: aquifer; material: groundwater | place: USA | collected 2011-08-07 | depth 5.4 m | reverse complement strand
TCGAGCGGGCCCAAAAAACCTTTAACGAATTCCACGATAACTACCAGCTGATCAAAAGTAAATGGCGGCAGCTGGAACGGCCATTTCTGTACATGACGCTGGCCAATGTCACCGAAGTAGCGTCGCTCTATGTGGTCTACATCGCTTTTGGCCACCTGGTCAATGTCGGCGCCGTCATCCTAGCCTACGCCGTGGCCAACTTTGCCGGGCTGATCTCGGTACTGCCGGCCGGCATCGGCGTCTATGAAGGCCTGATGACGGCGGTGCTGGCGGCCACCGGCATCCCGGCTTCTCTCAGCATTCCGGTAACTATCATGTACCGCGTGGTCAACATGCTCATTCAACTGCTGCCGGGCTACTTCTTTTACCAGCGGGCGCTGCGCGGCGGGCTGAGGACCAAAAATGGCGCCTGAGCTAGTTTTCTCGCCGAGCGACTTTGTGGCCGTCTTCAACCAGAGCCTGGAGCAGCTCTATCCGCTGGTGGCGGTCGAGGGCGAGCTGGCCAGCTTTCGGGTCAGCCGCGGCCGTTGGGTTTACTTCGACCTGAAGGACGAGACGGCCAAGCTGGCCAGTTTCGGCAGCGTTTATAATCTGCCCGGGCCGCTGGAGGATGGGCTAAAGGTTAGGGTGATCGGCCGGCCGCGGCTGCATCCGCTCTATGGCTTCAGCTTGAGCTTTGAGTCGATTCAGCCGGTCGGCGCCGGGGCGCTTAAAAAAGCCGCTGACTTGCTGCGGGCCAAGCTGGCCGCCGAGGGCTTGTTCGCGCCGGAGCGCAAGCGGCCGCTGCCGGTGGTGCCAGCGCGTATCGGCTTGATTACCGCCGCGGCCTCGGCCGCCGCCACCGACTTTCTAAAAATTTTAAACGAACGCTGGCGCGGCGTGGAAGTACTGCTCTACGATGTGGTAGTGCAGGGGACTGAAGCGCCAGCCCAGCTGGTCGCGGCGCTCGACCATTTCGAGCAAATCTCGCCGCTGCCGGACGTGCTGGTGATAACCCGCGGTGGCGGCAGCGCCGACGACCTTGCGGCTTTCAACGACGAGCGAGTCGTCCGGGCGATCGCCGGCAGCCGGACACCAACGCTGGTGGCTATCGGCCACGAAGTCGATATCAGCCTGGCCGAGCTGGCGGCTGATTTACGGGCCAGCACGCCGACCAGCGCCGCTGCCCTTGTGGTGCCCGACCGCCGCCAGGTCGTCGCCGAGCACCAGGCCCTAGTGGAGCTGGCTGGGCAGTTGCTCCAGCAGCAGATTGCCGATCGGCGTCGTCAGTTGAGCGATGATCAAAGCTGGCTGAAAGAGGCCGTCAGCCAGCGCTTGGTCGCCGCCCGGCAGGCGCTGGATCAAAGTCGGCAGCTGCTCGGCGCGCTCGATCCAAAGGCCATCCTGCGCCGCGGCTACGCCTTGGTCAGCGCCGCCGGGCGGCACCTGGCTAGCGTCCGTCAGGCTCGGCTCGGCCAGCAACTAGTGGTAGCCTTACATGACGGCAGCCTGGCCACTAAAGTTGAGGCCATCCGGAGGCGAAATGTCTAAGGCCAAAAATTATCAGCAGCTAGCCAAGCAGCTGGCCGATATCTTAGCTTGGTTTGAGCGCTCCGATGTCGACCTCGATGAAGCAATTGCCAAATACGCCGAGGCCACCGAACTGGTCAAACAAATCGAAGCTTATTTGAAGACGGCCGCCAACCAGGTCAAGAAAATCAACGCCCGCCTGAGCAAGTAAGATGCTATGGCTGGTTCTAATAATCGTTCTAAGCCTGTTTTGCCTGGTGATAATTTTTGGCGCACCGTACGTGCCGACGCTGGCCAATCAGCGACGGGCGGCGCTCGATCTGCTGGAGCTGAGGCCGGGCCAGCTACTTTATGAGCTGGGCTGCGGCGACGGCCAGCTGATGCTGGAGGCCGCCGCCCGCGGCATCCAGGTTGTCGGCTTCGAGCTCAATCCGCTACTGGTGGCCGTTGCCAGATGGCGGACCCGCCATCATCGGTCGCTGGTTGAGGTTCGCTGGGCCAATTTTTGGTGGGCCGACCTGACCGCAGCCGATGGCGTGTTTGTCTTTTTGATCGACCACTACATGGATAAGCTCAACCGCAAACTGCGGGCCGAGGTCGTCAAACCGCTCAAGGTCGCCAGTGTGGCCTTTGCCATCCCCAGCAAACGGCCGGTGGCCAAGCGCCGCGGCGTCTACCTCTACCACTATGTTGCGTCCGGTAGTAGACTTTCGAGTCACCCCGTCGACGGGCGGGGTTAATCCGCCAGAGGCGGATAATCTCGAAAGCTCACTACCGGATTGCGCCGCCGCGCTAACTGCTTTAACATAAGCGTAATGAGTCCCGTTAGACTCCACTTAACTTCCGTGCCTTGGTTAACGTTTGAAGACGTGTGCTTGCTTCGAGTTGTCCCTCGACAAATGGTAGCTTGCCGGGGTCTAACAGGATGAGACGGCCCAATCAGATCGGCGCTGCGCCCGCTCTCGTCATCGCTTGCTTCTTGCTGGCGCTGCTGCTAATCGCCGCCGCCGTCTTTGGCTGGTGGGCCTATCAAGGCCGGCAGGATTATAAAAATCACGTCGATCAAAGAGTCGCCGCGGCCTCGGCTCAAGCCAAAGCCGATCAAAAGACCGCTGACAGCAAAACCTTTGCCGAAGCCGCTAAATCGCCGACCAAGACCTACAGTGGTGCGGCGACCTATGGCACGCTGAGCTTCAGCTATCCCAAAACTTGGGACGCCTATGTCGACGATACCAACCTCAACCAGCCGCTCAACAGCTACTACTACCCGGATTACGTGCCGGCGACCACCGCCAATCTGGCTTACGCGCTGCGCGTTCAGCTGCTCAGCGACAGCTACGACAGCGTCATCAACAGCTTCAGCGGTACCATCAAACAGGGCAAGCTGAGCGCTGTGGCCTACATTCCGCCCAAGATGAAAGATGTCAAAAACGCCCAACTCGGCACCCGGCTGGATGGCACGCTAGCCCAAAATATCCAGGGCGCCATGGTGGTAGTCCGCGTCCGCGACAAAACCCTCAAAATCTGGACCGAGTCGTCGAACTTTATGGCCGATTTCAATAACACAGTTCTCCCCAGCCTGACCTACGTACCCTAAGCTGGGTGGGGAAAAGCCCGCACGGCCGGCTGCTATAATTAGATTTAGCGAGAATTTAAGCAGAGGGTAATGGCTGGCAGGCGTAAAAAAGTAGGCGAGGCGAATGAGCTGGAGCGATCGTTACTACAGACGCTCAGCGATGATTTAGCGCTGCCGCTGCTGCACGTCAAGACGACTCTGGAGTTGATCGAAGCCGGCCGCCTGCCGGCCAATTTGCGCCGGCAACTGAAGAGCTTATCGTTGAGCACGGCGGCTGGCTTGCAGACTCTGGAGGCCTATCAATTGGCTCTGCAAACCGCCGGCCAGCGGCCGCTGGCGCTGGAGCCGGTGGCTGTGGGCGCCGTCCTCCAAGATGTCGCCCACGCTCTGGAACCCTTTGCCAAACAATATGCCACCAAGCTCGAAGTCGATGTCCGACCCGGCCTGCGGCCGGTGTTGGCCAACGCCACCAATCTAGCGGCGGCCATGCAGTGCCTTGGCATTAGTTTAATTCGGACCCAAGCCGCGCAGGTTCATCGCACCAAACCTAGCCGACTGGTCTTTGGCGCCCACCGCAGCGGCCCGCAGGTGGTCACGGCCGGCGCCTTTGGCAGTCTCAAAGGCCTGAGTGATAAGACCATCCGCTCGGCGCGGGCGCTGGCCGGCCGAGCTCACCAGCCGCTGCCGGCCGTGCCGCTGGGCAGCGCCGGCGGCCTGCTGGTGGCCGATCTACTGCTCAGCGCCATCTGGCAGCCGCTGCGCCGTGGCCACTACCATAAGCTCAGCGGCCTGGTGACCGATCTGATGATTTCCAAACAAATGCAACTGGTATGAGGATTTTGCTGGTCGAGCCGGATCGGCTGCTGGCCACCAACCTGGCCGCTTTATTCAAGCGCCTTGGCCATCGGGTGGCTTGGGCGGCCACCGCCCAGGCCGGCCTGCACGCCGCCGATGAGCAGCTGCCCGACGCTGTAATCTTAGAGCCGCAGCTGGCGCTGCACGATGGCGTGGAGTTTATGCACGAGTTTCGCTCCTACCCCGACTGGGAAAGGGTGCCGGCGGTGATTTACAGCCAGCGGCCGGTTGGTAATCCGGCCAGCTGGCGGGCGCTGGGCATCGGCGCCTTTTACGATAAAGCCAACGTTAGTCTCCGCCAGCTGGCCGAGGCTCTCGAGCAGCTCCAAACCGTCCAAGCATGACCCAGATCGTCACCCGCGGTTTCGTGCTAGCCCGCCTCGACTACGGCGAGGCTGATCGGATTCTGACTGTTCTAAGCGCCGATCACGGCAAACTCAAAGCCATGGCCAAGGGCAGTCGCCGCAGCCGCTCCAAACTGGCCGGCGGTATTGAGCTGTTTAGTCTCAGCGAGCTGAGCTTTATCAAGGGTAGGGGAGAGATGTACACGTTGACCTCCTCGCGCATGCAAAAGCACTATCCAAAAATTGTCGCCGATCTGGAGCGGACGACAGCAGGCTACGAGCTGATGAAGCTGCTCGACCGGGCCACCGAGGAGGCTCTGGAGCCGGCCTATTTTGAGCTGCTGGAGCAGGCCTTTGAGGCCATCAACGACCCGGCCATCGATCTGGAACTAATCAAGCTGTGGTTCGCTATGCAGCTGCTGCGCTTGTCCGGGCACGCGCCTAACTTGCGGACCGACGCCGCCGGCCGGCCGCTCAGCGAACAGGGAAGTTATGCTTTCAGCTTCGACCGGATGAGCTTCCAGCCGGCCGGCGGCGCGCTAGGCCGCTTCAATCCCGAGTCGATCAAATTCCTGCGCCTGGGCTTTGGCGACCACCCACCGAGGGTCTTGCGCCGCATCAAAAACCTGCCCAAGCTGATTAAGGCCACTCAACCCCTCGTCCAAACCATCCTGCGAACCTACGTCCGCGTCTAAATTTAAGCTATAATCTGTAGCTGAGATGGCAAAGGTAAGGCTTGAGGATATCGTCAGCTTGGCTAAGCGGCGGGGCTTTATTTATCAGAGTTCCGAGATTTACGGCGGCCTGGCCGGCGTTTATGACTACGGCCCCTTGGGCGTCAAGCTCAAGCATAATCTGCAGAACATCTGGTGGCAGTCGTTCGTGGCGGCTTGGGAAGACATGTACCCGCTCGACGCCGCTATTTTGATGAACAAAAAAGTCTGGGAAGCCAGCGGCCACGCCAGCGGCTTTAACGATCCGATGGTCGAGTGCGGCAATTGTAAGAGTCGGCTGCGCCAAGATCACGTCGAGGGCGACAAATGCCCAGTCTGCGGCAAAGAGGGCAGCCTCAGTCAGCCCAAGCAGTTCAACATGATGTTTAAAACGAACATCGGCCCGGTCGATGATAAGGAGAGCACCAGCTATCTGCGGCCGGAGACGGCCCAGGGCATGTTAGTCAATTTCAAGAACGTGCTCGACAGCGTCCAGCCCGATCTGCCGTTTGGCCTGGCCCAGATTGGAAAAGCTTTTCGCAATGAAATCAGCCCGCGCGACTGGCTGTTTCGGCTGCGCGAAATGGAGCAGATGGAGATTGAGTATTTTGTCCAGCCGGACCAGTGGGAGAAGGCTTTTGAGGAGTGGCGAGCTGGCATGCTCAGCTACTTTAAAAAGATCGGCTTGCCGGCCGCGATGGTGCATGAGCACGAGATCGAAGCCGCCGACCGGGCCCATTATTCCAAGCGCACCATCGACTTTGAGTTCGACTTTCCGTTTGGTCGTAAAGAGCTGGCCGGGCTGGCCTACCGCGGCGACTATGATCTGAAAAACCACCAGGAAGCTTCCGGCAAGGATCTGCGCTACCGGCCCAAAGACGGCGGCGAGCCGTTTCTGCCGCACGTCGTCGAGCCCAGCTTCGGCGTCGAGCGGCTGGTGCTGGCGCTGCTCACCGCCGCTTATAGCGAGGACGTGCCCGCACAAACTTCCGGGGAAGTTTCGGCAGGCGAGCAAGGCGGTGAGCCGCGCGTCTTTTTAAAGTTGCCCGCCGATGTTGCCCCGGTTAAAGTGGCGGTCTTTCCACTGCTCAAAAATAAGCCCGAGCTGATCAAAAAAGCCCGGGCCATTTACGACCGACTCAAGGACGAGCTCGGTGCGGTGCTGTGGGACGACAACGGTAACATCGGTAAGCGCTACCGCCGCCAGGACGAAATCGGCACGCCTTTTTGCGTGACAGTCGATTTCCAAAGCCTCGACGACGACACCGTTACCGTCCGCGACCGCGACACCACTACTCAAAAACGGATTAAAGTAAAGGGGCTTGCCAGTGCTCTCGAAGCAGACAATCCCTGAAATTAGGATCAGATTTTCATTTCTGCTTTTTGAAAAAGAGTCGCCTCTTCTTGCTAAGGCCAGAAATATCGAGCTGCTTTCGTCAGATGAATACATTAATAAGACTGCCCTGTATCAAAAAGCATGGCGACAAAAACAGAAGGATATTCTACGCGCCATGCAAGAAGTAGTCGACCTAACTTTTTATAAGCCAGTCATTGACGTCACTTTAGCACCAGCTTTTATTCCAATTAGTACACCCCTAATAATCGGCTTTTCTCACGATCCAGATCAACTCGTCGATGTACTTACGCACGAGCTATGGCATATCCTTTTTACTGATAATAACGTGACGCCAAACGCCAACCGTAAATTATTAGCCCATTGGCAAAAGCTTTATGGTAAAGATCACAAATTCCGTACGCTTGTTCATATCCCAGTACACGCCGGCTTAAAGTACATCTACCTAGATGTTTTAAACGCACCAGAGCGACTAGAGAAAGATAAAGAGTTCTGCAAGAAACTAGATGGTTACACCGAAGCCTGGGACTATGTCGAAACTAATGACTACCATCAAATCCTTGGCGGGCTAAAAAAGATGTACAAAACTCTTCAGACCTAACCCTTGAGAATAGTACAATAGAACTAGGAGGAGGTTAACTGTGGGACGAGTTGTACATTTTGAGATTGCCGCCGATGATGTCGAGCGGGCTATCAAGTTTTATAAAGCGGTTTTTGGTTGGAAAATTGAAAAGGCCAGAATGCCAGACACTGATTATTGGATTGTCTACACCGGCCCCAAAAGCGAGCCGGGCATCAACGGTGGGCTGATGAAGCGTAAGGGGAAGCGCGGCGTCGGCGGCCACAACGCCTGGGTTTGCACGGCGATGGTCGACGATATCGAAGCCGCCCGCAAAAAAGTGGTGACCGCCGGCGGCAAGTGCACCACCGAAGTCATGGACATCGGCGGCGTCGGCAAGCACTGCTATTGTAACGACACCGAAGGCAACCACTTCGGCATCATGCAATGAAAATCACACGTTTTACCCAGAGCTGCTTGTTCGTCGAAGAGGCTAAGGCGAGAATACTAATTGACCCTAGCGGTGTTGAGTCAGATAATTTAGAAAAATTCGGTGCCTTAGATGCTGTTCTTTACACACACGAGCATAGCGATCATTTCGACCCAGTTCTAACTAAAAAATTTTTGAGGCGCAAAGTACGTGTCTACGCAAACGAAAGTACGGCGAGACTGATTAAAGGTCGTATTGAGCAAGTAGTAGAAGATAGGGGCGTAATTACGCTGAAGTGGGTTGAAATTAGAGTGATTGAACTGCCGCATTGTCCAATGCCCGATGGTAGCTCAGGACCCCAGAACACGGGCTATCTTATTAATGGGACACTTTTTCACCCCGGCGACGGCAAGGAGCTGTCTGGGTTACAGGTTGATAACCTTGCCGTGCCGATAACTGGGCCTGATGTCTCGATGCGCGACGCCTTTGATTTCCTAAAGCAAGTCGGCGCGAAGACTGGTATCCCGATCCACTACGATAAGCTTGGCGCCAACGCCGAAGTTTATAAAACCTTTGCTGGCTACTTTGATTTTCCGTTTGAGCTAAAGCCTTTAGCCAACGGCGAGAGCTTGGAGATCTAGATGGCTTACGATCTAAAGCTCGAGGCGCGGATTGACCGGCTGACCGATAGCTGGGAACTCGACAAAAAGAAGATGTTCGGCGGCGTTGGCTATAAACTCGGTGGCAATCTAGCCTGCGGCATTCATAAAGACGAGCTGATCGTGCGGGCCGCGGCCGAGCAGGTGAGTGAGCTCCTTAAACAGCCGGGGATTAGGAATTTCGATATGGGCCGCGGCCCGATGAAAGGCTGGCTACTGGCCGGCGGCCCGGCCATTAAAACAGATGAAAGCTTGCTGAAACTACTCGAAATCAGCCGCGACTACGCCTCGAGCTTGCCACCCAAATAGCCTCGAGAGGTGATATGATAGAAATGCGGCTGGAAGCCGCTAGTTATAAACGAAAGTATGGAGTTATTACTCACATTATGAATAAAAAACCGACCGTCTATGCCTTCATAGATAGTCAAAATCTCAACGTCAGTGTCCAAAAGTTTGGCTGGAAGATGGACTGGCGCAAGTTCCGCAAATTCCTCGAAGACAAATTCGACGTATCCAAAGCTTATATGTTTATCGGCTATGTGCCGGAATTTCAGGAGATGTACGACTTTTTGCACGACGCCGGCTACGCCATTGTGCTCAAGCCAACTTTTGATATGAGCCGGCCGCGGCCGGAAGAGCCTGACAAGCCTGAGACTGAAAAGAAGCCTGTCAAGGGCAATATCGATGCCGAGCTGGTGCTCTGGGCCATGAAGGAGCTGCCCAACTACGACAAGGCGATTATCGTATCCGGCGACGGCGACTTTTACTGCCTGATCGAATACCTCGAAGAGCAGGGCAAACTGCTGAAAGTTATGCCGCCCAACGTCCACTTCTCGAGCCTGTTCAAACCCTACGAAAAATACATCGAGCACCTCGGCAACTACCGCCGCGAGCTGGCCTACCGCGACCGTCCACGCGGCTTCAAACGACCCGCCAAAACCTAAGCCGGTCCTCTGTTACAATTAGAGCTAATGGTCAAAAATCTAAAGCAAATCTTTGGCGAGGATTTTCTCTGGGGCGCCAGCATTGCCAGCCACCAGGTCGAGGGCGGCACTCATAATCAATGGAGCGAGTGGGAAAGGGCTAATGCCGAGCACTTGGCCAAATCGGCCGTCCGGCGGCTCGGCCATCTGCCGATTTGGCCGGAGATCAAAGCCCAGGCCGAGGATCCCGCCAACTACATTTCTGGCCGCGGTGTCGAGCACTATGAGCGTTACAAAGAAGATTTTGATCTGTTAAAGCAGCTCAACCTCAACAGTTTTCGCTTCAGCATCGAGTGGTCGCGGCTGGAGCCGCTAGAGGGGCAGTGGGACGAGGCCGCCATCGAGCACTACCGCGATTACATCAAGCAGCTCAAGCGGCGGGGTATCGAGCCGATCCTGAACATCTGGCACTGGACCCAGCCGGTCTGGTTTGAAGCCAAGGGCGGTTTTAAACACCGAGCCAACTTGGGCTACTTTGAGCGCTTGGTTGAGAAGATCGCCAAAGAATATGGCCATGAACTGAAGTGGGTGATCACCATTAATGAGCCCAACTCCTACACCGCCTGGAGCTACTTTATTCCCGATCGCGACTCCGGCCTGCGCTGGCCCCCGCAGGAAAAGAACTTCCTTAAGGCCAGTCGGGTTTATTTCAATCTGGTGAGGGCCCATCGCCGAGCCTACAAAATCCTCAAGCGAGCTCACCCCCGATTGCAAGTTGGTGTGGCTACACAGCTGGCCAACATCCAGTCCAAGAGCTCGCACAATCTGCTGGACCGCTCGGCCACCCGGCTGATGCGCTACCTCTGGAATTGGTGGTTTTTGAACCGGCTCAAGGGCCATCAGGACTTCGTCGGCTTCAACTATTACTTTACCGATTACTACGGCGGCTGGGTCAAACGCCGCAACCCGCCACTGCCGGTTAATGACCTGGGCTGGTATATGGAGCCCGAAGGTCTCTATCCGCTGCTGCTGCAGGTCTGGCGGCGCTACAAAAAACCGATTATCGTGACCGAAAACGGTGTCGCCGATCGCCACGATCAGTACCGTCGCTGGTGGCTGGAAGAGACGGTGGTGGCCATGGAGCGGGCCATCAGCGAAGGCGTGAAAGTTCACGGCTACTACCATTGGAGTCTGCTCGATAATTTTGAATGGGCCAGCGGCTGGTGGCCGAAGTTCGGGCTGATTGAAGTTGACCGTAAGCGGGACATGAAGCGAACGATTCGGCCGAGCGCCAAGTGGTGGGCCGAGCAACTAGCCGATAAAGCTAAATAAGAGATTCTAGTCTGGAGAGCCGGCCTAGCGCCGGCCGAGCAGGGGTCGCCCCCACATCTTGTGGCTAAAAATGCTATTTGGGGGCGGGTGTGGAAAAGTCCGCCGGCGCTAGGCCGGCATTTATTTTAATCAGCTTGCATGTGGGTAAGAGTGGGTAGTACTATGCTTACCAGTGGGTAAGCGTGGGTAGGATAACCAGACTCCCCATCAAAAACAAAAAACACCACTAGCCAAAATCCAAAGAGGATACCATGGGAGACTACTTCGAACGAAAACTCGACGACAAACGTCGGTTAACCATACCGACCGAACTTCGAGAGGAGTTTCGCTCGGGCGTAGTGATAACTCGTGGTTTTAAAAACTATCTCCACCTGTATCCCAAAGCGGTTTGGGACGAGTTGGTCGAGCCGGCCCTGGCCGGCGGCGTTCTCGATGAGCGCACGGCCGACCTCAACGTCCAGTTCCGCATGGGCAAAACCGACAGCGCCATCGACGCCAAGCAGGGACGGATCACCATTGAACAGCACCTGCTCGACTTTGCCGGTATTAAGCGCGATGTGGCGGCCGTTAGGTCCGGCCGTTACTGGCGACTGATGGCCCAGGACGGCCGATGAAGCAGGCCGGGCGAGGCAAAAGCTCCTTAACAACTAACCGTTAGAAGCCATTATTAGCCCTCCGTTTTGGAGTCAGCTATTTGGCAGTCAACCGCTGGCGCCTACCGGAGTCGCCACCCGTTAGAAAAATACTCTCGCACCTTTTTCAAAACGTAACACCTCCCAAAACTCCACCTCACAAAAGTCTCTCTCAAAACAGAACTTTTCTTTTCGGAGCTATAAGCAGCAAGATTTTCTTTAAAAATCGCGTTCTTGTCGCTCCAACTAAAAACAAAAACGCTTCGAAAAACAAAACGTTGACTGCTAATTAGGTGACCTTGCCAAAACAAAAAGTAAGCCAAAAATGCCCAATAAAGATCACCAACCCTCGGTCGAGCCGGCTGATCGACAGCTCCACCGGGCGGTTTTAACAACCGAAGTTCTGCAGGTCCTAGAGCCGCGCCCCGCCGAGTCTTATTTGGACGTGACCGCCGGTTATGGCGGCCACGCCAGCCTCGTTTTAAAACGCACCGTCGCTTACGATAAGGCCGTCTTAGTTGACCGGGACAGGGAAGCTACCAGGTACTTGCAGGCCAAGTTTGCCGACGCCGACATTCGTCACGGCGACTTCGTCAGCGTCAGCGAAGATCTGATCAGTCAAGGTCGGCGTTTTGAGCTGATCTTGGCCGATCTGGGCGTTTCGTCACCGCACCTTGACAGCGCTGCCCGCGGCTTTTCGCTGAAGCGCGAAGGGCCTCTAGATATGCGTCTTGACCAGACTCAGACGCTGACCGCCGCTCAGATCGTCAACGATTGGCCAAAAGAGCAGATCGCCGCGCTGCTAGCCGAGCTCGGGCAAGAGCCCAGAGCCGGCCGCATCGCCGAGCTGATTGTCGCTC
>OBEQ010586847.1_pt1 | contig 11748 bp, 12 predicted proteins | sample 1670901 | NCBI WGS metagenome assembly OBEQ01 (sample SAMEA104232315, study PRJEB22302) | groundwater metagenome | biome: forest; feature: aquifer; material: groundwater | place: USA | collected 2011-08-07 | depth 5.4 m | reverse complement strand
CTCAAGGAAGGCTGGGACGTACGCAACGTCACCGTCATCGTCGGCCTGCCGCCTATGCCGCCAAAAGCAACATCCTGCCGGAGCAAACCCTGGGGCGCGGCCTGCGCCGCATGTATTTCGGCAGCGAACAGCGCGAGACCGTTTCGGTGATGGGCACGACCGCTTTCATGGAATTCGTGGAATCCATTCAGAACGAGGGCGTCACCTTTGACCGGGTGCCCATGGGCGGCGCGGGCGGGCGTGACCGGCAAGACTCTCTGATTGTCGAAGTCGAAAACGAATCGCCGGACAAAAATATTGACGAACTGGACATCACTGTGCCGCGCCTGACCCGCCGCTACAGTCGCGAGTTCAAGGACCTGACCGAGCTTGCGCCCGAATTGTTTGGCAACCCGAAGCTGCCCGTCAAGCCCTTCACGCCCGAACAGACCCGCGAGATCGTCTTCAAGACCATGCTCGAATCCGAGGTCGATCACATAATGCATCTGGATGGCGCTGGCTCCGGCGATTACCGCTCTGTCGTCGCTTTTTTCGCCCGCCAATTGCTCAAAGACTTGCGTCTCGTCGGCGGCTACGACCAGCTCTATCCGAAGGTCAAAACGTTCATGCGCGATCACCTTTTCACCCGCCCCGTTGATCTAGATGATCCGGTGATCTTGCGCAACCTGTCCGAGCCGGAAGTGAGCAAACTGCTGTTCGATCACTTCCGCGCCGCGATCAATGCACTGACGATTTACGAAGGCGGCAGTTCGCGCATTGATGGACATATCCGGCTGCGCGACACCCGTCCTTTTCGAACCGGGCCGCGCGGTTTCGTGCAGGCGAAGAAGTCGGTATTCAACCGCATCGTCGGCGAAGCCAATGCCGACGGTCTGGAACTGGGTTTTGCCGCGTTCCTGGAAGCAGCGCCTGACGTGCAGGCCTTCGGCAAGAACTACATGGCGGTGGGCTTCAAGATCGAATACGTCAAAGGCAATGGCGAGTTGTCAACCTACACGCCCGATTTCATCGTGCGCACCACGGATGGCGCGGTGTGGGTCATTGAGACCAAAGGCCGCGAGGAATTGGATTTGCCGCAAAAGATGGCTCGCCTGCGGCAATGGTGCGAAGACGCGACCTATGCCAGCAAAGATGAGGGCGGGCCAAGCTATCAGTTCGTTTATGTAGATCAAGCGAGTTTCGAGCAGCACAAGCCGTCGTCGTTCGCGGGACTGGTCAGCGCTTTCCGCGAATACCAGGGGGACTGATGATGGCGAAGAAATCTTATGATCTCAGTGACGCCGAGCAGCGCGATCTGGTAACCCTGATCCAGCAAGGCAAGGCCCTGCCGGAGAAGTACCGCTTCATCCTGTTCGAGGACAAGCGCGAGGTCGAGCTGGTCTGGAACGGCAAGACGCGGGACGTGTGCACCACGGTGCTGCCCTTTCAAACGCTGGAACATATTGACGAGCCGCGCACCGAGACCAAGACACAGGAAGACCTCTTCGACAGCCGTGGCCGTCAGCAGCACGGCTGGGCCAACAAGCTGATCTGGGGCGACAACAAGCTGATCCTGTCGTCGCTGAAATCAGGCGCGTTACGCCAGCAAATCGAGGATGAAGGCGGCCTGAAGCTGATCTATATCGACCCGCCATTTGACGTGGGCGCGGATTTCAGCATGGACATCGAAATCGGCGGCGAGACATTTCACAAGGAGGCCAACCTGCTGGAACAGATCGCCTACCGCGACACTTGGGGACGCGGGGCGGACAGCTTCATTAGCATGATCTATGAGCGTCTGATTTTGATGCGTGACCTGATGGCGGAGGATGGCAGTATATACGTGCATTGTGACTGGCGAGTAAGCGGTTTCATAAGGCTTGTCTTAGATGAAGTGTTTGGGAAAGGAAATTTTTTGAATGAGATTATTTGGTGTTACAAGGAGCGTGAGCGCAAACTCAGTTTCTTTAACCCAAAACACGACACTATTTTCTTTTATGCAAAAAATAGATCGAATAGCAGAAGGATATTTAATTGGGAGGAAGCGGCTACCGAATATTCCGATGTTACTCGTTCAAAATTCAAATATGACGATAACGATGGGAAAGGCCCATATCAAATAAGAGGAAGAAATATACAGGGAAGCCCAATTCAAGCATCAGACGGTCTTCGCCCTGAACATGAGGAAACATATCCAAACCTAACCTATAGGGATTATTTTTCAGATCGTGAGGGCGTTGCACCAAGAGATTGGTGGGAATTCTCCATTATCAACAAATCCTCGGATGAAAGACTTTATTACCCAACACAAAAGCCCGTTGATCTCATTGAACAGATAATTTCCGTATCTTCTAATGAGGGCGATCTGGTCGCCGACTTCTTTTGCGGCTCCGGCCCCGCCGCCGCCGTGGCCGAGAAGCTGGGACGCAAATGGATTGCCACTGACCTTGGCAAGTTCGGTATTCATACCACGCGCAAGCGGCTGATCGGCGTGCAGCGTGAGAAGAAGGCCGCCGAGCAAGACTTTCGCGCCTTTGAGGTGCTGAATCTTGGCCGCTATGAACGCCAGGCCTATCTGAACGTAGGCGGACGGTTGACGGGAACACAGAAGGCGCAAGCCCTTGCCCAGAAAGAAAATGAGTTCCGCGATCTGATCCTGCGCGCCTACAAGGCCACAGGCTTTGGCGGCAACGACGGCGCGCAGGCGCAGGATGGTTTTTTTCACGGCGCGCGCAATGGGCGGCTGGTGGTGATCGGGCCGATCAATCTGCCCGTGGGGCGGCTGTTCGTTGAAGAAGTCATCACCGAGTGCCGCAAGCGCGGCGCATCCCGCGTTGACGTGCTGGCCTTCGAGTTCGAAATGGGGCTGTTTCCTGCCGTTCTGGAAGAGGCGCGCAGCAAAGGCATTGAGCTTGCCCCGAAATACATTCCCGCCGAAGTTTTCGACAAGCGGGCGGTGGACAAAGGCCAAGTGGTTTTCCACGATATCAGCTTTGTTGAGGCCACCCCGCGCTATGATAAAAAGAATAAGCTCACAATCCAGATCGAGCTAACCGACTTCTCCGTCTACTACTCGCAGGGCGCAGCCGAGGCCGCGATTGCCGCCATGAAGGAAGGCAAGAGCGAGGTGATGTGCGAACAGGGGCAGCTCTACAAGGTAAGCAAAAGCAAGGATGGCATTGTCAATAAAGAACGGCTGACCAAACACTGGACGGACTGGGTGGACTACTGGGCGGTGGATTTTGATTATCAGAGCCGCAAAGAAATCATCAAGGTGCCGGTTGGATCAAGCGTTGGCGGGAACGCTTCGCTACCGGGCCTTGAGCCGCCACAGGGTGAACTGGCCATGCCGGATTTCGAGGAACGCTGGACCGGCGGCTATATCTTTGAAAACGAATGGCAGAGCTTCCGCACCCGCAAAAACCGCGACCTGGAGTTGACCACCGCCCAGCACACCTATGACCGGCCAGGCCGCTACACCGTGGCAGTCAAGGTGATCGATATTTTTGGCAACGACACCATGACGCTGGTGCCGGTCAATGTGGGGTGAAGGGTAAAACGCGCAAAGTTATATGTGTGAGCCCATTGTTAAAGTCGTATGGAAAAGATGCAGCGCTGAAAAACTTCGCAACGGAGGTTGTTATGGCCAAGAAAAGGGTATTCGTTAGTTTTGACTACGATCATGATGTCCGCCTGAAAGACCTGCTCGTCGGCCAGGCTAAGCATGGGGATTCACCGTTCGAACTATCAGACTGGTCGATTAAAGAAGAACTCAGTGGCAACTGGAAAGACAAAGCCAGAGTCCGGATTAAAAGCGTCGAGCTGGTCATCGTTCTGTGCGGTGAAAATACGCACACCGCAACGGGGGTAAGCGCTGAACTAAAAATTGCGCAGGAAGAAGGCATTAAATATTTCTTATTGGCTGGCTATGCAGATAAAACCTGCACAAAACCTACTGCTGCGAAAACAGATGACAAGCTCTACAAATGGAATTGGGATAATCTAAAAAATCTTGTCGGAGGAGCCAGATAGCTATGTCTCAGAGAGACGATGATTTAGGGCTGTTCACCTCTATCCCAGAAGCTCCGCCATATCCAGCACAAGAAAAATACCAGGCACACCTACTCGATCAATACAAACTATATGTCGAGATGGCAGATCGGGTTAGTAGTCGAAGGCAGTCTGCAAACTCCTACTTCCTGAGCGTTAACTCGGCAATTCTGGCATTCGTGGGTTACGTCACAACAAAGGATTCCAGCGGCTACCTTTGGTTGCTGGGTATCGCCGGTATGGTGCTCTCGTTTCTTTGGTTCTCGATCATCACTTCTTACCGCGATTTAAACACAGCTAAGTTCAGAATCATTCACCAAATTGAGCAACGATTACCCCTCAGTTTGTACGACGCAGAATGGAACGCGATGGGACGTGGCAAAAATCCCGCCCTGTACCGGCCACTTTCACACATTGAACGCATTGTGCCGTGGGTTTTCTTGTTGCTCCATCTCTATGTATTCACACAAACCTTCCCCTGGCAGGCAATGTCTTCTTATTTCTGCTCAGCGTCTCGCTGACTTATCGCGCCGAATTACTTTAGGCCTCACAGCCTCATCATCTAGTAATTCACCTTGAAGGTCGGGTTGTCCTCCGGACTGGCCTTGCGGTGGTTGTAGATGCGCGTGGTGAAGGAGATGGACGATAAGCCAATCAAGCAATGTAGAAACTGCACTCAGCAGCCCTCCTTCTCACCAGCCCCTTGAATTTCCTGCCACCCGCCCACACCCATTTCATGAATTCGGCGGGCGCGTCTGTGTGTTCCTCGCGGTTGATTTTGCGCCGCAGCGTCGAGCGTTGCAACGCCCCGCCGCCCAGGTTGAAGGTGAAGGACGCCAGCGCATCGAACTGTCCAGGCGTCAGCGGCACGGTGATCAGACGCAGCACGGCGCGTTCGGCTTTCTGCACGTCCTGCTGCAGCAGTTCCTGGGCTTGCGCCTCGTCCACCCCGTCCAGGAATTGCTGTTTGTTGGCTTCTGTGATCAGGTGGCCATAGCCGATGGTGGGATAGCCAGCGGGGCAGATGTAAATGGCGGGAGCAAAACTCTCGAAGTGGCGGATCAGATCAAGACCATACTTGCTGATGCGCCTCATTTCCCGCTCCGCAGCTTGGCCATGGCGCGCTGGCCGAAATAGAAGCTGATGATCCCGGCAAAGATCGCCGCGTCGTCCTGGGTCCACAGGGTTTCATAAACCAGTTTGAGCGGCGCGCCCGCTTCCGGCAGTGCGGTGTAGGAAATGAATTTGACCGCCGTGTAGAGCATGAAGAAGCTGTAGGCGATGACGGGCCGCACCGTGCCGTTCAGCGCGTCCACCCAGCGGATGCCGGTATTGTAGGTTTTGTAGATCGCCCTGGATTCCGCAATGTCCGTGTTGATCTGAATTTCTTCCAGGCGGTTGGCGTGGCCGGACCGTTGCTGCTCCATCTGCATTTCAAGGATTTTAAGCTCGTGCCTGCGATCCTGGGTGTCGCGGAACAGTTTCAGGAAATCCGGGAACCCAGCCGACAGGAAACCTAACAATGAGCCAAGCAATGTAATCATAGCATCCTCCCGCCAACCAAAATTACCAGTTCAAGCAGCATCCCGCCCAGGGCGAGAATTAAGGTGGTGAGCATCCACCACATGACGCGCTCAATGCGGTCGAGCCGCTGTTCCAGCGATTTGTACCGCTCGGCGCACACGGCAACGTGCACGTCCAAATGTTCTGCTTCCTGTTGTTGGGTCATGGCTTCCTCCAGGCATAAAAAAACCGCCTCGGGAGGCGGCGGTGGTTGGGGACGGTGTCTAGATTGCGTTATGCGTAATAGCCGTTGATCAGCACCGTCCCCCGGATGATCTGCGCGGCGGTGGCGGTTCCCACCGGCATGCGCAGAATGACATGCAGGAATGTTCCCGCCGCCACGTACAGCGGCGCGTCCAGGTTGACGTCTATCGGGGCGGCATTGCCGCCGATGGCCGTTCCGATGGGAATGGATTGAATGCCTAGCGCAATGCGCCGTGGGGCGCGCGTGCCTGTGGTGAGGGAATCAGCGGTAGCGAGCGACACGCCGGTGGAGCCTACGCCCAGCGCCCATTGCAGCAGCGTTGGCGTGGTGGCCGAAGCCGCCCCCATGTTGTAGGCTTCGATGAGCATACCCCGGATCACCAGATTGCGGGTTACCGCCGGTTGGCGCAGGCGCAGTGGGTCGGCTGACCAAGGTCAATCATCTCTGGACCACACCAGGTGCTTGAAAGCTGAGAATGATCTCTTCATCCATAGTTTTCGTCGCACCTGCATCCCTCGTCAATTCACAACTGGACCGCGCGAAGCGGTTGACTGTCCTGGGCACGCGCTTCTGTCGAATACGGCGCTTCTCAATCGTGGTTGTACACATTCCGAGAGCCGTCATGCGGTCATCCAAGAAGGCGTCCAGTTTGACTCGAAACCCGCCAACCGAGCGCCGACCAACCACCATTACCATCGTGCCGCCTGGCTTCAGCAAGGAGGTGAGGGCGCGAGAGGTCTGTGCAAATTCCTCTAGGAATGCCGAAATCCGGAACGCGGACTCGCCGCCGGGAGTTCCGGCCCAGTAGCGGCGAAGGTCGGTCAAGGAGCTATCCGCCCTGCGGCCCCCGAGACAAGCTCTATCGATGTCATTGCCGGTCGTGTAATGTCCTTCAAGTCCATGTATCCGGCTGACAACGTCCAGGCAGATGCCTGACACCCCACCGTATTGTACGGTGGTCTTCGAGTCACCATACGGTGGAGACGTCAGCAGCACGTCGTAGCGATCCTCCAAGTCAGCCTGAGCGGCGGCATCGAATGCTGAGGTTCGGCGCGTTTTTACAACGCCCCGAAGAGGCATCTCAGCAGCAGCTCGGGCGTAGTGCTCAAGTCGGCTGTAAAACCGCTCCCAGGCCGACACACGGTGGGAGGCCCTATTTGCTCCATCCATGCGGTGGATTTTCCATCCGGACTTGCGTATCCAGGCGGCGTCTCTGGTCGCTGCGCTCAGCGAGGTTGCAAGTACAAGCAGTTCGGCTTCCGGCAGTCCGAGTCCATTAATCCAGGCGACAATCTGTCCAAGTTCGTCAGCGACCGTGTCCGAAAGCCAATTGACCCTTGTTCCGCGAAGAATAACGGCGTTGCCGCCTGAACGTGCGCCTATCTTGGAGTCCTTGGCAATCTCAGCTATGATTGCTGGGCAAGCGTTTGAAGATTTCGCATCGGTTATGAGGCAACCTAGTGGGTTGACATCAAAACCCGTGCAAATGGCCCCTTGTGCAGATGCCGCCATGAGTAGGCGCCCCGATCCACAAAACGGGTCAAGTACCCGCATACCTTCGCGCACATTTGCGGTCGCGATTGCAACTGCCAACTCGTCAGCCACCATTGCGGGGTAGGGGTGCCAACGACTCAGCCGGGTCGCTGGCTGAGGTGCCGCTTCGTGTGCGTTTCTATTACGTCTGCCCATTCTTCAACCAATCCGGAAGTCGTATCGACAGCCACATCTTCAGACCTCCTACCTTTGGTTGCGTACATCCTTTGGCGGAAGCAAGCATCAGCATCGTCGAGTTCTTTGAGTTCGATATCGCCAAAGGAACGGTCGAGCCTTTGAGACCATCTTGTAACTCGTTCCTCAGGCTTCGCATAGATGCGGACGAGAAATTGATCCTGAAACCGGTAAAGTACATGATCAAGGAACCGTCCTTCCACAATTCCTCCCGGTTGCGCGTTGGCGATACACCACTCGATAGTGGCGGCATCGACTTCATGGTGCACGGTGTCGGGTGCGTCGGAAGGCAAGAAGCCTTTTGCCGCCGCTGCGGTGCGTAACTCTATACCGCAATGACGAACCGGGAGGCATAACCGGGAGGCCAAGTGAGCCGCCAACGTCGTTTTCCCAGTCGCCGATGCTCCAAAAATTGCGATAATCACGGCTTCTCCGCTACACAGACAACTTCGAGACTCTCTCTTGCCGCCCGATCAGACACGCGTCGGCGGGACAGTCGACGCTCGTTCGGTCCCCAAATGATTGGTAGAACGGTGTCGAGATCACGGAGCGCTCGGTCGACCGTGCCTGGAAATGCACGCGACTCGCCTATAACGATTGCTAACCTCCCGCCGGGACGCAAGATGCGTTCAAATTCACGCCAGCAGGCCGCCATGGCGGTCAAGTATCTCTCCACAACGTCCCGACGCCGACGCGTATACCTTGCTCCAATTTCGGCACTCCGCTCAGCATCGAAAGGCCAGTTCATCCAGAGGTAGAGCAATCTGTTTGCACGAACGTAATCGATTACGGCAACGTACGGTGGCGAAGTCACAATTAGGTCGATGCTTCCGGCGACGATTGGCAGATCGCGAGCATCAGTTTGGAGAATCTCGGGACAGTACGGGCGCGCTTCGACGAAACTTGGTAGCGTTGCCAATCTGCTTCGAAAGCCTGCGATCACGTCGTGTTCGATCAATTCCCTGGGGCGGACGTTGTCAGCCACCCAGCCCCAGTGGTGACGCCGTATCTTTCCAGTCGAAGTGTGGCTACCACCCGTAGATGCGCACGCGAATAGCAGATCGGAGAAGATCAGTTCAAGTATGAGCCTGTCATTTTCCTGCTGTTGCTCGATCAGCTTCCACAAGTATCGCAGCTGCGCCAGGGTATCGGGCGCGAACCATTCGGTAAGTGTCGGGTTGGAGCCCTCATCTGCATAGCCCGATTCTTGACTTTTGCACATGTGATCCCATGTTAGTGCATGCACGATTTCTCGCCTCACCGCTGCATCGAGTGGTCGGCTGGTCGCAGCGATTTTGCGACGAGTGAGGAACGCACAGGCGCTCACTTTGTCTGAATAGATCGAGCGCCGTCCCAGCCGCGCGGCCTCGATGACGGTCGTTCCACTGCCTCCAAAGGGATCGAGAACTAGGTCTCCGGGCGAGGAAAGTATCTCGATTAGTGCTGCTGGAATTTGCGGGATGAAGTTGCCGGGGAACCAGTGGAGTTTATGAACGGAGCCTGAGTCCGTTCCCGCTTGCGGGAAGTCCCAATCTAATCTTCCTAACGCGGTTATTGCCTCTTTCACAGGAGGCGTTCTTCCAGAGCCATGATGCTTGAATCGTGCATGCGGCGCAATGAGGGCCGGGAGCCAAACCGCCTTTCTGCGGTCGACACAATAGCGTTTGCCTCCTGACGAGTAAATGCGGCTCGCTTTGAAGATACAACCCCGAATAGCCACGCACAGGGATCGCTGCCAAAGCGCAAAACTGAGCCATCGTCGAATCGGAATCTTAGCTTTCGTTCCCGCTTGTCCTTAATCCCGTAGGCAAAGCAGTGCCTCCCAAATTCGCTTGAAAGCTCGTCTGAGAACTCATTGAGTTCTGCGTGGGACGGGCGCTGACCTTCGAGCCACCAAAGCGGGGTGCTCTCCCAGAACTCACCGGCTGTCCATCGCCCAATAGTATCTTTCACAGCTGGCAGCGATGATGTCGAAAGACGACAAAGAAAAGTGTGATCGGTAAGGTGCCAGTCGCCGGAGTTGATCAGCTCGGCCTCGATAGCGTGTTTTGCTGCCGAAACAATCATCGCCTTCATGCTGAAATCAGGCTGAGCAGGCATCAGGTGCTCGTACACGGTCCGCCGGGTCGAAACCCAGTCTTTCACGTCGTTGATGGCAGAGGTAGCTAGGACAAGACCACCAGCTTCATCAATTGCGACGATAGCCTCGGCCAATCGCTTTGGCAGATATCGGTCGATTGAAATGCCCATGTGAAACGCCACGCGATAGATGTTATCGATGTTGTCGAGGTCCATCGTGCCAGCGATAAGATGCCCGAAGCGCCCCTCTCCGCGAATAAGCTCTTGGATACTGGTAAGAAGTTCGCGCGCACGCTCCTCTCCGACTGCGCGGCGGGCCCATGACGTTAGCTGCGTCTCTCGACCAGCAAGAATTTGAAGATCGGCTCCGCCAACATTTGCTCCGTCCTTTTCGCCTAACATAATGGCTTGCAGCTTATCTTCGTGGTGGAACTCAACTCCCGCATATCTGAACGCTTCTTCCACCAAGTGGCCAAAAGCGGTGATGGCCCAATCGTGAAGGAGAGCAGCCGCACCAATCGTTAGTTGGTCGAACGATGTAAGCGAGCTGCGCAGACCAATTCTCTGCGTGAGATGTCCGACGCCGAGCACATGTTCATAGCGAGATAGGTTGGAGATGCCGGGCATGGCCAGTGAGTCGATGTTTGAAAGTCTTACGTGGCGGAGCCGCTGAACAATCGGTGCCGCGACGAGCGCTGCCATATGTTCGTCAAATCGAACGTGACCATATAGAGCGTCTAGATAATTCATTGAGGTGTCGCTCATTTCTCTGGTCCCTCTGGAGTTGTACCCCTTCCTTACTCGGCCGACCGAAGGTCAAGTATCATACTTGCATAGGAGCTCACGAGCTTCCAGTCTTCTTCGCGCTGCGCGGTCTCAGTGAACACCGTGAACATGCCATCCCACAGACGTTCAGAGGGCAGCACATGCCGCGAGAAAATGCGGTATTGTTCGACTGATTCAAGATCGGTGAGAGCGTACATATCTTCATAGATTACAAGCGTCGGTTGCCTAGGGGGCTGCGATTTCTCCTTCATCAGCTTAAAGGCGGCGGAGGCTGCCGAGTGAAGGCCTGCATACGTCTCTCTAGATTCCAATAGCTGGTTTCCTAGCTCCTTCTGAAGCTCGTCTTTCTTGGCTCTGTTGATCGTATCCAAGAATCCGAAGTGCGACGTGTAGGCATCAACAACCACAATTCTGTTTCGAACTTCATTCCAAGATAAATTCGCGCCGTCGGCGCGTTTATCGCGCTTGTCCCACCGCGCTTTAAGGTACTGGACGAATTCGATTGGATGCCGGGAAGCCGTCATATATTGCACGTAGTGCTTCTCTTGTGCAAGGAATGCGGCGGCTAAATCGCTCAAAAGTTCGTTCGCTTGGCCTTGATGCCGGAGCGCCAAAGCGAGAGAGCGGGGGTCCTCTTCGTCTCTCACCTCCAGCCTCGTGCCACAACCCGACTGGTCAGAACTTGTGCCCGACATTATTGTGCTGATCTCAGTCAGCAGCGTTTTACTCAGATGGACAGGGTCGTGCTCATAACTAGGCCCTTTCTTCCGCTTGCGCCACGCTCGCCATTGGCGCAGACCCGGCAAAAGCTTCAGTCGACCCCGAGGGCCGGGATCGACGAAAAGAGCGAAACGGACGTAAATCGTCCATAGCCGCCAGCAGGTTATAACGATGGCAAAGAAAAGTATCGTCGCCCCGACAAGCTGCAGCCCCCAGCCCCATGGCTTGAGTATTAAGGCTAGCACGTCCACCCCTGCGCCGACGAGACAAATCAAGAAGACTGCAAAGACGGAATTGATAAGATATGGCGATTTTCGGTCTCGTCCGACGAGCGTATAAACACCAACAAGAAACCCAAGAAGTCCAGCGGTAACTGTTAAGAGCACTACCGGGGATACAAGGTCGTTCATTTTTCAATTTCCCCGAGTGTCGTGTCGCTAAGGATGTGTGTGGGAATTGAATCCAACTTATTCATTGATGCTCGAATCGCCGTCTCCCACAGCGCAACCTGAGATTGAAGGCGATCATCGTCCAGCTTTACGTTGGTAACTTGACGGCTACACTTCTGCTCAAGCGACGCTGAAGATAGCCCGCGGGCTTCGAGTTCGACCAGCGCGGCCTCCCTCGATGGTAAGTTG
>OBEQ011152318.1_pt1 | contig 11750 bp, 9 predicted proteins | sample 1670901 | NCBI WGS metagenome assembly OBEQ01 (sample SAMEA104232315, study PRJEB22302) | groundwater metagenome | biome: forest; feature: aquifer; material: groundwater | place: USA | collected 2011-08-07 | depth 5.4 m | reverse complement strand
TCCAAAATTGCTCGGGTAATGGTCCTGCCTTTGCTGTTTTCTGGATCCCCGCCTTCGCGGGGATGACAAGCTATAGCATCCTGATCCGCCAGCTGCGCCGCAATGTCTAAAATATTTAATAAAGAACGCGCGTCACCATTTGAAGCATTGACCAGGATATCCATTTCTTCATCTCCAAAAACAATATTTTCTTTGCCTAATCCTCTTTCGGTATCAGCCAATGCTTTTGCAACAATACGTTTCAATGATTCTTCAGTGTGCGGATTCAAAACAAAAACGCGAGATCGAGAAAGCAATGCCGAATTTACTTCGAACGAGGGATTTTCGGTTGTTGCACCGATCAGAATAACAATGCCACTCTCGACAGCCGGTAAAAATGCGTCTTGCTGCGCTTTATTGAATCTATGAATCTCATCAATAAAAAGAATGGTCTTACGTCGTGACAGTTTGAGGAGATCCTCTGCTTCTTTGATAATTTTGCGTGCTTCCGCAAGACCGGTATTCACTGCGCTGATCTGGACAAATCGCGCACCCGTCACTCCTGCGATAACAGAAGAGATTGTTGTCTTGCCTGTTCCAGGAGGTCCCCACAGGATGATGGATTGCAGCGCATCTTTCTCAATCAAAGATCGCAACACTTTGCCGGGTCCCAAAAGATGCTCTTGGCCCACAATATCATCAAGCACGCGCGGCCTCATCCGATCCGCAAGCGGCGCATGAGATTTTTCTTTCAAACGTGCGTCAAAAAGATCCATAAAAGGTCAAAGTAAATCCAAGACGAGTCACAATAGATGCCATTTTCTTCCCTGAAATAGGGACAAGAGGCGGCATACTTTTACCTATTCACTTGCATCTGATGTACACCGACAAATTCATTTTGGGTCACAGTACCCTTAAACAAAATCTCATCCACTTCTAAGCATAGGTGGATGACCTCATCAAGACGACGATAGAGTTCGGGAAGACTTTTTGCTTGAGTGTAACAACTGCGGAATGATGGAACCATACCCAAATAATAGCCGTCTTCATCCTTTTCAATGACGACAGGAAAAGTGTAGTGCGATTTTCTTTTTTTCATATACTTTACAATTACAGTGTGATCGTAACATACTACGCATGTTCAGACAAGGAGCTTTCAAAAATCCTCACATACGGGAGAAAGCGAAGCCGAGGCGGCAATCCGAAATAGCTCACAGACAATTTTTCAATAATTCAAGTTTCTTTCGATCTGTTTCATTGCGTCCTGCCTTCAATATTCCGTCGTATGATGCAAAAGTTGACGTGAGTGATTCCCAACTTTGTGTTCCCGCAAGATATGTAGTCACGGTATTTCTGATTTGGCGCCACAAACGACGGCGTGTACGCATGCGTAGAACACGGTAGCCCGGATAGAGGACATACCCGAGGCAATCAATACCATGATGAAATGGACGAAGGTGAATTTTAGTCGGATGGAGAGTCAAATGTCTGGCATCTTTCATGTAATCTCGGATTGGCGCAATCTTTTCTTCTAGCCAATCACGTGAACGATGAACCAAGAAAAAATCATCACTATACCGCAAATATACAGGAGTGTGCAGTTTTTCTTTTACAAAATGATCAAATGCGTTAAGATAGATATTGGAAAAAAGTTGTGAGGTGAGGTTGCCTAGCGGTACGCCAAATGGAAAGCTTTGAATTATTTCTTTGAGAAGCGCCAAGGTTTCGTGATCCTTAATCTGTTTAGCAAGTATTTCAAAAAGAATCTCATGATCAATGCTCTCAAAATATTTCTTGATATCACATTTGAGCACCCACACCTCGCCGTGATAATTCTGATAAAGCCGTTCAAGCTCTTGATGACAGCGAAGCACTGCATGGTAGGTGCCCTTTTCTTTTCTGCATGACCAGCTGTCATACACAAATGATGTATCAAACAATGGCTCTATCACTCTCACAATCGCATGATGCAAAATTCTATCTCCGACTGACGCTTTATGGATAACACGTGGTTTTGGATCGCAAACAGTAAAACGGGTATAGCAACCATGTCGCCATACACCATCAGCTAATTGTTTGTGAAGCGCAAAAAGATGGTCTTCTACATGAACACCAAAACACATAACATCACACCGCTGTCTTTTTCCGCATAGAAACTCTCGCCATGCGGCAAAAAGATTCTCTAATGAAATAATCTTTGCAAACATATGAAACATTCTTCTCTTAACGTATCCCCCCCCCCAACGGGTTGCTGTGTTCACGAGAATCTATGATCTCACGTGTCACTGGTATAGGGTAGCAAGAAAATTTCCCAAACCAGACCGCTACACCATTGGGAATGAAATCTTCTCGTACCTCATTGTATTGCTTGTTGGCATCACCAAAGCAGAATATCTCGACTTCCAACGCAAGCGAGCACTACTCAATTCCCTCTCTCCCACGCTTGATACAATAAAAATCCTTGTTCGTCTTGCCAACTCACTTGACATCCTACCCGACAAACACTCAATCCCTATTCAAGGTGAACTTCAGGAAATAGGAAAAATGCTTGGCGGATGGATACGATCGATTTCCTAAGTAATCCCCCTTCTTTGACAAAAGGAGGGGGATTGCTCCATTCCAGTCCACCCTTCGGAAGAGGAGAACGCCAAGGTTGTCGTTCACGTTGTCGGGCTTCCACCTATTCATGTTCGCGCCCCTCGCATCAGCGTTACCAACGTTGACAAGGTTGCCATCAGACGAGTATTCTTTCCTGTCATCTATCTCTACCACGCGAGAAGCGATTGAAAAAACTTTTTTGTAATCGTCGCCCTGCATTAAAAAATGACAAGAAGCAGTATGGACCAGTGTTTTAACTTCGTTGGTAAACCAGTCGGCTGGATTGCCGTGATTCTATAAACCAACGTAATTACTGAAAAGAAACCAAGTGACCATGGGATCAAAGAACCAAGAATCCAAAACTCTGGTCCTATCTGCGGAAGAGGAGAACGCCAAGGTCGTCGCGCACGTCGTCGGGCTTCCACCCATCCATGCCCGCGCCCCACGCATCAGCGCAACCAACGTCGACAAGGCTGCCATCAGACGAGCATGTAGAAGTCCAGCCATACGTAGTCTCTAGAATCTTTTTTTCGGTTGCTGCGCGCATGAATGCTATATGATCTATTTGCTCGACTGCAGTTGCGCGATTATGTTGGTTCATACCGAGACTGGAAAGCTCTAAAGCGTATTTTTTTCGTGTAGTATCTCCATTCAGAAGGGCAGTAATTTCTTCAGGTGTTTTGCCGGCAAAGTTGGTATTGTAGTATGCTTCCCATTCTTTGAGGTCATCTCTGTCCTGCTGGGGCATTCTAGCTTCTGAGTCCTGCCAAAGCGTTTTGATGTGGTCTGCGATGAGATTGGTTTGGTCAACATAGTTTTTGTTTGTGGAATCAGGGAGAATCTCTGTTGCCATGAAGACCCAGGAAAGACGCGGGGTTTCAGTGGTAAAAAAGGGTTCATCTTTGTGCCAAGCGGTATCGAAGAGAAACTTTTCGTTGCGAGCGGTATAGATAGGAGAAAGGAGTGTATTGAGCTTTGCTCCGGTGAGGGGCCCTCCATCGACGGCCGTATCGCATACCAATCGCAGGACCATGCCTGCGTTTTTTGCACGTTCCATACGGTCTTGGTCAAAAAGAATGGGTGGGATCGTGTCTGGTAAGCGGACATAGGGATATTTCTCTTGGATTTCTTCAGGGCCAAAGAAGTTATCTGCGCCCATGATCTGGCGGGCTCTTTCTATCTGTGCACGCGTATCTCCTTCGAGCTTAATTTCTGGAAGCACGAGAGAGCCAGAAGGGGTTTCAGGGGATTTCTTGCTCTTAGTAGGGGCAGGGCCAACCAGCTCTTGCCTTTTGATGCTATTGATCCATTTGAGCATCTGATCAGAAGAAATAGGACCTTTTGGTATATCGGGCATACCACGTTAGAAGTTTATAAGGGGGTGTTATTCTTTTTTTATTATAAGGGAAGGGTGGGGCGATGTAAATAGAGGAATCGGCGTTCTAGGCGTTGTAATATTCGGCTCTTTCCCATAGAGAGGCGCAACAGGGGAAAAACGTTTTTTCTTATGGAGTAATGCCACGCTACGATGAATTAAATCATCTGTGGCAGCTCCTTCCTCTTTCAGTATACCGACCACCGGAATATCTAATGTAAACCCAAATGTATTTGCAAACGCTATACCAGTACGAAGTGCAGAAAATTGCCCGGGACCTACCACAACGATGATGCCATGCAATTTTTGTGCAGTAGTATTATTTTTTTTAAGTAAGGAATCTATCCCAAAAAGAACATCCCCACTTTTCTTTGCAGGATTAGAAGATAGTTTTTTATAAAAAATCTTTTTATTTTTGATGAGTGCAATACAGCTCACATCTCGCATTGCGGTGTCAATGAAGAGATACATAAAAATAGGGTTAGGGTTTAGGGGTTAGAGCATCACGTTTCGAAAAAAGGACAGCCAAAGGAAATCTAATCACTGCTGTAATAATTCTTCGCCAACGATAGGGTTGGGCAATAAGTCGATATGTCCATTCAAAACCGATCGAACGCATCCATTTTGGCGCGCGAGGAACTGTACCGCTGAGATAATCGAATGTTCCTCCTACACCTACTGCTATTCTAACTGTGGGGATATCTTTTGCGTACCGCGCAATCCAAAGATCTTGTTTTGGGGCGCCAAATGCTACCAGTAAGACATCCGTGTTAGAATCTGATATTCGCTTGCATATTGCTAAGCTACGTCCATCGTATACTTGATCCTGTCCCCCCCTTAATCCTACTGTAATCCCCTCCTCAACCCCAGCAATGATGAGATCGGGATAGAGCTTTTTCAATTCATTCTCTACTTTCTGAGCAACCTGTGACCCCCCTCCCAAAAGATAGACTCGTTTTCCCAGTCGGGCACACATTTCAGCGAGTTTCAAAGTAAGATCAACACCAGTCAAACGATAGAGCCTTTTTTTGTAAAACAAAAATGCCGACATAAGAAGCCCAATCCCATCGGCAGTGGCAAGAGCTGAAGAATTTATCACATCACAAAACTCTTTATTGTCTTGCGCCTCCATCACAAATTCCGGATTCACTGTTACTATCTGATGGAACCCTTTAGGATCTGTGAGCCAATCCTCACATCGTTTTGATATTTCTTCACCTGATAAACAGTCAACTCGAACACCTAGAATAGTAATATGTTTCATATTGCCATTCTAGCAGAGCCTCTTTATTTGAAAAGGCATTACTGATACACTTGTTCCATCAAGTAATAATACAAAATCATGGACCCAAGAAGAGAAGGTGCCCCAAAACAAAGATTTGAAGAACTCCAAAGTAAAGTTTTTGTTCTCTTAAACCGATTTTCGGATGAGAGAAAAAAATTTACCGATACTGAACTTAGTGAATTAAAAAAGAAAAGCGCTTCGCTTGCCGAAGATGAAAATACAGAAATACCCTATGGGCTTATTATCGCACCAGCAACCGACGATGAACGAGGTAGCTTCTATCACAAAAAAGAAGGGGTATATAAAAATCTCTTCGACCAACTAAATGTAGACGATACTCATCATGTCGGGATTCGCTTGAACCAACCTATAGTCATGGCAATAAGCAAGTACGGTATAAAAATGGAGAGTTGATTGCAATTTCTCGATTTCTGAGCGAGACCTTGAGCTCATAGTAAATCGCAATGCCTATGGCGCCGGCAGGGACAATCCTTGGATAGTTCAACGCTTTTTCTTCTGCGCTTCTACAATTTTGCGCGCGGCTGCTTCATTTACTCCTTTGAGCGCTCCGGCGATCTGCCCATGATGGAGGGGAATCGCGTGCGCAATATCTGCCGCGACTCTGGCTGCCAAAGGATCTGATGGATCTTTAAATAACTCCACAACAGCTGCTGATTCTTTTGTAAATCCCAATGCATTCACGTGTACACCGTAAGAACGAATCTTTGCGACCAATTCCTGCGTCTTGGCAATAACGCGTACATCATGTTGATACGAACAAGATTCTTTTCCGCATTGACTACACCAAAGGTTTCCATCCGAAACGATTGTCATTGTCTTGACCACTTCTCCTGCTCTAATGCGTTGCATCAACGCCGGATCGCTTTGGAGATATTCAAGATATTTCTCAAGCGCAGAAACCAGCTTGCCTGCTCCTTGTGTCACTGTGTCCAGAGTGGTATACATTTCTACCAACTTCTTAATTGACATCCTTTCAGCGCCAACCGTTTGCTCCCGATAGCTCTTGTCGCCATGAATGGAAAAAATCTGACTGGTCATGTAGGGGGGCTTAAAAGAAAGTTCTGACTCTCGCTGACGTAAACGGTCATTGAGTCGAAACTGCTGATATAAATCTGTCATCACAAATTGCTTTTGCGCCTCCTTCAAAGAAACCCCATTTTCATCCGTCTCGTTCATAGAGGCTGTAAGATCTAAAAGCATATCGTTAGAAAATAATATGGGTAGCCGCTCTGTCTTTGTACGTATACTCTCAATGCGATTTCCGCGCGGATCATCACTCTTAGTAAGAAGATCTGTAACCATGATGGTAGGATCCCAAAGATACCCTCCTTCGCTTTCACGCACATCGCGTGGTAGACCTTTTTGTGGAAGCCGATACGCGATTAAAATCATCTTATAAATCTCTTCCCACTCTTTGCCCACTGTCGAAGGTCCCTCTTTTCGCATTGTCTCTGTTGCGGGTATTTCTATAGCATTGACGATCTCTACGTATGTCCGGACCTCTTCCCATCTTTTGTAATCCACACCTTCTTGCTTGCTAAATATCGCATCTCGCTCGGCTTCTTGTATCGAAGGCAATCCACCTCCAGCTTCAACGCCCTGCCGAATAAGATCTGCGAGTTGTGCGAGTCTCTCTTCGGTCCACTCAAAAGGACTGCCAGTTTGCTCGATAATTTCCATTCCTTGATCTTCGGAAAAATCTTGGAAACTCGCAAGCATATCATCGCGCAGCTCGTCTCCACCACCTTCTCCATCCCTTTTTTCTTCGTCTTCATCTTCTGGCGGAGCTGGTGGAGTCGCATCAATAGGTGTCCACATTCGATTTTCACTATCCCAATATTCAAGCCATGCATGCTTTTGGCCTGCGACAGCAGCAAACGAAAAACGTGAATCCTTTTCTACGTAGTATCCTGTCACCATACGACACGGAATACCCAAGAGACGGAGTTGCGCAAGCGCGTAAAAATTTGCGACATCGCAATCCGCCTTTTTGAGTTGTTCAAGCTGGGTAAAATATCCTCGTCCTGCTTGCGTATATGTGTCACCAACCTTCGAATCATTTACATATTCTAAACTTTTATGCACACGTTGCACCACACGAAGCGCTCGAGCGCTCGATGTAATATTTGCATCTGAAACGTCTTTTAAAAAATCTCGCGTATCGTCGGACAATGTTTGCGCAACCCACACGGGGATATTGGATTCTTCCCCAGTAGGTGTGCGTTTTTGCCAAGGCAACGGAGTAGCCGAACGAATAAATTCAAAAGAAGAAGTATGCTTGCCTTCACCTTCGTCATCCTGCGGCTTTGCATCGCGACTCAGACGCAAGGTAAAACACCCCGCATCATCCTGATGAAGCGTGACGCCTTCCGAGAGAGTGGAAGACAACGGACGAGCTGATCCAAGAAGTTCTACTTTCAGAGATGAATTTTCGTCAAACGCATCGTGGCTGATGGTATAGCGATGACGTTTTATATTTGCAATTTTTTGTTCGTCCAAATCCGCTGGCGGGTATACCCATTTCTCAGTTTGACGCTCTGGCAGAACCATATGCATGGTTTCCCAGTCAACATCGGAAAAAACTTGTCCGCGATACGATCCACCGATAAACGGCTCTACCCTCTTTTCAATATCTTCTTCAGAAAGCGCCTCAAGCTCGCTATCGTCAGTGGATGGGATAAATGAATCCCCGGCAACCGATGACAATTCCCGATCAAGTTCTCTAAGACGGTCAAGCGCAGGTGCAACGAAGCGAGTGTAATAATCAACGCGGCGTTCAAGGGTGGTGGAGCCGTCAGAAAATTTCGCAAGAAGAGTCTTGCCGTCCTTCGTGACAGGAAATGCTTCGAGTTCTTTGCGCACTTCCGGTGATACGGATGGGACTTTTCCAGAAAGGATATACCATGCGCATGCGCTTTTATATTCCTCACTATAGGTTAAAGACGGCTGAAAGACTTGAGTCACTTCTTGCGCGCGATCTTCATCATTGCTGCGTAAAAATCCCAAACCTTCAAAGAGACACAAATCTGAAACTATCTGCGGATTGTTTTTAGAAATTTCCTGCAGTTTGCCAAGAGGTGTGCCGCGAAGCAGGTTTCCTAATCCATACCCACGAGCCGCTTCCACTGCCCCGACGAACACAGCCGCATCGCGTGATTGATATCGCGATGTATTCAGCACGATCTGTTTATTTGCCAAGTCAAATGCAAACGGGGGCGTACCATCTTGGGTTGTATAAGTGATGCTCCAACCCAATTGCACATCTTGCACAGCCAGTTCCGGCTGATTCTCTGCACTTGCCTCTTTGGCGGCATACTGCGACAAATCTTTTCCTTCTTCTGTGGGCATAGGAGGTTTATCTACTACTTTGGGCTAAGACTGCGTCGGGAAGGTTGGGTCAAGATTGTCTTTCTGGTTCCTCAAATTCAGGGAGTTCAGGGATATAAAGACAGTGTTGTACATCCCCTACTAACATCTTGCCACCTTTATCATAGATACCAAGATACAATCCACCCCAATTTGCAATCTTAAAAAGCTCGCTATAAAGTGACGTATCTTGCATCATGGCGGGGGGGAAATTCTCTCGACCAGTAATATGAATCCCTTCGTAAGCAAATGGTCTTGCGGCCTCAACGGGTAACTTATGAACAGAGGTAATCAGCGAATCAATAAATGCGTTAATAAGACTCATCGCAATAACACCAGAAGATTTAATTGAACTGTTTACTAAAAGCCTATCATACGATCCAAAAAAATCGTTACTTACCAGACGCCCCTCGGGAGGTAGCTCGTCAAATGACTTTATTACGATGTTGCCAGTTGGTAATTTCTGCTTAGTCCCAGCCTCAAACATTGTACGGAAATTAAGAAAATGTTTATAAATCTTCGTGTCGAGTTCGCTCTGGCTCTCCAATCTCCCTAATTGTCTTTCTTCTGCTAAGTTGTATCCAAAAAAGTCTTGTTCTGTCCAGAGACGGTTAATAAATTTAGTGAGTTCTTCGGCATTCGGAAAATCTTTAAAAAGTTCATTGACGAAACCTTCTGCATCTGTAAGTGGCCGCTCAGCAAGTTTTGCCACAAGACGAGGCCACACTATTTTCCCGCCGTCTATAAATCCGCTAGCATCTAGTGGTATAAACAAGTCACTAAAAATACTGTCTACCTTATTGACTACCTCTTCATCACTTGAAAACAGTATCCGATCTGTCCCTTCAACTCTTGACCCCTCAGGTGGAGGCAATTGCACACTCGAAGGTAAACCGCTGAACAAATCATCTGGTGGATTTTGAATTTTCCATATTCTTTTTTCGAGCAAACCTTTAGGTACTTGGGTCCGACCACTTTCCCAATTTGGAAGGGTGAGTGGATTGGCATCATCCAATACGCCATAAAATTTCATTCTAATTTTTTTCGTGCCGACTTCCATAGTATATACAATACCAGGTTCAAAAATCACACCAGATGAGTTTGTAAATGACCGTTCTTGATAGCGATATGTTTTACCTTCATGTTTCTTGTTCTTCCACCCACCTTCTTCTTTTGGCTTTGTTTCTGGCGTAGCAATATCATCGTCGTTCGACCGCTTAGGCGATTCAATTAAAAATCCTAATTCTGAAGGCAAGACGTATGGCGTGTTCCAGTCTTGCTTCGTGGAGTCAGCAGCATAAAAGACATGCCCCTCACCCTCATCAAAATCAAATCCATATGCTTTTAAAATATTCACCATGTTCGTGCGTTCACTCTCTAGCTCTGAAAAATGAGGATTATTAAAAATAAATCGTTGGAGTTGCTCTCGTAAAAATTCTGATAACGACTTGCCTGCTGTCTGCCATGAGGCAAATAAATCCTGCGTCGTGCCGGTATCGAGAAACACTTTTGTCAGATGGATATCGTCTTTCGTGGGTGAAATGAGTGAATAAAAAGCTTGATTCTTGATATCAACGCTTAATTTTTCCAAATACACAAGCTGGGAAAGTTCTGCAGCTTTACACAGTGAGTCGATCATTTTCATATCGACTTTTGATATTCCGACAAACCCCGCAAGCTCTGCATTTTGCGCAAAGATAATATCACGCATCTCTTCAGCAGGCATGAAGGGAACTTCAAGCGCTTTGAATTCCCTTGCAATCGCAGGATCCATTTCTTCGCGTTCCTCATGACGGCGTCCGCGAAGATTTCCTGTTGCTATTTCTATAAGCTGCTCCTTTGTAAATTCATGCCCATTGAATCCTGCTATGGAAATCGCCTCTCCAGACCGTGCTGCCCAGAGTGCCTTGAGTGAAATCTGTACGCCTGTGCGGCCTGTCGTAATTTCTTCTTGCAAAACGCCGCTTTTCTCACCAATGACAGCCTTCGTATATCCCCCTTTTTGCATGGTAGTCTCCATGCCTTTATCGGTAGCAATGATTTTTGGGGCTCCAAAAAGATCTCGGATACCTGTTTCGCCAGTCCATGAGATCACTTCATATTCTCCATCCGTGAGCTCTTTGAGAGCAAAGAGCCCCAGATTGGTCTTCCCTGTTCCTGTAGGACCACCAAGAAAAACACGGAAACCCTGAGCCGCAAGATCTGAAATCTCATCCATCAAAACCTCTCTACTAGGAGTCATGGCAAACCCTGTGGTGTCTAGTTGTTCTTTATAATCCAACAACTGCTGCATTTTATACAACCCCCGCGCCTCATCAGTGAGCACTGCTTCCTTTTTCTCCTTTTCTGCTTGGGCAGTGAGTACAACAGCCGAAAGATTCTTAGCAACCTCGGGAGCGATACCCGGGGTCTTACGTCCACGTTTACCTCCGGGACGGATCTCGCTTGAGAGGATCTCACCGGCGCGCAATGCCCTCAACTGCTGTTTGGAATGTTTTCTAATGTTTTCTAAACGACTAATTGCTCCAAGCGGAGTTTTTGCAGTTTTTTTTACTAATGCTTCATCCTTAAGAATTTTTTCATATTTTTCACGTACGACAGAGTGGCGGAGAATATCAAGCATCCGCTCTCGAAGACCTACGCGGATTGCAGCAAGCGACTCAAGCGCAGAGGCGTCTGATTCCCTTAACTCGCCTGCCCTTTGGGGCGTAGCAGTGTGAGTCTTTAATTCCAGCTTTTCAAATGCTTCGAGAAGGTCTTCTCCGCTTTTTCCTTGCAAATCCTGTAAGATTGCCACATTGCCAAGTTCTCGCTGTAATGCGCGTTCGGATTTCGGGGTCAAAAGATATTGAGTCGCAAGGGACATAAGCCGCAAAAGAAGGACGTCAACCTGATCTTCTTTCAAGTTTTCAGTGTGATCCCTTAAATCCGGTGTCCTCTTTTTCTCTTGTTTATAAAGAATGGAAGGAATAGAAGCAATGCGTTCAGGCGCATGACGCATTGTGTAATCTGGGGTTCTTTCTTGTTTTGCCGGATTCATAAAAAAAAATAAATAACAAAAAAAATTAATTCACAATCTTAAACACCTCCCTCACCGGGAGACGGAAGCCGACACTCGCCCTCCCG
>OBEQ010653861.1_pt1 | contig 11750 bp, 5 predicted proteins | sample 1670901 | NCBI WGS metagenome assembly OBEQ01 (sample SAMEA104232315, study PRJEB22302) | groundwater metagenome | biome: forest; feature: aquifer; material: groundwater | place: USA | collected 2011-08-07 | depth 5.4 m | reverse complement strand
ATCCTCTGCATGAACTGCTTAGCATGGAAGAGGTCAATGCCGTCCGCCTTAAATATGGCTTAGCCTTTGAAGATGTTTTTGCGCTTGCCGCGCCGCACTTAAAAGGCAGCGCCTTGGCGCGCATGGCCAAGTTTATGGATCAAGCTGTGCCGGATGGTAAAGAAATTCCGCAAAATCTGAAACGTGCGACTGTGGATGCGATTTTCAATGTCTCGCTCTTGCTGGATTCCAAGAATCCTTCTCTCGGAGCGGTTTTTGCCGCAGCGGGTGCTGGAAATGGCGAGCTCAGCGGTGATTTGGGACTCTATGAAGTCTTGAAGCCGTTCATTTTTAATTCTATGGGTGTGGTGCCTGATGATGAGAAAAAGCGTATCGCACAGCGGTTTAAAATGCTGCATAACTTTTTGAACCCCCTGGGCCTTGCAGATCAGGTGACAATTGAAGATATCCTCAACTTTCTTAAAACCGGCACGCCGCCTTTTGGATTAATTGACAAACTTATGAAAGCTCGCGGGCTGATGTCAAATGTGAAACCTACAAGGCGTATAGATGCCCTCATGAATCATTATCGTCCGGCAATTTTGAAAGATCAGAACGTGCACAAATTAGCTGAATTGGAAAATAAGCTCAACGAGGCTCTAAAAAAACAAGCTCAAAATGAGAAACAAATTGCGGAGCTTAGAAAACAAATCATGTCGCTCAGAGGATTCCTGCGCATGGAAACATGGTATCGCAATGCCTTGACCCTCGCGGATGGCAAGCAGGAGTTGATGCAGCAAATGCTGCATGCTCTCGAACAATTTTATGATTTGAACGCAGCGGATAAGCACATCGAAAAAGCGCTTTCCATGCAGCTTGATAAGATTGCGGAAATGAAAAGGACGCATAAGGATTTTACGGATCAGCATGATGCTCTTGCCAAGATTGTAAGAAAGATTCAGAAGGAAATCGTAGCTCTGCTTAATTCTTCGAATGAGGATGACAGAAAGAAAGGCCGTGAAAAATTGGCGCATGAGTTAAATGCGATGCTCCGCCAAAGGGCCATAAAAGAGAAGCGGGCCTTTGAAACAAAAGATGAAATTACACAAGAGGAACTCATCGGTGTTAACTTTGTGGCCGATCGTGTTTCCAACTTGTGGGACATTCCTGCCGCAAAAGATTATCAGATTGAGATCGCGTTAAAATTGGCGAAAAAGCGCGGCCGCGCAGGCAATCCCAATGCCGATGATTTTGCGCAGGCTAAACGTTTGGCCAACCGCCGGTGGCTCAAAGAAAACGGACATGAAGATACGCCGATGGTAGCGCTGCTTCTTTCCAAGGATGCGCAGGACACACTCTCCAAGAAATGGACGGGAATTTCCGCCGAAAGCGGATGGTCCGGAACCACGACGCAAAATAAAAACGATTTTTATCATGAAAAAGGCGACAAGAATTCAAGCCAGTTCCTGCATGATACCGGTATGGTGGTGATGTGGGAAACACATGCGCCGATATCGGGTCTCCACGAATCGATTCACTTTGGCCATCCGCATGAGGGCGGACGCGGGAAACGCATCATGGCCATCAAGAGCCGGATCGAGGCCATTTATAAAATGCGTATGGATGCCGCAGAAACACAGGAAGAAAAAGAGGCCTTGGAAAAAGAAAAGGAATATGAGCTAAACCGGATTTATGCCGAAGGCAATCTTCTCGAAGAATTTAAAACCTTCTTTGCGCAGGCCGATGCAAAAATCAAGAACCGTGACACGGGCCGGCTCTATGATGCGGACCATGCGCTTGAATATATTCTTTGGTATATCGAGGCGGGCAGAAGCGGAAATTATGTGGCAGGAGATGAGCGCTTAAGTCATGAGTTGCGCAGCAAGCTAGAAGAAGCCGTGCGTGTGCTGCTCTGGCTGCGTGCGACAGTCGGCGTTCGTGCCACCAACAGGATTCTCCTGCACTCGAAAGATCTCTACGACGTCATTATGTGGCAGGGTATGAGTAAAGATGAAATCCTGGCCAAGATTAATGAGATCGAAAGCTTTGACCCTAGCAAGGCTGGAACCCAAGCCAAAGAAGTTGTGGATAATTTTGATGTGACAAAAGCAGACGCTAAATCTGTGGAAAGCGCTATTGCTGAAATTGAAAACTGGGAAGAATCTAGCATTCCCATGCCGACTGACGAAAAAGAAATTGAAAAGCGCGCTAAACAGGTTTCTGAAAACATCAACAAACGCATTCGGGAATTGTTTGAAAAGATTCTTAAAACCGCTACGACGCCTGAACAATTTGAAATGGTCGGGCGCTATTTGAGAAATAATCAGCCCAACATGCACGGCGTCAAGAAAGCTGCCCTGGAAACTCTGTTAGCAGCTGGTCTTGATAGCCCCGCGGCGGCAGCTTATCTTACAAAAGAATTCGGAATCGCCGGCGCCAAGACAGCGCTGGACGACGTCTTGGGTCAAATTCAGACTCAAATCACAGAATCTGAAAAGACCGGCACTGGAAAAAATCCTAAACGGGATATTACGATTGTCGAACTAGACAACACGGCGCTGGATCAGGCTGCGATTGATGCCAAAAGACAGGATGGTTTTTCGTTTGACGTGATTCAGGGCAACGGCAAGACATTTTTAGTGATGGGAATAGAAGCCTCCAGTCTCGAACTATCTGATGTGAAAGATGCCAATATTCTCAAGAATGACATCACAAAGAGATTGGGGTATGTGATGCAGGGACTAGGCATGTTTGCGGCCGCGCCCCCGCAATTATTGGGACAGTTTATGCCAAAGATCCAGGAGCTCTTGGGTAGAATGCCGGAGATTATCGAGGAAATCGGGGCGTTGTATGGCGATGCAGGTAAAGATAAAATTCGTTCCGCGTTTGAACCGGCAAAAGAATCCATGGTACAGTTTTTTAATAATTACATGGTTGCTCAAATGAAGGCCGGTAAGCCGCCGGAAGAAGTCTTCAAGTCTTTCAACGGTATTACGAGCCGTATCTTTTCGCTCTTTGCGCGCAAAGAAGAACAGCAGACCCTTTCCTATAATCCTTCTGGCATTGGTCTTTATGAATTCCCGTTTGAGCTTACGAATTTATTATTCCGCCGATTTGTGCTTGGAAATCAGGGCGAAAAATTGAGTGATACAGAAATCCAACAAAGACTCGCGATTGCTGATATGTTCCGCCAGTCTGTCGAAAAACAAGTCAATGGGCCGCAAGGAGCTGCGAATCCGTTCTCCGAAGAAATTGGCGCCCGTTATTTGGAATTCTTGCTGCAGCATGGTTATGAAGGAAGCCCTGTGGTGCGTGACTTTGTAGAAAAGAATCTCGTGCAAAAAAGTATTTCTACGCATGCGGACCTCATCAGTCATCCTGAAGAGTTGAACCGGAAAAAAGGCAAGTATGTGGCCCGTTTGAGTTCCAATAAAGTGAGCCTGGTGGATATGTTCACCCAGAGCAAACTTACTTTCGAGCAAGCGTTGCAGGTTTCTAGGATTGATGGAAGTATTGTGGCCTCCACGGGTATGAGAGCGGTCGGAACGGAAACGCTGGGCGTAAAACAGCATCACACTTTCCATAATCATCCTCCGCAAGAGGGGCATGTGCAGGTCATTCCTACATTGGATGATCCCAATGCAGATGGTGCTATGCAAACAACCGAAACTGCGGCAGATGGAAGCATCTCACGTATCAATGGAGATGGCGCGGGATTTATTTCGACCCTTTATGGTCTGACCAAATATCATTATGAGGATTCTCTGAACCCGGCTGATTTCACCAATCCTGAAAAACGTTATAAATATACGGACGCTGACGGTAAAACAACCGAATATACTTTCCGCGAAATGAATGAAAAATTATTGGCGATGGCCAAGAACGGCGAAGAGTGGAAGTTTGATTTCGTGGATGCAAATGACCCGACGAAGAAAATTCATGTAGAGTTTCAACCCTGGTCTAAACTCGTGAGCATGAGCGAAGCCCAGATTCTGGATTTCGTGCCTTTTGTGAACGGCCAATTGACGCAGGAAGATATCGCAGCCCTGACAGCAAAAGCAGGCGCGGCTCCAACTGCTACGACCGGAGCGCGATCGGAATTGAGACGGGCGACACCGGCTGCAGCAGCTGTTGCGCCAGTGGCAGTTGTGCGCGGTCCATGGGAAGCTGCTTACAATCAATTAAAAGACATGGAGAACAAGGGCACAATCAGTTTCCAGAATGACCAACAGATGCAAGATTTTGCCAAGGCCATGTATGAATTGGGCAATGCGGACAATGCAAAGAGTTCTAAGCAGATTATTTTTGAACTCGTGGGCAAAGTCGGCCAGCAGCTTGGCTTGCTTGAAAATTTCCAGGATTTAATTTCTGACGGCCTGAAGAATGATCAAATTCATATTGCCGATGAAAATGATCCGCGTCTGGCCGGTGGGCAGCTCGCCTTTGTGCAAGAAAGAGAAAATGCACAGCCTGCGATTTATGTGAATCCGAAAGTTTTGAATGGGTTCATGAGCCATCAGTATCGCGAAAATTTGCGCGTATTCCGAGAGCAGGAAGCGCATGATTTGCAGAAAGTTGTTTCTGATTTGACAATTGCCGTTCGCCATGAACTGCGACATTTGCAGGATGAACATCTGCATGACAAGGCGCTTGAGAGCGAATTCAATGCTTATGCGGTAACGGTCGAAGCCGGTGAGTTGTTTGATCAATACTGGTACAAGAGCAAAGCCAGATATCAGGGGCAAAACGAAATTATCAGGGCGTTAATGACGATTGCGGCGGATCAGGGAGCCTTAAATCCAGAAGCCGTGCGCAAGGCGCAGGAAATTCTGCTTGGCACGGCCCATCCTCATGAAGGGGTGAATGCTCTGATTTCCAAGATGAATTACAGGCTGGTGGCTTTAAACACGGCCGTGAGTTCATTCCAATCAACGCGGATGGAAAAAGATGCCGAAGAAGTCGAATATTTGTCCTATACCAATGAAGTTGCATTAAGATCCCGGGTAAGGCGCATGTTGCACGATACAAGCCCAGAGCATATTATTTTCTTTGTCGATGACGCAGATACCCAGACGCCTATTGTGATCAGAGAATTGGCGGAAGAGCTTTCCAGACAGCGCAATAAACATGTCGAGTTCGGTATCTTTAAATTCAAATCCAACCAGACAAAACCTGCTTACCACTACGGTCGTCTGGCCGGATGGATCGGTATTGATCAGTTCGATGATCTCTATGGCGGTAAGGGAGTCCACAGTGTTGACGACATGCTGAAGAACGTCGTCATGAAGGCCTTGCTCGCCGAGCTTGCCCACCAATCGATTATTACCGCGGCCTAATTTTATCCGCCAACACAGCTTCTTTTTTTACAAAGATTATTCCCTAAAGGTGATAAGTGTTGCTCTCTTGGTTTTCATCTAAAGTCAGTTTAGCTTCTCGACGATAGTTGGAACCGGAGTATAACGAATGATAAAACAAGAACATCCGGAAATTAGCTGTGTTTTGGCTTGTTACAATGCTCAATCCTTTTTGGAAGAAAGTTTTCTGCAGGTCAAAAACGTTCTTGATAACACTGTTTTTGCTTATGAAATTATCATGGTCGATGATGGGAGCTCTGATCAAACAGCTGCCGTCATAAAAAAAATACAGGCCCAAAATGCCAATGTAAGAACGGTTTTTCACCGCAAAAATTATGGTAGAGGCAAAACCGTTTGTGATGGTTTCAGAGTATCCAAGGGGCAAATCATTGGTTTCATCGATGTTGATTTGGATAACCCAGCCAGGTACATTTTCCCTTTAATTTTGAATGTTTTTTATGGCAAGGCAGATGTCTGCACGGCAAAACGCATTTATCTTCTAAAATTTGATTTCTATCTCCTTTTGCGCTGGATCTTGAGTCGTGGGTATTCGATTTTGGTGAGATTTTTGTTAGGTGTCAGCCTCGAGGACACGGAAACGGGCTGTAAATTCTTTAGCCGGGACAAAATAATGCCCATTTTACGCGATGTTAAAAGCCGCGGCTGGTTTTGGGATACCGAAGTTATGGTCAGAAGCTATTTTGCGCGTCTGAAAATTCTTGAGATGCCGACAATTTTTATCCGGAACTCTCACATCAGTACAGTCGATATTGTCCCCGACATTTTTAAATATCTTGTTAACTTATTGCGTTTTCAAAAAGAGATCAAACGGCTTAAAAAATGTTAAAACCGTTAAAAGAGATCGGCCTTAAGAAGGCGTTGAAGTTTCTTCTTTATGCCCCTCTGCAATTTTTATTTGATCTTCTTTTGTACCCGCCTTTACGAGTTCTTTTTCTTAGAATGCTCGGCGCTAAAATAGGTAAAAATGTCGTCATGGGCAAGGCTTCGTTTGCGAATCTTTACCGAACCGGGTTTAAAGGATTGAAGATAGGCGATTGTTGTGTCATTGATGATTTTGTCCTGTTTGACCTTGCCGATGAAATTGAGTTGGGAAGCCATGTCACGATTGCGTGGAATGCTTTGCTGATTACCCATATGAATGTAGGATACAAAGATCATCCTTTGCAGGAATTTTTCCCGCCGACACAGGGCAAAATCATAATCAAAAAAGGAACTTTTGTGGGGGCCAGGGCTACAATCTTGAACGGCGTAACGGTTGGGGAGAAAGTGTATATTGCAGCCGGGAGCTTGATTCATAAAGATACTGAAGATGGGGTGTTGATGGCTGGAATTCCCGCTGAAGTTAAAAAAAAACTTTGAAACACCGAGCATGATGCGGCGAAAAATAAAATATTGTTTATTAAAGCTTTTGATCGGCCGCCGGGGAAAGGTTTTTCGTTACCATTGGGCGATTGTTACCGGAATCAGTTTTATCATCTTAGCTTTTATTTGGCTTGAGCATTTCGACTCTTTTTATTTTACTCAGGACGACAATTTAGCGCAGTTCTTTCCCGTTATCCTGGATGCCTGCCGCGGACTATTTCACGATCATCTCTTTCCAACTCTTAATCCGTATCAATTTGCAGGATCACCGACGACCGGCCTCGGAACTTATTCATTAACTTATCCGCTTACTTATTTGTCATATTCAATCGCTTCTTTTGTTTTGCGTCACGAATTTTGGACACTTGAAGTGCTTGCTTTTTTCCATTTGTTGCTCGGATATTTAAGCTCCATGCTCTTATTCCGATTTCTGAGAATTCGCCCAATGCTCGCCACGCTTGCCAGCCTGTCTTTTGTTTTGTGCGGGTTCAATTTGATTGCAGGCAGGTCCTGGTATCTTGTTATGCCTGTTCCTGTGTATCTCCCTTTATTGATCTTGTCTCTAGAGCAATTCAAAGCTGGCCAAATTAACCGGTGTTGGGCCGTCACAACGGGTTTGACGATGGGTGTGGCTTTTCACACGGGGCACGCGCAAATGTGGCTTTATTCGATGCTCTTTTATGGAGGGGGCATTTTGTTGCTTTTGAATCATCGCAACATGCCGATCAAAAAAAGCTTTCCTTTAATCTTATCGGCTTGCTTGATCGGCCTGGCCATTGTCTGGCCATTGCTTTCCTGGACCTTAGAGTTAGTGGCTAAAATTCCGAGATTGCCGCTCGGGGAAGGGATTCTGGGCGGATTATGGGCCTTATTTTTTCCTTATCCGTTAGTGCGGGCCGACCATCCCATGGGATGGGGGAATGTTAACAAAGAATTCATGGGCCACCTTTATTATAACGGGTCTTTTTTCCCTCTCACGTTTGCTGTCGTTCTGATTCTTGTGGCCATCACTTTATTTTTAGGTTTTTCATCGAAAAAAATGACGAGGATTTTTCAAAATAATTTTTGGCTTGGGATGGCTTTGGTGGCTTTTTTGTTAAGCTTGGGAAGCGAAGGTTTTCTTTGGACGGCATTATCCAACATTGGCATATTTCATAAATTAAACGGCCCGTATAAATTTCTGCCATTCCTGCATTTTTTTATGATCCTGACTGCGGTAATTTTTTTGAATCGTGTTCTTACGTCTTTCCCGATTAAAAAAAGTTTGCAAGTGATTGTTTGGGTAACCATGATGGGGATATTGTTTTATCATGTGACTTGCTGCCGCACAGCCTTTTATACTTATGGTGACGATCCTTATCCGCTTTTGCCTGAAGGGATGAAAAAAAATCTTTCAGCAGACTATCAAAAATATCCGGCGCGTATCGATAGCCGTGCTTTTAATCGCTGTCCGTTGAAAGGATATAGCCAGTCCTTGAACCACAATTTCGCCACTGTTTATCATGTTCCCTCATTAACAGGGTATGATGTATTGGTTGATCCTCCCACAAGAACACCTTTTCATTTGTTTCAATATGGGGTCCCGATGATTGTGGAATCAAAACTCGGATTTCCCGTTGACGAGATTCCTTATAGTGAGGAGGCGTCTGGAGCAAAGTCTTTTGAATATTCGACGATCAAATTTTTGCCTGGGGCTTTGCCGCTAGCGTTTCCATTAAAGGATTCAAGACTTGCTTTGCCGATTCGTTTTGACGTTCAAGGCGGGGTGGTCGATACATCGTCTTTATCTAACCCGCAGGATGTTGTGGTCAATATGATTTATCGAAAGGGATACCATGCATTTGCGTCGAAAAGGGAACTCGACGTCCGCCCAGACCATTTTCAAAGAATCATTATTAAAGATTGCCCGGTGGCAAAAAAGATTGAGGTCCGGTATTGGAAATCGCTAACAAAGGAATTTATGGCGAGCTTTTTTTGCCTTCTATTGGCTGCTATGTTTATATGTAGATTTCGGACTCAGTGTCCTTATAATAGTTTCTAGCAATTTATATAAATAAAGAACGATTTGCCCATTGTGCTTCCTTTGATTTCCTGATAAATATGGTAATATTTAACTAGGTAGATCTTTTTAAGCTTTTATAAAAAGATCTAATTGGGGATCCTACAATGAGATACAACTTGGCGCGCATGGATACGGAACAAAAAAGATGATTTCCGTCATTGTGCCTGCTTATTACTCCGAAAGTACCCTCGAAAAATGCCTCAAATCTATTCGTGAATCAGCCTATAAAAATTATGAATTAATCGTGATCGATGACGGAAGCTCGGATGCGACCCGTGTGATTGCGAAAAAATTTGCCGACCAGATGCTGGAGCATTCCCGTAATTTAGGAAGAAGCCAGGCAAGAAACTCGGGGATAAGACTCGCCAAAGGTGACATTTTGCTTTTTATTGACTCCGACGTTCTTGTGAAAAAAGATACTTTGGAAAAAGTAGACAAATATTTTTTAGAGCATAAAGAGGTTGATGCGCTGACCGGTATTTTGTCCAAAGAGCACCCGAATAAAAGTTATTTCAGCCAATTTAAAAATCTTTATATGAATTATATTTTCAGCAAGCTGCCGAAAAGAATCCATTTTTTATATGGATCGATCCATGCCGTACGCGCTCAGGTGGCATTGCCTTATGGCCCCAATATCCATGCAGGGGAAGATACCGATATCGGTCTGCGGTTAAGCCGTATGGGAAAGCAAATCGCTTTTGTGAAAGATCTCGAAGTTATTCATCTCAAAAGTTATAACTTCCGCTCCTGGGTCATTAATGATTTTAAAATTCCGTTTTCATGGGCCCGGATTTTCGTTTTGTACCAGGGCTGGAAGCATGTGGGTAAACATAAAACGGGTTATCTTCACTCTCCGAAAGAACAGCTTGCAAGTGTTGTTTTGGCCCCGCTTGCACTTCTTTTTTTATTCCTCTCATTGACAGGGATATCTTTCATTAAATATCCTGCTATTTTCTTTTTTGCTGTTTGGCTTTTTTTGAATTTGCACTTTGTGGTATTCCTCACCTTGGAAAAAGGTTTATTTTTCGGATTGCCCGCTCTTCCAGTGACTTTTTTTGATCATCTTGTCATGGCTACGGGCATTAGCTGCGGGCTTATGCATATGTTTAATCTCAATAAGCCAGGAAAGCAAAAATGACCCAGAAAATAGCCGTGATTATCGGGGCTGGGCCGGCGGGGCTTACGGCCGCCTACGAATTGCTCCACCGGACCGATATCAAACCCATTATTTTTGAAATGAGTGATGTGGTGGGCGGGATTTGCCGGACGGTTAATTACAAAGGTAACCGGATGGATATCGGGGGACACCGATTTTTCTCAAAATCGGACCGGGTCGTTGAATGGTGGGAAAAAATTCTTCCTCTTCAAGGCGCTGAAGCCCATGAGGGGACGGCAGTCGATATTGCTTACGAAGGCAAATCAAGGTCCGTGACGTTGAAAAAAGGCGGACCCGATCCTGAAAAGACTGACAAAGTTATGCTGATTAGGAATCGGCGCTCCCGGATTTATTATCTGCGAAAATTTTTTGATTATCCGCTCTCATTGAATTTAAAGACTCTTGGCAATTTGGGGATTGTCCGTACAATTAAAATTGGCATTAGTTTTATGCTGGCCCATCTTTTCCCCGTCCGTCCCGAAGAAAATTTGAGAGATTTCATCATCAATCGTTTCGGTAAAGAGCTTTATATTAATTTTTTCAGGTCTTACACCGAAAAGGTTTGGGGAGTTCCATGCCACCGGATTAAGGCGGAATGGGGGCATCAGAGAATCAAAGGATTGAATCTCACCAAGGCTGTTTTAAATCAGGTCAGAAGCATTGTGTCAAAAGACCCCACATTTATCGATAAAAACGTTGAAACCAGTTTGATCCAGAAATTTATGTATCCGAAATATGGACCCGGCCAGATGTGGGATGAAGTTGCACGAATTGTCCGCGAAAAGGGTGGCGAGATCCATTTGAATTGCCGGGCGGACAAAATCAAAATTGAAGGAAACCAGATTTCGGAAGTCACGATTAAAAACGACAAAACGGGGGAATTGAGTATTTTAAAGCCCGACTATTTTTTCTCAACCATGCCCGTTAAAGAATTGATCAGCCGTATGAATAAAGCCGTTCCTCGTGATGTTCGCGAGGTTGCTGAAGGGCTGATGTACCGGGATTTTGTGACGACCGGAGTGCTCGTTAAAAAGCTCAAAATTAAAAATGAAGAGAAGACAGCCGGGGATACCAAACTCCTTCCGGATAATTGGATTTATATCCAGGAACGCGACGTTAAAGTGGGGCGCGTGCAGATCTTTAATAATTGGAGTCCTTATCTTGTAAAAGATAAAAACACTGTCTGGATAGGTATGGAATACTTTTGTGACCAGGGGGATGCTCTTTGGATGAAGTCTGACGAAGAGTTTAAAGGATTTGCTATCGAAGAGCTGGTGAAAATGGATTTTATCGATAAAGAAGATGTTCTGGACACGACGATTATCAGGATGCTCAAAACTTATCCAGCTTATTTTGGGACATACGACCGCTTTGAAATCATCCGCAAGTTCACCGACCGGTTTGAGAATTTATTTTTAATTGGCCGCAACGGCATGCACAAATATAACAATCAGGATCATTCGATGCTGACGGCCATGGTGGCGGTGGATAACATTGCAAGCGGCGTCAAAACAAAAGAAAATATTTGGACTGTTAATACAGAGCTTTCGTATCAGGAAGAAAAATAAGCTGGGTAGCGGGTTTTAAAATCCATCATGAAAATACTGCTTCTGAATGATTTCGCCGCTCCGACCGGCGGCTCGGAAATAAACTCTCTCATTCTTCGTGAGGGGTTGCGCAAGCGCGGCCATGATGTGCGCCTTTTTTCCAGCTCAGCCAGCCCACTGCCCATGAACAGTGAGGCTGATTACACATTCTTCGGAAGTCTTTCTTTTTTTTCCTTACCCTTTCAGGTTTTTAATATTTTTGCTTTTTT
>OBEQ010288189.1_pt1 | contig 11752 bp, 12 predicted proteins | sample 1670901 | NCBI WGS metagenome assembly OBEQ01 (sample SAMEA104232315, study PRJEB22302) | groundwater metagenome | biome: forest; feature: aquifer; material: groundwater | place: USA | collected 2011-08-07 | depth 5.4 m | reverse complement strand
GTTTTATGAAAACAAGCTGGGGTTTAAGGTTAAAAAAGATAGGATGCCGGCTGGTGTTATGTTTGAAGCCGGGCAAGGGACAGGATTCTTTTTGTATCAGCGAAGTCCTTCAAAAGCAGACCATACGCTTGCAGGAATAGAAGTAGATAATCTTGAAAAGGTCGTCGATGAGCTCACACAAAAAGGGATTGTCTTTGAAAAGTACGATTTTCCCCAGCTCAAAACGGATGGGAAAGGAATCGCAACCATGGGGCCGGAAAAAGCAGCCTGGTTCAAAGACACTGAAGGAAACATCATCGGCATCTCTCAAAGTACTGCTTAAGGTGTGGTAAATTTCTTCTCAATTGCATCCCATAATTCGGGATAATTTTTGTCGTACCCGAGCGCCCAGATTGCAATCCCCTGCAGGTTATTCTTATTTGCAAACTCAAATTTTGCCTCAATAGATCTCTCATCCTCAAACCATGCTTGTCTATCTACTCTCTCCTTTTCATCGTGATACCAGCACCAGGGTTGCTGTGCCAACTCATCAAATTTACATTTTTCTTTATCGCTATAGAGAGGATCTTCCTTCGCCCGTGCATAGGAGAGAATTGCAACATCATTGGGATTTTGTGGTTCGATCTGTGGACTCAATGGCTCATCTCCGTTTACCACGGGCCAGTCGTATCCGTAGTATGGAACTCCCATAATGATTTTTTCTGAAGGAACTGCTTTTTTATAATCGTCGTATGTTGTGACATAATCAAAAAAGTAATTTTTTTCAACATATCCTTTGATTGGAGCAGTAGGTCCTGCAGATTTTGCCGTCGGCGTATAATAATCATACGACATAACGATGACATAATTAAAAAAGGAGACGATGGTATGAATATCAAAGAGTCGCGGTTTACGGACAGACCGAGGAAATACATCGATACTCGTGATAATCTCCGGCTTTTCCTGGCGAAGTTGTTTCGTAAAGATTTGGACAAACTTCACAAATTTTTGGCGATAGATATCATCTGGAATACCAACGTACTCAACGTCAAGATTCACACCATCGAGATTTTTTTGTTTAACCTGTTCGATCACATCACGGATCAAGTTCTGCTGATATTCATCGCTGTTAAGAATTGATTCGATATTGTCAGTGTTCTGAATTGCGATTGTGACCAGAAATTTTCCTCCGGAGATCTGGGCTCTTGCGATAAGATCATTGGCTCTCTGACTATTCCAGATACGCCAGCCTGGATCTGTTTCACCATCCTTCACCCTCAATAAATGACCATCTCCCTCTGCGGTAAGACTGAAGTAGATAAGTTGTGAGACAAGATTCGGCCTAATGTACTGGGCGTTATCGATTAACCAATATGGCAAAAACCCAATGACCTGCTTTTTTATCTCTACCCGCGGGTGAAGTAACTGATCATAGTAATAGCGTACCGTAGTAAATGGAGACGTTGTGGGATATCTCATCCGAAGATAAATACCGATCAGAAACACGATAACAAAAAAGGCAAGAATAAAAATTCCTTTAAAAATCTTTTTAGTCATAATTATTCCAGCTGAAAACCCAGGACTTCTAAACACTTTCTAAGAGGCTCTCTTTTATTCCTTTTTGCCAAGTGGATCACATACCGAAGCACTTTTGGGATATTCATATCATCGTTCATAATTTCGCATAAATGTTTAATCTCATGAATGCATTCTTTTTTTGTGATAGTATTTCTCCTTTTTAAGCTTTCCTTTATTTCGTGTATTTGTCTTTCTGCTTTATCAAGCTCTTCCATCTGAAACTCCCAGGGTTGTCGATAATAGTGAGAAACTAAGACCCAACGAATAGCATTGCTCGAATATTTTTTTAATAAGTCGTCGACCATAATCAAGTTTCCCAGTGATTTTGACATTTTTTCTCCTTCGTACATCACCATCGCGGCGTGCATCCAGAAGCGAACAAATGGTCTTTTACCGGTAAAGCTTTCGGATTGAGCGATCTCGCTTTCGTGATGTGGATAAATCAGATCTCTTCCTCCACCATGAATATCGATTTTTTCTCCTAAATATTGAAGATTCATTGCAGAACATTCGATATGCCATCCAGGTCTACCCTTTCCCCAAGGACTTTTCCAACCTGGTTCGTCCTCCTTCGAGCTTTGCCATAAAACAAAGTCCAAAGGATCTTTTTTTAACGGATCGTCTGGATTATTTCCGCGTTCTTTTGAAATAAGTAACATCTGGTTACTGTTTAGTTGGGAAAGTTTTCCATACGCTTTGAATTTTTTTATTTCAAAATAAACATTGCCATCTTTATGGTAAGCATAACTTTTTCTTAAAAGTTTTTGATTTATTTTTATAATCGTCTTTATCGAGTCGGTTGCCTTAACATAATGACTTGGCATCATAACGTTTAATGATTCCATATCTCTCAAAAATTTTCTCGTCCAAAAATCCCCAAGTTCCCTCCAGTCTTTTTTCTCTTCTTGAGCTTTTTTCAAAATATCATCGTCGATGTCGGTGACGTTTTGAACATAATTAACACGGTACCCTTTAAAAATAAAATAACGGACAACAACATCGAAAAAAACATATAAAAAGGCGTGGCCAAGATGAGTAGTGTCATATGGAGTAATGCCGCAAATGTAGATAGTTAGTTTATTTTTTTGTAAGGAAATAAATTTTTCTTTTTTTCTTCCCAAGGAATTAAAAAGCAGCATAAGAATAACATTGTACCATGATATAATAGTTCTGATGAAGCTGCTGTTGGTTTTTGCCCATCCTGACGACGAAACCTTCTCTTCCTCCGGAACGATAGCAAAGCTTGTTCGGGAGGGGGCAACGGCAACACTGATAACTGCAACGCGGGGTGAAGCTGGAATGCTCGGTGATCCTCCCGTTGCGACGAGGAAAAATCTCGGAAAAGTGAGAGAGACGGAGTTGAGGAAAGCCGCAAAAATTACGGGAATTTCTCGCATCTACTTCCTGGATTATATCGATGGAACGCTCCACCGTATTTCTCAAAAAAAACTTATCGGAAAAATTTTCCCCCTTATGAAGAAGGTGGCACCAGACGTGGTTCTGACTTTTGAGAAAAATGGTATCTCTAACCATCCAGATCATAAAGCCGTCTCAAAAGCAGCGACGTATTGTTTCAGACAATATATGAAAATCGCCAAAAGACACGTCCGCCTGTACCATGTCTGCATGCCACAAAGCAACTTTAAACTATTTACAAAAGCCGGATTCAGATACGATCACTTCGGTGGTTTGAAAGGAACCCCTGATGAAGAAATTACCACGCGCGTTGATATTCGAAAAACGTTTAAGACGAAGGTTCGAGCTATGCGGGTACATATCACGCAGAAATCTGATAGCAAGAGACTGCTTCAGTGGTGGAAATTAGTGAAAGGACGCTGGGAATACTTCAAGCTGATTGCAGAAAATACCCTAAAATAATAGCTTCTGTTTACTTGTAGTTATATTGGTATCCGCCTGAGTTTTGGTAAGGATTTGTGTAACCGCCGCCTTTGCTTGCAAATGCGAAATAATAGATTGCGTAGTAGATAATACCTCCCACTACTACGTAGACAAGTGCCCAGAACCACCAGGGTTTGCTCCCATATCCTTTTGAGTATGCCATACTATCCAACTCTACTTCAAATGTTTTTTTGTGTCAAGTAGAATAGAAACTATGAAAACATTGAAATTTAAATCCAGAAAGCAAAAGGAGGTTCTCGACATTACGGATCAGTTGGAAAAATTTCTGCACGAACAACATATCTCAGATCGCGCGGTCCATCTGGTTTTAAAACACACTACCGCGGCACTAACAACCGCAGACCTTGATCCCGGGACGGATCTTGATATGCTTGATGCGTTTGAAAAACTCATTCCTCAGCTCAATTTTCGTCATCCGCATAACCCATCTCATACGCCAGACCATATTCTTTCCTCGCTTATTGGAACGACTCTTACTCTCATCGTTGTAAAAGGTAAGTTAGACCTCGGAACTTGGCAGAGGGTTGTTTTGATCGAGTTCGATGGTCCGCGCGAGAGGGAGATTGTGATTTATGCCTCGAAGCTTTGATCTCTACATCGGGTACAAAAACAAAGCGAAGTGGTATACAATGGTAAGATGGCATATTATTCCAACAGAAAAAGAATAAAGAGACTGTTTGATCCTTCTTCATCTGAACCTTTCTCACTAAGCAGAAGTAAAATCGATCTTTTTATTGAGTGTCCTCGATGTTTTTATCTTGACCGGCGCCTGGGAATTAGCAGACCAAGTATTCCTACTTTTACTTTAAATAATGCGGTCGATGAGCTTCTCAAAAAAGAATTTGATCTCCTTCGTAAAAACGGTGAGGCGCATGAGCTGATGAAAAAGTATCATATTGACGCCGTTCCACTCAAACATGAACTGCTTACTAAATGGCGGGATGATTATCCAAAAAGCTGGGAAGGAGCAGTCGCGCTTGATGAGGAAACAAATTTTCTAGTAACGGGAATTATTGACGACATCTGGCAGAATAGGAATGGAGATTTATTGATTGTCGATTATAAAGCAACAAGCACGAAGAACGAGATCTCACTGGAAGATAGATGGAAGCAGGGATACAAACGTCAGATTGAGGTATATCAGTGGATCTTCCGCAAATTGGGATTCCGTGTCTCGGATACTGGGTATTTTGTATTTGCAAATGCTTCAAAGAATCGACCTAAGTTTGATGGAAAATTGGAGTTTGTTCTGACAATCGTCTCGCATAAGGGTGATGATTCATGGATCAAGCCGACGCTAAGAAAAATACGCAGAACATTAAGCTCCGATAGGCTCCCCGACTGCGGGGCCGGATGCGAGTACTGCGCGTTTCATCAGAAAATCGAAGATATCACTCTTTAACTTTTCTTTCTTCAACATACTCTGGATAATTGTAGTTGACATCGCCATAAAAAACAAACATAATACAATAACGTGGCTGTCGAATTGTCTGACCGAATACGATTCGTAGACAACTATTCGACCGATGGCTATCTTTTTTATTCTGTGGAAAATGCTTTCAGGGCTTATTCAGATCGAGTTATCCCTTTTGATAAAAACCCTTCAATAGAACTGTTGCCTATGACACATCGGAAAAAAACTGGAGAAAGTCCATATCTAATCAGAAAATATACTCTGATAAGAAAACTCTCATCTATAAGAATAGCTAATGAAGGTGAGCAACATCAATTTGCTTATGGCGTCTTAATTGTAGGACCGGATATTGTAAGACTGTTCTTATCGTCTGAAGGAAGTGCTCCACGTGTAATTACTGAAGGTACCGGAATTCAAGGAAGACCAGTTCCGCAAGAACAAGAAGATCAACTAGCTGCGATGATTAAAGAAAGCTTCCTACAACGAAAGAAAGAATTCTCTATCCCTGAAGAGCTTTCTCTTGTAGCATGATTATAATAGGCTAGATTGAATTTTTATCTTCCAAACTTCATTACGTATGGAAGTTGTGCTATCATATTCAAATGATTAGAGATCGGGTTTTAGAACTTCTTACTGACGCGCTTAAAAAAGTAGGAATAACGGAAAGGGCCGAGCTGCAACATCCTGCTGATCTTTCTCATGGGGACTATGCTACTAATATTGCGTTGAAGTACTCGAAACAACTCAAGAAGAATCCGATGGAACTTGCAGAAGAGATCAAAAATGCATCTTTGAAGAACGATCTCGTCGAAACCGTTGCTGTGGTGAAACCGGGATTTATTAACTTTTATCTTTCACAAAAAGCTCTTCTCCAGGAACTCAATAATCTCAAAAACTACGGAAAAAACAAATCAAAAGGAAAAACGATCTTGCTGGAATTCGGACAACCCAATACTCATAAAACTCCCCATATCGGACATCTTTTCTCATATGCTTTTGGAGAATCTTTGGCTAGGATTCTTACAGCAATGGGGAATACCGTGAAGCGAGTAAACTGGCAAGGAGATATAGGACCACATGTTGCAAAGTGTTTGTATATATTTAAACGGAAAAAACTTCCCAAGCAGGTTCAAACGTATCGAGATAAAATCGTTTATTTGCAACAGTGTTATCAGGAAGGTTCACAGCTCTACAACAGCGATAAAAATGCAGAAGCTGAAATAGATGAATTGAATAAAAAAATATACGATAAAGATCCATCAATTTATCCTATATGGAAAAAGACACGACAATGGTGTTTAAAATTTTATCAAGAGGGAGAAGGAGATTTTATAGGCTTCGAAAAATTGTTGGGGATCCATTATGACAAGTATTACTTTGAAAGCGAAGGTGGCCCTATTGGTAAGAAGATTGTTCAAGAACATATTGGGGACATATTTGAGGAAAGCGATGGCGCAGTAGTATTTAAGGGCGAAAAATATGGACTCCATACTCGAGTATTCATCAACAGACACGGTAATCCTACCTACGAAGGCAAAGAGGTAGGACTCACTTTTCTTAAACTTAGAGATTTCACTTTTAATCTAAATATTACAACAACTGCAAATGAACAAAATGAATACTTTAAAGTTGCATTCAAAGCATGTGAACTTCTATTTCCTCGATTGACGGGCAAACTTAAACACCTGGGGTTTGGCATGCTTAATCTCTCAACAGGTAAGATGTCCTCAAGGACCGGAGAGATTGTTGACGGTCTTAGATTATACGAACTAGTCAGAGATGAAATACGCACCAAATATAAAAGTGAAGAACACTTTGCAGAAAAAATAGCACTTGCTGCGATCAAATATTCTTTTCTCAACTCAGGAGCATACACAAATATGGTCTTCGATCTTCAGAAAAGTATTGCAAAAGAAGGAGATTCAGGACCATACCTTCTGTATACCTATGTTCGAACCCTTGGCATCCTTAAACAACGCTCTGCAGTAACTAGACTACAAATTCGAGTAAAACCAAACAATGAAGAGCTTACTCTTCTTCGACTTCTTTACCAGTTTCCCGAGATTGTGGAAAAATCAGCAGAACTCTTTTCTCCCCATCTCGTAGCAACCTATCTTTTTCATCTTGCTCAGGCTTTTAATCTCTTCTATCAAAAACATCCCGTCCTCAAAGCCGAAAAAGAAACACAACAGTTTAGACTTGCCTTAACAGCTGCTGTTGGGCAAATCCTGCAAAAAGGGCTTTATCTTCTCGGAATAGAAACAGTTGGGAAAATGTAATATGGCTTTATTTATCTGTTCAAACTGCGGATACGGATCTGCTTCTTGGATGGGGCGCTGCCCGGACTGTGGACAATGGAATACATTGGAGCAAAAAAGTAATGAGAAACAGACTGGAAAGAAAAAATCTTCTTCGATAAAACTTACGTCTCTCAAATCAGTCACAGTCAAAACAACATCACGGCTCTCAACCGGAATTTTTGAGTTTGATAGAGTTCTGGGTGGAGGATTCATCCCTGGAGAAGTAGTTCTTCTAACGGGTGAACCTGGCATTGGCAAATCCACGCTTCTTCTGCAGGCTTTGAAGCATCTCAAAACAATTTATGTCTCAGGTGAAGAATCGGCAGAGCAAGTCAAAGAGCGTGCAGACAGGCTGAAAATTCCATTGGAGAATCTCTATTTTTCTGATGAGCTCGATGTGGAAGATATTGTCTCCGGAATCGAAGAGAACCAGGACGATATGCAGATTATAGTGATTGATTCGATCCAGACGATTTACTCGCGAAAATTAAAATCCTTAAAAACAAGTGTAAGTCAGTTGAAAGAAGTAACCAGCTATCTCATTGCGACCGCGAAAAAAAATCGTATTCCTATCGTTATCATCGGGCATGTCACAAAAGAAGGAACAGTTGCAGGACCGAAGACGCTTGAACATTTGGTTGACTGCGTTCTTCTTTTTGAAGGAGACAAAGTTTCTCATCACCGGATTCTGCGCGCAAGCAAGAACCGCTTTGGCAGTACCGATGAGATCGGCATCTTTGAGATGAAACAGGCCGGACTTTCGCAGGTAAATAACCCACGCGCTTTCTTAGAAAGCAAGATGCAGCAGGCTCCCGGAAAAGTTATCGTCGGCGTCACCGAAGGCAAACGTCCTCTTTTTTTTGAGATTCAATCGCTTACCGTTCCTTCTCAACTTTCTATGCCGCGGCGCGTAGTAAAAGGTGTCGACTATAATAAAGTCCAGCTCATTGTCGCTGTTCTCCAGAAGCAATTAAATCTTCCTCTGGAGCGTTTTGATATTTTTGTGAACGTGGTCGGTGGGGTGAGTATTCGCTCGACCGCCGCAGATCTTGGGATTGCAGCATCCTTAATCTCATCAATGAAAAACGCCACCGTTTCTTCAAAAACAGTTTTTATAGGAGAGGTTGGTCTTCTTGGAGAAGTTCGCGAGGTAGGATTTCAGGAAAGAATAGTTCAAGAAGCACGGCGTCTGCATTTTCAACACGTCATTTCTTCAGAAGTAATAAAAAGCGTCAAGGATTTAAGAAGAAATTTTTCTTAATCACAGTCTTTTTTCCGTTTGCTCCGGTCACCTCAATCACCAGTGTATTTTTTCCGGGCTTCAGAGGAAAATCATACTGAAACACTCCGTTTTCATTTTGAAAGACTCTTTCTCCGAAAATTGTTATCGAGGCCTCTTTTTCTGTCTTTCCAATAATCCTTACTCTGTCTTGACGTTTGAAAGTGGTCTCTGTCGGAGCAACGATTGTTACATCAGGAGGTGTCAAATAGAGCTTTAATTCATATCCGAAATAAAGAAAGAAAAAAAAGAAAACTATCACAATAATGAAGGTTAAGTATTTTTTGGTTTCTGGAGTCACATTGCCCCGAGATAGTTTCTGGCGAAATGTAATCTCTTCTTTTTTTGCATATTCTCTTCGAAAAATTGCCTGAATTTTTTCAGCAGGCAAACCGAGTACGCTAGCATAGTTTTTAATAATTCCGGCGATGTAGATTTTTGATGTAAAAAGTTCCCAATTATTATCTTCAATCGCACGAAGAAATTTTTCTCTCACTTTGATTCTCTTCTCAATATCTTTTAAGGTGAAGCCCTTATTAATCCTCTCATTGCGAAGAATCTCCCCAACTGTCTGCATGAAGAACTTTAGTAAAACTGCTTAATTGTTGACCCTTTCGACGTATTGACCAGTTTCCGGGTTTATTGTAACAGTATCTCCTTCTTTAATAAACAGAGGAACCATTACCACCACGCCCGTCTCCAAGGTTGCCGGTTTCTTTGCTCCAGAAACTGTATCACCTTTTACTGCGTTCTCAGATTGAATAACTTTAAGGCGTACACTCGCCGGTGGCCGAATATTCAGCGCGGAATCGTCGTACATAATCACATAGTATCGAGCTCCTGGCTTGAGATAGCCTGCAACAGTACCAACAACAGAAGCCGATACAGTAATTTGATTATACGTTTTGTCATCCATGAAATAGAGTGAGGTAGTGTCTTTGTAGAGAAACCGCATCTCTACTGTTGAGACGTCTGCTCTTTGAATCGATTCAACCGATTTAACCGCAAACTCAATATTCTTTCCTGTATGTACGCTTTTAATCTTTATCCGAACTACCGCCATCCCTCGTCCCTGAAAGTTAAAATCTGTTTTTTGCACCTGCCACACCTCCCCTTGATGCAGTATAAACTCCCCCTTTTTTATATTCCCCGCAGTTGTTTTCATAGCGGTTAATTATATCAAACCTTCATGAAGCTAATTAATTCATCTAACCTCCTTATAAGTTTAAAAGAATCTTCACTCCAATTTATTGTTTAAATGTAGTGGAGAATGTCTGTCTGTTAATCAAAACAAGTCCCATACCATCAGGACAGCCCAACTTACAACCGCGGCGGTGCAAGTTGGTGGGATTGGTCTGGTAACTGTAGGAAAACGAGGCTTAAAGAAACAAAGAATTCAAAAAAAGCAAAGAGATAAAGATTCTAAGTTTTATTAAACTTGCGAAGACTGAAGACAAACTCATAGGCGGGATACCAGTGGGACCCGGGATAAGCCCAACTGCCACGCAACCACACACCGCCCCCATCGAGCGCCAGCGAGAAGACGCGCGGATCGCCATAACGGTCAGACACTTGCTTCATACCAATATAAAACCATTCTCCCATGGGTTGATCAGTGTAGGTGAGGCGAAGATGTGGTCCGACTTCTGCAGGGCATAATTCCAACCCAAGCTCTTGAGCGCGTGTATATACTTCATCAGTTGTTGGTGTCCCAGTAAGTCCAAGATCTTTGACACTTCTACGCACCAATTCAATCTCTTCAGGTTTTTCCAAAGTAATAAAATCGGGGCTATTTAGTAAATCTTGCACATATGGACTAACTTTAAACCCGCCTCTGCTTAGCTCTCTTTGCAGCTCTTTTGAAGATTTTCCTCCAACTGTAAGTTTCCAAGTTGGCGCAATTTTCTCTGAATTTGAGGCGCGCAGCTGAGAATATCCGTCTAGCATATCAGCCATGGTGGAATCCATGGGATCTTGCGTACCGCGGAGCGTTTGGGCGCTTTCTCCTAATCTCATCCGTGCTTCAGGAGTTGACATAATTGGAATATATTATCATACTATAAGTTACTTGTCAAGCGAGCTCTTTCTGAAGTTCCTCGAGGATTTTCTTTGCTTTTGAAGAAATCTTCTCCGGGACCTGGATCGTCAAAATGATGTACTCGTCACCTTTGCGAGCACTCTGTGGATATTGTATTCCTTCACCTCGAAGTCGGATAAGAGATCCAGATTTTGTTCTAGCACGAACTTTAAGTTTTATCGGTTTTTCCAACGTCGGTACCTCAATGGTGCCACCAAGAACTGCCATAGTGTAGGGAATCTCTTTCTCTATATAGATATCCTGCCCTTGACGCCTAAAAATATGAGATGGCTTCACGTGTATCGACAAATCAAACTCCTCAAAGCGAATTCTGTTTCCATCATCAACTCCTGCAGGAATCTTTATTTTCTTTTGCCTTCCGTCAATTTTTATCTCTTTCTCTATTCCCGAAACCGCCTCATCAAAATCGATAGTAATTGAGTGCACTTGTCTTCTTTGTTGCTGGCGACCAAATGGATTCTGGAAACCAAAAAATTGTTCAAAAATTTCAAAAGGGTCTGAAAATCCGCCAAAATCAAAGTTAATGTTTTCAAAAGGAGATCCTTCTCCATACGAAGTATATGTATAACTAAACGGACCTTGCTGATAACCATGTGCTCCTCCGGCTGGTGCGGCTCCCGCGCCTCTCTCAAATGCTTGTGGGCCAAGCTGATCATAGAGTTCGCGTTTTTTTGGATCTACCAATACCTCATATGCTTTGTTAATTTCCTTGAATTTTTCGGCTGCTTCAGCGGATTTATTACGATCAGGGTGCCATTTCAAAGCAAGCTTTCTGTAGGCTGTCTTAATTTCCTGTTCTGTAGCTTTTTTAGAGAGTCCAAGTACCTCATAAAAATCCTTCATACTCAGTTAACAACTTGGCCTTCTTCTACATCTTTTTTCTCTTCCTTGTCCGTCGAGCTGTCTTTCGAAGCTTTGGTCGAGGGAGAAGCCTCAGCGGAGCCCGGTTGACCTTGGCTGTAGGCCTCTTGACCTATCTTCGATATAGCATCTGAGAGATTCTTTGTTTTTTCTTCAAGTTCCTGTACGGTTCCCTTGTCAAGAGTGTCTTTTAAATCCTTTATTTTCTTCTCAACCTCTTCTTTTATTTCTTTTTTGAGTTTTTCGCCAGCATCTTTCAAGGATTTTTCTGCAACGTACAGCATATTGTCGGCTTTGTTGCGGGACTCGATTTTTTCCTGCTC
>OBEQ010026682.1_pt1 | contig 11752 bp, 10 predicted proteins | sample 1670901 | NCBI WGS metagenome assembly OBEQ01 (sample SAMEA104232315, study PRJEB22302) | groundwater metagenome | biome: forest; feature: aquifer; material: groundwater | place: USA | collected 2011-08-07 | depth 5.4 m | reverse complement strand
GCATCGCAGGGGGGGGAACTCAAACGGGTCCGGAACCTGCAGAAGTTGATGCTCCGGTCCCACGCGAACACGCTGCTGAGCGTGCGACGGGTCACGGAGCTCAACGCTGGCCGCAAGACCGCGGGCATCGACGGGATGGTGGTGCTGCTTCCCCAGGGCAAGGCTGAACTGGCCGACTGGGTGCAGCGTCGATCCGAACCGTGGCAGGCCCGTCCGGTCAAGCGGGTGTATATCCCGAAGGCAGGCGGAAAGCAGCGCCCGCTAGGGATTCCTGTGCTTGTCGACAGGGTGCTCCAAGCCCGGGTCGTCAACGCGTTGGAGCCCGAGTGGGAGGCACGGTTCGAACCGAGGTCCTATGGGTTTCGGCCGGGCCGTGGCTGCCATGACGCGATCGACGCCATCTTCCACGTCGCCCGGGGTGCGAACCCCCGGCGACGGTGGGTGCTCGACGCGGATCCCTTGACGCGCGGCCATCGGTTCGAGGGTCGTCCTCACTTCCTCGAGGACCTCGATCACGCCCACCGGCTCGGTCGAAATCGACACGCCACCGGCTTCGATGCGTGACAAATCCAAGATGTCGTCGATGAGGCGGAGAAGGTGCTCGCCCCCCTTTAGGATCTGATCGACCCGCTCCTTGTGACGGTCCGAGAGCGGCTCCTTCTTGTCCCGTTGCAGAAGCTGCGCGAATCCGAGGATCGCGTTGAGCGGCGTCCGAAGCTCGTGACTCATCGAGGAAAGGAAATCGCTCTTCGCGCTACTCGCGGCCTCGGCGGCTGCACGCGCCTCACGGAGCTCCTCGGCAAGGCGGACGTCGTCGGTCAGATCCCAAATCGTCTTGACGATCCCGCCTTCCGCCGTCCGGCGATCGATGACACGTAGGCTGCGCCCATCGCGCATGCGGAGGTCGAACGTCGTCGTCTGATCGTGGCGTCGTCGTGCCAATCGTTCCGCCCGAAAGCGCGAGCGTTCATCCTCGTCCGGAAAGGCGATGTCGCCGATCCAAGCCGCGAGCAAGTGCTCGTAGGACTTCCCGATGAGAGGTCCAGGAAGAGAATCGCCGATGAGCCGCCGATACACACTGTTGCAAAGAACCAATCGATCGTTGTCGTCGAAGAGCGCGAAGGCATCCTGGATGCTCTCGACGGCGCTGGCGAGTCGGTCGGCCAGGAGCTTGGCTGCAGCCTCCATCCGCTTGCGTTGGCTGATGTCGCGGATCGCCGCGGAGACCGTCATCCCGTACTCCGTGCGGAGAGGACTGAGACTCACCTCGATCGGAAGCTCCGAACCGTCCTTGCAACGACCAAAGAGTTCGAGCCCCGAGCCCATGGGACGCGAGCCCGGGTGGGCGAAGTAGCGAGCCAGGTGCACGGCATGACTCTGTCGAAAGCGCTCCGGAATCAAGAGCTCGAGATGTTGGCCGATGAGCTCCGATCGTGCGTAGTCGAACAGCTTCTCAGTCTGGACGTTGACGAGTTGGATCCGCCCGTCGTTGCCGACCACGACCATCGCGTCCGGCGCCGTGTCGAGCAGCTGGCTGTAGCGTTCCTCCGAGCGGACCGACAGTTCTCGAATGGTCCTGTCTTGCTCGCTTCCTTCGCGCTTTAAACGCACCATGTCGGTTACGTCCTCGACGCGATGGATGATGTAGGCGACCTGGCCATCGTCATCGAGCACCGGGGAGTTCATCGGACTCCAGTGACGCTCTTCGAATCCTCCGCCCTCTGCTTCGGGGCGTCGAATGTCGTACTTCTGGATGGCCATGGTGTCGGGCCGTCTTTGGGCGAGCACCCTCCCGAGCGACGCGCGGAGGTTCGCCACGCCTGTTGCAGCAGGGTCGTCCGGGTTGTCGGGGAAGACCTCGAAGAGATTGCGGCCGAGGATGTCGTCGCGCTTGGTCATCGTCGCCTGCAAATAGGCATCGCTGACGGCGACGATCGAGAGGTCTGGCGCCAGAACCAGGGAGCAGCCGGCCGCAGCCTGAAAGAGCAGCCTGAAATCAGGCGCTCGCGCGGATAGAGCAGCAGCCATTAGCGTGTCCCACCCGTCCGGGAGGCGATCGCGCGCCGCGCGCTTTCAGGATCCATTCGGCAACCTCACGCAGAACACAGCGCCTGGCTTTGCGTCCTCCACCCAGATGCGGCCCCCGTGGGCTTCGACCGCGAGTTTGCAAAAGGTGAGGCCGAGACCGCGGCCACCACGCTCGACAAGTCGCTCACCACCGGACTCCACTTGAACGAAGGGGTCGAAGACCTTCTCGCGCATATCTGGCGCGATCCCACCCCCTGCGTCGGCCACGCGAAGCTCCGTCCCGCCGACGAGCAATGCCGCCGTTACAGTGACCGATGTCTCGGGTGGCGCATACCGAATCGCATTTTCAACGAGGTTGGTTAGCGTGCGTCGGAAGAGATCCTCGTCAGCGTGGATTCTGTCCGTCTCAAGCGAGCTCCGAAGCTTCACTTTGCGGCTCTGGGCGTTCACGCCGAGCTCCGAGATTACTTCGTCGACGAGCCCCCGTAGATCGACGTCGAATCGCTTGGGAGCCAGCTGGCCTTCGTCGGCCTTGGCGAGATCCAAAAGGTTGAGGATCATGCGGTTGAGCTGCCGCGCTTCGGTGCGGATTTGTGTAACGGACTCGGACACGCTCTTCGACAAACCTGGTTCGCGGAGCACGACCTGCGCGTGCAGGTCCATCGAGTTCACCGGGTTCTTGAGATCATGAACGACGAACGCCATCAGCCGCTCCTTCTGCAACTGAACGCGAAGGAGATCGTCCCGCTGATGCTTGAGAAGCTCGTAGTGCTCACGGAGCTCGACGTTCATCCGTCGCAGTTTGAGGGCGCTCTGCACGCGCACGACGAGTTCGGTGGGGCGAACGGGCTTCGTGAGGAAGTCGTCTCCACCCGCGCGGAGAGCGCGGTCGAAAGTATCAACGTCGCGCAGAGCCGTGAGAAAGAGAACCGGCGTCTCGGAACCCCGCGGGAGCGCCCGGATCCGCTCACACACCGTAAAGCCGTCCATCTCGGGCATCCGAACGTCGAGAAGAACGCAGTCCGGGCGCTCCTTCTGGAAGGCCGCGATCCCCTCTGCACCACCACGGGCGAGGATGACGCGGTAACCTTCGTCTTCGAGCGTGCCTTGCGCGAGCGCGCGATTGGCCTCGTTATCGTCGACGACGAGGATTGTGGCGAGTTGGGTACTTGTGGCGGGGTTCGCCATTCCAATTCCTTGTGATTCCGCAGTCATAGGAAGGCCACCCGCTAAAGTTAGATTCCTGTCAATACTCCAAAGCAGCGCGTCCTGCCAAGGGCGACGCTCATCCCGTACAGAACAGGCGAAGCGTACGAACGCGCAGCGATTGCACACCCGCGCACGTCGTGCGCCATCGCCGACAGTTGCAAGAGAATCCCGAGCGTCGTTGCCTGGCTCGCTTCGAGCATCCTGGCGGGCGACCGACGGCGGAGGAGCTTCGAAAATGGAGAAACGGAACGCACGAAAGACGATCGATCGACGCGCGGTCTTGGATGCAGCACTCAGAGTTGCCGATCGCGACAGCCTCCGCGGAGTCACGATTCGCGCCGTTGCGGCGGAGGTCGGCACGGCTCCGATGTCGCTCTACTCGCATTTCTCGAACAAGGACCAGCTCTACGATCGAATGTTCGAGCGCGTCGTTCATCAGCTCTTCTGTGCGTCTGGTAAGCCAACCTGGCAGGAAGAACTCGAGGCCACGGCTCGGAACGCACGCAGTCTCCTGCTCCGTCATCCCCATTGGCTGCCGCTCGTGACGCGGGCCACCGTTCCGCCCTTCTCGCTGAGCCTCTACGACCGTGTGCTTCAACTCATGTCGAAGGAGCGCCTCTCCCCCGAACGCGCGATGCTGGCTATCTCGTCGGCAATGAGTTTCACGTTGGGGCTCGTCCTGGTGGAGCGAATGATGACTGCCAAGGAAGGCGTCGTTGTCCCGATTGAGCAGCTACAGATGGTGAGGAACATGCTCCCTAGCTTTCCTCGAGGCACCTATCCCGGCATTACGACCGCTGCGGCGAAGTTCGATCGCTGGAGTTTCGATCGTGTCTTTGATGTGGGGATTCGCTCTCTCATCATGGGGATCGAGCTTCATCGCTTCCAGCCAAAGGCCACCCCACGCAGGCGTTTGCGCCGTACCGCTTGAAGAGGATCGAGCGTAGACTCACACGCAGACGGCGCGCCCGCATGCAAATCGTGCAGATGCCTTGCTGGAGAGCGTTCCGTTGTTGATGGCGACGGGAGAGCGGCACGAACCGTGCGTGGGGCTTCTGCATGCACGAGGGATATCGAGCGGGATGGCAACGCCGCTTCTGCGTCCACGCGCTTGGCGCGCTGCTCGTGGGCGTCGCTTGCGATGCTACGCCGATCCCTGGGCGCGCGGTCCTGGGAGCGTCTGCGGATAAGACGCCGGCTGTCGCCGAGCACGCAGTCGGTGCCGCACCCTATGCGCAGTGCGCGACGATGCGCCAGGTCCAACCCGCCGACATCGTCCGCGTGGATGGCGATCGGCTCTATCTGTTGAGCGAGTACCGCGGCCTCGTCACCTTCGACCTGTCCGACATCGATCATCCCCGCGAGCTTTGGCAGAGCGCCGTCGTAGGCATTCCCGTGGGAATCTTCGTCCGTGACGGGATCGCAGTCATTGCTGTCTCGGATTGGGAGCGTCCGGGCGATACGCCCTTTCATGGTTCCGTTCTGCGCGCCATCGACGTTACGTCCGAGGGACCCGTGCTTCGCGGGGAAGTGGTTCTCCCGGGCAACATCCGTGACGTACATGCTGTAGACGACACGTTCTACGTGCTCCACGAGGACAGCGCGGACACGTCGGGGCCCTCGATCGCGGTCACGTCGTTCCACTTGGAGCGCGGGGCGCTGCGGCGTCGAGGAGAGTTCCAAGTAACGGGCTCCCGGGGCTCATTTGCAGTCGGGACAACGAAGATCGTTCTTGCGCGCCGTTCGATGGATGGGTCGGCAACGGACCTGACGCTCATCGATATCAACGCGGACCCGACGGGGGCCTTCAATGCGCGTGGATCGATACACGTCTCTGGGTCGCTCCCGTTTGGCATCGAACCCCAGCTCGACGACGAAGAGCGCTTAGTGCGTGTGATCACCTGCGCGTCCGCGGACTGCCCGCCGGGTAGTCCGCTTCTCTTGTCCGTGATTGATGCCATCGATTTCGACCAGCCCGTTCGGATCGCGGAGCTTCCGCTCCCGGTTGTCCACGGCTCCCTCCTCGCGAAGTTCGATGCGGATCGCTTGTACCTGGCCGGAAACGGTGGTTATGGGCGTGGCGACGGGACCAGCACGGTGAACGTTGTGAACCTCGCCCCGCCAACGCGGCCGAGCATCAAGGGCTCAATTGTCGTTCGCGGGGCCGTGTCGAATCTCGTTCCGCTCGGAGATCGACTCCTCGCCGTCGGTGCGGGCGGGACGCCCATCTCGACGATCCACGTGCGCGTGCACGAGATCGACGTGACGCCCGGCAAGCGAACGATGCTCGTCGGTGCGGCGGAGTTCGGTGAGGATTGGACGTCGAGCCTTGCCGCCGATACATCGCAGGCCCTCGCCGTCGACGGTGAGCGCTGGGTGGCACTCCCGTTCAGCACTTGGAACGACGATCTTCGCCGGTACGCGAACGGCGTCGAGCTTCTACGGCGCCCGCCGCGCCTGGCGCGTGCGGGAGCCGTATCGGCCACCGGTTGGGTCGAGCGCGTCCTCTTTCTCAAAGGCCGGCTCGTTGCAGTCAGCGCCACGGGGCTCACCGTCGTGGATCCGGATCGGGTCGGGAGGTCCCCGATCGGGCTCGAAGGCTCGGGACCGTGGGAAGGGAACATACGATGAGACTCTCGGTTCTACTGCTCCTTGCGCTCGTCGGATGCCCACTGCCGATGCCGCGACCTACACCGCCAGACGGACCGTCGGAGCCCTTCCCGCGTCCTCCCACGGAAGGCGTATCGCTCGCGCACGCGCCGGACCTACGAGCCTTTCTCAAAGCTCCTTCGCGTACCCCCTACGTCATCGAGGCGCTCGGCGTCGGCGGGCGGTCTGTCTCGATCCGGCTTACCAACACCGGCGCGCGAAGCGTGGACTTCGGTCGCTTTCGCATCGCATTCACCGCCGCACGTGAGGGGGTCTCCTTCCTCTGCAAGGAACACGTTGGAGGATCGGTGAAGGATCGAGAACCGACGTCACTCGCTGCGAGGCAGTCGTTTGTCTTCGAGAGGGATCTCGACTGCACGATGCCTCTACCTGGCCGATACGATGTGGGTGTCTATGTCGCGTTGCGAGACGGATCGCAGAACGATCGCGGCGACTTCGTGGGAGCGTTTTCACTGGACGTCGTGGAAGGCAATCTTGCTCCTCGGCCGTATCCGTCGCGCCCCGGCCTCTACGTCGTCATGACGGGGAGCCGAGCGACGCGTCCCCTGCCTCCGGAAGCCTGGACTCGAGGGGACTACCACGTCGTCGTGGCCGTCGTGAACGGCAGCAGTCGTCCCGTGCCGGTGGGTCAGGCGCGCCTCGCTTTTCTGACCTACAAGAAGGGCTCCCCATTGCCGTGCTCGGGTCAAGCGGAGGCGGTCGCTTTCCCCGAAGAGCTCGCACCGGGCAGCGTCCACGTCATTCAGGCCCCCGTCGCGTGCGCTCCGTCGGAGGAAGGACGCTACGAGATCGTCGGCCGGCTCACGCTCAACGATGTCGGCGAGGAGGTCGAGATCGGTCGCGTCGCGCTGAAGGTCACGCGCGATCCGCTCCTGTTTGCGCCGGAGCCCTGGCCTTCCTGGGGCGATCGTCCCGCGACGAGCTGGACGAAATAACTATCCGGGCACGTGCGGAACCTCGTGCCGCAGCTCCGGTTCCTCAGCGCGCCATCGAGGACTGCGCGAGCACTTACCGCGGCGAGCAACGATCCCACGGAACGCCACGCCAATCGCCGTCAGGAGAATGAGAGCCTCGGAAACGATCTTGATCGCGCGATGGGAGGGGGTCAGACGAAAGACTGCCTCCGCCATGCGGACGGTGAACCACTCTTCGTAAGAGGGGGTCGGTCCACCGGCCCCAGACCCGCGCTGCCAGCAGGCACGCGCCAGCGTCGTAAGAAAACACTCCCCAAGGAGCGCATGCGACAACTGATTCGCAACGATGAAGCCGATCGCATAGAAGGCGTAGGCTCGCGTCAATCGGGGCCAGCGGTGCCAGAAGAGCAACGGAAGCCCTAAGATCCACGCTGCCATCAGAAGCGCGTGAAGGAAGTCTATACAGGCGCCGAGGATCGGTCCCATGGCGCTTCGGCCATGCAAATCCGGAGCCTATGGCAGCCGCAGTTCTTGCGCTGCTGGCGCAGAGGGCACGCGCAGGCGATGATGAGGAGGTGAGCTGGCGCGCGCTTCTGAGCCTTCTCTTGAGCATCTGCGCTGGGGGTCTTGTCCCTGGCGCACGGTCGATCGCACGCTCCTACCTCTTTCCTGTCGCGGAGGTCAGGACGACGGAGACACCCGAGGACTTCGAACGTCACGCCCTCGTCGCTCGAGACGGCGTGGCCGTTCACGCTCTCGAGCTTCCGGCGCCACCCGGCGCGCGGACGATCGTTCACTTCCACAACAACCGGGAAACGGCTGCATCCCGCGTCGACATTGCGCGTGCACTTCGCGCGCGCGGGTTCGGTGTCTTGCTCGTCGAGTACCGTGGGTATGGCGCTTCCCGCGGCGCCGCACCTTCCGAAGAGGGACTCTATTTCGACGCCGAGTGCGCGCTCGACATGCTCGCGAAGCGCGGCGTTGGTCCTGAACGAGTCGTTCTCTGGGGCACCTCGCTCGGTACCGGGGTTGCTGCGGAGATGGCGCGGCGTGGCCGGGGCGCGCGACTCGTTCTCGTGACCCCCTACACGTCGATTCCGGGGCTCGTCACCAACGCGGTTCCGCTGCTTCCAGCGGGACTCCTCGTGCCGGATCACTTCGATACGCTTGCCAAGTCCGACGATATCCACGTGCCCACCCTCGTGATCCACGGGGACGCCGACGAGATCGTGCCGTTCTGGATGGGAGAACGTGTCGCCCGCGCAATTCGTGGTGCGCGACTCGTACGAATTGCCGGCGCCCATCATGGCGATCTCTTTGCGCGCGATGGCGATCATGTGCTTGCCGAGATCATTGCGCTCGGCACCTAACGAAGCGGCGGTTTCGCCGTTCCGAACCTTTCCTCGGCGGTCGCAATCATGGTGTTCTCGTGCGTCTCCATGCGTCTCACCGGATGTCGGGTACCGAGACCATCTCGTCTACGTTCGGTTGCAACGTAATCTCGATGCGCCGGTTGCGCGCCCGCGTCTTCGGATTGTCGTTCGGAGCAACCGGATCGAACTCCCCGTAACCCGCAGCCGCCAGTACCGCCGCGGGCACACCTTGTCCGATGAGGAAGCGAACGACTTCCACGCCGCGTGCCGTCGAGAGCTCCCAGTTGGACGGGAATCGTGCTGTATCGATGGGCACGTTGTCCGTATGGCCGGCAACCTGAAAGTGACGACTCTCGATCGTCTTCAGAACGGCCCCGACCTGCTTCAACGCCGCCTGTCCGCGCGGCTTGATATCGACCTGGCCAGACTCGAATAGAACATCGTTGGGAAGCTGCAGGACCATGCGTCCGTCTCGCAAGGCGATGCTGAGGTCGCCCGCGTCGACCATCTTCTTCAGGCGGAGGGCGAGATCTCGATAAAGGCGGACGCGCATCTCTGCGGCAGCCTGCGCCCGCCGCAGCTCCTCGAGCCGTGCGCGGGACTCGCCGAGTGCGGAGGCGAGCGTGCCCTTCTCGGCCAGGAGGGCATCCGCGTTTGTACCGAGCCGCTCGAGCTCCGCGCGTAACCTCGCATCCTCGGCGGTCGCATCGTCCAGCTTGCGCTGCACGTCGCCGAGCTTGCGTTGAAGGTCTTGGAGCTTGGCGTCGTCGGTTGTCTTGACGCGACGAAGCTCGGCATGGGCATCGTCGGCATTCTTCACCGCGGCGTCGTACTTCCCGGAGGAGACGCACGCGCACGCGAAGATTGGAAGGGCGGCGCACAAGGAACGGAGGAGCGATGGTCGGAGCATGTTGCCCGCCTACGCAACGACCGCGCCAGCGTCACGACGAGCCGGTGGAAGCGGGGGGCTGCCGTGTCCGCTCCGCTCCTTGCACGTGATTCTTGCGTGGAGACGCAAGCGGTGCGCGATCACAGCCACTTTCGAAAGCGGTAAGCGACCCACTCAATGCACTTGGTCCAAAATGGACGCTCCTTCCACGCCGCGAGGCCAATCTCTCGAGACGCAGCTCGATCCGCAAGGATGTTCGCCGCGAGCTCCTCGACGAATCCGTCGTTCGTCGTCGCGACGTTCACTTCCAAGTTGTAAAGGAGCGATCGGTAATCGAGATTGTAGCTTCCAAGCGTCGCCCATCCGTCGATCACGGCGGTCTTTGCATGCAGCATTCCGTGGGTCCAGAAGTGAATGTGCACGCCGGACTCCATCAGCTTGCGGTAAGCAGCGCGACTTGCGAGAGCAACCGAGGGCAAGTCCGAGACTTCGGGCACAAGGACGTGCACGTCGACCCCTCGACGCGCCGCCCGCTCAAGCGCACGGCGAACGAGTGCATCGGGAACGAAGTAGGCGTTCTCGATCAGGATGCGGTGCTGCGCGTCGTGAATTCTTCGAAGGTACAAATGTCGGATCGTGTGATGGGCTGTCCACGAAGGGTGGCCGTGGACTTGGGGATCGGGCACAACGCAGCGAGCCGTATCTTCCTCGGAGAGTCGGGAACTCGGACGATGAACAAACCCCCGCCGCGGACGGAGGCCCAGCTGGGCTCGTGCTTGTCTGCGCAGCTCCTTTCGGGAACGGGGCCGAACCGGCGGAAGGCGCCTCGGTTCGGGACCGCGCAGCCGCAGCCAGGTATCGAAGAACAGGGTACGCAGCTCGTGGGCAGCAAGGCCGTTCACACGCGCGGAGTAGTCGTGCCACGGCTCACTGCGATCGGTGATGTTGATGCCGCCGACGAACGCCGTCTTCCCGTCGATGACCAAGATCTTGCGATGGTCCCGCATCCCCACCTGGCTCAGCTGAAACCCCTTGGTCCACGGAGCGAGCGGATGAAACCAGCGGACAGAGATACCCCCCGCCGTGAGCTCATCGAACATCGCGGCGCCTGCGAGTGAGCCGAATCCATCCACCAAGACGAACACGTCGACGCCCTCGGTCGCGCGCGCGCGAAGTGCCTCGACAAAACGACGCCCCGTCTCGTCGGGGGCGAACCAATACATCTCGACGAGGATCTCCTTCTGCGCGTGCCGGACGGCGTCCAGCCATGCCGCATAGCTCGCCGCGCCACCGCGAAGAAGGGCGATGCTTCCCCCCGGTCGCGACCCCACGAGGTGGAGACCCGAAGTGGCTCGCGCCCTCTGTCGACCCCGAAGCTCGCGGTTCCGTGCGGTGGCCACAACGCGGACCAAGCACGTCGCGGGCCAAGCGCGGTCGTATGAGGCATCAGATGGTTTCGTCGGCACCCACGCGACGCAGCGTGAACGGCACGTGGATGCGGCGTGTTCCACCACCATAGACGGCCTCGAACGTCGCCGCCTTGATGCGATCGACGATGCATCCCATGGCTCTCGTGCCGAGAAGTGCGCCGCCGGTGGTCTCGACACTACGTACGTGCCCGTCTGGGCCGAGCACGATATCCACCGTGATGAACCCATGCGCCTTAGGGTCGACCGCGACGCGCCCTTTGTAGCAAGCGAGCAAGTCGTCGTGCATGGCCTCGAAGACCCTGTCCGCGTTGGCAACCGTTCGAGAGTGGTAGTCCGGGGGCTCGGCGGGTTGCAGGGCGATCTGAGTCCCTTCGCATACGAGCTCGCACCCGCCGGCAGCCCCTCCCGCCGACGGCGTCTCGGCACTGGTCGTCCTCACGGGGCTCGAGGGCGAGGGAGAGGGAGAGGCAACCTTCGACGCTGCTGGTGCCGGTGCGCATGCCATGAGCAACGCGGCGGCCACGGTGCTGGGAAGGATCAACGAACGGGTAACAACATCGTGAAGCTTCATCCCACTAGCACAACGCACGAACCGTACCGGGCGAGCCGTAGCTCCTTGTCTGCGAGGTCTGCGAGCGCGTGGGATGACGGTACAATTCGCACCGCGCTCTCCCGCGCGGTCGCGCAAGACCTGCGCCGCAACGCAGCTCGTGCGGCCGAGACGGTCGATGCGAGGCAGCGTTCGCTCACCCTTGGAGACTTGAAAGAGCGGTATTGGAGGACCGGCTTGGCCGGCACCTTGCACCTGTCGTAGTCATGTCCGCTGAAAACTTCGACGCCGCCACCATCCTTGTTCCCGTCGACTTCGACGAAGCCTCGCGACGCGCTGTTTTGCTGGCCGTTGAATACGCGCGCGTGTTTCGCGGGCGCGTCGTCATCCTCCACGTGATCCCATCGACGGCATTCCCCGAGGGCACACGGGTCCTGCCCGTCGATGCTTCAGATCCCATCGACCTCGCCGAGTACGTTTCCGCGCGGGCACGGCGTCTCCTCGACGAGCACTTCTCTTCCGTCCTGACCGCGGGAGCAGAGGTTCGGAAGGAAGCGCGCTCGGGTCACGCAGCGGAGACGATCCTTCGCGCCATCGAAGAGTGCGGCGCGAAGCTCGTCGTCGTCGGAACGCATGGACGCACCGGCATAGCTCGTCTCGTACTCGGTAGCGTTGCAGAAGAGGTCCTG
>OBEQ010208214.1_pt1 | contig 11754 bp, 10 predicted proteins | sample 1670901 | NCBI WGS metagenome assembly OBEQ01 (sample SAMEA104232315, study PRJEB22302) | groundwater metagenome | biome: forest; feature: aquifer; material: groundwater | place: USA | collected 2011-08-07 | depth 5.4 m | reverse complement strand
TATAAAATCCGGTCGTCCGCACCAGCCATTGCAACTCATCAGGCTTGGCATCGGCATAATCCTGCGCAGTCTTATATTTTTTAAATACTTCCGGAGTTACGATATTTACGCGCTTGTCCGTGCATTGCGCCGAAAGAATGGTTGCCACTAAAAGCTCCAGCGGATTAGAAAAATTCAGCGCGCATTTGGCGTTGGGATAAACCTTACCAAGGCTGTCCATAATCTTCAGCACCCGCTTTTTCTTTTCTTCGACTGTTTCTTTCATATTCACAAATCCAATTCCTCGGGCAATTTTTTAAACTCTATATTTTTTGGGGTTCCTGGATTATAAACGACAAATCCGGCCGGTGGTTTTGCATTACCGTCCGCCTGAAACTTTATTTTCTTTCCATTTTTAAAAATGCGGTAATGAATCTCTCCGTATTCGGTCGGCAATTTCACCTCAACCCCTTTTTCATTTTGAATCCACGCTGGGTCCAAACCGGCAGCAAGCACAAGTTTGCCGGCCGTCTCATAAACAAAAAGCACACGAAAAGCGTTGATAAATTCAGCCCCCACCCAGCCATGCGGCATATCTCCCAAATATTGCGGCTGGCGCGGATCGCTGAAAACCACCTCAGCCCAATGGTTCCAACCCTGCGGGCGCATGACCGTTAAAAAATAACGCAACATTTCGAGTGCGTCTTTGCTTCTCCCCAAAACCTGCAGCGATTGCGCCGAGCGAATTTCATACGGCGTAAACGCGCCGTTCCATCCCGGGCGTTGGCGTCGGCGAAAATCTTTGAGATAAATATCAAAAGTCCTGTTCAGACTTTTTTCTGGTAGAAATTTATATTCATCGCATGGGGCCACGGCAATCGCGGTCGACGTCGCATCAAAATCGCCCAACTCCGCGCAGCCCGGAATAAAATCGAGCTTTCTTCTTTTGCAAACCAACGCAATAGAAGCAAGCACGGATTGGCGCAAACCGTTCTCCTGCATTTGCATCCAAGAAAGAGAATCTTTTCTGGCGAGAATACGCGCGATTTCCTGCCCGTCCTTCCAGCCGCGCAAAGCCCAGAAATCGTCCCAATAGCTGTGTTTGCCCGGCTCCGGATAATAACCTTCATGGCTCACAGACTCAGGCAAAATCCCATGAAATTTCATTTTGTCGGGATGTTTTTCAGAATAAACTTCCGTTAATCTCTGGCCGCGTAATTTTTCCAGATACTCGAGAGACTTTTTAATCGCTGGAAATTTTGCCGCCAGCCATTTTTTGTCTTTCGAAAACTGATAATACTGCAACACGGGGTAAACCCATTCGCCCTGGCTGTCATATTCTTTGATCCGGTCGCGCTGTCCGTCGATCGGAGAAACCACCGCGGGAATTTCACCGTCAGCCTCTTGAAAACTTTCATACCAATCCAAAAACTCACGGACCTCATCTGAAATACCCGCATGCAATAACGAGGTCGCAATGACGGCCCCATCGCGCATCCACGCGCGTTCGTAATTGCGTGAGCCAGGCTGCAGGGCCGGCCCATCTTTATGAATTAAAAGATAAGCCAGGTTCGAACGCATGACATCAGTCCAACGCTCGTCTGAAGGAATACTTATTTGAAAGCGGTTTAATTTTTCTTCCCAAAATCCTATGGTTTCGTTTTTGAGCTGTTCAAATTGAGCGGGATCCGGACGAGACGTTGCATAATTAAGCGGCAGTGCAATCAGAAATGAAATTTTTTCATTTTTCTCAAGATGGAAAGAATAAGCCCAGGCAGCAGAAGCAAGCCCTCGCGAGTCTTTAGACTGACTCGCACTTGGAATTTTTCCAAAACGGATTTTTTCAGCCACATCGCCTTCCTGAGAAGTTGAAGTCCCCGCTAAATCAGGAATACGATCGAGAACAATTCGCTCGCGGCCGTTTACTTCAAAAGACAAATTTTCTTTTTTGAATTCAACAGAAGAAATGCTCGAGATTCCTCCGTGCTGCCAGGGAGGATTGATCAAAAGCGGCCGGACGGCCAGATAAAACTTGCCCGATTGCGGCGCATCCGATGAATTGCTTAACGTGTAACGAGCATACGTTGTGGTCTTTCCGGTTTCACCCCAGGCAAATGCAGTGATTTCCAATTTAAGATTTTCAAATTCCCAAACCACATTCGAAACCGGAAGATAATTCTTTTCCAGAGACTGGTTTATTTTAACGTCTATGGGTTTAAAAACTTTTTCTTTTAAAAAGATAAAAGGAGAAATTGTAAAACTGTCCGGCACAGGCTCAATATCACCATCTTCGCTCAAAAGACTTTCCATGTCGTCATTCGGAGCGCCCACAACCGTCCAATACTCCTGCTCTTTATAAAGCCATCGCGGGAAAAAACCTTTGGGCATTTCTTCGGCAAGTACCTCAAAGTATTTTTGAGGGTTCCACTGCTCATCACCGCCTTTAAACGTGATTTCTTTTATTTGAAAAGGCACTTCACCATTCATATTAATCCTTAACGTCTGCGGAGAACTTGACTCAAAATAAATTTTATCCTTCCCTCCGTTTCCTGTCTGCGTTTCAAAAACTTTTTTCCACTCATTTCCGGTTTGGGCCTCAATACTATATGAAGAGGCGTAACGCTCTCCCCATTGAATAAAAATTCCTCCAATAGGCTTGATCGTGTTAAGTGAAATTTCAAGACGCTGTTCGCCTTTAGCGCCGCTGGTCCAAGCAGTTTCATCTTGACCGTCCATGGCCCAAGAAACCGGGCTATCGGGAGAAGAAGAAACGGCAGTTATGCCTGGTATTTCTTTGGAAGAAAGGGGAATAACTTCCAAAATAGAACAACCCCATGTCGTTGCACGCTTGGCGCTCCAAATCCGGAATTTTTCGGCTTGGGTCGCAGGAAAGAAAACATTATCCGTTCCCCCATCACCGGATTTTTCTTCAAAAACCGTTTTCCATTTTTCAGGCTCGGCGCTTTCCAAAATTTCAACGCGGTATTGCGAAGCGTAAGCAGCTTCCCATTTTATAATGAGTCCGGAAAAATCTTTTTTCTCGCCTAAACTTACTTCCAGCCATTGGGGATCGGAAAACTGACTGCTCCAGCGCGTGGCCATGTCGCCGTCCACAGCATTCTGGGCGGGAGTTTCCGCTTTTTCAGCGGTCGATGCCGCCGCCGTCATTGCAGCAAAGCACAACCTATTGCCCCAACAGGAAAAGAAAGTCACCAACCATAGAAAGAAAATCCATGAGCAAAAATGTCCGCCAGCAGCTTTCGGAGCCATTTGGAGCTTGGTCCGGACGCTTTTTGGCAGGTCCAAATGGCGAGAACGCAGGCGGTCGTCTGCCGCCGCCTGGCTTTCATTTAAAAAATCAATTGGAAGCCAGTGCGGTCCCCACGGGACAGGAGCGGACGAACCGCCGGTATTGGAGGACATTTTTTGCGAATGGGGAATCGAAGATTTGGACAAGATTACTTTCTTTTCTTGAGAAATTTTTCCATATCGGAAAGAGGCAAGGTATTGACCACGTCTTTTTTCTCCAGCCAGCCCTTGCGCGCAATACCAACGCCGTAAGTCACATAACCCATGGCCTCTATCGAATGCGCATCCGGATTAATGCTCGTCAAAACAGCCTTCTTTTTTGCCATCTGGCAAATCCGCCAATCCAAATCAAGCCGGTTGGGATCGGAATTGATTTCAATGACTACGCCAAATTTTTTTGCCGTGTTGAGCAATTTTTCCATATCTAACGAATAACCCGTTCGCTTGAGCAAAAGCCGGCCCGTAGGATGCCCCACAAAAGTAAGATGTTTACTTCCCATGGCGCGGCAGATCCGCTCGGTCATTTCTTTTTCAGGCATATTGAAACGGCTGTGAATTGACCCGATCACAAAATCAAAACCAGATAAAATATCCTCGTGATAATCCAGCTTTCCATCCCCGAGAATATCTGACTCAATGCCTTTAAAAATGCGAATTTTAAATTTCTTTTGAAGAAGGTCCAGCTCTTTCCATTGCTTCTTCACTCGTTCCGGTTCTAGGCCGCCCGCATATTTGGCCGACTGGCTGTGATCTGAAATCCCCACATACTCCAGCTCCATTTTTTCAGCCGTGCCAATCATGGCCTCAAGGCTGGCCACGCCATCACTGTAAGTGGAGTGCACATGAAAAACACCACGAATATCTTTTTCTTCTACAAGCCTTGGAAATTCCCGTTTAGCGACCCATTCGACTTCACCTGAATTTTCACGGGCCTCGGGCGGAACATAATGAAGGCCCAATTTCTCAAAAATTTCCGACTCATCCTTGCAAGGAATAAGCCGCGTTCCTTTAAAAAGTCCGTACTCATTAACTTTGATGTTCTTTTTCTTGGCTATCGTACGAACAGCAACATTATGTTCCTTACTGCCCGTAAAATAATAAAGCGCATAGGGAAATTCTTTTTCGGTCACCGTGCGAAGATCACAATTCATACCGATTTTTAACGTAATGCTGGATTTGGTTTCACCGTGCGCGACGACCGATGAAGTGCCGGGATAATGAACAAAAGCCTCGTGGATAGCTAAAGGGTCCTTGGCGTTCACTAGAATATCGATATCGCGAATCACTTCCTTATGACGCCGGATACTTCCGGCGAGCTCGATTTTTTGAATCCCTTTTTGTTTTTCAAGATAGGTCAAAAGCTTTTTGGCTTCCTCGCGAGCGGTATCGATCAAAAACCGGCCTTCGGATTTTTTTAGAGTTTCGATGCCTTGTAAAATTTTTTCCTCGATTTTTTTCCCGAAACCATCCAGGTCCTGAAGCTTTCCTTTCTGACAGGCCGTTGTCAAAGCCGCTATCGATTTTATGCCCAGCTTATCGTACATGATTTTAATACGCTTGGCCCCGAGGCCGGGAATGCGGAAAAGTTCAAATAATGTATCCGGAAAGCCCTTGCATAAATCCTCAAAGTCTCTGGATTTACCGGTTTCGTAAAGCTCACGGACGATTTTTGAAATACTTCCCTTTCCGATTCCTTTGAGAGTCTCAAGCTCCCCGGTTTCGACCAGGGCTGTGAGGTCGCTTGGGCAGCCCTCCAGGACACGGGCCGCATTTTCAAAGGCGCGGATTTTAAAAACATTTTCGTTTTTTAACTCCAAAAGTGTTGCAATTTGAAGGAGTATTTCTATGACGCGGCTTTTATCGATTTTTTCAGGCGGCAATTTAGGCATGACATTATTATAACGATACCCGGATAAAATGAAATTGTTGGTTTTATGTGCTTTTTACTTGCTTTTAAAAGTGAAATTAGATAAGTTTTGATTTAGAATACTCTTATGAACTTCATTGAACCGGCTATCAATCAATATATCGAAAACCAATACCTGGAAAAGGACGCCATTCTCCAGGAAATGCAGCGTTACGGCGAGGCACGCGACTTTCCTTTGATTGGCCCGCAGGTTGGACGGCTTCTTTTTATCCTGGCCAAGCTTTCACGCGCCAAACGCGTCCTCGAAATGGGCTCGGGTTACGGCTATTCCGCTTACTGGTTTGCCAAAGCACTTCCTGCGGGCGGAAAAGTATTTCAAACGGAATATTCGAAAGAAAATTCAGAAAAATCCCGGGCATTTTTCAAAAAAGGGAAACTTCTCCATAAAACAGAGTTCTTCGTGGGCGATGCCTTTGACGCCATAAAAAAAAACCCTGGCAAATTCGATATTGTTTTGCTCGATTTAGGAAAAGAAGATTACCCTGCCGCTTTTAAAGAAGCCCGAAAACGGATTGCACCGGGCGGACTTTTAATTGCTGACAATACTTTGTGGTTCAGCAAGGTACTGGACAAAAAACCTGAAGCAAGCACAAAAGGTATTTTAAAATTTACAAAATTACTTTTTAGCGACAAATCTTTTTTCTCAACTATTGTTCCTGTCAGAGACGGTGTTGCCGTCGGATTTAAAACAAAATGAAGCCCAAGCCTCTTTATCCCAGAGAAGTCCAATCTCCAAAAATGAAGGCCATGATTTTTGAAAATCACGGGGCCCTCAAAGAACTTAAATATACTTATGTGGATGTTCCCAGAATCGGATCAAAAGATGTTTTGGTCAAAGTCCGCGCCTGCGCACTTAATCACCTGGATTTATGGGTCCTCATGGGAATGCCGGGCGTTAAAGTTTCAATGCCCCATATTTTAGGCTGCGATATCGCAGGCGAAGTCGTTGAAAAAGGGGCCAAAGTAAAAGGAATATCTCTTAATCAACGGGTGATTGTTTCCCCGGGCCTCCCCTGCGGCAAATGCCATTTTTGCAAAACCGGATGGGACAGCCTTTGCCCCGAATATAAAATTACGGGCTTCCAGGTTGACGGCGGCTATGCCGAATTTGCGAAAGTCCCTCAACAAAATATTATTCCCGTTTCTTCCAGGCTTAGCTTTGAAGAGTGGGCGGCCGTTCCTTTGGTATTTTTAACGGCCTGGCATATGCTTGTCACGCGGGCAAAATTGCGTAAAGGCGAAAAAGTTTTGATTCATGCGGCTGGCAGCGGCGTAGGAAGCGCGGCCATTCAAATTGCAAAATATCTGGGCGCCCATGTTATTACTACCGCAGGCAGCGATGAAAAACTTAAAAAAGCCAAGGCCCTTGGCGCCGATGAAGGAATCAATTATCAGAAAAAAGATTTTGTGGCTGAAGTAAAACGCCTGACTCACGGACAGGGCGTTGATGTGGTCCTGGAACATATCGGCCCTGAAACTTTTGCAAAAAGCCTGACTGCCCTCACTAAAAAAGGAAGGCTCGTCACTTGTGGCGTAACAAGCGGACCCATGGTAAATCTTGACCTGCGGTTTCTTTTTGTGCGCCAGCTTTCTATCGCAGGGTGTTACATGGGGGGCATCAAAGAACTGAAAAAAGTTGTCGCTCTTGTGGAAAAAAAGAAACTCAAACCCGTCATCGACAAAATCTTCTCTTTGCGTGAAGCTGCAAGCGCCCTTGAGCGCATGCAAACCCGCGGCAATTTCGGAAAAATAGTCCTCACTCCGACTTGAAATAACCAGCGTTTTCCGAAAAACTTATGAGTCACTCAAAAAGTCATCTCTCGGGTATTCTCGTGATGATACAGGCCGCGGCCGCTTTTTCCGTCATGGCCTTGTGCGTAAAAATCACCAGCCAAACACTGCCCAGTCTTGAAATTGTTTTTTTTCGCAGCTTTCTGGGCACAGTCATGATCCTTTCATTAATGATCGCAAAAAAAGTCCCTCTTCTGGGCAAGGAACGTTTTCTCATGACCTTGCGCGGCATAAGCGGATTTCTGGCGCTGACGCTGCACTTTTATACCATCGCACATCTGCCGCTAGGAACTGCTGTGCTCCTCAATTATACCGGCCCTGTTTTCACGGCCCTTCTGGCAACTTTTTTTCTGGGAGAAAAACCCAGCCTTTTTTTATATTCCATGATCCTAATGTCTTTCTGCGGAGTTTATTTTCTTGTGGAAGGAAGATTTCATGGCTGGAACCTGATGATTGTTCTGGGACTGCTCTCAGCGGTTTTCGCGGGTATTGCCTACGCCTCCATCCGCGCCATCAAACACCGCGAATCCCCACTCACGGTCATTTTGTATTTCACGGCCGTATCGACCTTTGGCTCGGCTTTTTTCTTGCCGTTCGGATTCAGATGGCCGAATTTTTTGGAATGGATGCTCTTGATTGGAGTGGCGATTGGATCGTTTTATGGGCAGCTTTGGATGACTCTTGCCTTACGAAGGGCGCCGGCTTCTCTGGTCAGCCCCTTTTTTTATGTGACGCCACTTTTAACTTTCGTGTATGAAGTGATTTTTTTTCACGAAAGCATTACGGCACTTGCACTGTTCGGCGCTTTCCTGATTATATTGGGAGGGTCTCTTGTTTCAATCCTGGAAGCGAGAAAGAAAGGCAGCTCTCAAGGTTTTTCGCCAAGCGAATAGTTTTTTCTATCAGCCTCGGCCGATTTTCAAAATTTCAAGCCGGACTTTACCTGCAGGAACCATAATCTCCGCCACATCTTTTACCTCTTTACCAAGCAGCCCTCTACCGATCGGGGAAGTTACAGAAACTTTACCCTTGGCAAAATCAGCCTCGTCCTGCGCGACAAGTGTGTAGGAAAAAACCTGGCCCGTGTCGAGATTTTTGAGCTCAAGGCTTGCTCCCAAAAAGGCCTTTCCCTCAGGCAAATCCTTGGGGTCTACAATCTGCGCGCGGCCTAGCTTACCTTCCAGCTCGGCAATGCGTGACTCTAATTGGATCTTAGCCTCTTTGGCAGTTTCATATTCGGCATTTTCCCGCAAATCACCTAGCGAGCGTGCAAACTCAAGCTGGTTGGCAACCTCGCGGCGTTTTTTCGTCTTTAAAAAAGTAAGTTCTTCTGCGAGTTTTTCATATCCTTCACGCGTTAAAATGACTTTGTCCACTATCAGCTCTCCTATAGATTGAAACATCAAGTTTCAATCTGTTTATTGTCCTGAAATATAAACTTCAGGGCCATGGATCGAAACATTGCCGGAATTTATATTCCGGCACGCTAATCAGCCCAAAACTTGAGGCTTTGGGCTAGCGCCAGTTTTCGATCCGTTTATTGCCCTAAGTCTTCGACCGTACGATCACTTTTCTTGATGCTTATCAATTTTTTTCTGCTGCTTGCGTATGAATTTCTCCATGCGCTCTATCTCGTTCTTATTAAATTTTGAAATTTTTTCCCGCTGCTCGTCAGTGGTCAAATCCTTCTCTCTCAACTTTTCAAAAAACTTTCTTTTTCTTTCCCTGTCGTCTTTAAAAAACTTGTCCCGCTTCCGGTTGAGCTTTTTATAAAACGGGTCCATATGGACCTTGTTCTTATTGTCATCGCCGTCCGGATTAAAAAGCGGTTGCGACCATTCGTTAAATTTTTCAACAATCGCTTGGCCAGGGTTGCTGGGTGCGTCATCGCAATATCCGGCGCCCGGAACGATTAAAAAGACCATTAAAAAAACCGCTGAAAAAATTGCTGCTAAAAAATTACGCGCCGACATATTTAGCGTAAAGACTTTTGGCCTGACCCGCATCTTCGGTGCCTTTGATAATCGCCCGACCATTGGCAAAAATCGTAATTTCATAAGGGCTTAACTTGCAGCGAAGAAGATGCTCATTAAAAAGAATGTCCGCGTCATCCGGAAATTTAGCGGCAAGCTTTTTAAAATCCAGCTTTCCGGTTTTCGGCTGCAAAATCTGCACAGCGTTTCGCCCACATAATGTAACGGCTTGGGTCGATGATTTTCTTGATAAATAAATATAATCCTGCCGCTGGCAGCTGCTGCATGGGTTCTTTTTTAAATGATCGACAGAAATCGTTTTAAAATGACGGTTCCATAGGTCCGCCTTCCAAAGTTTTCGTTCAACAGCGTCTTTTTGCCCGGCCAATAGCTTGATGGCTTCTGTGGCTTGAAAAGAAGCGATCAAATGCGCGACGGGTGCCAGTATGCCGACCTGATCGCATGTTTGCGCATGCTCGATTGCAGGTGCTTCGCCAAAAAGGCAACGCAGGCATGGCCCTTCACCCGGCAAAATAACATAAGACATTCCCTCAGTGCGGACAGCGCCGCCTTAAATCCACGGCTTTTTATTTTTTAAGGCATAATCGTTATTAAGAAAGCGCGTTTCAAAATTGTCCGTGCCGTCAATAATGAGGTCAATGTCTCCAAGCAATTCTTCGATGGTTTCCGGGTTAATATCTGCGACTTCAGAACGCACCAGTATTTCAGAATTGATTTGTTTTAATTTTTTTTCTGCGGCAATGGCCTTCGGGAGATTTTGCTTGATGTCTTCTTCATCGAAAAGCACCTGGCGTTGCAGATTGTCGAGCTCCAGATAATCGCGGTCGATCAACAAGAGATTTCCCACACCCGCCCGCGCCAGAAGATTAGCGGCAACCGATCCCAATGCGCCCACGCCAATGACCGCAACGCGTGAAGCCTCGAGACGGCGCTGACCTTCGCGGCCTATTTCTTTTAATAATAATTGGCGGGAATATCGGGAATGATTTTTCATGGAAACATACGGTCATTGCGAGCCCCGAAGGGGCGTGGCAATCTCGTTTTAAAGACGGGATTGCTTCGTCGGCCTAAAGGCCTCCTCGCAATGACCCGCTTATTCATTAACGTATTGATAGGAGCTGTCAACCAAGCACGGTTCATAACCGGCGGACCGGATCAAATGTTCCAATTCCTGCCGGCTTAAATCCGTAGGAGTTTCGGAGCCTGCATCATGGACAATTTTTTCATTTAAATTGGTGCCGCCCAAATCATCCACACCAAAAGAAAGAGAGACCTGCCCCATTTTAAGCCCCGTGGTAATCCAATGAGCTTTGATGTGCGGGATGTTGTCAAAAAGAAGACGAGAAACCGCGTAAACTTTTAAATCCAGAAAACCACCGGCTTCGCCCAATTTTCCCATCGGCGTATTTTCCGCGTTATAAGAAAGAGGGATAAAAGAATAAAAACCGTTGGTACGGTCCTGCACTTCGCGAAGCCTCAACACATGGTCGACCCGGTCTTCATCGGTTTCGATATGCCCGTAAAGCATGGTTGCATTCGTTCGAAGGCCAAGTTCATGCGCAAGAGAATGTATTTCAAGCCAAATATCCGCTGAGATTTTATCTTTGCAGATTTTTTGCCGGGTGCGAGGTGCGAAAATTTCAGCGCCTCCGCCAGGAAGACCGTCCAGGCCCGCTTGTTTTAACTGCGTGAGCACTTCACGATATGAAAGCCCTGAACGCGCAGCCATGTCGTCGATTTCAGGGGCCGTCAGCGCCTTGATATAAATCGTAGGATTCACTTCACGAATATTTTTCAGCATTTGCAAATAATAATCCATGCCCAAATCAGGATTGTGACCGCCCACAATATGCACTTCGTTGATCTGCCATTTTTCAATGGCGCTTTTTACTTTTTCCTGGATTTGATCGGGAGTGAAAGTGTATCCGCCTTCTTCGCCCGGCCGGCGCGCAAACGCGCAAAATAGGCAGCGAAGAACACAGACATTCGTATGATTCATATGGAGATTTACAGAATAAAAAACGCGATTGCCGTTTAAACGGCGGCGAACGATTTGGGCAAGAGAACCCAACGTGGAAAGGTCGTTGGTTTGATAAAGGCGCACGCCGTCTTCAAAGCTGAGGCGCTCGCCTGCCTGGATTTTTTCGTGAAGATCGTTGAAAGGTCCGAAATCAAATGAAGACATTACGCCTCGGATTCGGGAGCTTGTGGCCCTTCTTTTTTACTTTCGATTTCTCTAAAAAGTTCGTCCACAAGTTCGGCTTCATTGACCACGCGGTGTTGTTTTCCATCGATATAAATCATGCCTTTGTCTTTTCCGCCTGTAATACCGAAATCCGACTCATGGGCTTCACCGGGGCCGTTGACCACGCAACCCAAAACAGAAATCGTCATCGGGTCTTTTAATTTCATGGCGCGGCTTTCAACTTCTTCAGCGAGTTTGAAAACATCGACTTCAGCACGACCGCAGCTCGGGCACGAAATCACTCTGACGCCTTTGCGTAAACCGAGCGCCTCTAAAATCATTTTACCGACTTTGATTTCTTCAACTGATTCCGCGGTGAGCGAAACACGTATCGTGTCGCCAATGCCGTCTTGCAAAAGCGTTCCGATGCCGATGGCGTTATAAATGCTGCCGCGCAAAAGCGTGCCGGCTTCTGTCACCCCAAGATGAAGCGGGTAGTCAAAAGCTTTGGAGGCAAGACGATAAGCCGCAACCATCGTGGGCACATCTGAAGCCTTGAGAGAAATAAT
>OBEQ012521471.1_pt1 | contig 11755 bp, 6 predicted proteins | sample 1670901 | NCBI WGS metagenome assembly OBEQ01 (sample SAMEA104232315, study PRJEB22302) | groundwater metagenome | biome: forest; feature: aquifer; material: groundwater | place: USA | collected 2011-08-07 | depth 5.4 m | reverse complement strand
AGAGAGACACAGAAAAGAGAGACACAGAAAAGAGAGACACAGAAAAGAGAGACACAGAAAAGAGAGACACAGAAAAGAGAGACACAGATAAAAAAGACACGCAGAAAAGAGAGATAGAAAGATTAGAAAAACGTTTTGATGTAATTGTGATAGGTGCAGGAAGTGGTCTTGAAATTTCTTCGTATGCAGCAGATCAAGGCTTGAGTGTTGCAATTATTGAAGAAGGTCCATTTGGTGGAACCTGTCTTAATAGAGGATGTATTCCATCGAAGATGCTCATTCATGCAGCAGATGTTATGGAAACAATTTCTCGAGCGCATCTGTTTGGTATTTCTGCGAATGTAACAAATATCGATTGGAAAAAATTACAAAAAAAAGTTTTTGGAACAATTGATTCTGAAGCAAAAGGAATTATTGAAGGAAATAAATCGACAGAACATATAACTGTCTACCCTGAAAGAGGAATGTTTGTTGGACCAAAAAAAATACAAGTCAAAAATGAAATTCTTACTGCTGATAAACTTTTTATTGCAGCAGGAACAAGACCATTTATTCCGCTCATCCCTGGACTTGATGGAGTAAAATATATTACTTCAGACCAAGCTCTTCGTCTCAAAAAACAACCAAAAAGTATAACTATTCTTGGCGGGGGATATATTGGATGTGAACTTGCTCATTTTTTTGGAATGATGGGAACAAAAGTTTCAATTATTCACCGAAATGAATTTTTGATGAATAATGAAGACTCTGAAATTTCTAAAAGATTTACTGATGTGTACAAAGAAAAATATGATGTTTTTCTCAATGCAGAAACGCAAAGAGTTTGGAAAAAAGATGGAAAAATTTCTGTACAAATTAAGCAAGGGAAAAAAATGAAAACGATTACGAGTGAAGAAATTCTTATTGCAACAGGAAGAGTTCCAAATACAGATATTCTTAATTGTAAACAATCAGGCATTTCTTTAACAGAGAAAGGTTTTGTAAAAGTAAATGAGTTTCTTGAAACAAATGTCCCAGGCGTATTTGCTCTCGGGGATATTGCAGGAATTTATTTATTTAAACATTCTGCAAATCTTGAAGCAGAATATGCGATACGAAATGCATTTCTCCCAAAACAAGTGAGTGTACCTTATTTTCCCATGCCTCATGCAGCTTTTACTTCTCCTCAGGTTGCAGGAGTTGGTTATACTGAAGACTATTTAAAAGAAAAAAAAATTGCATATAAAAAAGGAATGTATGAATACAAAAATACTGCGTATGGAAATTCTATTCTTGATACGAGTGGATTTGTAAAAGTACTTCTTGATTCAAAAACAGAAAAAATTCTCGGTTGTCACATTATGGGAACTCATGCATCTATTTTGATTCATGAAGTAATTGTTGCAATGAAAGCAAATCTTGGGGGAGAAAGTATTAGAAATGCAATTCACATACATCCTGCATTATCTGAGGTTGTGCAAAGGGCTTTTTGGAATGTTGATTAAAAAAGATTCATCGTTACTGTATATTTCAGAAAGAAAATAAAAACTCTTCTTTTACTGAAAATCATTTAGCATCTAATTATTTAGTCTCTTGTCTATTTTTTTATTTTCTCTTTTTATTTCTCACAAAAGAATATGATGTCCTTTTCTTCTTCGATTTCTTTTACAACTGTAAATATTTTTTTAATTATTTTTTCAATGGTGCTTTTCTTTTCCGATTTTTTAAGAAATGTTAAAATAAATTTCTGACCAACACGTTTTATTTCAGAGAGACCTTTTTCAATGTCTTCAAAGTTTTGGATTGCAGTAATAGATATGACAAAATCAAATTCATTATCATTAAAATATATTTTTTCTGCTTTGCCAATGATATGAAGGCGTTTATTATTCTTTTTATCTGCGAGTGCGAGAAGTTTTTCTGAAGGGTCAATACAGACATCTGCTCCGAAATGTTCTGAACTAATTCCAGAGCCACAACCAACATCAAGAATTTTTCCAGCAATTTTCCAAGGAGTTTCTTTTTTTATGAGGGCGCATTTTTTATTTTGCTCTTGTTCATAAAGTTCATCATAGCCGTCTGCGATTTTGTCGTAGTAGTTTTCTTGGTTCATAGAAAAAGAAAAATAAATAGAAATATTTAAATACTATTGCGTCCTATGGAGTATTGAAAATTATATTATTCTTTTCTTTCTTGATTTATCTATGATCTTCTTTTATTTTTTGTTCTCTTTTTTTTCTTTTCTTATTTTGAGGAGAAAAAGTATGTTTTCAAGATTGAAAAAAGTATATGCACACACGTATGTAGCACTTTCATTAATTGGGCTTATGGGTTGTGGCAATATTGAACAGACAGTATCATCAAGAGAAATTTGTTCTATTTCAGATACTGTTTCTCAAAAGGAAGAGCCTGCGAAGAAGAAAGTTTTGCCTTTTTCGCTTCTTTCATCTTTGTTTTTACAAAAAAGAAATCATCTTTTATTTTTCAAACCATATCCTCTTCGAGCAAGAGACATAAATCTTTCTGCAGTTAACTTTGAAAATTATTTTAAAGAAATTTCTCTTCTTAATAATGCAGAAGTTGAGAAAAATTATGCAAAAAAAGCTGTCAAGTTTTTTACAGGATTTCATTCTGAGCTTTTTGAATATTATAGGGTCGTTGCTAATCCTGCATATCAGAAGGATTATTCATTTGCAGTAGTTCGAAAACTTCTTGAAGAAAAAATAAATCGTAAAACGCATTTTACAAGTTCTGCTTTTTTATCAGAGGAGCCGTTTCGAGAACTGTGCGGACTTCGGGCAAATGGATGTACGCTTGAAAAAAAAATTTCTGTTTTAGATAGAAAAAATTCTGTAGAGCAATTTGTACAAGCTGAAAAAATGTTAACAATTGCTCATGAAGAAAGTCACACCCTTACTTCTGCATCACAAAGATATCTCAAAAAATCTGAAAAAATTGCAGAAGAAGCAAAGGCATTTCTTGGTACACTCTCGTTCAATCTCGCAGTTAGAGGTTACGACAAAAAAGCAGGAGATTGGTTTTTACTTCTTACGCTTAAAAATAATTTTGATTATTTTTTTTATTCTGAAAATTCAAAGAAAGATTATGAAAAAAAAACATTTAGAGAATTAGAAAAAAAACTTTCAGATGATGCACCTAAAAAAGCAGCTACTGAATCAACATATGAAATACATCTTCCTGCATATGTTCTTGCATTTGATCTTCTCTCATATACCAAAGGAGATGTAGGAAAAGCATTACAAAAAGCGATAGATGATGATCCTGAAGATTTGTATAGAACTATTCGAAAGAAAAAAGCAAGCGCGAAAGAATTATATGATAAAGGTTTATCAGCACTTAATAAGAGATTAGATTCATCATTAAAAGTGTATTCTACAAGTGAATTAGTCAATATCATAAATGAAGTGTCTTTTATTGAAATGCTGACAGATAACTTATGTGAACATTATGCAACTAGTAATCTGATCGATTTTTTTTCTAAATTTTTTTAATTATTTTTTTTATTACTTTTTTATTGTTCTTTTTTTTTATTCTGTTTATTTCTCTGTTTATTTCTCTGTTTATTTCTCTGTTTATTTCTCTGTTTATTTCTCTGTTTATTTCTCTGTTTATTTCTCTGTTTATTTCTCTGTTTATTTCTCTGTTTATTTCTTTTTTTGAGTCTGCCAAACTGAATAGAGTCGAAAACTATTTATAACAAGTCATATGTACAAGGGCATACATAAGTTTGTTTAATACAATATTAATGAATAAGAGATATAAATAAATATGAAGAAACAATAATAAACGAGAAATAGAGTTAAGAGGTGCCATTATTTATGCAAGCAGAACCAACATCAGAAGAAGATATTAATAAATTAGTTTATTATACAAGAAGAACACTTGGTGCTAAAGGAAAAGCAGTTGTGTGGGTATACAGACAATCTTGTCCAAAGTGTAAAAAATCACTCATGGGTAAACCTCGAGGTAAAGATGGTAAAGTTAAGATAAGATCACTTGAATATGTTTGTCCATCATGCAATAACGCGGTTGAAAAAAAAGCATACGAAGAAAGTCTTACTACAAATATAAAATATGTTTGTCCGAGCTGCAAAAATGAGGGAGTTCTTGAAATTCCTTACAAGCGAAAAAAAATTGAAGGAATTGATACTCTCCGAGGGAAATGTGAAAAATGTTCAGCAAATATTGATATTACAAAAAAGATGAAAGAAAAAGGACAGAAGGATGATGATGAATAAATAATCAAAAAATGTAAATGACAAAAAAATTTTACATAACAACAGCAATCGCGTACGTAAATGCACCTCCACACATGGGGCATGCAATGGAATTTGCTCAAGCAGATGCACTTGCAAGATGGCATACATCTAAAGGTGAAGATGTTTTTTTTTCTTACAGGAACTGATGAACACGGAAGTAAGATAGATAAAACTGCAAAAGAAGCAGGAAAAACTCCTCTTGCATTTGCGAATTCTATTGCTCCAACATTTCAAAAACTCTGTGTAGATTTATCTGTTAACTTTTCTTATTTTATTAGAACATCTGATAAAACAAGGCATTATCCGACGGCGCAAAAGATTTGGAAAAAACTTATTGATGCGCATGATTTGTATAAGAAAAAGTATAAAGCACTCTACTGCATTGGATGCGAGTCATTTAAGACAATGAAAGAAATTGAAAATGAAGAGTGTCCGCTTCATCCAGGAAAAAAATTGCAGGAAGTAGAAGAAGAAAATTATTTTTTTCGATTATCAAAATATCAAGATAAACTCATTCAATTAATTGAAACAGATGAACTTTTTGTCTTTCCGAAGGCAAGAAAAAATGAAATTCTTTCTTTTATGAGAGCAGGTCTTGAAGATGTAAGTTTTTCGCGATCTAAGACTGCACTCCAATGGGGAATTCCTCTTCCAAATGATTCTGAACAAGTAATGTATGTGTGGTGTGATGCGCTTACAAATTATCTTTCAGGAGTAGGATATACTTCTGATGAAAAAAAGTTTAAGAATTATTGGCCTGCAGATTTACATTTTGTTGGAAAAGATATTTTGCGATTTCATACAGCGCTCTGGCCGGCAATGCTTCTCTCTTGTGGAATAGAGTTACCAAAAAGCGTGTATGCACATGGATGGATCACAAGTGAAGGAATGAAAATGTCAAAGTCAATTGGAAATGTCGTCGATCCATCTGTTGAATTGCAAAAATATGGAAGTGAAGCTCTCCGATTTTATTTACTACGTGAAATTCCCTCGGGAGATGATGGTGATTATTCACAGAAGAGAATGATAACAATTATTAATTCAGATCTTGCAGATGCACTCGGAAATTTACTCTCGCGCGTTGTTGCAATGGTAGAAAAATATTTTAATGGAAAAATTCCTAAACAAGGAGAGTGTTCAAAAATAGATGAAGAACTTATTTCTTCATCGCAATTTTTTGAGGAATTAGATGCATACATGTCTGAACTTGCATTTAATAAAACAATAGAACGCATCTGGGCATTCATTCATCTTTGTAATAAATATGTTAATGAAACAAAACCTTGGGAACTTGCAAAAACTTTTGAAAAAAAGTTAGAAACAGTTCTTTACAATCTTATTGAATCCCTACGAATCATTTCAATTTATATTTCTCCCTTTTTACCTCTCACATCTGAAAAAATTGCAGAACAAATTGGACAAAAGACGGGAAATTTTGCAGATATCCCATTTACAAAAATAACGCAGGGAAAAGTTGTAAAGAAAGAAAATTTATTTATGAAGATTGATGAAAAAAAAGAAAAAGAATTATCGCCTTTTTCTGCGCAAAAAAATTTGGTAACAAAAGAATCCGAAACAGTAGATCCTTTTACGCGCTTTGATCTTCGAGTTGCGCAGATACTTTCTATTCAAGAACATCCTAATGCAGAAAAATTATATATTCTCGAATTAGATGTTGGAACAGAAAAAAGACAGATTGTTTCAGGATTAAAACCCTATTATACAAAAGAAGAATTACTTGGAAAAAAAATAGTTCTCATTGCGAATATGAAAAGCGCAAAAATAAGAGGAACACAGAGTGATGGTATGCTTCTTGCAGCAGATGATACAGTTCATGTAAAAGTGTTAACACCTGTTGTATCTTTACCTGGAGAAAAGGTATTTGTTCAGGGGATGGATATTTTTTCTGCAGAATCGTCTTATACAAAATCTGTGGAAATTGATGATGTTCTCGCATTAGGACTTTCTACAAAAAATAAGATTGCAGTATACAAAGGTATTGCATTACAAACGCAAAAAGAAACTATTTCTGTTGATATCGCAGATGGATCAAAGATTAGATAGAATAGCGACGAAATCTTTATAAAGTAACTTCTCTTTTTTATCAGTATGTTTATGAAAAGGGGAAGAAGAGCTCAAGTTAGTTTGTTTATTATTATTGGAATTATTATTCTTTTCTTTGTTGTAATTCTTTTTTCCTTTAAAACAAATACACAAAATCCTGCAAAACAAGAAGCACAAGTACAAACCATTACACAGAGTGTTCCGCTTAATGTTCAGCCAATTCAAGAATTTGTAACACAATGTATTGAGTCACTTTCAAAAGATGCACTTACGGCAATTGGTGCTCACGGGGGGTGGATTGGAACAGATGAAGAAAGTAAACAATATACTTTAAAAACATTTAAGATTAATCCTGCAAGTGTTGTTGAATCAGATGCAGTAACATTTGCACCAGGTTCTACTTTACAAATTCCTTACTGGCGGTATCTCTCATCGAAAAATACGTGTAGTGGAGATTGTACGTTTGATTCTTTAAGACCAACTCTCCATCGTAATGAACAAGATATTTCTGATCACTCAATAGAATCTCAGATAGATAGATATGTAACAATTAATCTTCCGATATGTACGAAAAAGTTCGAGGGATTTTCTTCTCAGGGATACACGGTCACTACTGGTGCTGTTCAAACAAAATCATTTATTCGCGATCATGATGTATTTATTCAAGTTACGTATCCTCTGCAATTTACCAATGGTGATTCTACAAAAAAAATATCTGATTTTAGTGTGACTCTTCCTATTGAATTTAAACAGCTTTATCAGATGGCAACAGAAATTCTTGAAGTTGAGAGACAATTTCATTATTTTGAAAAACAAACGTGGAATCTTATTAATTGGTATTCTCTTGGTGTTAACAAAAATACATTTCCTCCACCGTATGAATTTCAGATGTTTGAAAAAGACCGAGTCACATGGATAAAAGACATTGTCGATAGTCGTATGAAAAATGTTCTTGCAAAACATATTCCTCTTTTTTCTATTCAAAATACTGCGACGTATTCTAGTGCGTTATCACAAGATGATTCTGTCAAAAGAGATATCTATTATCAATTTCAAATTCCTCCTTTGACAGTATTTGGTAATGTCTATCAAACAATCGGAGTAAGTTTTAATTTTTTTTCTTGGTGGGATTTATATTCAGCTTATCGATGCAATGGCTGTAATGGGCAATTGATAAAAGGAGAAGCTGGTCCCGGAAATATTCCTTTTTTGTCTGATCTTTTTTTTCAAAAATATGAAACAAGTTATGATCTTTCTTATCCTGTTGTTGTGCATTTGACAAATCCTGACGGTTTTAATAATGTGCCTTTTGATTTTACGTTTGCATTTGAAGTAAATCTTCGAAATGGAAAACCTTTTGATTTTACTTATCAGAATTTTGATACTGTTGTTCCGAGAGGATCTTCTCTTCTCTGCGATGATAATGAACGTAATACGGGAAATATGAAAATTATCGCAGTTGATGCATATACAAAAAAATCTCTTGAAGATGCACAGATTACTTTTAATTGCGGAGAAGGATGTTATCTTGGTTCGACACGAAAAAAAGATGATGGAATTTATTTTAAGGATAAGTTGCCTGTATGCGGGGGAGCACTTCTTAGTGTTGCAAAATCAAATTTTATGACTGGCTTTTTTCCTCTTAGTACACATGTAAATTCAGAAAAGATAATTACTGTTCCGCTTTTTCAAAAGAAAGAAAAGAATGTAAAAGTTCTTGTGAAAAGAAATCTTCTTGTAGGAACTCCGACAGGTCATGTGTGGCAATTTATAAATGACGCAAAACCTCTTTTTGCAGGAGAAGAAGCAACAATTATTCTTGAAAGAATAAAAGAAAATTCTGACGATGAAGAAGTAATTGGAACAGTTCCTCTAACAAATAATCAATTGGGAAATGTAACACTCGTTCCAGGAATGTATAAAGTTTCTATTATTTTATTATCTAAAACACCTTTTGTAATTCCTAAAAAAGAAATTGATGATGGTATTCCTTTTAATGATGATCCTGTTGTTCCAGAAATTTCATTTACTGAAAAAAATCCTTTTTTCGAGGGTGAAACTATTCTTGATACTGAAACGATGTATTGGACACTCACACCAGATGTGTTATATGGAAAAAATGATATTACTTTTTATGCAATTGCAGGTGTTACGCCGATGGCAGGAGTTGAGCAAGAGGATCTTGCAAAGATTGATACAAGCAATCTTGTGAAACAATATAGAAAGACACTCGAACCAACAGTTGAGGCGACATCATGAGGAAGAAAAATCTGCAAAATCAAACTCAAACTGTTCAAGAGTATTTTAAAAAAGGAATAAGTTCACTCTTTATTTTTCTTATTGTTATTATGCCCATCTCTTCTTCTCTTGCATTTGCATCTGTTATTCCTTCTTCTTTAGGAATACCCACATACAAAGGAGATGATGGGGTAAGTAAATCTCGAAAAGCAACAAACGATATTTTGCATATTTCTATTCCCGTAAAGATAAATGGAACAGATGAAACTCTTCTTCCAACAAAACTTGCGTATAATAATAAAAAAGAAAAACTTACATTCACAACGTGTACACTTGTTAAAGGAATAGATTATATTTGTACATTAGATGATTCTGCAGATTATCCTGCAGGAAGTTTATCGGGTTTTGAAATCAAATTAACCGATTCAAAAACGTGCAGCACAGGCCAAAGTATCTGCACAAGAAAAATAAGTCCATTATATGTTGATGGTGCAGAACCAACAGTAACTCTTTCTCTTTCTCCAGTTCCTCTCGCAAGTACATCTCTTTTTGCAATGGTTACTGTTAAAGATACTCTTTGTCCTGATTGTTCGTCTGATGATGGTTGTTCAGGAATAGCATCATATGAGATTTATGCAAATGATGGGATAAGTCTGCATACTGAAACTGTTGATACTTCAAATACTTGCTCACTTAATACACAAAAAATACAGATTGATACCGCACAATTACAAGATGGACAAAATACAATTTGTGTATATGCAATAGATAAATTAGGACAAGGAAGTAAAGATCATTCAGTTTGTCAGAATGTAACAATTAATAGAAATGCACCCGCACTTACCGTGCAAGTATTTGATGATAAAAATACTGAACTTCTCGGAGACTCTGGTTTTCTTTCAAGTAAAGGAATAAAGGTATATTTTAATATCTCTGCAACTTCAGAACTCGCAACTATTAAAACTATCAGTTTAGTTATTGTGAAAAATGTAACGCAAATATCTCCGCAAACAATTTCATGCAGTACTCAAAATTGTACTTTCAAAACAAATCTTATTCAGATTGGAAAAAATGACATTCCTCTTTCGTATACTGTTACAGCAACAGATAGTACGGATCTTAATGCTCCTGCGACAGGAGGTTTTACTTTTACTGTCGATGATTCTCCTCCTATTATAGGAGATATTACTTCTGAACTTCGTTTTAATCAGAAAAATTATGTAACAAAAGAAGGAACAATTCTTACTGTTAGTTACACAGAAGAAGGAATAGGACTTGACACAATGACTCTTTCTCTTGGAACAAATCATTTTACCGTCAATCAAACAGCCTGTCCATCGAATCAATGTATTTTTAATGTGTCTCTTCCAAAAAAATTTACTAACACAGATACAGAAATTACTGCTCAGATTACTGCCGTTGATAAACTGGGAAATACTGCCGCTCCAAAATCATTTACTCTTTCTGTTGATACAAATCAAAATCCTAAAATCATACCAAATGTTTTAATTGAAGATATTTCTAGTGCAGGTGTTCATAATCCTTTTTTTACAACAGGCGACACTGCAATTGTAACAATTAGTCTTACAGATGATGTTGGTATGCGTGATGATTCGGGAAATTTTTTTGTCTATGCAAATATGAGTGCATTAACGGGAATTGGAACACTTGTAAAATCACAAAGTTGTATGTCTGATTTTGAAAGCAATGAAGAAATTGTAACACAAGTAGAATCCGCAGATATTCCTGCAAATACAGAATCAAATCCTACTAATTCTCCAACTTTGCAAACAACAATAATTCCTCGAATTTTGCAAACTGCAAATTGTACCTTTCCTATTCAGGATCCTTTGATTAGTACCATTTCGCAGACAAATATTGCAATTCCTTTTTATGTTACAGATTTTACTGGAAAAAATCTTGACTTTTCAAAATCATCTGTTGTAAATATTTTTGATGTGCGATGGAGTGATGAAAAAGGAGAACACACATTACAAAATGAACACGTGCGTGTTCTTCCAAAAGGAAATCTTAAAAAACAAGATTTATGGGATGTTTCACTTGCAACAATTTCATCCCAATTTGTTGACAGACAATTACTCGGTGGAGGAATATCTTTTCCTGTTACAGCAGTTCTCACTGTTTTGCCAAGCAAAAATAATACTGAACCATCACACACGCATATTTCAAAATTTTCTTTAGATACCTGTAAAGATGTAAATGGAACAACAGATTACTCCTCTTTTTTTGACGCAACAAAAACAAATCTCATTCAAACAGGATATGTTGGGTCTCTTGAAGATTCACAAAAATATTTGCAACTCTATATGCTTCCCGGAATTATTGATGAGACACATACAAATCTTACAATACAATGTTCTTTTAAAACAGTTGGAATCTATAAAGGAAAGATTACTGATCCTGAAATAGATAGTATCATATTATCAATTCCTCTTGCAAATGATCCTCTCGGAGAACCTGCACAAAATGTGCGCACAGAAATTAAAGACGCACAAACAGATGTTCTTAAAGGATTTAATACCTTTCTCAAATATGCAGAATATTTAATGGCGGCATTTACAAAAGCATGTTCGCTTCTTAATACAATTAATACAATTCATCAAACACTTGCATTAACTCATGATGTATTTGCAGGTATTTGTGATACAGGATTTGGTTCTTTTATGTGTGGGCCAGCAACAGCTGTTGGAAAGACAGGTGAAGCAGTAGGACAAGTATCTGAAAAATTATGGGGAGATCAAATTAAAAGTGCAATTCCTGGGGCAAAAATTATTTGCGCAATGATGAGCTGTAGATACGGCGGCTTTGAAGCAATTGATGTGGGATTTGATATAAATAATATTCCGCCTGACTGGAAATATAATGAAGGCATTACGAAAGCAGAAAATTATGTTGAAGATCTTGGTGCATCGTTTGACCCAAAACAAAGTGCGATCGCATCTGTTCTCAAACTTTGTTTACCTGGAATAATTTATAACATGAGAAAATATATGAATCTTCAATGCACATACATTAATTGTCTCAAACAAACAAGTAGTTTTCCCGCTTCAGTTTGTTCTGAACAAAGAGGATTTCAAACTTGCAAATATATTGTTGGAGAATTTTGGAGTATGGTTCCATTTACAAAAGTATTAGGTGCGGTAAGTACTATTTTTCAACAATTTTATTCAATT
>OBEQ012077027.1_pt1 | contig 11756 bp, 11 predicted proteins | sample 1670901 | NCBI WGS metagenome assembly OBEQ01 (sample SAMEA104232315, study PRJEB22302) | groundwater metagenome | biome: forest; feature: aquifer; material: groundwater | place: USA | collected 2011-08-07 | depth 5.4 m | reverse complement strand
AAATAAGGTGTCCCTCCTTTCAATGAGAAAGAATCGTAATCCATCCCCAACATAAAATAACCATAAAACCCTAATAATGAACTTAAATTATCCTTATATCCGTTTTTAGGCAACACCAAAGATGTTCCACTTTGATAAGAAATCTGAATATTATCATCTTGAAAATTGAAAAGAGTAGAATTATAAGATGAATTAAAAGCTGGACGAGAAGATTGAATTTGCATCGAACCTGAATAGTTTCCCATCGAAGGATTAGCGGTAATTTGTAATTGAATCTGACAATTAATTCGTTCTTCCGTTTTGAATTTATCGTTGGTCCACTGTTGATTATTCATAAACTCATACATTGCCGTTTTCAATTGCTCTAAAACCGCTTTATCTGCAGTTGACACTTCTACTTTTGCTTCCGTAATGATGGTTACAGTACAATTAAATTCCTGACCCAAAGTCAAAAATGAAAAAGCACAAAATAAGATTACTATAAATTTCATTTTAAATATGTTTTCAAATAGGTAACGATGTCTTTTGCAACATTCACTTTAGACATTAACTCAAAGCTAGTAAAATTATTGTGATTATCTAAAATAGAAATTTTATTTGTATCGAAACCAAAACCTGCGCCGTGATCTTCTAATGAATTTAACACAATAAAATCAAGGTTTTTACGAGTTAATTTATCCTGAGCATATTCTTTTCCATTTGTTGTTTCCAATGCAAATCCAACTAACACTTGCTTTTCTGACTTCACAGAACCTGCCCACCCTAAAATATCCGGATTTTTAATCAATTCAATCGTTAAATTATCTTCGCTTTTTTTAATTTTTTGTTCTGCTACGTTTAACGGTCGATAATCTGCTACAGCTGCTGAAAAAATTCCTACATCAGAATTATTCCAATATTTTTGAACAGCACTCAACATATTTTCAGCAGATTGAACTTTCACAATAGTTAAGTTCGCATGTTTTAATTCTAATTTTGTTGGTCCTGAAATCAAAACTACCTCTGCTCCTTTCTGAAGAAGAATTGAGGCTAATGCAAAACCCATTTTTCCAGAAGAATGGTTTCCAATAAACCTTACAGGGTCTATGGATTCATAAGTTGGACCTGCTGTTATTAAAATGCTTTTACCAACCAATTCTGTTGAATTCTCAAAAAAACCATTTAAAGCTTCGAAAAGCGTTTCAGGTTCAGCCATTCTACCTTGACCGTTTAATCCACTTGCTAATTCACCAGATTCTGCTGGAATTATTTGAACTCCATCTGAAGAAATAATTTCTAAATTTCTTCGAGTTGTTGGATGAATATACATGTCTAAATCCATTGCAGGGGCAACGATTACTGGACATTTCATGGAAAGATAAGTAGCTAATAATAAATTATCACAACCTCCATGCGCTAATTTATTTAAGGAATTTGCTGTTAAAGGTGCGATCAAAAACACATCAGCCCATAAACCATATTCTACGTGGTTAGACCATGTTCCATCGCTTTTGTCCCAAAATTCAATTCCTACAGGATTTTTAGAAAGAGTAGCAACAGTTAGGGGACTTATAAAATCACAAGAGGCAGGAGTCAAAATACATTTGACTTCTGCCCCCGATTTTATTAATAAACGAATAAGTGTTGCAATCTTGTAAGCGGCAATTCCTCCTGAAATACCGAGAAGAATGCGTTTTCCTTGCATCACAAAAAAATATTATTTTTTAGTTACTTCTGGATGACGTAAATAAATTTCATCATTCAACAATTGATCGATTGCCATTGAAACTGGTTTAGGCAATTTTTCATAGAATTTTGAAATTTCAATTTGCTCTCTGTTTTCAAAAATCTCTTCTAAATTATCAGTTGAAGATGCAAATTCTTGCAATTTTTGAGTTAACTCTTCTTTTAATTCAGTACTAATTTGGTTAGAACGTCTAGACATAGCTACAATTGATTCATAGATGTTTCCAGTTACTTTTTCAATATGGACTGTGTCTCTTGTGATAGTTGAACGTTCTGCTGTGCTGTTTTTAAAATTCATATATATCTATTATGAGTTATTCTTTTCTTTATTTTAACAATTCTTGAAGTCCTTTTTCCAACTCATCACTCATGGCATTTACTTCACGTTTGAATTTAGTATTTGGAAATTCAGTTACAAAATTACGATATCTTTCCAAAGTTTCCTCAATTCTTACCTTTTTTTTCTCTTCAATACTGTTTTTTGACAAAAGATAAGAAGATTTAACCATTATAAAACTAATCTCTTCTCTGTATTTTGAACCTGGATAATCTTCTAAAAATGTTTGGGAAGTCATAATGGCAGATTTAAAATTTTCAGTTTTTGAATACAACTTAACTACCTCATAGTCTTTTGTTTCCAATTTAAAACGAAGACGATCCATTTCATGATTACAAGAATCTACCAAGTCTGAATTAGGAAATCTATTAATAAATTGTTGTAAATCATTAATAGCTAATTCAGTATCATTTTGATCTAAAGAAAATTCGGGTGAATTCTCAACAGAACACATTGCAGATAAAAACAAACTTTCTTCAGCGTGAATACTAGTGGTAAAACGCTCATAAAATGAGTTAAAATAATATCCAGCCATTGAATAATCCTTCTCAAAATAATACGCTTTTCCAAGTCTATAATAGGACAATTCACCTTCAGCAGTTCGAGGTACTCTTTGGTAAATTTGTTCATATAAAGCAACTGAACGCATATAATGTTTTTTTTCGTAAAGTTCACCTGCAACTCTAAATTTCTCTTCGTAATTATCTCCTTTTACAACTTTATTGTAACCCGAACAACTAGAAAGAATTATTAAACTTAGAAGAAGATTAAAGAATATTATTTTTTTCATCGAAACAAAGGTAAAAGAAATCGTGTTAAGAAGTGTTAAAGATTAAAATTATTTTTTATTTATGAGGAAAAGGAGTGCTTGATGTTGAGGTTGAGGTTTGCTTGTATCCAAAGAAAAGAGCCTGTCTTTTATTTTTAGACAGGCTCAAAAAATCACTTTTCACTTCCACAACCGCAATTATTTTTTGGCGGTTCTGGTTCTGTTCCACAAAGGCAAGGATCACACGTACAAGGATCACAAGTGCATTTTGGATTGTCACATCTACCATTTTTATTGAACGTTTCCATTTTGTTATAAGTTTAAATTAATAATTTATTTATATAACAAAGGTACGATTGAAGCAATACATTTTTTTACAACACATCAAGCGAAATGTACATAATTTTTAGATTTTAAATAGGAATTAAGACAGTAAGACTTTAGACCGCTTCGCTCAAAGATTTGAAATAGCTGGTAATTTGGTTTCATTCAAATTTATTTGAATACAGTTCAACCGTCTTTGAGCGAAGCGATCTTTTATCTTACAGTCTTTAATCTATTGTCTAAAAATCTAATGTCTTTCTATTAACCAAACCTGTTTTCTTGAAAGCTGAAGGTGTAATCCCAGTTGCTTTTTTAAATTGATTTGAAAGATGATGAACACTACTGAACCCTAATTGAAAAGCAATTTCACTGATCGACAATTGATCATAACTCAATAATTCTTTTGCTTTCTCAATTCGTTGAAGGATAAAAAATTGTTCAATTGTTACTCCTTCAATAGACGAAAACAAATTGCTCAAATAAGAGTATTCGTAATCCATTTTTGAAGTAATAAAATCAGATAAATTCACTCTTTTCTCGTTATTCAACTCTAAAACATAATTTAGAACACACTTTTTAATCTTGTCAACCAACTGATTGCTACGATTATCTATCAACTCAAAACCGCTTTTATTCAATTCAAATTCAAAGGATTTTAGTTTTTTTTCTGTGAGATTTTCTTTCAATGTAATTTCTCCTAAATGAACCTTTACAAAATTAATTTCAAGTATATCAGCTATTGATTCCACAGTAGATATACACCTAGGACAAACCATATTTTTAATCTTTAGCGTTTTATTTTTCATGAATTCATTAATAAATATTCGCAATTTTAGATAATTCTAATGCATTTTTCAAAATGATAACCCTCCCTTTCACTTCGATCAATCCTTCTTCTTTAAAATCGTGCAATAAACGAACCAATGTTTCTCTTGCTGTTCCTACAAATTTCGATAAGTCATCTCTCGACAAATCTAATTCGACAGGCTTATTAAATTGATCAATTTCTTTAAATTTATCTTGTAAAATTAATAAACTTAACGCCAAACGTTGACGAACCGTTTTTTGTGATAATACAGTTAAAACATTAACTAATACACTAAATTCATGACTCATAATTTTTAATAATCGATTTGAAAGTAGTGATGAAAGTTGAACGACTTTTAAAAAATCTTCTTTTGGAATAAATGCAATTTCTGATTTCTCAATAGTACAAGCTGTATCAGTATATTTTTCATCACTAATTAAAGCATGATAGCCTAATATTTCATCTTTTGAACAGATATAAAAAATTTGTTCTTTTCCCTCTTTATCTGTTTTATATTTTTTAACTTTCCCAGATTTAATATAATATATTCCAGTTGGATAACCACCTTCTCTGAATAAAATTTCTTTATTTTTATAAAAATGAGAAACCCTGTTTTTATTTAACAACAATAACTCTTCATCTGACAATCCATCAAAAATAGAAGCACTTTTGAATTGAAAATCATCAAATGGAAAATCAATATTCTTCATATCTTTTGTTATTTGTTTTATTTAAAATGGAGTGACATTCTTCTTTTTTCAACAATGATTTCGAAGAAAATTTAATTATATTTACAAATGTACTTCATAAATACCATGTCTCATTTAAATGTGACTTAAATCACACATAAATATAAAATTTAATCACAAATACTATAGAATATTCGTCAAACAAATTGGAATTTGAATACCATAAATTTGCAAGTAAAGTTCAACAAAACAGATGTGGAATTTTTAAAAAATATAACTGTTAAAAATTCTCGAAATGATTTCAAATTTTCTTCGATTAAGATTACCTGTAAAAGATGATGAATTTGATTTAATTTATCCTAATTATTTACGAGAGTTGTCAGAAAAACATTTCACGGAGGTCGATGTAGCAATTAAAGCTTCTGAATTATTAACGAGTAAACCAGGTCGAAAAATTCTAGATATAGGAAGCGGTGTAGGTAAATTTTGTTTTGTAGCGGGTGCCTATGCTGAAGCTTCATTTACAGGTGTCGATTATAGAAAACAATATATCGAACTTTGCGATGAATTAACAATAAAGCATAACTTTAAAAATGTGAATTTTATTCATTCTGATATAGTAGATATTGATTTTAAAGAATATGATCACTTTTATTTTTTTAATTCATTTGAAGAACATGCGAATGTAGTATCAAGAATGGATAATTCCAAAGAAACAAGTACCCAAAAATTCTTGAAATATTCTCATTTCGTAAGAGAACAATTTGACAACTTGCCAGTTGGAACAGGAGTTGTAACTTATTACGCATATTCAAACCAAATACCTAATTCTTATGAGTTAGAAAGTATTCATTTTGATGGAACTTTAAAATATTGGGTGAAAAAACATAAAACATACTCGATTGATTGAAAGGAAATATTTTCAATTTTATAGAGTTAATCCTTTTATTTTCTCCATGCATCAAATGCGTTCATCTGTGGAGTATTTAATTTTTTTACTGGGTTAACAGAATATTCCATATAAAAATTTCTATCCACTTCTGGCAAAGTTGTTTGAATAATTTTACCTGCTCTTAAAATCGTTAAATGTTTCAAATCATCATTAAAATAATTTAACCATTTATCTAATTCACCCAAGCAAGAGTAACCATTAACAGCTATTATTTCATCTTCCAACATTAATCCACCTAAATTAGCTGGACTTCCAGGATAAATAACTTTTACTGAAAAATTAGCTCCATTTGGAATCGCTTTAAATCCTAATCTCCCATGCGAATAAAATTGAGAAGGTTTATGTTCTAATTCTAAGCCAATGTATTCAAAAGCTTCTGTTAAAATTGATTCATAAGGTCTATTTCCATGAATAAAATCTTCGAAAAATTGATTAAATGAAATTCCTGAAACATTTTCTAAAACTCCTTTATAATCTTCCTTTGAAACTCCTTTTCCTTTTAAATAAAAATCGAAATACAACCGTTTCATTACAGTATCCAAACCAAATTGATTATCAGTCGCTTTCAAAATCATTACATCTGTAACAAAAGCTAACAAACATCCTTCTGTATAAATTGAAACTTTTCGAGCTGGTGTTCCTAGAACATATCCATCCAGCCATGTATCAAAAGATGATTCAGCAACTGAATAATTAAACCTGCCATGATTATCAAAATGTTTTTGCAATTGCTTATTCATTTCAAGCAAATACTGATTTAAATTAAAAACACCACTTTTATACAAGAATAAATCTCCCATATAAGTCGTCACTCCTTCGCAAATATAACCTAGCTCAGAATAATTTTCCTTTTTAAAATCATACGGAAACATTTCAATCGGTCGAATCGCTTTTACATTCCATGTATGGTATAATTCATGAGAAGAAACACCTAGCAACTCTTTATACAAAACTCCAAACACATCATAACTCGGACCTAAAGTTATAACTGTCGATCGTTGATGTTCTACCCCATGATACGCTTTATAGGGTAAAATATGAATTAAAAAATGGTATTCAGGAACTGGAAATTCCATAAATTTTTCCATTTGCTTTTCAGTGAATAATTTAAAATCTTTAATTAATCTTTTCCAATCAGGCTTTACTTCACCATTTAACCATACATGAAAAACAGTTCCATTTACCTCGTATTGATTATATTGCAAAGACTCAGAACAAATAAAAGGTGAATCAGCCAATTCTTCAAAATTAGTAGCAATTAACCCAATCCCATTTTTCTTCATGGAACAAGCAATTTGCCAATTCGGAGAGATATTTAATTCAACTTCAACCTTATCTTCTTTTGTTTCTTCTGTATAAACACAACAATTTACAGGATTCACATACAATTGTTCAGCATTTAGAAAAGTAGAGCCTGCATTTAATTCAGATGCAAAATATAAATAGTCAACTTTTATTTCAGATTTTCCTTTGGTATCAACTCCCCAAGAATCTTTCGTTAACTTTTTAAAATCAACTCTTTTATTATCTTGATCAAATACTTTAAATCCTTTTACATTTTTAGCGAAATTACCTAATTCATATCTTCCTGGTCTCCAACTAGGAAGATGTACAATTGTTACATCAGATGTTACTTGAAAAGTTGCTCTAATTGAAATATATTGTTGTGAAGGATTTTCACATGAAAAAGTATATTTTACCATCGTATTATTATTTGACACGAAATTAAGCTTTTTAAAAATAAAAAATGATTTTAAATCTTGGACTTATAAACCAACCATGTTGAATAAGATTCAAAAAAAAACTCAAACCTTTGTGAAAAAAATTTGAGTAAAAAAATATAGTACAAAATTGTTAAGCGTACATTTCTATTTGAATTTGGGAAATTTTCTCGTCAGCTAAATATGCATCATACGGCATCATTTTATCTATAATTCCATTTGGAGTAATTTCTATCACACGATTAGCAACTGTTTGAACCAATTCATGATCATGAGAAGTGAACATCATCGATCCTTCGAAAGCCGTCATTCCATTATTTAAAGCTGTGATTGACTCCAAATCTAAGTGATTCGTAGGTTCGTCCATCATTAATAAATTTGCTTTTGCAAACATCACTTTTGACAACATACATCTCACTTTTTCTCCTCCTGAAAGTACATTTGCACTTTTAAGAGCTTCTTCACCAGAAAACAGCATTCTACCTAAGAAACCACGTAAATTAACCTCCTCTTTCTCTTCATCCGTTTGAGCATATTGTCTCAACCATTGAATTAAAGGAAGTTTATCTTCAAAGAAAGAATGGTTATCATTCGGTAAATAAGCCGTTGTGATTGTTGTTCCATATATAAACTCACCTGAATCCGCTTTTGTTTGTCCGTTTAATATTTCAAACAATGCAGTAATTGCTACTGAATTTTTAGATAAAATAACCGCTTTATCTCCTTTATTCAATGTAAAAGTCAAGTTTTTAAACAACACTTCGCCGTCCACAACTTTACTTAAATTATCAACCGATAAAATTTGATTTCCTGCGTCTCTTTCTTGGTGAAAAGTAATTCCTGGATATCTACGACTTGAAGGTTGAATTTCTTCTAAATCTAATTTATCAATCATTTTTCTTCTACTCGTTGCTTGTTTCGATTTCGAAGCATTTGCAGAAAAACGAGAAATAAAATCTTGTAATTCCTTTTTCTTTTCTTCTGCTTTCTTGTTCTTATCAGATCTTTGACGTAAAGCTAATTGAGAAGATTGATACCAGAATGAGTAATTTCCAGTAAATATTTGAATTTTAGAAAAGTCAATATCGCAAACATGTGTACAAACTGTATCTAAGAAATGTCTATCGTGAGAAACAACTATGACCGTATTTTTAAAGTCTAATAAAAAATCTTCAAGCCAAGTGATCGTTTTTGCATCTAAATCATTTGTTGGCTCATCTAAAACCAACACATCTGGATTACCAAACAAGGCTTGAGCAATCAAAACTCTTACTTTTAAATTATTAGGAATTTCTTCCATCAACATCGTGTGCAAATTTTCTTCAATTCCAAGATTACTTAAAAGTGAAGCTGCATCTGTCTCAGCGTTCCATCCTTCCAAATCAGCAAACTCTCCTTCTAATTCAGAAGCACGCATTCCATCCGCATCAGAAAAATCTTCCTTCGCATACAACGCATCTTTTTCGACCATAATTTCGAAAAGACGTTTATGTCCCATAATAACAGTTTGTAATACCGGAAAAGCATCAAATTCAAAGTGATTTTGACTTAAAACTGCCATACGTTTTCCAGGCTCTAAATCAATTCTACCTTTTGTAGGTTCTTGATGACCAGTCATTATCTTTAAAAAAGTTGACTTCCCTGCACCGTTCGCTCCAATAACGCCGTAGCAGTTACCTTCAACAAATTTTAAATTAACATCGTCGAAAAGCACACGTTTTCCGAATTGAAGTGATAAATTATTTACCGTTATCATATTATTATACTGAAATTTAGCGCAAAGATACGTTATTCTTTCTTTAGACACAAGATGATTGAGACAAAAGACTACATGATTCAAGACATAAGATTTGTAAAAATCTATACAACAACATATCAGTCTTGGAACGAAGTGATCTTTTATCTTTAAGTGAAGCGGTCTAATGTCTATATTTGTAAAACATTTAAGATACAAAACATGATTCAAATCCAACATTTCCCATATCGGTTGAATTTTAAATATCCATTTCGGCTTTCTCATACAGAACGAACTGGAACTGATAATGTTTATGTATTACTGACTTCTGGCGAATACTCTGCTTGGGGTGAATGTGTTTTTATACCATATTATTCAGAAACAATTGAAACTTTTAATCACTTAATTTCAAACTTTCAACTTCCTGAAAACACAGATAATATTGGAGAATACATACAACAACTTAAAAGTAAATTTCCACATTCAAACTTTTGTATTGCTGCTATTGACATTGCACTTCATAATTTGAGAACTGCTATAACTGGTCAAACTATTTCAGAACAATACAACTTAAAAGGTAAACCGAAAGAAACTTCATTTACGATAGGAATGTCTTCAGATTCTGAAATGGAACAAAAACTGAATGAAAATTCAGAGATGAGCTATTTTAAGTTGAAAGTTAGTCAAAATGAAATCGAACGAATCATAAATACTTTTACCTCTTCAACTGATAAATCGTTTACAATTGATGCCAATCAAGGATTCACAGACCGAAACGTAGCTTTAAAATGGAGTCACAAATTGGCTGATAGAGGTGTTTGGTACATGGAACAGCCTTTTCATAAAGATGATTTTGAAAGTCACGCTTGGTTAAAAAAACGAAGTCCAATACCAATTATTGCCGATGAATCATTCCAAACTTATTCAGATTTAGAAAAAATAGAAAAACATTTTGACGGAGTCAATTTAAAAGTCATGAAATGTGGCGGAATAGCAGAAGGAGTTTCCTGTTTGAAACGTATTAAAGAAATGGGAATGAAGAGTATTATTGGCTGTATGAGTGAATCAAGTGTTGTAATTGATGCTTCTATGCAAATTGCTCCTTTAGCAGATTGGGTTGACTTGGATGGAAATTTATTAATTACGAATGATCATTTTAAGACAAAAAAATCAAATACAGAATTCATAAACTTGCTAAGGATCTGTCAGTAAATAAACTACTCATTTTGACTGATTCTTTTATTCTTACAGACCCTAAATTCACTTCATCCATTTTAAATTTCGAGAATACATTAATATAAACACGAACGAAATAAATAAATTTAGAAATACAATCAAAGAAGGAATATATTGAACAGATGCAAAAAAGTAATTTTGAGTAGCATACAACAACGAATAAATAATATACAAATGAAAACCAATTTTAAAACCACTTCTCATTTTCATCACACCAAAAATTCCAACACAACAAATTATTAACGAAACAAGAGAAACACTAAAAGAGTTGTTGTTTAAAATCTCCTTTAACGACATTAGTTGTTTGGTCATATCAATTCCATATTGAAAATCAATTTTTTCAAATTCCAACAATTCTTTAGACATGCGTTCTTTATCATTAAGCATTTCTTGCTCTGTAAATTTACCATGTACTATTGAAGCTATAGAAGACAATAATGAAAACCCTAAAAAAACAAAACTCAATATACACAACACTTTTAAAAATGAAGGAATTGGCGATACCTCATTTATATTCTCTTGATCAAAGTCTAAATTTTCTGCCATTATTTTTAATTTTTCGTGAAATTAATTAGATTTTTTTGATTCGCTTCAAAAAATTTTTAAATCCACCTTTATATGCTGCGCTTTTTTCATGAGCTGACAATTGAATTATAGAAATTATTTCATCCTTTAAATCAGGATATTTTTTAACGAAATCTACCAAACAATACATGCTATAAACTTGAAGAGCGACCTTATTCTCATTCTCTTTAATAAATGAAATATACCTTTCCAACAATTCGGATTCTTTATAAATTGAAATATCTAAAAACTGAAAAACACTAACAATATTCCTTAAAACGGATTGGTTTTCTTGAACCAATATTACATCTATTAATTCCTTTTGAAATGGATATATTAATACCATATCTTTCTTAACAATGTGAGTTAAAATCCAAGAACCATGTGCTGGATAAGGATGTTTTTCTTGACGTTTTATTATTTCAATAATTTCGTTTATATGGTGAGGGTTTTCTGTAAAATAATTCACATAAAAAGTCATATTATAGGACTTTCTAAACTCATCTAGTAAGTCGTGTATTTTCTCCATTTGAATAATATCTATTTTGTATTCGTTTAAGTCTAAAAATTCAATTAGTTTTCTTCTAGTTTCTTGTACGATTTATTTTTGACTCCTTTGAGTTTCTTTTATAGGTTTTTTTTGAAATTAGAGAATTGGTTTAACGATTTCCCAGTATCCTCCTTTAGTACCGTGACGCTTTAAAAAACCTTCTTTTTTTAATTTGGCAACTTGATTTTCTACTGCTGTAGTACTTATACCTAATTGTACAGCTATTTGATCGAGACTAATTATTGGGGAATTCGTAATAATAGCTATTATTTTTGACTGATTATCTCCCAACTTATCTCCCAACTTATCTCCCAACTTATCTCCCAACTTATCTCCCAACTTGTTT
>OBEQ011961160.1_pt1 | contig 11756 bp, 8 predicted proteins | sample 1670901 | NCBI WGS metagenome assembly OBEQ01 (sample SAMEA104232315, study PRJEB22302) | groundwater metagenome | biome: forest; feature: aquifer; material: groundwater | place: USA | collected 2011-08-07 | depth 5.4 m | reverse complement strand
GAACCGCAAATCATCGCCTGGGCCGAAGAATTCGCGCGCCAGGAAAACGCCCTCTTCCTCGGCCGCGGCCTGCACTACCCCATCGCCCTCGAAGGCGCGCTCAAGCTCAAGGAAATTTCCTACATCCACGCCGAAGCGTATCCCGCCGGAGAACTCAAACACGGCCCGCTCGCGCTGGTGACCGAACACATGCCCGTCGTCACCGTCGCCCCCAACGACGCCCTGCTCGAAAAACTCAAATCCAACATGCAAGAAGTCCGTGCCCGCAGCGGCCAACTCTACGTCTTCGCCGACGCCGACACACACATCCAATCCGAACCCGGCCTGCATGTCATCCGCATGCCCGAACACTACGGCGCCCTGTCCCCCATCCTGCACGTCGTCCCGCTGCAACTGCTCGCGTATCACACCGCACTGGCGCGCGGGACGGATGTGGACAAGCCCCGCAATCTTGCCAAATCAGTTACTGTCGAGTAACTGATTTGGCGCGGGGCTTGGGGTGGTTCCGAACAATAAAGTCTGTCGGGCCATAATAAAGTCTGTCGGGAAAATCCTGAAATTTGGCGTAAGGGGACTCTGGGGGGATTAATTTGGTGGCACCTAGCATCAATGCGATGCAGAAGAAAGCAATAGATGCGAATCAAGTGTCTGCTCAGGAATATTGTGGATAAGTGTTTTTTTGAACGCCTCACGATGAAGGGGCATATCTATCTACAAACTTCTCTTGCACAGCGGTTTCCAGAGCCCGTGGCGACCGGCGTGCCCGAACCAACTGGATCGCGGCATCGGCTGCTTGGCCATAATGGGTCAAGTACGCGGCGGCAACCATACCAGAGCGGCCCAAACCGGCAGCACAATGGATGACGACGCGGCCTTTACGTCGAAGTGCGTCATCGATCCATGATTTGATCTTTAGCATTTGCTCCATTGTGCAAGCTTGTTGGTCGATGATCGGCTCATGCAATACACTAAGGCCCATCTCCGATGCGGTAGAGATTAGTTTCTCGACGCCGTAGTCGGCCAGTTCATCCGCTGTGACCAAGGTAAGCAGGTGAGTCACCTCTTGGTTGCGTAATCCTGCAAGATCCTCTTGTAGATTGCGCCCATAGTCTCTGCGCCCAGGTAACAGCGTGATGCCTAGCGACGGCAATGCCGGTGTCAACCAGTCGACTCGCAACGGGCCGGAATTCTTGAGCAGCTTCTCGATACGAGCGGAGACATGCCCGGCCGTGTAGAGCGCCCACAGTTTCTGCCAGTGATTGCATTCGTCGAAACCGAGAGTATGTACGGCATAGCGCAACTGGCCGATCAAAAGCTGCAGCGGGTCACGATCACTGCCTAATAGGGCCGGGTAAAACGCGCGCAGTGCACGGATCGCATCCCATGCTCGTCGCATGGCTGGCGAGGCGGAAACCAAGGAATTCGCCTGCGGCAGGGGGGCGGCCAGATCGCGCACCTCCAGCAACTGGTCGGTGAAGCGAGTCGCTGCGACGAAGTCTTCTTCATTTGTCAATGGCGTCCAGATGTATAGCAGATCGTTTTCCAGCTTGATCAAATCCTTCAATATATGGCCGCGATGGGCATGGAAGAAATCAATCAGCCATACATTGCTGTGGGCATCGAGAATGATATTGGCGCCATTAAGGTCGCCGTGCACATGCGCAAACCACCAGGAGCGGTTCGGCTGCCGCGGCAATTTCGCCAAACAATCTTCATAGAAGCGGCAGATATTTGGCGTCTGTATCGAACCGGGCAAGCTGAGGCTATCGCCGGTGGCCACTGGGCCAACTAATCCTTCGACTTTTTGCCGCACAGAGGACGCCCAGGTGGCGCTGAAGGCGTAATAGTTGAGCAGGTCTACCGCTTCGCGTTCTGCCGAACTGTAGAGCCGCGCCAATTGTTCGGCAAAAATAGTATCGAAAATCTTTTCCAGCGCGGACTGCGGCAAACCATCCATATACAAACGCTGTAGCGTGGTGGTAATGCCACCACCCATCGAGGCATAGCGGTACTTAATGGCACCGCGCTCGCCCCAGTCGGCAAAATCTGTAATACGCGGCGCGACATTGCCCAATACATGTTCTATCTGTTCGAAGGCAGTGCGTTCCCTGCCGATCGCTTCGCGCGGTCCGATCTTGATGACGTGCGGCACCTGCTTTCGTCGTTCGAGATCGATGCCTTCGCATCCCAGCACCAAATTGCCTGAGAAGCCACCGGAAAGAGCCTGAGCTTGAACATGGCCACAGTCGCGGAATAGGTAGGTCAACAGCTTGCGGTCAACTTCGCTCGCTTGCAAATCACCCCGCAGATCCAGTGTCGGTTCGGAAGACGCATTGCGCAGCAAGGGTGCGTCTTCCAGTTCGCCGCCGAGAAATTCTATGAAGCCACCGACCGAGTCGATGACGCGCACGCCTAGGATTTTCTTGAGATGCTCCAGCGCCAAAAAATGGCCGCTTCTACTCGCGCTTGCCGTCAGCGCCGAGCAGACGGCGATTTCCGAATCAGGAAAGCGCGTGCGCAGTTCGTAGGCAAGAAAACTGATTTTCGCTTCGGTCCATACTCCGCTGATGCCGAAACGCGATGTGGGCTGCGCCATACCGTTGAGTGCATCCAACATGTCCGTATCGAGGAAATCATTGAGCCCCGTGGCATTGACGATCGCTGCGTTCTTTCGCGTACCGACCGGAAGGGAGAATGCGAAGTTCGCGCCGTGCGTATCGTGCAGACAATGTTGGCCGAACTGCTGCAAATGCTGTTGTTGCGTCGGGTCGCCAGCGTCGTGCCAGTCGCGGATATGGATCAAACCCAAGCGTTCGTTTGGCTGCTGATAGGCCCAGGCCATGACGCGGGCAACCGGACCTTCGGCCGGATCGTCACCGAGCAGACGGCGCGCTTCTTCGAAACCAATATGCAAAAGATTGGGCAGGGTATCGTAGCGGCCGATCGGGGCGACGAAGTCGTTCTGCAGGCACTGTGTGATGAGAATGGCAGGTGTCGTCATGAAAAGGCTAAGACATAAGCTTGATCGAGTGTCGAACTACTTTGATGCAAATGACCCGGCGGCCCGAGAATGCCGTCCCACGGCTGCCAGGTAGAAGCAAGTTTTGCGTTCGGATGAAAAATCAATTCATGCACGATGCCGTGATCCAGTTTCTTGTGCTGTTCGATGCGCGCCAGATCCGCCCCTTCGAAGACGACATCCATGCCTCGGTAACGCCATACCTCGACATAATAATAGTAGCCCATGACTTGGCGGTTAAATTCGAACGAAGGGTCTTGTGATATCTGTTCCAGCACGAAGCGCATGTCGACCCGGTTGCGTTCGGAGAATTTGGTGACGAAATTCTCCGACACAGTCGTCGGGTCGGTCTGCATCAGTTGACGGAAGATGACGTTATCGACGCCCAGGCTTGAAGCAAAATTGAGATACGCCAGCACATTCGAGAAATCGTCGACGGCGCCTTTCACCAGAACGCAAGAAAGACGTACGCGCGTACCGCCGGCCTTTGCCCGTCGCACGATCTCCCTCAACATCGCCGCATCGGGCGAGGCGCGATAGCGCATCAGCTTTGCATTAATGGTTTCATCACTATGGGCGCGGCTGATATTGAGATGCGACACATGGCTGGATGCAATCCAATCGATGAGTGCTTTGCCATCCCGATTCTCAAGCAAGCCAGACCCATTGGTGGTGATGGTGCGCTTGCGCGCGCCGTGCTGTTCCAGGGTTTGCAGCAGCTGCGGCAAGCGCGGATCCATGCTCGGTTCGCCGCCGGTAATTGATACGCTTGGTTGCAAGGGCGCGAGTGCCGTCAATACTTTTTCGAGCGCCTCAAAATATCGAAGGTCGTCGCTTTCTACCGTCTTTTGCATTTGCAAGGCAACACCACGCGATGCCGGGCGCAGTTCTTCCACGCAAAATGCACAGCGCGCGTTGCAAGGCTGAGCACTGTAGATGGAGAGGTTGGCGTTGGCATAGACGTCGACTTGGCGCCCCCACAAATCAAGTCGTACCGTATCGCCTGCCGTGCTGTTTCCCCAGAGGTCGAATGCAGCACTTTGTCGATCGCGCCAGTCCGGATGGAAAGGGATATTTGTCATTTGAGTTTCCCCATGGCTTCCGAGCGTGCGACCAGATCCGGGCCGAATACTTGTCCGTCGGGATTGACCATTCTGAAATTGTGCCCGACGAGAAAGGGTTCTTCCCACTCTGTCTCAGCCGCTGCGAATCCGTAGCGCTGGAGGTAAAAAACATTCGAGATCGGTAACAGTCCCGCCTGATTTACAACTGATTCCACAGCATTATCATTGTCCTCGTACCCTTTGCGCAAACGAACGTTGCAGACCAGTTCACGCTGCCCACCCATTTCTGCCAAAGTATTTTTCATCGCGTTCGCGAGCGTCAGCAAGCCAGGGTCGCGTTCGATTAGATGGTGATTGATGGAGAGCTTGATCAGCAAGGGCTCCCCCAATCTGGTCAGCCAAGCCCGGAGTTTGGATTGTTCGCGTGGAATGACCGTGCCGTTCGTGCACAGCACGAGCTTGATACAGCGAGGATTGTCGCGGAAGCGATCAACAAAGTTCCAGAACTCTGGATGCAGCGTCGGTTCGCCGCCTTCCAATTGCATTTCGAATGGGCCATCCTCGGGCACAGAAGCCAAAAGCGCTTCCCAACTGATCCAGGTATTACGATCCGGCGCGGAGTAAGTGCTGCACCAGGGACAGCTGCGGTTGCAATGATTGGTCAGCGCAGCGTAAATCCGGCGAGCGCGATGGGGCAAAGGATGGTCGTGGGGTAGCGTCATCATTCCTCCAGCCAGCAGCTGCGGAAGGGCAGCACCTTGTCGAATCCTGCACGTCGGCCGAGCATCGGATCTTCCGAGATGTTCAATTGAATTGCCGCCCCGAGCAGCGCCTTTAATTCTGCTTCTAGCACGTCGCGAGGCCAATCGGCATTGCTTAATACACGATAGGACAGCGTGCACGTTTCGGACGAGTCTTGTTCGAACGTGTGCTGCACCAGAGGATAGCGGCGCAATATAGTGGCGATATCCTGCGAATTGATCCATGCACCGCCTGCAGTGCGGAAACGTACCGGCGCCCTGCCTTCGAGATCAACGAAGCGCGGCATCGCATCACCGCAAGTACAAGGACCGTGGTCAATGCGCCCCCAGTCGCCGGTACGGTAACGAAGCAGCGGTAAAAATGGATTGCGGCCACCGGTAACTGTAATTTCGCCGACTCCTTGCGTCGGTTGGCCATCGACACCCAGGGTTTCAACGAATACATCATGCGGCAGCAGATGATATCCGTGGCCGTGCGGGCAGGCGTATCCCAGTGGCCCGGTCTCGGTCAGCGAATACCAGTCAATGACCGGGCAGCCGTAAGTGGCTTCCAGCTTGATCTTCAAACCTTGCGAAAGCGCAACGGCGGTAGTGATCATCGCCTTGGGCGCATACTCGATTTTCGCATCCAACAAATCGGCGAAACTTAAGGGATCGCCCGTCAGAAATTTCGGCGCGAAGTGCTCAAAATATCGGCTGCGCGCCACTGTGCTTGGCCATTCATCCGCAAACAAATTCAATTTGCAGAATCCCGCGCCCTGCCATCCCGCGACGGCGGTAGGATAGGTAACGGTCTTGCGCTGTGAGCCAACCAGGAAACAGGCGACGTCATCGTCGTTGAAGCCAGTGTCGACGCCATATCGTTGTAAGGCGAAGCTCAGCATGGGTTGATAACATGCCACCGCCAAAGGATCGTGAGGTACTAGCAAGGCGTGGCCGGTTGTGCCAGCCGTACGGTAGACGATCAAACGATCAAGGTCGGCGTCATCCGGCACAAGATATTCCGGATTTCTGGCGATGTCTTCACGTGATGAAGTCGGCAAGGCTTCCCAGTCATGTTCCAGCTTGAGACCTTGCGGCGTACGTGCGCGGAATAAAGGCGTGGCGGCAATCCGCCGATCAACCCATGCCAGCGTCTCGCCATTGGGCTTCGGATTGCGATCACCGCGTTGCGCCGACAGCGATACCGAAAAACTCTGGAGCGCCATGACATCTTCCGGTTGCAACCGGTCGCCGGCGGCATGATTCCAACGAGGCGCCGATGGATGCGCGTACAAGGCGCGAATCAAGTCACGACTTGCCTGGTTAGCGGTCGGCGAAAGCTCGTACAGGCGCTCCAGACTGGGGCGCGGCTCATCTTCTGTCGCGACAAGCGTTGTATGGTTTTGCATTATTCCCGCGATCCTTTTGCTGCCGCTACCTGTTCCGCTTTAAGCCGCATTTGTTCTCTCACTTGGCGTGCGCGTTCTTCGGCTTGCCGTGATGCCTCCATGACGCGCCTGCGTTCCACCGTGGAGATAGTCATCAGCCGGTCTTGCGCAAGCGTTTCGGTCTCACCGGCCGGCGTGACGCCGAGCGCTTTCAAGCATAACCGTGCCAGTTCCTCGCGCCGGTCGCCGTCATCGACAAACTGCGCAGCGGGCACGATAACGGCGACCGGTTCCAAACCAGAGACCAGCCAGTCCAATGCGGCGGACGCCAGATCGGAACGATTGGCGAACCAGGGATCCGACAGCAACCAACTGCCGATCAGCATCAGCTGAAGATGGTTGAGCTTTTCCTTATCGGCTTTTGCGGTATGCAAATCCAACAGGCGATCACTTGGCAGTGTTTTCATGCCAAAGAAATGCAGTACCTCACCGACGACGGCTGGTAAAGCGATGCCATCCGATTTACCGACCGCCACGGTCTCACGGAATTCCTCGGGTGTTTCCACCAAGCGCCGTGTCAGTTGGGTGATGTGCGGGCCGGAAATCATTTCTTATCCTTGCTGGCTTGATAAGTGGTTTTCGAGAATTGACGCGCGAATGCAACGACCTCTTCCCAATCGCTAATGCGCGCGATATTCCATCCCTGGTCCTTCAAGCGGGTGAATTCTTTAAGAAAGTGACTTGCATGATGATCCACCGTATTCATAACAATGGTACCGCCGCCGCGCGCCACGGTGAGCGCCTTTTGGGCGACATGCCATCCCTTGCCATTTTCAGAATCGAGTGATGAGAAAAGATCCGTGTCGGTCAGAATCAAAATGTGCAGAGGATAGCTGTCTGGCGTGACGCGGTCGATCATTTCCTGCAGGCGGAATATGCCAAAGCTGGTGCCGCTGCCGAGATAGTCGGTGAGCAATCCCATCACGGCGCTTTGCGCACGCACGAAACCGTTGGTGGCAATCGAGCGCCCCGGTTCGCCGGAAAGGCAAGCCATTACCTTTGCGCCAGCGCGCAGCGCCGAAAGCGAAACGATAGTGCCAGCCAATACCGGATAAGACAGTCTGCGTTGAGGATTTGGCATGGAACCGGAACAGTCGATGCCGACATACAAATCAATTGGTGCACTATGCGGTTCTGTACCGGGCGAATCGCCATAGGTACGCAATACCGTAGTCAATCCGGGCACCACGTGAGGGTTGCGCGTGACGGACTCTAGCCAGTCAATCTGTTCCAGCGGGTCACCAATTTCCCAGCGTTCCAGTCCTTCCGGCGTCGGGTCGACTACGCTCGGTAAGTCTTTCCTGGGAAAACTGATCAGATGCGGGATAGCCAGTTCGCGGTAATAGCGAATCGCGATCTGCTGGTCAGACATATCGGCGCCCAGTTGCCGCAAGAGTTCGCCATATTCGCCAACGTCGCGGTAACGTTTTGCCGATTTCCGGCCGCCTTCGATATCTTCGTTGAGCCTGCGGTCGATGCCGGATGCGTCCAGGCTGTCATTCACCAAGGGATCTTCGCTGGGATGGATCGCCGAATTTTCTTCGTCATCGTCCAGTTCGGCCAAGCCGTGCGCTTCGCTGTCCCTGGAAGGCTGGTTCATGTCATTCCAGCCGCGCATGAGTTCCTGATTTTGCGAACCGGCGTCTTGCATCAAATAGCGCAAGCATAAGGCGCCGAAACGGCCAGCGCCTTTTACCCAGTCTCGCCCATAAACGCGGATAAGGCGCGCGCCGAGTTGGGCATCGCCTTCTTCATCTGGTTTGAGCGGAGCGCCGCACAGATCGCCGGTCGGCAGCGCCCACAGGATTTCATAGATTCTCAAGTACAGACGCCACAGAGAATTTTCCCCATCGCCGTGGCCCAGTTTGCGATAGATATCCGCAATGCGCAGATTGTGCTGGTGAACCAACTTGTCGTTGATGAACAGGTCCTCATATAGGTTCGCCACCATCGGCGCATGTGCTTCCAGCGTCGGAAGGCCACGCCGGATACGCGCGAGAACGCGCCCCTGATCGGCTAGGTCTCCTGGGCAGTACACGTGATGGCCGATTTCATGCCCCATCACTTCCAGTGGAAAATCGGCCAACCCACGCTCGGCGATATCGGCCAGATTGATCACTACGGCATGATTGTCTAGGCGGATCATGGCGAAGCTGCCAGTCAGTTGTTCGGCGGCGGCTTCGTGATTCGACATGCACCAACGCGGTTCCGACAAGCGCGTGTAGCGGCTCCACAAGGAGAGCGCAGCCGGCCAATGCCTTTCCCACTCGATTTGTATCGCCGACAGGTTCATGGTTGCACATCGTCCCAGCGAATCAATCCCAGGCGATGAGTTACGTTGCTGGTTAATACCAGCAATCCGCCGTGCCATGCTGCCTGCCGCGGCGACGGGAATGAGGAGAAATTGACTTTCGTTTTATTGGCCGTAATGACGCCAGCGGCGGTGACGTCCGCGGTGGGTCTCTTATCATCGGTCCATGGCGTCACATGCCTTACCGGCACAAGTTGCGCGCCATAACTGTCCGCAACGATTAACCAGACTCTTTGGCCGTCTGTGGCATATACCCCTGTTGCATCCGCCTTCACCAAGGGCGGTCGCCGAAAATTGCCGCCGAATCCGGAGAAACCGTCCATCCAACGTATCCACGCTGGCGTCTTGATATCAGTTCGCAGGCAATCGACCGGCATGGTTTGCGGTTCGGTGCGCATGCGCTGCCAATGCTCGTTCGTGAGCGGCGCCGACAGTTCAAGCGCCGTCTGCGTTATTTGCGCAGGCAAGGAAAAGCCGGCATCCAGTGCAGCTCGCCGTTGCGTCACCAGCCCGTGCCGCCAGGCCAATAACCGTCCGACCGTCAAGATCTCATCCAGATCCGTATAGTGCGGCGCCAAGCGCAACATATTCTTGACCCACGCACCGAGCGCAGCCTCTCCCAATTCATGGAACTGGTGTAAGGCGTTGAGCATGGATCCGGCAAATTTTCTGGGCGCTTGGCACAGCCAAGGCGCAAGACCGATCAGCAATTGCCGCCATCCAACTTCCAGCGCGGGAGTGCGGCTTGCCGACCCTAGCCAACCTTGTGCCACTAGCGGCAGAGCCATGTCATATAAAATTTCTACAACTTCCAGCAGACGATCGGGATGCTTAGCCGCGACGGTAGCGGCTACCGGATCGAGCGTGCTACGCAAAAAAGCGGCAAAAGCGCCGTCATCCAGCGAGCGGTATGCCTGTTTGGCGATGCGAAATTTTTTGTTAAGCGTATCGCGCTGCAGCATTAAGGCTTGTGCCAGATCGTTGCCAATTACTTCTGCCACTTAAGCCACCGCAAATAGTTGGTGTAGCGTTGATGCAGGTATTTCAATTTTAGAAGAGCATCGAATTGCGGGCCGTATACTTTGCGGCCTTCACTCCATTCCTTCAGCAATCGTTCGATCGCGACCAGGCACTTGCGCACCTCGGCTTCTTTCAAACCGTCGAGTCCCTTTGCGTAGGCGTTCTCCAATTGCTGAACCGGATCGTCGGCGTCCAGGCTCAGGCGATCGTATTCTTGACAAGAGAGGTCGAACAGGCGGCGTATCCAACCGATGCGGTCAACGCGATAAACTTGATTGCCGTCTTGCTCGAAAAAGGGCGCATCAAGGTTCGGAACCAGTTTGTCGTGCAGCACGTAAGGCAGTATTTGGCGAATGTCTTCCAGTTCCACCTCACTGTTGCCGCGAAACCAGGCCATGGCTTTGATGAAGACGAGAACCGTCATCAATGCGCGCACCGAGAGACCATTGCGCGTTTGCTGACCGAGGTCCTTAACGCGGTCCTTGCCGGTTTCCTGGCTGTCTATCTGGCTGAAGTCGATGCCGGACAGCTTCACCGTATCCTTGGTCTTGTATTCGAATTGGGCCGCAGCCGAGTCGCAAAACTCGAACTGGCTGGCAAAGAATTCGATGCGCCGGCGCAGCGGCTCCGACAGGCGAACGGCAAGAATTTGCTCATTGACCGTATCGAGTTCCGCTTCGTTGAAAATGATCTGGCTGGGCACGCAGGCTTCCGGCTTGACGCCTGCTTCGATTCGCGCCAGCAAGTCGCCGAGAAAGCGTGGATTGAAGTGCAACGCCTTCGCCACCACATCGATGCGGTCGCGTAGCGCCTCGATCACTTGGTAGGTGCCGCCGCCGGCATCGTCGTTTGCGGTCAGATACCAGGCCGCTTCGGGGCATTCGAAAATCTGGTCGAGGATTTCGGCGTAGTTATCCGCCATGACCGTCAGCAGTGCCGACTGCGTGCGGGTCGGGATACGGTTGTATTCATCAATGATCTTGACGCGCATCGGCAGCCACTTGCGCCAAGCGATGCGGATATTGTCCATGCTTTCCGCCTTGACCAAGTCGCCCGGCAGGGGATTGCCGAGCAGATCGGTAATCGTCATTTGCGGTTGTCCATGCTGAATGGCGCGCTTCACATCCTTCAGCGAATAACCAGCAAGGATGCCCATCAGGATCGCACTCGCTGTTTTGCCGCGGCCGGGGCCGCCGACCAGCAGGCAGCGCTTGCGCACCGCTAGGTTCAGAAGAGGCAGCAATACGAAGCTCGAATAACTTTGTCCGGAAGGCAGACGAAGGCGGCTCTTTATGTCGCCGAATGTGAACTCCGGCGATGGTCCGTCCAGATACTCGATATCGTAAAAGGGACTAATGATGGCGTGGTTGACGATCCAGAAATAAGCCTGCCGCAATTTTTCATCGAGAGGTGCCTTGGCGGCTTCGCTATCAGCATCGCCAGCAGCGAGTGGGCCCGCATAGAGATCGGCCACATCGAATGGCTTAGGCGTATCGGCCGGACGCGGATTGGTTGGCGACTCGGAGACCTTTTGAAACAGGTCTTTGAAACTCATATGTTCTCCCCTCTGATCTATGACGAAAGCACGCATTAAGTCGGGTGAGGACCGAATCGTTTTCCATCGTACCTTTGTGGTTTTGTAGTATGCCTCAGCTTGTCGCGGCTATACCAATTCAGCGGCCTAAACTGTCAAAAAATATCGGGGCTTGATGCGATCAACGTCATCACGCCTTCCCTTGATGATCCATGATCCATGCAGTGGCTATCTCGACAGACTTTATTCAGAATGCAGCGATTCTGTGGTGCTGAAACTCATCGCCCGACAGACTTTCACGAAATGCCAAGACCCTTCTAGGGTTTTATAAATCAAAGGCTTAGCGAATTGCGTTCCGACAGACTTTATTGTTCGGGATCAGGGGCGACACTCACCTGCGCAGCAGGTTATGTCGAGACCACAAACCAAGAAACCTGGCCAAAAGCGTCACTGTCGAGTGACGCTTTTGCGGGCGCGTAGCGCCCAGACGGCGCAGCCGCGCAATCTTGCAAAGTCAGTCACAGTCGAGTGACGCCAGAACAATTGGATGAAACTTCTCACTCTGCTTCAAAAAGAAGGTTGACTAGGGAGTGGAGCAATTCGTTGGACAGTTCGCG
>OBEQ010549668.1_pt1 | contig 11757 bp, 14 predicted proteins | sample 1670901 | NCBI WGS metagenome assembly OBEQ01 (sample SAMEA104232315, study PRJEB22302) | groundwater metagenome | biome: forest; feature: aquifer; material: groundwater | place: USA | collected 2011-08-07 | depth 5.4 m | reverse complement strand
TCGACGTCAAGGACGGCGGCCAGCTCTGGCAGCAGCGGTTCGACGTCGCGTTCGCTCACCGCGCACCTCGCCGTAGCCGAATGCGTTCGATAGACGCCTTGAATTCCATGCGCGCGACTCGCAAGCGTGAGAAGACCGTGTTGATCGGCATCGAGAGCGCCGCCGCAATTTCGCGCGCGGAGTGACCGTCGAGGTCATGCATGAGAAACACCGCCTTTCGATCGATGTCGATCGCCGCGAGCGCCTCCGTCACGAGCTGGCTGGCCTCCTTGGTTGCGAGCCCGTCGTCGGCTCCTGGCGCCTCGTCGGCCACGTCGCACTCCGTGCCCACGACTTCGAACGCATGCCGCGCGAGGCGTCGGTGGTCGAGCGCCACTCGAAACGCGATTCCGAACAGCCACGGTCGAATCGGACGAGCGCGGTCATAGTCGGGCAAGTGGCGAACGACGACCACGAAGACGTCGTGTGCGAGATCTTCGATGTCCCGCAGAGGGGCCCCGAGCCGCCGAAGGCTGTGGCAGACGTACGAAAATTCAGTGGTAAAAATGGCTCGAAACGTAGCGACGTTTCCCGCCGGCGCTGCCTCGCTCGCTCCCGCCGGCGTTTTCTCCACCGTGGGGTGTTTGGGGCGAAGCTCGGAAATCGTCATGGAAAACGAATCACGGCGCCCGCGCCGAAAACGCCGGAGACCGTCGGCGTCGTCCAGATGGACTTCCCATCCAGGTGCACCGTGGTCGAGGTCAGGGTGGCCAGGAGATCGCCGTAGATGCGAGGAGCAACGACCCACGTCGCGGGTGCCTCGTAGCCGATTCGCGCGCCCGCGGCGCCATAGAGCGAGCTGTCCTGGAGCGGAACGTCGACCCCCGCGCCGGATCCTTGGATGGATCCCACGGAGCCGATCCCGCAGAGCATCCACGAGCCGCGGCGCGGCATGTCCTGATGAACGCATGGGACGAAAGACGCGAGGAGCAGCCACGTGCGTGCTCTCGCGCTGCCGTCGAACGTCGCGGACGACGGGAGATCGACGCGCCCCTCCGCGTTGATCGAAACCGCGCGCCAGCGGACGCCGAATGCCCCCGCGACTCCGAGCGCGGGCGCGGGGGCCGATCCCAGCGCGAGCAGCGCGCCGAGACTCGCGCGCGGGATCCATGGATCGCGCTCGGCCGAGGGGCGTGGCGGGGGGGCGTCTCGTGGCTCGATTCGCGCGATCGGCGCGCTCACCGGGGGAGGCGACGGCGTCACCGCTTGCGGGGATGACGAAACCACGATCGACGGCGGCGCCGCCGGCGGTCTCGCGACGTTGAGCGGATCGATCGCGAGGCTGATCGCGAGCGTCTTCGCCTCCGCCAGCTCCGCGCAGTCGTTCGCCGCGGAGGTCAGCTGGCGCGAGCGGGTCAGGTGGCCCGACGCGTCGCGGATGTCCACCTGCGCGCGCAGTCCGCCCGGAGTGCGCGCGAGCGTGGCCGAGACGGTCATCGGGGCGTCGGCCGCGAACGGCTCGTAGCCCAGTCGCTCCGCGATCCCGTCGCGCACGGCGCCTTCGTCCGGACACTGCTCGGCGCCAAGGCCTCTCGTGTAGACGAGCCGCGCGGTCGCGGCGGGGCGTCCGTGGGCGGATCGGGCGGCGAACGGTGCTACGAGAACCGCGAACGCGAGGAGGGTTCGAAACTGTCCTTCTGTCCGTCGGGAGCTGCGCCGCGGTTCGCGCCGGAACCTGTTGCCGATACGTGTCGTTCGTCGCACGCAGCCTCCCGACCACACATACCCCACGATGCGGCCGTGTCCAGCCAACGCCGTCGATCCTCGTCCTGCGCCGCTGGCGGATTCCGGGCGGAGTCCCGCTGAAGCGGGACTCCGAAATTCGAAGAGGATAAGACAAGCAAGGCGCATTTCGAAGCAGACCGCCGGCCCGAAGTGCCGTCAGGCGCTCGTTCGGTGGGTCGAGTTGGCGTGTTTGGCCGAGTTTTGGGTCCGTTTCGCGCCTTCGGGACACAGCGGTGCATCGCGCCGTCGCTCATCGGATTGTCCGCGACGAGGCCGCCGACATGAAGCAAGAGCTGGCGCACGGTGATCGGAGTGGAGGGCGTTCTTCTGACCGTATTTTTGCGCCTGTTTCGACCTCAACCCTCGCGTATCTACGCTTCTTTCCCCCGCTCTTCTCGGCTAACCTCCCCTCGATCATGGGTGATCCGGTCCCCGACGTCGAGCTACTCCGCCGCATCGGGGCAGGCGACGCTCGAGCCGTGGGGCTCCTCTATGACCGCTACGTCTCGGTCCTCATGCCGCTCGCGCTGCGAATTCTTCGTGATCGCGCGGAGGCGGAAGATGTGGTGCACGACGCCTTTCTCGCGGTAGGTGAGCGCGCGGGGCAGTACTCGGTGGAGCGCGGCACGGTGGCTGCGTGGCTGGTCACGCTGGTCAGAAACCTATCCATCGATCGTACGCGCCGGCGCGAACGTCGTGGCGCGCTCGCGCGCGACGTTCTCGCCTACGAGCCGTCCACACCTGCTGCCGATCCCGAGGCACTCACCATCGAGGCAGCCGAGCGCGCCAAAATCCGTCGAGCGCTTTCCCAGCTGCCCGAGGCTCAGCGCCTGACCCTCGAGGTCGCGTTCTACGAAGGGCTGAGTTACCCGGAGATCGCCGCGCGCCAGAACCTCCCGCTCGGCACGATCAAATCGCGCGCAGCGCGTGCCCTTTCGTCCTTGCGCGACGCGTTGCAAAAAGAAGGCGTGACTCTAGAGAAAGTCGCTCCGCAGACCAACAAACCATGAACATTCACCACGACGAAGGCCTTGTTACGCAGCGCGCCGTTCCCGGGCCCGCCCTCTACTTCACGTCGTCCATGCCCTCTGGCGAGACGAAAGCCGTTGTCGGCCTGCTCCACGGCTATGCCGATCACGCGGCGCGCTATGGTCACGTGATGGACTTCTGGGCCGAGCGCGGCATCGGCTCGGTCGCGCTAGACATGCGAGGCCACGGGCGAGCGACGGGCACGCGCGGCTACTGCGCACGCTTCGATGAGTTTCTCGACGACGCCGCCGAGCTGGCGCGCTTGGTGTCCGATCGCGCGCGCGGAGCCCAAGTCTTTCTTTTCGGCCATAGCTTCGGCGGCCTCGTGGCTACGATAAGCGTCCTCGAGCAGCAGCGCTCGTGGCGCGGCCTCATCTTGAGCTCACCCTACATCGGCCTTGCGATGGACGTGCCCAAGGTGAAAGTGGTCGCCGGAAAAATCGCCTCGCGCATTCTGCCGAAGCTCGCGCTTCCGACGGGGATCAAAGGCGTCGACGTGACGCACGACGAGAGGCGCGCCAAAGCGTACGACGAAGACCCGCTGGTTTTCAAAGACGCGCGCGCTCGCTGGTTCGTCGAAGCCACGCGCGCGCAAGAGCGCGTCTTGTCGCGCGCCCATGAGCTCGCGCTCCCGCTCTACATGGTCTTCGGCACGGCGGACCCGGTGGCGAAGTTGTCCGCAGGCCGTCAGCTATACGACGCTGCTGCGAGCAAAGACAAAACATGGGACCGGCGTGAGGGTCTCCGCCACGAGACCCTCAACGAACCCGAATGGCCCGACATCGCCACCAAAATCGCCGAGTGGGTGTTGTCCCACGCGTGAGCTACGGCTTGCAGTACGCGAGGTCTTTGCCCTTCGTGCTGAACGCCGAGCAGGTACCGGTCGTGCAGTCGTTCTGGTGCGCGCAGGTCTCGATTTCGCCGGCTTGGCAGGCGTCTCGGCACGTGGTGCCTTTCACCTTCGAGCCGTAGAGGGTGCCGCATTTGGTATCGGTGAGAACCGTGCCATTCATGCAGCAAACCTGGTTGCCAGCGCAGTGAGTGCTGTTGTCGCACTGGAAATCCGCGCCGCCGTCGACCGTGAAGTTGCACGCGTCCGAGCACGTGGAGACGCCGTTGCCTACGCCCGGGTTGCAGCAGTGCTGCGTGGTCTGGCAGTAGATGGACGAGTCGGGGGCTTGGAAAGGGCAGAAGACGCCCGTGTCGGGCGCGGCATCGTGAAGGCTCGGGGGCCGTCCGCAGTCGACCGTGCCCGTGTCGGAGGCGCTCGAATCGCCGCCGGTGCCACCGTCAGTCGCCGTAGAGCCGTCTTGGCCGCTGGTGGTGCTGTCTTTTCCACCGCCCGAGTCCACGCCGGGGAGGCTGCCGCTCGGGTTATTGGTGGTGCTGCTGCAAGCGGCAAGGCCAACGCCGCCAAAGCCCATCGAGGCCACTACAGCCAAAAAAGCAATCGTCCGCGTCTTCATCGTTCACCTTTGCGAGAAGTCCAGATCCCAGAAGGCGGCACTCTCTAGCATGGCCGCTGGGGTGTCGCCACGCGGTAAAATCGCTTTCTCCGCGTCCTCGCCCGCGTTTGCGTTGCGGTGCAGTGTCAGGTGCGTGGCGATTTGGACCACGGATACTCGAGGAGCGTGAACGTGGGCGGAACGCCGAACGCTTCGCGGCGCTTCTTTTCCCACGCCATCACGCGCCCACCGACGACTACGGCCGTCGCGGCGAGGGTCATTCCGGCGATGATATCCACGAGGTAGTGCCAGCGGAGGAACATCGTCGCGCAGATGATCTGGGAGGCTATGAACGTCATCGGCAGCCATGTGTATTTGAAGGGGACACGATGCCGATGTCGGAACGAGAAGATTGCAAAAAAGGTGGGCGCAGCCGTGTGAAGGCTAGGGAAAATGTCTTTTTGCGCGCCGCCGACGTCCACGGCTTCTTTCACCAGGCCCCAGAACACGCCGCCTTGGAGCTCGTTTTGAAACTGCCCCGCGAGGTGGTGGTAAGGCCCCCAACCCGGCACCACCATGTACACGAGATGTCCGGTGCAAAAGACGGTGAAGATGCCGAGGCTGAAGTGCGCGAGCACGTCGCGATCTTTTGCGGCGAGCATCATCGGGACGATGTGCGCGGTGAGGAAGAAGAAGTAGCCGAAGTAGAAGAACGCGAACCACTCCGTGGTCATCGGTGTGACGAACTTGTCCCATGCGAGGCTCGGTTCGATGCCGAAAACACGCAGATCGAAGGCGAGAATGTCGGCATCGAGCGCGCGTGAGCTCACCGCGGGCAAGACGTCGCGCAGCTGGAAGTACGAGAGAAACACCGCGAGAAAAACCGTGAGTCGGTAGACGATCCCATTGGCGAGCGAACCGTACCGGAGCACGCCGCCGCGCGTGAGGATGATGCCGGTCGCGAAGCACACGAAATCGACGGCGATGTGCTGGAAAGAGAGCGCTCGTCCGGAGCCCGTGCCGATCGCGAGTGCGAAGGAGAGGAGGCCAAAGTAGAGGCCAATCAGCCAGTCTTGCGCGCTCAGATTCTTGATGAACCGCGCCGTCCAGACGGAGATCGGGGCGAGAGTCGCTTCGCGCTGTAGGAGCGGCTGGGTCATCGTCTACTTGGCGTCGCGCGGTGCAAGAGGCTGGCCGAAGCACAACCTCGACGGCTTTGGCTATGACACCAGCAATGCTGCGAGGAAAGGTAAAAAGAAGCGCGAAATACCGTGCGCAGTGCGTACGGCCATTTGCATTTGCGCCACAGGCTCCGTTTCCGGCCCATGTAGCTCTGGCGCTAGAGATCTCGTGGCACCGGACGGATGCGCAAAAGCGCAAGTCCAGGGCGCAATTTGGCCTGGCAGGCGAGCCGGCGGGAGGATGGCTCGTCGCCGAAGATGTCCAGGATGTCGAGCTCCTCGTCCTCGGGTGGGAGAAGTTGGTCGCCCCCCTCGAGCACGTCGATGCGGCATGTTCCGCAGCTCGCGCTGCGGCAAGAAAACGGGACGATGGTGCCGTTGTCGTCACACAGATCGACAAGGGCGCCGCCGTCCGGGGCATCGACCGTCATGGATTCTGCGTCGGTGGCTTCGATCACGACCTTCGGCATCGTTCGAGAACGTTACGTTTATGCGATCGGTTACGAACGCCGCAAGAGCAATGCGTGCTCGGCGCGCGGCGCATCGCGAAAGGCCGCGCTCGTCGGCCCATGAAAATGAGGCCGGCGCTGCGATGCGCGGGCGATGGGCAAAAACCCGTGGTCTGGCGCGACGTCGGCGACGATTTCGTTGGCGCGTAGAGCGGCCTTTCCGACCGCCGAATCTGCCAACAAGAGGACCATCGGCGCTTCCGGCCGGAGCACGCGCGCGGCGGCGTCGAAGAAGCGCGCGAGCTCGGCTCCCCAGTGGCGTCGTGCCTCGCGCGCGTCGAGCTCGGTGTAGCGTCGTCGTGCGCCCATTTCCCCGCTCTCGAACGTACGCGTATCGAGCCCCAGCCATCGCATGCGGAGAGCGTGGTGCGCGACGTAGTCGTACGTCGCTGCGTACGGCGGCGAGGTGAGAATGCAAGAGGGTCTCCGCGGATGGCGCTCGCGGGTCAGGCTCGCGAGCTTCGTGGCGTCGTCGATGTCGACGCTCACGCGCGCCGGTCGTTGTGTCGGCAGCTTGTTCCTGAATTCGGTGAGCCTATGGGCGAGCTCTTCTGTCTTTTTCACGAAGAGGCGCGCCGGGTAGCCCGCGCCGATGCGGCGCCCTTCGATCTTTTCGGAGGTGTCGCCCCGTTTTCGGCTCAATTTCACCAGAATCGCGCTGAGGACGAGCTCGAGATCCGCGCGCGCCGGTGGCTTCGTTTCCAAAATTGCGTCGCGGATCGATCCGAGCTCGAGCAGCACGTGTGGCTCGAACAGACGCACGTCTTCCTCGGGATAACGTCGAGATGCGCCGGCGCGGGCTTTTCGCTTCGCGTCCGCTTGAGCCGCAACCTCGCGCGCTGTAACCATCAGCGCTTCGAGCTCGGCATCCTCGCGGGGGCGCGTTTTTTGGCGCGCGAGATGGACCGCGAGCGGGTTCAAGTCGGTCCCGATGGCGTCGCGCCCGTGGAGCATCGCCTCCACGAGCACGGTGCCGGATCCGCAGAACGGATCGAACACGACGCCGCGAGCGGGGGCGAACGCCTCGACGAGTCTCGCCGCCGTGACGGGATGCATGCGCGCCGCGTACGTGTGAAATCCGTGCACGTGCGCGCGGTGCGCTTCTTCGTCTGGCCCGACATCGAGCGCGCGCCGGAGCGCCTCGGCCGATGCGCGATCCCCTTCGGTCTCCGCGGCCCCACCGACGTTGGAGAGGGACCGCCTCACGCGCGCCCCCGCGACCCCGATTCCGACCCCGACTCCGATTCCGACCCCGATCCCGACCCCGACGCCGATTCCGATCCCGACCCCGGCTCCACCCGGTACTTCACGGTGCCATCCTCGATGTCGATGTGCGCCTCGTCGCGCGCGGAGAGCTCGGTGAGGAGCCTATCCGCCGCTCTTTCGTCGATCCGCAGCTGGTCGGCGAGCTCCGCCGTGCTCGTGTCTCTAGCGCGGGCGCGAAGCACCTGGAGTGCAGCGGCGCGCCACCCCTCGCGAGTCGCCTGTTTCGCCTCCCGCCGCCGTGCCCCCGCTCGCGCCGCCGCGCGCCATGCAAAGAGGAGCACCAGCGCTGCCAGGGTACCAACGACGATTCCCAGCGTTGGCGAGGCAACCCATAAAAGCGCGGCCAGCCCTGCAGTCATTGCGCCGCTCACCGCCAGGACGAGCGATCCCGCGCTCCAGCCGAAACCGGCTGTGTGCGCCATCCGCGCGCGTGAGAGCGCTTCGTTCTTGCCCGATGCTCCAGGGATCCGGGGTCCACCGCAGGCCGCGCAAACCCATAGAAAGTGCGCACTCGGGTGGAGCGCGGTCTTCCCGCCGCAATGCGGGCAAGTGGAGAGGTCGTTCGCGCCAGTCTGCACGCGCGACGTTTAGCACGGGGGCGTCAGGGTCGGAGCGCCATCCGTGGACGTTGCTCTACGGCCGAACGATGGACGTGCCCGGCGGCGGCGTGAACTGAAATTGATGCGGCTGCACCGGCACGTTCACCTGTGGATTGGCGAAATCGAACCGGTTGCGATTGCCCTGGCCGTCGATCACCATCACGCGCCGCACTTGTGAGGTAGCGGCATCGACGTAAAAAAGCACCTTCTGGTACGCAGGTGTCGGCTTCTTCGGAGTACCCACCAGAACGAGCCCACCGGGAAATTGCATCTGCTGGCCGCCCAGCACTTGGAAGTCGAAGGTGTCAGTGAGTTGACCCTGGCCAGTAAGGAACGAGAGCGCGGCCGGGTATTGCGACTTGTCCACCGTCTGCTCGAACATCTGCCGGTTTTGCGCTTCGTAGACCTTGAGCGTGGCGCCGTCCGACACCACGCGGTTGTCTTTCGGCTCCTCGTACACCCATTCCATTTTGCCCGGCTTCGAGAAGGTGACGCGGCCCTTGCTCGTCTTCTTCTGGTTGTAAGCCTTGACGAAGAACTCTTGGGTGAACTCACTCTTGAAGGAGTGCGTCTTGTTGTAGAAGTCTTGCACCTTCCCGACCACGTCGTTCACCGGAGGCAGCTGCGGCGTGCCGGCGGCGGTACTTGCGGTCGCGTCTGCGCGCGCGTCCGACGACGTGAGGGGGACGGTGCACGCGGCGGCGATTGCCAGAATTGGAAACAGGCGGCGCATCGGGCGGATCTTCGTAGTCATGTGTACACGCTCGGCTCGGCTTTATTCCACAACGCGAAGGAGGTCGAACCCTTACTCTCTTGGTCCATTAGACGGGCGAGCCCCGGCGTCGATGGATGTGCCCCCGCCTCGTGGCGCGCAGGAGCGCGGAAAGAGCCGGGTTTTTTTCGATCTGGCGGCCAATGTCGAGCATGCTGTCTTGCAGGCAGGTGATGGCGACGGCAAGCGCGTCGGCGGCGTCCGCTGGCGGCACGGCGACCAAGCCCAAGAGTGCGCGGACCATCTGCGCGACCTGCGCCTTTTCGGCGCGCCCGGCGCCGGCGACGGTGCGTTTTACCCGCGCCGGCGGATACTCGGCCACCTCCATCCCTGCGCGCGCGCACACGAGGAGCGCCACGCCTCGCGCGTGGCCGAGCTTGGCCGCTGCCTGCGCGTCCTTGGCAAAGAAGAGCGCCTCGACGCTCGCGCGTGCCGGTGCGTAGCGCTCCACGACACCGACGAGCTCGTGTTCGATGAGAACGAGACGCTTGGCGATGGGGTCGTCGCCGTCGGTCACGATGACGCCGTGCGCGATGTGTACGAGTCGCGTTCCGTCCTTCTTGACGATGCCCCAGCCCAGCCGCCGTGTTCCAGGGTCTATGCCGAGGACGACCACGAAGACGACGTTCTCAGGCGCCGCCGATGCGCGCGAGCTCGTCGTCGGAGACGTCGAAGTCGGCGTATACGTTCTGCACGTCGTCGTGATCATCGAGCGCGTCGGCGAGGTTGAGCGCGACCTCGGCGTCACGTCCGCTCACCGGCTTCTTGTTCTTGGGCAGGTACGCGAGGCTGCCTTTCGCGCCGGCGATTTGCCCCTTCTCGAGCGCCTCGAGCACGACGTTGAGCGCGTCGGATGGAGTGGTCACGTGCCAGTCATCGCCGGCGTCCGAATAGTCCTCCGCGCCGGCGCCGACCGCGATTTCCATGAGCTGATCTTCGGTCGCCGAGCCCTTCGGGATCTGGATGACGCCCTTCTTGTCGAAGGCCCAGCCCGCCGTGCCGCCGCCCCCCAAGACGCCGTTGTGCTTCTCGAAGATTTTCCGAATCTCGGCGACCGTGCGATTTCGATTGTCCGTCATTCCTTCGACCAGGAAGAGCGTGCCGCTCGGCCCCGTGCCCTCGTAGAGCACCTCTTCGTACGCGGCGCCTTCGATCTCACCGGTGCCGCGCTTGATGGCGCGCGTGATGGTATCGCCGGGCATGGCGTTGCCCTTCGCGTCGCCGATGGCCTTGCGAAGCCGAGGATTGCCTCCCGGATCGCCGCCGCCCATGCGCGCTGCGACGGTGAGCTCTTTGATGAGCTTCGTGAACAGCTTGCCGCGCTTGGCGTCGAGCGCGCCCTTCTTGTGCTTGATTGTGGCCCATTTCGAGTGGCCGCTCATGGTGTGCCTCTGTGCGCCACGCTAGTTCTTGAACCGGCGTGTTTCAAGCCAATCCTGGCGCGCTCTTTGCGTCAGAAGCTTTTATGGGCGCGCGCAGTGGCCTCACCTCCGCGTTTCTCGTGTTTCTCAGCGCGGGTTGCGCGGGCCTTGGCGGCGGCACCGCCAGCGCTGTGGCGGATCCAGCCACCCCGGTGACGCAGGGCGAGACGCGCGTGCACCGCGACGCGAAGGCGTGTGATTCTGGTGTGGTCGAGGCATGCAACGCCTTGGGTGTGCTCCTCGAGAAAGGGGATGAGACGCCCAAGGACTCGACGCGTGCGGTCGAACTGTTCGATCGCGCGTGCGGTGCAGGGCTGGGGCTTGCCTGCTCGAACCTTGCGGCGATGCACGCGGCGGGGGAGGGGACACGCAGAGACGCGTCGCGCGCGCTGGTATTCTATACGCGCGGCTGCAATCTGGGAGCGATGCTCGCGTGCAACGCGCTCGGGAACTTCTACCTGTCGGGAAGAGGCGTGCCGCAAGATGACGGGCACGCGGCGACGTTGTTCACGCGCGCGTGCGACGGCGGCTCTCCGCTTGGTTGCGCGAACCTCGGCGCGCTTCATCAAATTGGCCAGGGTGTGCCGAAGAATGAGGCCCACGCCGCCGCGCTGTACGATGGGGCATGCGAGAGTGGCGAGGCGCTCGGCTGCACGCTCCTCGGAAGCATGTTTCTCGCCGGGCAAGGGGTCACCAAGGACAACGCGCGCGCGGCGTCGTTCTACACGAAGGGCTGCGATGCGGGTTCGGGCACCGGCTGCTACTTTTTGGGCCTTCTGTGTGCGCGAGGAGTCGGCGTGCCGCGAGATCGCACGCGCGCCGAAGCGTTGTTTCGGCGCGCCTGCGATGGTGGCGAGCGGGATGGGTGCAGCGAGCTTCTGGCGCTTCGACGGACAGAGTGAGTCCGACAGCTACGTTTTGCCGTGCTCGACTTTTTCCGGAACCGGCGTCGGATGCTCCTTCATCCATTTGATCGCGCGGCCCACTCTCCATTCGCTCGCGAGATCGCTTCCGCACGTGCCCGAGGTGTATCCGCTCAGCCTGTGGCGTAGCGGCATGTGCTTGCACATCGTGAAGGACTCCCGAATGAGATGCAGTCCGGCAGAGAGGCACTTGGTTCGGTCACTGACCAGGTCTTTGCCGGTCCAGCCCTCGAGCGTCTTGCCGCGAACCTGGATCTGCATCAGGCACCATGACACGCCGTTGTCGCCGCGGGTCTTGCCCTCGTCGACGTCCGCGCGGAAGTGGCTCTCGAAGGACGCAATCGACGCCATGAGGAGCGCCGTCTGCGTGCGTCCGTCTTCGCCGGCGAAAAGCGGCGCTTCGTTTTCGTCGAGCGCGATGCGGGCAATATCCATCGCGATGCTCTCGTAGCGTTTGAGGGCGGAGGCTTCGCCTTCTCGGTGATGCACCTTCGGAGGCATCCAGGTGACCATTGCGCTCAAGAGATACGCTGCAAGCGTTGCCATGCTCATGAGGCCGCTTGCCAAATCCGCAAAGGTCGCCGCGCAGGAGCCCGTGAGTGTGGCGACATCAATGAGAATTTTAGGATTTAATTTCTTGGCGTAGGAAAGAGCATCCGCCAGGATCAACCTGCCTTCCGCGTCGGTGTTGAGAACCTCGACGGTCTTTCCGTTCATGCAAGTGATGATATCTCCGGGCCTTTGAGCGGAACCTCCGGGCATATTTTCGCAAATCGGGGCCAGGCCGATGACTTTGACGGGGAGTTTCAGGTTCGCGACGACTTTCATCGTCGCGATGACTGCCGCGG
>OBEQ010253067.1_pt1 | contig 11759 bp, 11 predicted proteins | sample 1670901 | NCBI WGS metagenome assembly OBEQ01 (sample SAMEA104232315, study PRJEB22302) | groundwater metagenome | biome: forest; feature: aquifer; material: groundwater | place: USA | collected 2011-08-07 | depth 5.4 m | reverse complement strand
TTGGTCGGCTCGTCGAGCAGCATGATGTCCGGATTGGAGAACAACACCTGTGCCAGCAGCACGCGCAGCTTGAAACCGGGAGCAACCGCGCTCATCAGACCCTGATGCAACTCTTGTGCGATACCCACGCCGTTCAACAACTCTCCGGCACGTGCCTCGGCGGTATAGCCGTCGTATTCGGCGAATGACGCCTCCAGGTCGGCGGCACGCATGTAGTCTTCTTCGCTTGCATCGGGATTGGCGTAGATCGCGTCGCGCTCCGACATCACTTCCCACATTTCGGTGTGCCCCATCATCACCACATCCAGCACGCGTTTGTCTTCAAAAGCGAACTGGTTCTGGCTCAGCTTGCCGAGACGCTCGTTTCTGTCCAGCATCACCTCGCCCGAGGTTTGCTCCAGATCGCGCCCCAGAATCTTCATGAAAGTGGATTTGCCGCAGCCGTTGGCGCCGATCAAACCGTAGCGGTTGCCATCGCCGAATTTGACTGAAACGTTTTCAAACAAGGGCTTCGCCCCGAATTGCATGGTGATATTTGCGGTAGATAACATGATGTGCCTGACAAAATAAGGCGCGCATTCTACCACCAGCGCCTCTTGCCCACTAAGCGTCAGCCGATTCAAATTTCGTAAGCTATTTGACGCACAAGGAGAATTTCCGTTACAGTGCGCTCGCATCGTTGGTTTTAACATCAACGCCTGCAAGGGCAAACCCGTTGAAAAACGGGGGCGCAAAGCTTCCGGGCTAAGGGACAAATTCCTATTCGACAACAGTCGAGTGCCAGCGGGGTCGTCAGGTAACCTAACTTCCGTCGCGCTACATCCCCGGTTCTTTGCTTCGCATCTCCCGCTATGGGCCGCCAAGAGGCATGACTTAAAAGGATGAATCATGGAACAAGAAGACATCAATTTTTCCGACTTTATTGCTTCGTCGACGCACGATATGAAGAACTCCCTGAATATCCAAATCGGATTTCTGGATGAGTTGATGGGTGAGTGCCAAGGCAAGATCGACGAAACAATGCTAAACCAGCTTGGGCGCACGATCTACGAGGCCAACCGGATGAATGTAAATCTGGTTCAAATATTGAGCCTTTACAAACTCGGCAAGTCTATCTATCCGATAGATATTGCGGAACAATCGGTCAATGAAGTTTTGCAAGAGGTGATGCTGCAGAATCAATCCATCATGAGCTACAAGGGAATAACCGTCTCCGTGGCATGCGATGAAAATTGTTACTGGTATTTTGACCGCGACCTGGTAACGGGTGTCTTGATCAACGCGCTCAACAATGCTTACAACTACACAAAAGATAAAATACGCATTGTGGCGCACACCCGGGACGGCATGCTGGAGATACGCGTGGAAGACAACGGCAGGGGCTACCCGGAAAACCTGTTGCGGGAAAATATCACGGAAAATAAAGGCGTCAGTTTTGCCACCGGCAGCACCGGTCTGGGTTTCTACTTCTCCTCCAAAGTGGCCGGAATGCACAAGAATGCCGGGAAACAGGGTGCGCTGTCTATAGAGAACGGCGGCGCCTACAACGGCGGATGTTTCGTGCTGACGCTGCCATAGCGTTCTCTTTTGCGTATACCGAATAAATTAATCAGACCTTATCGTTTCACGGAAAAATCATGGCAACTTCATTAAAACAATCTACCACTCTAGTCATCGACGACTTCCAGAGCATGCGTGCCATGGTGGTGACCTTTCTCAAATCCATGGGCGTGACCAGCATAGACAATGTAGGCACCGCGAAGGAAGCTCTTGCATTGTTGGCGTCAAAGAAATACGACATCGTGATCTGCGACTACAATCTGGGGCACGGCCAGAACGGCCAGCAAATCCTCGAAGAGGCTCGTTACAAAAATTTCATAGGCTACTCCACCATCTGGATCATGGTCACGGCCGAAAAGACCATGGATATGTTCATGGGCGCGGCGGAAACCAAGCCCGACGATTACCTGTTGAAGCCGATCACCGAATCCTTGCTGGAGGCGCGACTCAACAAACTGATCGAAAAGAAGCTATCGCTGGCACCCATCGAAAGAGCCTCCAAAGCCAAAGACTACCTGCGCGCGGTCGCCTTGTGCGACGAACAACTCAAGACTCCCTCGACCAACGCGCAGGAACTCCAGCGCATCAAAGGTGAGCTGCTGATGACCTCCGGGGATTTTTCCGCAGCCAAGACCTTTTTTGAAAGTGTCCTGGCCGTACGCAGCATGCCTTGGGCAAAGACCGGCCTGGGCCGTGCGCATTTCATGACCAAGGATTTTATCCGTGCCAAGGAAATATTCCAGGAAGTTCTGGACGAGAACAAGATGTATCTGGAAGCGGCGGATTGGCTGTCGAAAACCCACGATGAACTCGGCGATCTGGAGCAGGCCCAGACAGTTCTGGCCAAGGCTATGGAACTTTCTCCCAACGCATCGGCCAGACAAAAAAGCTTGGCGGATGCGGCGTACAAGAACGGCTCACTCGATCTGGCGCATGCCTCATATGAAAAAGCAATCAAGCTCGGCGAACATTCCGTGCATAAGAGTGCCAGCACCTATGCCGGACTGGCCAAAGTGTTGACCGCCAAGGATGATCCACAGGAAGCGCTAAAGGTATTGGGCCGCAGCCGGAACGAGTTCAAGGACAATGCCGAGGCCGACTTGCAAACGGCGGTGATTGAAGGCATGGCCTACCAGAAGATGGGACAGCCGGAGAAGGCTGCAGCCGCGCTGGCAGTCGCCGAGGAATTGCTGCGCAACCAGCCCGCCAGCGTCAACCCGTCCACAGCGATGGACATGGCAAACACGCTGTTCAGTCTCGGGCAAAAAGATAAAGCCTGCGCTCTGGTTGAAAGCATGGTCAAGAATAATCATGAAAATGCCGGCATCATCAAAATGGCCGAAGCCGTGTTCGATAAAGCGGGCATGGGTGCCGAGGGTGGCGAACGTATCAAGAAATCCACCCAGGAAGTCATCAGCATCAATAATCAGGGCGTGGTTCTCGCCAACGAAGGAAAATACGAGGAAGGCATCAAACTCATCCGGCAGGCACTGCAGGCGCTTCCGAACAGCGACCTCATGATCACCAATTTGTGCGGTATGATGATCGGGCTGATGAGCAAGAACGGCAAAGATGACCGCATGATATTCGAGGCTCGAGAGCTGCTGGACCGGGTGAGCAAAATCAACCCGTCCAACAAGAAATACAACACCTATATGAACATTCTGAACAAGCTGTCTTCACCGTCAAATTGATGCGGATGTAGCGCTTCAATGCAGTACCAAGGGCAAACCCGTCGAAAGGCGGGGACGCAAAACTTCCGGGCTAAAGGACAAGTTCCTATTCGACAGCAGTCGAGCGCCAGCGGGGTCGCCAGGTGATCTAGTATTCCACCGTCGTCCGTCCGGAGATTTTGCATAACTTTTATGCGAGGTCTGAATGAACGGATCACGAGAGAAAAAATCCCTCAAGCGGCAAATAATCATCAAGCGGGTACGCCGCACGGAGCATTCCCGACCGCTCGGCACATGGAAGATCGCCTATGCCGACTTCGTTACCGCGATGATGGCGTTCTTCCTGCTGATGTGGCTGATCGGAGTGCATTCGCGTGAGGATCTTCAGGCCATCTCGAAATATTTCCAGACCCCTTTGCTGATCGCTCTTTCCGGCGGGCAGAACGATGACATCAGCACCAGCATGGTTGTGGGCAGTTACGGCGATGACAGGATGAAGACATCCGGGCAAGTTCGCAGTGGCCCGCCGCTATCCGCGCAAGTGAGCATTGCGGAAAAAGATGCCCGAAAACTGCTGCGGCTACAGGAACTGGAGCGCTTACAGTCGCTGAAGCGCCAGTTAGCGCAGCTCATCGAGGCCGATCCCAAGCTGAACAAATATAAGAATCAATTGCTGCTCGACCTGACTAGCGAGGGGCTGCGCATCTTGATCGTGGATGAAAAAAATCGTCCGATGTTCAAAATCGGAAGTGCTGTTCTGCAGCTGTATACCGTGGAAATACTTCAGGAGATCGGCAAGGTTCTGAATCAGGTACCCAACAAGATCGGCTTATCCGGCCACACCGATGCTTCGCCCTATCCCGGGGGCAGCAGCGGCTACAGCAACTGGGAGCTTTCGACCGACAGAGCCAATGCCTCGCGCCGCGAACTGACTGCGGGAGGAATGGATCAATCCAAGATATTGCGCGTCGTCGGGCTGTCATCCTCCGCATTGTTTAATCCCCGCGACCCGTATGACGCGAACAATCGACGCATCAGCATCATCGTGATGAACCGGGAGACCGAGAAGTCGGTGAGCCAGAATGGCGCGCCATAGTTACAAGGCTAGCTTCTTTTTCCAGCGTTATCTTTGCCAAAAACGCGGGGTGAACAAGATCAGGAAAGTGAATATCTCCAACCGGCCTACCAGCATGGCCAATGTGCATACCCAGGTTTGGAAATCCGTCAGCCCGGAATAATTACCCGCCGGCCCTACCGCATTCAAGCCCGGCCCCGCATTGTTGATACACGCGATGATGGCGGAGAACGCCGTGATGAAGTCCAGCCCGCTGATAAGCAGCACGAAGGTCAAGGTGGCGACCGTCATAAAATACAGAAAGATGAAACCCAGCACGGCGAACACGATGTTGTTCGGCACGACACTGCCGCCGATCTTCATCGGGTTGACTGCGGAGGGGTGCAGCAGCTTGATAAATTCGCGCCCCGCCTGTTTGAACAGGATCATCGTGCGTACCATTTTGATGCCGCCGCCCGTCGAACCGGAGCTTGCGGATACGCTGCTCAAAAACAACATCCACATCGGGGCGAAGATCGGCCACTGGTTGAAATCGACGCTGGCGAAACCGCAATCGGTCGCGATCGAGACGAGGTTGAAACTGGCATGCCGCAACGCTGTCCAGAAATCGGTATACGTTCCTTGCCACCACAAAAAGAAGCCCACGCCAAAACAACTGGCGACGATCACACCCACTGTCGCCAGCCCTTCCGTGTCGTGCCAATACACGCGCAGAGTCCTGCCGCGCACCGCAAGGAAATGGGTGGCGAAGTTCATCGCCGCCAGCAACATAAAAACGATCAATATGAATTCGATGAGCGGAGAATTGAAGTAACCGACACTGGCATCGTGCGTGGAAAACCCCCCCAAGCCCATCGTCGCAAACGCATGACAGATCGCGTCCAGCCAATTCATCCCCGCCAGTTTGAGCAACAGAATGCACGCCAGCGTGATCATGCAATAGACCAGCCACAGATTGCGCGCCGTTTCGGTGATGCGCGGCGTCAGCGCGGAATCCTTCATCGGCCCGGGCGTTTCAGCCTTGAACAGTTGCCGTCCGCCGATACCGAGCAGAGGCAAGATCGCCACGGCCAGCACGATGATGCCCATGCCGCCAAGCCAGTTCAGTTCGTGGCGCCACAGGTTGATAGAGGGCGACAGGTTATCCAGACCGGTCAACACGGTGGCACCCGTGGTGGATAGCCCGGACATGGTTTCAAAATAGGCATCGGTAAAGGAAAGGCCGTCGATGACCAGCAACAAAGGCAAGGTGGCGAAAGCGGGCATCGCCGTCCACATGCCCACCACCAGCAAATAGCCGTGGCGTATCGACAACTCGCCTTTATAGCGCCGGGTCAATATCCACATCAATACGCCAGAGGAGAACGTCCACACCATCGCCAGCAGGAAGTCCATCAGCACTGCACTTTCCCCGTAGATGAGCGCACTGACGACCGGCATGACATAAGCGATGCTGAATACCACCAGCAGCAGTCCCAAAGCATTGATAACGGTGAGCGCGCGTTTCATTTAAAAGAACCCGATGCTCACTTGGAACAGCTTCTCGACTTTGCTGATTATTTTCTTGTTGATGACAAAGACGATGACGTGATCTTCCGACTCGATCAAGCGATCGTGGTGCCCCATGATGACTTCACCGTTGCGCACGATCGCGCCGATGGTCGCGCCCTTGGGCAGGTCGATCTCGTCGATGCGGCGCCCGACCACGCGCGAGGATTGACGGTCACCGTGCGCCACCAGTTCCAGTGCCTCTGCCGCGCCGCGCCGCAGGGAATGCACCGCCGCCACATCGCCCTGGCGCACGTACGCCAATAGCGAACCGATAGTGACGTGCGCCGGGGATAGCGCGATGTCGATCTTGCCGCCCTGCACCAGACCCACATAGGCGCTGCGATTGATGAGTGAAATCACTTTGCGCGCACCGGCTTTTTTCGCCAGCAGGGAGGACATGATGTTGTTCTCGTCATCGTTGGTGAGCGCGCAAAACACATCGACGTCACCTACACGCTCTGTCTCCAATAGATTTTCATCCGTACCGTCGCCGTGCAACACCAGTGCATTGGTGAGATCTCCCGCCAATTGTTCGCAGGCTTTTTTATTGAACTCGACGAGTTTGACTTGATAGTCATCCTCCAGCGACAAAGCCAGACGCCGGCCGATGTTACCCCCGCCCACGATCATTACGCGTTTGGCGGGCTTATCCATGCGCCGCAATTCCTTCATGATGCTGCGGATGTTTTCGGTCGCGGCGATAAAAAAGATCTCATCGCCGTCCTCAATCATGGTGCTGCCTTCCGGACTGATAGGGCGGTCATGGCGGAAGATCGCCGCCACGCGCGCATCGACCTGCGGCATGTGGGTGCGCAAATATTTCAGCTCGCGCCCGACCAGCGGCCCGCCCTCGAACGCGCGCACCGCCACCAGAGAAACTTTCCCGCCCGCGAATTCCAGCACTTGCAGCGCTTCCGGGAATTCGATGAGCTTGCGGATGTAGTCGGTGAGGATCTGTTCCGGACAGATAGAGAAATCCACGCAGAAGTTGTCTTTGGAAAAAATCTCGGGATGCGCCAGATAATCGGCAGAGCGGATACGCGCGATACGCGTCGGCGTGTTAAACAAACTTGCGGCCAATTTGCACGCCACCATGTTCACCTCATCGCTTTGCGTCACTGCCAGCAGCATGTCCGCATCGGCGATACCGGCCTGTTTCAACACGCTGGGATGCGAGGCATTGCCCACCAGAGTGCGCAGATCGAGACGATTTTGCAGCGCGTACAATTTTGCACCGTCGGTATCCACTACTGTGATGTCATTGGCTTCGCTAACCAGACTCTCCGCCACCGTCGAGCCGACTTGCCCTGCACCCAAAATCAGAATCTTCACTTCGCCCCCTTTGCTGTCGGCCTTATTGGTGCGCCCTTAACCATGTCTTCCATTGTAAAAACAAAGCCGGATCGAGCGAGGCGATCACCGAACGGTTCCACACGTCGCCCCGGTTGAAATCATCCTGCTCCAAACTGCACGCGCTGCCCCCGGCCTCTTGCAACACCAGTGAGCCTGCCGCGTAATCCCATAATTTTTGGCCACCGTGCAGATATACGTCATATCGCCCGGCAGCGGTATAACACCAATCCAGAGTGCTTGCGCCGAAATTGCGTTGCGAGCAATATGGCTGCGCGATAGCTAACTGTTCTGCCAGCTTGGCGCTGAGGCGTTTCATATCCACATTGGCCAGCGCATCGCCCAGATTTTTAGCCACATTGCGGCCCACCAGTTTCGTGCCGTTCAGAAAAGTGCCGCGTCCTAGCTCGGCGGCAAAAGTCTCTTTGGCCACCGGATTGTAGACCACGCCCAAAGTGCTGCGCCCTTCGCGGATCAACGCTACGGATACCGCGAAATACGGCAAGCCGCGCACAAAATTTGTGGTGCCGTCTATCGGGTCGATACACCACACGCCTTGCGCTCCTTCGTCCCAGCGCGCCACCTGCTCTTTTTCGCTCATCTCCTCGCCGACCACCGGCACGTTGAGAATAGCTTGCAGCTTGCGCGTCAGAGCTTCCTGCGCCGCAAGGTCGGCGTCGGTACACAGGCTGCCGTCGTCCTTGTGGTGCAGCGCCACCTTCATATAGCGCGGCATGATCTCTTCCGCCGCGACCAGCTTCACCGCCGCGATCACCGCCTTCAGCAGCGCGCTTTGGCCTGTTCCGCGCGTCATGCCTGCTCTTTCCATTTGATCGAACAGCCCATGCTGGCGAGCTGTTCGCGCGGGCCTTGCCCGGTCTGCGCCACTTGCAGCATGGCATTGAACAGATCGCGCGGCGCATCGGCCAGCGCCTCTTTGCGCGAGGCATCCAAACGCCCGCGATATTGCAATTCCAGTTTGGAGTTAAAACCAAAGAAATCCGGCGTGCATACCGCACCGTAATCTTTGGCGATCTGCTGCGTCTCGTCCAGCACATACGGGAAGGGATAATCGTACTGTTGCGCGATAAGTTTCATATTGTCGAACGAATCCTCGGCGTAGTCGGCGGGGTCGTTGGACATGATAGCGATGCTGTTGATGCCGTGCTGCTGTAGTTCGCGCGCATCGCGGATGATGCGCTCGCGAATCGATTTAACATAGGGGCAATGGTTGCAGATGAACATCACCAGCAGACCGTTATTGCCGCGTGCATTTTCCAGCGAATAGCGCTTGCCATCCACTCCCGGCAGGTCGAAGGGTCGCGCCTTCCAGCCGAAATCGCACAGCGGCGGTTGCAAACTGACCATCTAAATACTCCTAAAACCACAAATATTTTTCGAGGCGTTATATTATCACGCCCAAGCACTCACCCTGAACCCTGCCATGTCCGCGCCACGCTTCTATTGCCCGCCCCCTTTGCCATTGAGCACCAACTTCGAGCTCCCTGCTGCCGCCGCACATCATGCCAGCCGCGTATTGAGATTACGTGTCGGCGATGCGGTGCAGATATTCGACGGCATCGGCAACGCGCTGGACGCCACCATCAACGAGATCAGCGGCAAACATGTGGTGCTCGGCAACTTGCAGACCTGCATGGCCCAACAGGAGTCCGGCTTGCGCATCGTCTTGGCGCAAGCCATGTGCAGCAGCGACAAAATGGATTGGATCGTACAGAAGGCCACCGAACTCGGCGCCAGCGAAATTTTGCCGGTACAAACCCAGCGCAGCGTGGCGAAGCTCAGCGGCGCGCGCGCGGAGAAACGCACCGAGCATTGGCGCAGCGTCGCCGTCTCGGCCTGCGAACAATGTGGCCGCAACGACTTGCCCCTGATACACGCCCCGCAAGAACTGGATACATGGTTACTGACCATGCGCGCCGCACCCGGCAGCAAATTCATCCTGCTGCCGGGCGGGGCCACCCAATTACAGGCTCAGCCAAAGCCGCAAAACAGTGCCACTTTGCTGATCGGTCCCGAAGGTGGTTTCAGCGCCGACGAAGCCAGTGTCGCCCAGCAGATGGGCTTCGCTCCCGTACTACTCGGCCCGCGCGTGCTGCGCACGGAGACCGCAGCCATCGCCGGGATAAGCGCGTTGCAAACCTTGTGGGGAGATTTTTCGTAAAGCACAGCAGCAAGCGTCGCGCACCCGATTGGTGCCACATTGAGTTTTTCGCGCCAGAATAGTGCATCGTCCGCATAGACTTCTCAGCGTAAGCTCCTTAACCTATACTTTCCATCCCATCATCAGGACGCAATCATGAAGCTACGTTACATCCTAGTTCTATGGAGCCTGTGCTACATCGGCTGGGCGCAGGCAGAAATCTACAAGCGCATCGATGCCGATGGCCATGTAACCTATTCCAGCACGCCGCTCAAAGGCGCAAAAAAACTCCATCTGGAACCGCTCTCGACAATGCCGCCCCCTGCCCCGCGCGCGCGCAGCAACGAAGATTCATCCGACTTCCCCCGTGTGGATTCCGCCACGCAAAAGGGCCGCGACAATTCAAGCAGACAAATATTGGAAGACGAACTGGCCACTGAAGAAAAAGCGCTGGCCGAGGCGCGCAAAAATCTGCAAAAAGGCAGCGAAAGTCCGGAAACCTACTCCGACAAGGACGGCAAGGTATATCCCAATACAGCCAAACAGGATGAAAAGATGAATACCTTGCAGAAACAGGTACAGATGCACGAGAAAAACATCAGCGCACTCAAAACCGAACTCTCCAACCGTAACAAATAGCCCCGGATTATTTGGCATGTATTCTGCTTAGAGATAGCCATGCCCAACTCCTCCTTCCCGACTCTGGAACATCTGGCCACAGCCACCATCCTGCTGGACGGCGAGTCACGCATCGCCTACCTCAACCCGGCAGCGGAGCACTCGTTCGGTTTAAGCAATACCAACCTGATCGGACATCCGCTGCAGCATGCTTTTACGCATACCGAGCAGCTGTTCAGCACTATCCAGTCTGCGCTTGCCAGCCATGCCAGCCACATCGAGCATGAACTGACGCTGGGCACGCATGCGCTCGGCAACAAACTGCATCTGAGTTGCACCGCCACGCCTTTGCACCTCGGCAACTATGCCCTGCTGCTGGAGTTCCACATCATCGACCGCCCGCTGAAATTGGCGCGCGAGGAGCAGATGCTCGATCAAACACAGGCCAACCGCCTGCTGTTGCGCAATCTGGCGCACGAGATCAAAAATCCGCTGGGTGGCATACGCGGCGCGGCGCAATTGCTGGAACAGGAATTGGATCGACCCGCTTTGCGCGAATATACCCAAGTCGTTATTCAGGAAGCCGACCGCCTGCGCTCGCTGATGGAGAAGCTGCTCACCCCTCAACACGCGCCCCATTTCAGTGCGCTCAACATCCACGAGGTATTGGAGCGCGTGCGCAGCGTGGTGCTGGCGGAACTGCCGGAAGATCTGACCATTCAGCGCGACTACGATTTAAGCCTGCCCGAGTTGCACGGGGACAAGGAACAGCTGATTCAGGTAATGCTCAACATCGTGCGCAACGCGGCACAGGCCATGCACGGCAAAGGCCAGATCGTGTTGCGCACGCGCATTACGCGCCAGGTTACGCTGATGAAAAAACTGCATCGCCTCGCGGTGATAGTGCAGATCACCGACAACGGCCCGGGCATTCCCGGCCACTTGCGCGACAAAATCTTCTACCCGCTTGTCTCCGGTCGCGCCGACGGACACGGGCTGGGACTGACGCTGGCGCAGGATTTCGTCAGCCAGCATCAAGGCAGCATCGAATTTGAAAGCGAACCGGGGCGCACCTGCTTTTCGGTGGTGCTCCCGCTCCCACACTTAGGGAAATCCTAAAAACTGCAGTTGACCGCTCCATTGAGGCCGCTAGTAAATGAACAGAAAAGAATTTAGTAATTTAACCACGCTCACCCATCGGGTGAGTCGCTACGTAGCGTATTGCACGTTCATCGCAGCGCATGGCGGCGTTGCTCCTTCTCGGAATGGAACAACCATTCCTCGTCGTCGCGCCTTGCCCTACACCGCGATGAACGCACACTACACTTCGTTCAACTACAGTTTCTAGGATAATAATCATGGCCAAACCTGTCTGGATCATCGACGACGACCGCTCCATCCGCTGGGTGCTGGAAAAAGCGCTGGCGCGCGAACAGATCGACTTCAAAAGTTTCGCCTCTGCCGATGAGGCGCTGGCGGAGTTGCCCAACAGCCTGCCGCAGATGGTCATCAGCGACATCCGCATGCCCGGCAGCTCCGGGCTGGATCTGCTGCAGAGATTGCGCAACGACCACCCCGATTTGCCGGTCATCATCATGACCGCCTACTCGGATCTGGAAAGCGCGGTCTCGTCCTTTCAGGGGGGAGCGTTCGAATATCTGCCCAAGCCGTTCGATGTGAATCACGCCGTCGAACTGATACGCCGCGCACTGGAGCAAAGTCAGCGCAAAAACCCGCAGGCCGAAGATGCGCAGGCTGCCCCGGATATTCT